>ERZ1106952.59-NODE-59-length-89405-cov-40.909390_pt1 | contig 89405 bp, 80 predicted proteins | sample MGYA00403677_ERZ1106952 | MGnify/ENA primary metagenome ERZ1106952 (study PRJEB35170, sample SAMEA104062415) | human gut metagenome | biome: human gut; feature: human-associated habitat; material: faeces | place: Denmark | collected 2012-05-14 ... | reverse complement strand
CACACTATTTTATTTTGCGTCGACCCTACAAAACCCTAAAAATTTTTATAGAGCCCCTATTTTTCCCACTTCATTTTATTTTACTTTATTTAATTAAAATTATTTTTCAAGTCTAGATTTTCCATAATAGAAAATTGCTAAAGCACTTGGACCAACATGACCGCCTGAACATAAATCATATTGATGAATACTAATGTTTTTAATATTAGGAATAAATTTTAATAATAAATCTTTTAATGAATTAGCTTCTATTAAATCATCACAATGAGCGATATATACTGTTTGATTTTCAGGATCGATTATGTTTTCTTTTACTGTTTCAACTAATTTTAAAATTGCTTTCTTTTTTCCCCTTACTTTACAAAATGATTCTATTTTAGCATCAGCAGAAGCTCTTAATAATGGTTTAATATCTAATAAATTACCAATAGATGCGACAATAGGTGATATTCTTCCACCTCGAGCTAAATATGTTAATTTATCAACAACAAATTCAGATCTAAAATTTAATCTTAAAGGTGATATTAAATTAACAGTTTCTTCTAATGTTTTACCTTCATCTCTTGCTTTAGAAGCCATAATAGCACTCATTGCTTCACCAAAAGAAGCATTTAAAGAATCTAAACAAACAATTTTTCTATCAGGATATTTTTCAAGAACTATATCTCTAGCGTTTATACTTGAATTTAATGATCCACTTAAATTACCAGAAATTGATATAGATAAAATATCTTCACCTTTTTTTAAATGTTTTTCAAAAATATCACAATAATCTTGAATACTAACAAGTGATGTTTTAATTATTTTTCCTTCTCTTAATAAAGTATAATATTTTTTTGCTTCATTCTCAAAATCAAAATTTTCATCTGCATAACAAAGATATTCTTCACCATCAATTGAATAATGAAAACTAATAATTTCTATTCCATATTTTTTTGCTAATGAACTATCTAAGTTTGATGCAGAATCTGCTATAATTACAAATGACATGTAGAAAACTCCTTTTCTACAACCTCTCACATATAGTTTATTGATAATATGCAAGGTTGTAAAGATAAATATATCCTTTTTCATATTTATTATATACTGTTTTTTAATTATTTTATTTTATTTATTAAATATAAAGTAATTATTAATATAAAACGCCAAATTTAACGAATAATATGTGTATAATAAATCTTCACTTTAAAATTTTTTAACATGCAATTAATATGTATATTAATTTGTGTATGTTTATTATTTTAATATTTATTGACTTATTTAAAAATTAACAATTTAATCAAAAAAGTTGGTCATCCAATTTTTGGATTTAACCAACTTTTATTTGTAGCCAATATTTATATAGCCATTATCATTATGTTTATGAATAAATATAATAATTAGGAATTCCTTATTCTAGCCGCTCTTTGTTTAATTGTAATACTACAATCACCAATAGTTGATTCATTTTTAGCTTCAACTCTTATAATTACTTGTAATGGATTTGTACATTTTAACGATTTTCCATCAATTAATGTTAATTTTATTCCTGAAGTTGTAAAAACACTAAATTCAAAACTAGTTGTATCACTTATTTCAAAATCATAATAATTAACATAATTTGACATTTTAGATTTAACCATTTTCAATAAGTAATATTTATTTTCATTAGCATAGAATGTGTTATTTGTAGAAGTAAAGCTTAGATCAACAAATGAAACTTCAGTTTGTCTATTTAAATTACATGAATCACATTTACCAGTTGTTAAATATAAATCATTATGTTCATGTAAATTAGTAATAACACCTCTTCCAATAGTTTTACCACCTTCATAGATATTAAATTTAGCATTGTTTACAAGTGGTTTAAGCGTATCTAATGTAATAGTAATGTTTTCTTCAGTAGTTCCTGGTAAAAATAATTCAAGACCTTCTGGTAATGTAATCTTACCACTAAATTGTGAGAAAGTATCAGTAAAACTAAGTGTTGGTTTATATTCATTAAATATTGGAGTATTTCTACCACCTTCATCTTTTGATAAAAGAGTAACAGTAGCTTTAAATACATCATAATTTTTAACTGTATTTAAAGTTGAAATAATATAGCCACGAGATAATTCAGAGCGATCAACACCAGAGACTTTTAAAGCAACTTCATCACCAATAGTAGCAGATGTTACTTTAACATTATTTATAGAAATATCAGTGATAGTTATTTCTTTATAAATATTATTAACAAAAAGTTTATCACCAACTTTTACAGTTCCTTTAGCAATCTTAGTTGTAATAATTGTATTACTTGCAACTGTAAACACATCTTGTATACCACAATAGAATGAAGCATTATCTAAAACAACTAATTCAAAACTATCTTTTCCTTTAATAGCAACTTGATAATTTTCATTATAATTAATTGAGCCACTAAAACGAATGAATATTTCATTTGTAGGAATACTAGCTCTACCTATAACATTATATTTAGCACCAACGCAGAATGATATATCATTAGTATCAATTGTACCAGTAGCAATTTCTAAATAATTATTAGTAAGATTTTCAACATAATTTATTGTATAAGGACCATCAGATATATAAATTATATTCTTATTAATTGTATATTCGCCATGAGTAGATGCTTCTAACCATTCATCAGTGCTTTTTAATTTAGCAACATATTCATAAGTTCCAGCATTAATAGGTACATTATTGGTAAATAAATTATCACCTTTTTTTCTATATTCAACAATTAAGCCACCTTCATTATTAGTCATAGTAAGATAAGGATCAACTGGTTGAGGTTTTCCATTATAAGTTAATTCAGGAATATTAGCTTTAATTTCTCTATTTTTAGGAGCAAGCTTAGTTCCTTCTAATGTTTTTTCTTCATGATATCCACAAACTTCACAATTTCTTTGAATTATTTTATCAATACCATAATTAGCTTCAATTTTAGTAGTCCATTCACCACTATGATTAGCTTCATCAATTTTAATTACATCATGAGCAGGAGCTAATTCATTACAATTAGAAACATGCCAATGATTATTTTCATCATAAATCCATTTAGAAGTATCATAACTATGAATTGCGGTTTCTTTAATAGATCTAGTGGTCTCATAATTACATACAGAACAAACACCTTTTTCTACTTTATCTTTATGAACTCCAGCAGGTGTTTTTTCACTCCAATTAAAAGTGTGATTACTAGCGTCTTTCTTTTCTCCACATGATGAATCTTTACATGTATGCCAATGTTGTGTTTCGTCATGATTCCAAACATCAGAATAATCATGAACATGAGTAGATGGTGTTTGACTTGTATTATTTTTATTATCACAACTTATAAGAGAACAAGTTAATAATAAAACAAACATCACAGCTATAGTGGATGATTTTTTCTTATACATATTATTTTGCACTATTAATATTTTAATTCCCAATAGTACAGTAACCTCCTTTAAGAAAGGGAATTTTTTCATTATTGTTTTCATTTAACAAACATGTCAATGATTGTTTTTTCACAAATAATTAACAAAGAAAGGCCAAAAGATAATATAATTCTTTATTTTTCATTTTAAAATTGCTCCTATTAATATCAAGAATATTTTAACAACTTGATACAAACATAAGAAGTGTCATTTGGCACCCCTCTATTATCATTTTCTTTGAATAAACAGGATTTATAATTTAACATTATATATAGGTCTATTTTTAACAAAAAAGGCCAAAACTCATATTAATGTAGTTTTAACCACCTCAAAAAAAATAGCCGATATTTTGGTATCGGCTATACTTAACTATAATGGAGCGAGCGACGGGAATCGAACCCGCATAGCAACCTTGGCAAGGTTGTGTTCTACCACTGAACTACGCTCGCATTAGTAGGTCAGCATTAGTAATTATATAGAATAGAAATAATTATTGCAAGTAGTTTTTAATAATTTATTTATTTTTCTTTAAGCAATGAATATATTCAATAGTATAATCTTTTAAATAATTTCTTTCATTATCAGCTTTAAATCTTTTATGTTTCTTTTCATAACAAGTATATTCACCATATTTAGAAAATATTTCTTTTATCATTTCTATTGGTATGATTCCTTCATCATTATAAGAAAGCAAAATATATTTAAATTTAGCTTTTTTTATTAAAGATTCTAAAGCTTTAGGTGCTTCTTTTTTGATACAAAATTTTGATTTTTTTGTTTCTTCAATTCTTATACCAGTTTTTCCTTTGATTTTTGGAGAATCATATAAGGCAATAGTCTCTAAAATATGATAATTTGTATCATATTTTCTAGAATTATATGGGGGATCAAGATATAAAATATCTCCTGATATATGTTCTATTAATTCATCTGCATCTTCATTAGTAGCAAAATAGAAACAATCATTATTTTGTATGTTTAATTCTAATGGTTTCATTTCTAATTCTTTTTGAGCAGTCTTTTTTATATCTTTCAAAAATGCTTCATAAACAGAAGCAGTATTAGCAATTTTATCACTAGCTTCTACTAAATTTGCAATTAAATAAAAATATTCTTTTTCATTAATCAAACCATCTTTACGCCATTTTTTTATTTTTAAACGAATAGCATCAATTTTTTTTGCATTATAATCAGTAAAATATAAGCGTTGGAATTCATTATTTTTAGTACCTTCTAAACAATAATTTTTATATATAAATCCTTTTCTTCCTTTTATATTGTTCAAATAAATAAAAGGATCATCAATATTAATTTTCTTTAAATCTTCAAATTTAATTTCACCATTATTTTCTATCATTGCTTTAGCTAATACATAAGAAAAATATTGTATATCATTAGAAATAACACTATAACCTTTTTCTTTAAAATATTTTCCTACTACTCCAGTACCAGAAAAAATATCACATAATATTAAGTTATCTTTTTGTTCGACTTCTTTAATAATAACTTCTTCAATAAATTCTAATAACGATAATTTTGATCCAATGTAATTCATAGGTTAATTATAACAAATATTTATTTTAATTAAAATATTTATTTACTCCAATTAATACAAGCATTCACAGCTTTATGCCAATTATGAATGTATTCTTCTCTTATATTATTATCCATGTTAGGAACAAAAACATTATTCTTATTTTTTAATTTAATAATTTGATCTAAAGAAGAGAATATTCCTTCCTTTAAGCCAGCTAAAAACGCTACACCTAAAGCTGTACTTTCCATTATTGATGGTCTTATAACTTCTGTATTAATGATATCAGCTTGAAATTGCATTAAAAAATTATTTTGTGAAGCTCCTCCATCAACTTTTAATTTATTTAGTTTTAAAGATGTATCTTTTTCCATAGCTTTTATAACATCTAAAGTTTGATATGCAATAGCTTCTAAAGCCGCTCTAATGATATGATTTCTTGTTACACCTCTAGTTAAACCAAATATTGTTCCTCTAGCATACATATCCCAATATGGTGCACCAAGTCCAGTAAAAGCTGGTACAATATAAACTCCATTATTAGAACTTACTTTATTAGCAAAATATTCTGAATCACTGGATTCAACAATAAATCTTAATTCATCTCTTAACCATTGAATTAATGCTCCACCTACAAAGATAGAACCTTCTAAAGCATATTGAACTTTATTATCATAAGTAGCAGCAATAGTAGTTACTAAGCCATGTCTAGATGAAACAAATTTTTCACCAATATTCATTAATAAAAAACAACCAGTTCCATAAGTATTTTTTACTTCGCCTTCATTAAAACATGTTTGGCCAAATAAAGCAGCTTGTTGATCACCAGCTACTCCTGAAATAGAAATATCTCTACCTAAAATTGATACTTTACCAAAATCATCACTAGAATTTTTTACTTCAGGTAACATTTTTAATGGTATATTAAAATATTCACATAATTTTTTATCCCAAGTTAAAGTTTTAATATTAAATAACATTGTTCTTGATGCATTAGTATAATCAGTTGCAAATACTTTACCATTAGTTAATTTCCAAATTAACCAAGTATCAACAGTTCCAAATAATAAATTACCTTTTTCAGCTTCTTGTTGAGCACCTTCAACATTATCTAAAATCCATCTTAATTTAGTCGCAGAAAAATAAGCATCTAAAACTAAACCTGTATTTTGTAAAACATATTCTTCTAAATGATCTTTTTTCATTTGTTCAACTAAAGATGATGTTCTTCTACATTGCCATACTATTGCATTATAAATTGGTTTACCAGTATGTTTATTCCAAACAATAGTTGTTTCTCTTTGATTAGAAATACCAATGGTTTTTATATTATCAACATCAATACCACTTTTAGCTATTGCTTCAATTAAAACAGCATATTGGGAAGCATAAATTTCCATTGGGTCATGTTCAACCCAACCTGGTTTAGGATATATTTGGGGAAATTCTTTTTGTACTATTTCTATAATATTAGCTTCATCATCAAATACGACCGCTCTTGATGATGTTGTTCCTTGATCTAAAGAGATAATATATTTATTTTGTCCCATAATAATTTCCTCTTTTTAATTATATAATCTTTTATTCATTATTGCAAAATTATATTTTAAAAGCAAAAATCTAATTATATCAAAAAACAATCAATAAAAATGTAATTTTAATTAATTATCATAGAGAAAAATGCACATGTATTTTTTTTACTTGCAAAAATAATTCTTATATTTTAATATTGTTTATGCTAGAGGAAACTCATACTACCTACCATTCTTATACCCCTCTAGCAGGCCCTATGTGAATAGGACCTTTACAAAAAAATAACGCACTTTTCAGTGCGTTTTATATTACTTTAATAATTCAAGAATTTCGTCTTTTGGTTTATAACCTAATGAAGTTTTAATTAGTTTACCATTTTCCATTATTACAACAAGTGGAATACTTGTGACATGGAACATTTGAGCAAGTTCAGCTTCATCATCAACATTAACTTTGCAAATTTTGACATCAGTTACTTCTTCAGCAACTTCTTCAATAATAGGTCCAAGCATTCTACAAGGATTGCACCAAGGGGCCCAAAAATCAATTAAAACTTTTCCGTTATAATCCATAACTTCTTCTTTAAAATTATTTTTATTTAAATGTAATACTTCCATTTTTTTACCTCCTCTAGGTATATTTATTATATGATATTTTAATTTTTTTTAAAGATTAAATTAGTAGTTTTCACAATTTAATTCAAAATATGCTTGTGGTTTTGAACAAACTGGACATACTTGTGGAGCTTTATTACTAACAACAATATTTCCACAATTTCTACATTTCCAAACATGAAGTCCTGTTTTCTTTTGAAACACTTCATCATTAATTAAATTTTCTAATAATTTTTTATATCTATCTCGATGTTGTTTTTCTATTTCTGCTACTAATTTAAATTTATTAGCAATATCTAAAAATCCTTCTTGTTTAGCTATCTCACTAAATTCTTTATACATTTCAGAAAATTCATAATCTTCGCCATTTATCGCATCAATTAAATTATCTTGAGTAGATTTAATACCGCCTAAAGCGTTAAGCCATATTTCAGCATGTTCTTTTTCATTATTTGCAGTTTCATTAAATATTGCTCCTATTTGTTCATATCCTTCATTAGAAGCAACACTTGCAAAAAAAGTATATTTATTTCTTGCTTCTGATTCACCAATAAAAGCTCTCATAAGATTTTTTTCAGTTTGTGAACCAATTAATTTTGATGGGGTTGTCTTTTCCATAATTTTCTCCTTTTTATATTCTTTATTATTCTTTAAATTATGGAAAACATACATTATTGTTGAAATTGTGAATTATATAAATTGTAATAAAAGCCTTTCTTTTGTAATAATTCTTGATGATTACCTTGTTCAATAATATGACCTTCATTCATAACAATTATAACATCAGCTTCTTTAATAGTAGATAATCTATGTGCAACAATAAATGAAGTTCTACCTTTCATCATTTTATTAAAAGCATCTTGTATTTTTAATTCTGTTCTTGTATCAATAGAAGAAGTTGCTTCATCAAGAATTAACATAGGTGGTAAATTAACCATAACTCTAGCAATACAAATTAATTGTTTTTGTCCTTGAGATAATAAACCATTACTATCATCAACAATAGTATCAAACCCATCTTTTAAAGTAGTAACAAAATTATATATATGGCTTTGTTTAGCAATTTCAATCAATCTTTCTTCGCTAACTTCTTTACCCATTAAAATATTATCTTTAATAGAAGCATGACGAAGATATGTTTCTTGTAAAACCATACCATAATTATCTCTAATTGAATTTCTTTGTAAATCTCTTAGATCATAATTGTCAATTAATATTGAGCCATCTGTTACATCATAAAATCTCATTAACAAATTAATTAAAGTAGTTTTTCCACACCCAGTAGGACCAACAATAGCTACTCTTTGTCCATGTTTAACTTTTAAATTAAAATCTTCAATTAAATGTTGATTTTCAACATAAGAAAAGTACATATTTTTTAGTTCAACATCACCAACAGCATTTTCTAATTTATAAGCATTTTCTTTATCTTTCACTTCTTCATCTTCATCTAATAAATCATAAACTCTTGATGCACAAGTTAAAGCATTTTGAAGTTCAGTAACTACACTTGAAATATCATTAAATGGTTTTGTATATTGACTTGCATAAGAAAGGAAAGTAGTTAACATTCCAGTAGTAAATACTAATGATGGATCTAAATCTTTAGTTTTAATACATATAATAGCACCTATTAAACAAATTAAAGCATACACTAAAGCATTAACAAATCTAGTAGTAGGATTAACTAATGAAGAAAAGAAATTAGCTTTTAATGACGCTACTTCTAAACGAGAAGAAATTTCTTCAAACTTATTTTGATTATCTTCTTCATGATTAAATGCTCTAACAACTTTTTGACCGTTAACCATTTCTTCAATAAAAGCAGTTTGTTCACCTTTTAAAACAGTTTGATTTGCAAAATATTTATGTATTTTTTTAGAAATAAATTTAGCAACAAATAATGATAAAGGAGTTAAAACAACAACAGTTAAAGCCATTTCCCATTTCATTGTAAACATAAATATTAAAGTAACAACAATAGTTACAACACCTGTAAAAACTTGATTAAAACCTAATAATAAACCATCAGAAATAGTTTCTACATCATTAATAATTCTAGAAACTATATCACCATAAGAATGATTATCTAAATATTTTAAAGGTAAATCTTGAATTTTTTGAATAGCTTGATTTCTTAAATCTCTAGTCATCGAATAAGTTAATCTATTATTACATAAATTCATTATATATTGTAAAATTGAAGCAACAATTAAAAATAAACCAATTAATTGTAAAATAGATTTTAATTGATCAAAATCCACATTCCCTTCTATTAAAACATCAATAGCGTTACCTACCAAAATAGGAATGTATAAAGAAAAAATAACATAACCTATTGAACAAATAAGAGTTAATAATAAGAAAAACCAATATGGTTTAATTGTTCTCATTAAACGTGAAAATAAATTATTTTTCATTTTATTTCACCTCACTAGAAAATTGTGAATTATGAATTTCTTGATATACTTCACAATTTTTTAATAATTCTTCATGGGTACCAACCCCTACTAATTCACCATTATCAAGCACTAATATTTGGTCACAATGCATTAATGATGAAGTTCTTTGAGAAATAATAAATGTTGTTAACGATTTATCAAAATTCAATAATGCATGTCTAAGTTTAGCATCGGTAGCATAATCTAAAGCTGATGAAGAATCATCTAAAATTAATATTTTAGCTTTTTTTACTAAAGCTCTAGCAATACATAATCTTTGTTTTTGTCCGCCCGAGAAATTATTACCATTTTGTTCTACTTTTTCATTAATACCATCTTTTTTCTTTTTAATAATATCTTCAGATTGACTTGCTTTAATTGCTCTTATTAAATCTTCATCTGTAGCGTCTTTATTACCCCATAATAAATTTTCTTTAATTGTACCTGCAAATAATTTTGCTTTTTGAGGCACTAAACTAATTTGGTCATGTAAATATTCAAGAGGATAAGAAGCAATATCTTTTCCTTCAAAATATATTGTTCCTTGATTAATATCATAAAAATGATTCATAACATTAATTAAAGTGGTTTTTCCACTGCCAGTACCACCAATAATACCAACTGTTTGACCTTTTTTTACTTTAAAATTAATATCTTTTAAAGAATTTTTATCACTTGTTTTATAAGTCATAGAAACATGATCAAATTCAATTATATAATTATTATTTCCACCAGCATGATTATGAATATCATATTTACTTTCGATAGATAAAATCTTATCTATTCTATTACTTGAAGCAATAGAACGAGAAACAGTAATAATTAAACTAGCAAATTTAATAGTTTCTACTAAAATTTGTGAACTTAAATTATATAAAGCAATAGAATCACCTTGAGATAAATTCCCAGCTTGAACATTTAATCCACTTACATAAATTAATGCAATAATAAAAATATTAATTAAAGCATAAGTAAGAGGATTAATTAAAGTAGATAATCTTCCTACAAATAATTGACTTTTAAATAAAGTATTATTTTCTTTTTGATATGTTTTTATTTCTTGTTTTTGTTTATTAAACGCTCTAATTACTCTAACTCCTACTAAATTCTCTCTAGTCAATTCTACAACTCTATCAAGTTTTTCTTGGCTTTTATTAAATAAAGGAATAGAAAAATACATAATTAAAAATACTACAAGAAATAATGTAGGAACTGTACATAAAAAGACTAATCCTACTTCTTTAGAAATAGTAAAAGAAACAATAACTGCCCCTATAATAACTGCAGGTGAACGAAGTAACAATCTTAAAGTCATATTTACACCTGTTTGTACTTGATTAACATCACTTGTCATTCTTGTAACTAATGTTGATAAACCTAATTCATCAAGATCTGAATATTGTAAACTTTGAATTTTCTTAAATAAATCATTTCTTAAATTAGTCGCTAATTTACATGCTGCTTTAGCTGAATAATATTGCGCAACAATTGTACTAGCTAAACCTAAACATGCAAAAATAAGAAGAACCACACACATTAATAAAATGTAAGTAAGATTATTATCTTTAATACCTTTATCAACAATTTGTGAAACAATAAGAGGAACACATAATTCAAAACAAACCTCTAACATTTTAAAAAGAGGACCTAAAATAACTTCTTTTTTAGTTTTTTTTAAATATGACAACGTTTTTTTCATACTTTAATATCATAACCATATTAAATAAATAATTCTATTAATTTATAATTAAATTAATTTTTTTACAATTATATGTTTTTGATATATAATTAAATCAAAGGAAGAATGGTCATGAATAAGAAAATTACTATATCTAAAATATTACATATTATTTCTCTTATACTACTTATTATCTCTTTAGCGTTTTTCTTATATTTCTATATAAGTATGTTTTTTCAAACTGGAGATAATGATGAAATTGGTAACGCCATTATAATGATTTTATTTTTGTATTATGGTTCAGCATGTAACGCAATTACTTTAATATTTAATATTATAAGTTTCTTTTTAATAAATAAAAATGATATAGAAATTAATTCTAATCTAGCAAAAACAAAAAAGAAATATTTAATCTTTATAATTTTATTACCAATATTAGAAATATTAGAAATTATATTATTACTTTATTGTCATTAATATACAAATTTTTACATTTTTTTCAATTTTATCCATTTACAATCGTATATATAATATGGAAGACGAATTAGATTATTTTGCAAAAATTATTAAAGATACTAGGAAAAGCAAAAATTATTCACAACAAGATATTGCAGATTTAGTAGGAATTACTAGGCAAGCTATATCTCAATTTGAAAACGGAAATTGCTTATTATCTAGTAAAACAATCAACAATATATTCAAAATTCTCGATATCGATAAATCAACACTAAAAAAGAAAAGAAAATTTAATTATGAAAGATGTGTTACTCATTTTATTTTCTTTTCTCTAGTTTTATCAGTTATAATTGTTTCTATTTTATTTATTATATGTGTATAAAAATACCTATGGCGCAAAACCATAGGTATTATTTTTAATTAAAATTTATTTGATAAATATATAATCCAGTATTCCCACCATAAGCAAGTACACCAATATATAATTTACCATTCATTTGTACCATATTTTGAACATTGTATTGCCCTTTGGCTGATTGTAATTTATCATTAATTGTTAAATCAATAGTAACAGTTTTTATTTTATTACCTTTCCAATCAAAGATTTGAATTTCACCAGCCAACCAACCATCATGATTAAATATTGCATAAATATATTCATTATCAGCATATAATGTTTGGAATCTAGCATCTATATCAGGATTCTTTTCAAAATCTTTAAAGAAATCTTTAGTATGTTCTGCTTTTAAAGCAATTGTATTAATAACATTTTTATCTTTATCAGTAATATATAGTTTATTATTAATTGCTAAAGCATATTGATTTTTTTCTACACTATAACCGACTGAGAAAATTCCATTCATCTTTGTTCCATTATCTTTGAAAACAAATTCTTCTGCATTTTCTACTGCTTCTAATGTAGCTGAATTAAAGACTTTAATTACATCTATTTGTTTTACAAGTAAATATACATATCCATTTTGATAGAACATGTTATAATCTTCATTCCAGTATTCTGAGTCAGATATTTTAATAACATTTGTAGTTTGAATTATTTTTTTAGTAGATAAATCATATTTAACAATTTGAACATATTTTCTTCCATTAGATGCTAAAGCATAATATAAATATTGTCCATCTGTACAACCACCTTCAACAGAGAATAATGTTTGAGTTTTTCCATCACATTCTCCCTTTGAAATAATTCTTTCAGCAATAAGATTATTACTAAATGAAGGTTCAACATTATTTTTCATAGAATTTTGTACATATCCACCAAGTAAACTATTATCAAATATTCTTAAACTATCTAAGCTCATATTTAATTTAGAAATGAATAATCCTTTATGACCAGTATAAGCACGACCAGTAAAATATACATCACCTTTAGCAAATACCATACTTTGAACAGTTCTATTATCTGATTCTGTTAAACCATTAGAACAATCAATAATTTGATCTTCACCAACTTTTTGTCCAAACCATGTATAAGTTTGAATTAAAGTAGAAGTAACACTTTCACTATTATCACGATATACAGCATAAATATAATTATCATCACTTGTTATAGTTCTAAACATATAATTGTTAACATCAAATTTTATAGTAGTTTCATTAGCTTTTTCTTTTTTATTTCCTTTATAGAAAGTGCCAACATGATTTTTATCAACAACTACATATTGATCTAAATAATTATTATATTCTGCATCAATAGTTTTTACGCTTGCTCCAGTAAATGTAATATCTTTTTCTAATAAAGCAAGAGTTTTAGCGTCAAAATATGATACTTTACCATTGAAATCAAAATATCCAATTTTACCATTTTCATAAAATAATTTATTAATATCATTGCTATCAATTACCCAACCAGATGTATAACCATCTTCAATTTGTTCACTTTTTCCAACAAGATTGTTAGTTTCGATATCATATTTAATAATTTTAGTTTTTCCACCACCAAATTGGCTTACTGCAATATAAATATATTCTCCATCAGAACAGCTTCCTTGGGCATCGACACCTTCATCAACGTTTACATTTTCGCCTTCATATACTTTATTAGTTGTGTATGTTTTTTCAATATTTCTAGTATCGCATGTTTCATTGTATTCACCGAAAGAGAAATTATTATCATCTAACATTTCTACATCAACATAATCAAGATTAATTGAGGCTGAAGAATTATCATAAGATTTAATATTACTATCTTTAATTTCTAGAGTAATTTTATTATCTCCTGTAGATAAAAGAACATCAAATAAAGTTAAATCATAATATACTTGTGATGGTTGATCTTTATTAGTAGTATTACCTGCTTTTTCAATTTTAATTTTGTGATCAAAATTTTTATCATAACCATTTACTTTAATATTTAAAAGATTACTTAATAAAATATCTTCACTATGATAATTATTATTATCAAATAATAAATATGTTGAAGCTACTCTAAGAGTAATTTTTCCACGAATATTATTTTTAGAATTAACATTAAATTCAATTTTAGAAGAACTATTTAAATCTCCAACATAAGATACTTCTTTATCAAAAATATATTCATTATTAACATATTTATAGCTTGAGCCAGTTTTTACTTTTCCATTTGTAATTGTTGCTTTTTCAGCTTCTTGTCTTTTAACAACTTTTGTTTTTATTTCAATTCTAGCGTTATTATTATCTTTAGCACATATTGTTAAATTTGTTTTTTTACCAAATGAAACAATATCTTCTTTTCCAATAATAGTAATCTCACTTAAATTAACAGGAATATAATTACCAGAATCATATTTACCCATTATTTTTAATTTACTTAAATCGGCATTTTCTCTTTTTTCATCAGCAAATAAGATTGCTTCACCATCTTTAAGTTCTAAAGAAACAAGTTTACCATTTGTAAATTCACTTTCTTTTAAAACAGAAATATCAACTTCTCCTAATAAAGTAGTGCCTTCAAATTCATAAGTTAATTTCCATTTCTTATCTGTTAATTTTAATGGAGTTGTAGTATCAACATTAATTTTTGAATCATCAACATCTAAAGTAGAGCCATCATTATATTCAACACAAATAATTAATCCATCTTTATTAAATAATTGTCCTTCTTTATATACGACAATATATGGATTATTAATAACAGTTAGTTTTACTGGTTTAACATCTAATAATGAAATATTTAATTTTGTTTCTTTTTTCAAATATTTAAAGGTAATTTCTCCACCATTAGTAGCAAAATCATTAGGAACTTCCATATTAAATTGTTTACTAGTTAAATTTGAAGAATAATCTTCTCCATTTTTTACTGTGAAATGAGCTTGAACGCTAAAATCATCTTTACTAGGAGATGCTTTACCATTTTTATAAAAATTAACTCCTTCTTTCTTACTAACAATAATTGAGTCTAAAACAGGGTTACCAACACGATTATTTTCAGCTTCTTCAAGCTCATTACGATATTGGTCATAACTTATTTTTGAGCTAACTACTTGTCCAATTGAGACTCCTGCACAAATAGCGACTACACCAATAATTGATAATTTTTCAATTAATTTCTTTTTCATTTATTTAGCCTCCTCAAACCATTCTTTTCTACGAATAACAAAGTAAGCCCAACAAACAATTCCACACCCAATCATAATATCAATTGCTAGTACAGTTGGTTTCCACCAGTTCCATGAATCAATTAATACAGCACTATCAATTGTTTCACCTTGATCTGGATGTTCTTTAACATATTCATTCCATGCTTTATTAATACATTGAGTATGTAAATATGCATAAGCAGCATGTTTAATAGCTTTCTTTAATTGTCTTTGAATTCTTGGAGTAGCAGTTTCAGTATAATTAAAGTTATAATCTGCACCTAAGAAATTTAATTTAGAACCCATACCTAAATCGTTACCTGCTCTAATACCGTGATCAATATTCATAAATTTATTATCATAAGAATAATCAGTAACAATAACTCCTTTAAAGCCCCATTCAGTTCTAGCAACACCTTCAATTAAAGCTTCACTACCACCTGTATAACAAATACCAGCTCTACCATAAGAAGTCATAAGTCCCATACAATCTGCAACTTGAATTGCTTTTTGGAATGATTTTAAATAAGTTTCTCTTAAAGCTTGTTCAGTGCACCAGTTATATAAATAATTACGATGATTTTCAGTTGGATTTAAAGCAAAATGTTTTAAATAAGGGAATGTACCTGTTCTTTGTAAACCAGTAATTGCATTAACAACAGTAGTTGAAGATAAATATGGATCTTCACTGTAATATTCAAAATTTCTTCCTCCAATAGGAGTACGATGAATATTTGTTCCTGGAGCCCAAGCACTAGCAATATTTAAACTTACACAATCAGTACCATAAGATACACCCCATTGTAAAGCTAACTTTTTATTAAATGTTTGAGCTAAAACAGTATTTGATGGATAACCAGTTCCAACTTTACCATCAATACCAGGGTTATATCCTTTTATTTGTAATGGTCCATCATAAGCTGATAAACTAGGTAAACCAATTTCATCAACTCTTGTAATTGAATAACCATTACCAATTAAATTAATAGCAGAAGATATTTTTGCTTGATTTAATAATTCTTCCCATTTTTCATCATCATAATTATTTCCAAGTTCATAACCTAATTCAGTAACACGTCCATTACTTGATATTTTATGAGAAGTAGAAGTTTGATTCCATAATACTTTACTATTGTCAACATCTCTACCAAATACATCTTTAGTAGCGTTATCCCATTCATCACCTAAAGCTTGATTAATTCTTACTTTTTTAGCAATTTCACTAGTAACTTTTCTATTTTCACCTTTTTTAAATTCATATGGATCAGGGAATTCACCTCTTTTAATAAAAGGAATATTAGCATTTTCTTCACCATTATTTCCATCAAGAGCATAACCATCATAAGCATTTGGATAAGTAAATTTATTATTAACATCTTGTCCTGTATATTTATCTTTAGTTAAATTAATTGTATCTTTAACTTTAACAACAAATGTATTCTTATCAAGTTTTTTCATATTATGAGAATCTGTCATTAATTTTAATTCATAATCACCACTTTCAAGTTCATAACCAGTGTGATTATTTTTATTCATATCATAACAATCATAACTTGTAAAATCATTAGCGTCGATTTCAATAGATAATTTTTGTTCACTTTGTGGTTCGAGAACAATTGTTTTTTCATATCCAACTAAGTTTACATATGATTTTTCAATTCCACCTTTTGTAAATGGTGCAGTTAAATATACTTGAACAACATCTTTACCTGCTACATCACCAGTATTTTTAACAGTAACATTAATTGTTATTTTACTTTCATCAGTAATATAACCATCACTTACTACTTTATTATCTTTATCTTTAATTTCAATAGAAGCATTGCTCCATTCAAAAGTAGTATATGATAAACCATATCCAAAAGGATATTGAACAACACTATCATACCCTTTTAATGTTTTATTGTTTCCTTCATTATCTAATATTGTTCTAGAATATTTACTATTATTCCATATACCTTCATGATCAGCAGTTTCATACCATTTATAACCAACATATATACTTTCTACAAAATCCATATATGCATCAGACTCTCTTGCTAAATCACCTAAATATTCACTTGCATTAGTATATTTTCCTAAATTAGTAATATAATCATAATTTACATTACTTTCAAGTTCATAAGCATAAGTATCAGCAAAATGACCTGAAGGACTTGTATCACCATATAATAAATATGGTATAGCCGCCGCACCATGAGTTCCTGTAGCACCAACAACTAAAACAGCATCAATACCTTTAATATTATCGAGTGGTTCAAGAACCATTGTGTTACATGCATTAATTAATACAACAACTTTTTCATAATTATTACCAACATACGTTAATAATTCTTTTTCTGTATCAGTTATTTTCAAGTAATCTGGTGTTAAATCTCCTGACTCATGTCCAGTTCTTGAAATTACTACTATTGCAGTTGAAGAAAATGCTTTAGCATCTTCAAGTAATTTATCTGTATACACTGATTTATCTGTTATTTTAGGCTCAAAGAAATTTGGATTTCCTCTACCACCACTTTGGCCAAATCCTACATTTTTTACTGGATCATGATAAGAAGAATATGCATCTATTAAATCTTGATTATAAGTAATACCATATTCATAATTATCAAATGCTCTTAATAAATCTACTGTATTATTCCAATCATTTTCTTTAGGTGAGATAGTGCCAGAGCCACCACCAGACATAACCCAATCAGTTACACCCCAACCAAAAATATTAACTTTATTATCTTCAGACTTATTTAATGGTAAAACACCATTATTTTTTGCTAAGACTGCTCCATCTAAAACAATATTCTTTGCTAATTCTTCTCCACTAGCAGCACTAATTTCATTATTAGAATTATTAGAAATAGGTGGACAGAAGAAACTGTTTATTTGTGATTCAAAAATACTACATAAAACATTTCCAATAACTGCAGAAGCTATTACAACAAGCATTCCAGCAAAATTAATAACATATTTTACTCTTTTATTCATTTGTCTTATCCTTATGTTTATTTATGTATTTATTTATCAAAAACAAAACTTGTTTTAAAGACAAATGATCCAGAACCAGCTCCATAATTTAAAGCAACAAAATATAATTCATTATCTTTAATAAAAATACTTTGGCCATTATATTTTCCATCACTAGTTGCACATGTATTAGCTGCATCATGGATTATTAAACTCTTATATGCTTTATCATTATATGTTTCAGTTAAAGTATCACATTGATTTCCACTCCAATCAAAGATACTAATTCCACCACCAAGAACTCCATCTTTATTACTTAAAGTATAAATATATTTATCTGTACTTGTAACATCTTGTAAATTAAGCCTTTCATCTTTTTCTAAAATACTTGATGAATAAAAACTACCAGTAACATCAGTTTTAGTAATTTTCTTTTTATTGGAATCATAAATGTAAAGTGTATTAGCTCCTATAATTGCAAATTTATCTTCTGTTTTATTATATTCAACATCAACAATTGTTTCTGGGAAATTTTCAAAAAGTGTTACTTCGTTACCATCATTTAAAGCATTTAAATTTTCATCAAATACTTTAAATTTATTATCTTTTACACATACATAAACATTATCATTATAAACAAATATTGAACCTTTTGTTTGAATATAAGTTTTTTCTGTATTTATTTCAAATGCTTCTGTTTCATTTTCAATGCGGTTGGTTTTTGAATTATATTTTACAAGTATAGTATCTGTGGCACCTGAATTTGTAAATGAAAAATACATATAATCTCCATCTACAAAAGCACCTCTTGATTGTCTTCCACTATATTTAAATAATTGTTGATATTTAACTTCACTAATATTTTTATTTGTTTTTTCTATATATTCCATAGAATCAATAAAATTAAGATTCAAATTTGATTTATTAACATTATTATTAAATTCTAATTCACAAATAAGTAATCCATCACTATTAAATCTATTAATAGCGCAATAATATTTATCATTTAATTTAACAATACTTTGAGCGTTAACTTCTGAATCTAAAGTTATACCTGTTTTATTATCTGTATCATTGAAACTAACTTTTTCTTTAATAACATTTCCTAACCAATCATAAATTGAAATCGTTCCACCTATAACATTATTACTTCCACCTAAAGCATAAATGTATTTTTCATCGCTATAAATATCGTTTAAATCTCCATCAACAGATATTTTTGTACCACTACTATATGTAACTAAATCTTTATTAGCAAAATATAAATTTCCAGCTTTATCAATTAAAGCAAATTTATTTTGTTTTTCATTATAAGAAATATCATAAATATATTCAGCTTTTAAATCACCTGTAAATGTTAATTTTTCATCAGTAATTTCGCTTAATGTATTTGTATCAAAAAATTTGATTGTTCCATCTTTTAAAATTAAACCAATCATATTATTATAAAAAAACGTTTTTCCTGGTGTTTGAACAAATTCATTTCCACTACATAATGTTATTACATTAGAATATAATGTTTCTTTTGTAAAAAGATTATATTTTACTAATTTTGTTTCTGCAGAACCCATTTTATTTAATGCATAATATAAATTATTTCCATCAGTACAACCACCTTGAGGAATTTTAAATTCATTTGATTGAATTTTATCGCTTACTTTATTTAAAGTAATATCATAATTTTCTACTGCTTCTAAATAACCAACCAAATCATCACTCATAGTAGAATTATTTAAATTTTCATTAAGTGATGTTGTTCTAGTTTTTACTTCTTCATCATTAACACTTAAAGTCATTTTTATATTTGTTGCTAAATAACTAGAATTAGAACTAAATTTAATTGTATAACATGCCCAATAATAATCTTTAGTGGAAGTTATTTCTTGATCAATTAATTCTTGTGAACTAGAAAAATAAGATGTTTCTTCTCCACTAGAAATGCCTTTATATAATGTAGTAATTTCGCTTGATTTAATTGCTTTAACAGTTTCAGTTTCTTCAATTCCAATTAATTCTCTAGTATATTTAATTGATGTAACATCACCTTTAATAGCAGTAGCAAATCTTAAATAATATTCATTATCTTTAGTCGCTGTTTGAACATAAATTTTTGATGTTTCAACTCCACTAGATGTTCTCATTTCACTTAAAGCATATCTTTTAACATTAGTTGATAAAGCATCATAATTATAATCAATCAAATCTTCATGATTTTGATGACTAACAATGCCTAACCCTAATAAACTTGTAAGCACAAGTAAACATGATAATTTATTTTTCATTTTCTAGCTCCTTTAAAGTTTTTCATTGATTCCAGAATCTGCAGTGATATCAAGAATTTCATCAGTTTTAAAATTTGATACAGATAATATATCTTCTGTTTCAATTTTTTGAAGTTTAATAAGTGGTAAATAGTAATTTTTTAGCTTTTTCATACGCAAAAAGCCCCCTTTCAATATAGATATATATTAAATTGAAAGAGGTAAAATTAAAATATTAGCTGCGTGAATTGTTATCAACTTTTCGTGAATTGATTAATCTTGTTTTTGTTCAGTAAATAATATTTGAATAATAAAAATATTATTTTTAATGTCTATTTTAAAATCGCCATGATATTTTTCAACAATTAACTTAATTGATTTTAAACCATATCCATGATAACCATTATTAACTTTAGTCGTTTTAGGTATTCCATTATAATCAAGATTTATTTTTCCTTCATAATAATTAGAAATAAATATTGATGTGCAAGATAAAGCATTTCTAACAATTAAACTAATACTTCTTTTATTTACATCTTCAAGTTTAGTCACAGCCTCTATCGCATTGTCAATCATATTACCAAATAAAGAATATAAATCTGCTTCCGCAATAAAATTTAATTTAGAACAATCAGCAACACATTTAAGACTAATATTCTTTTTTTGACATAATAAACTTTTTTCAGTAAGAATTAAATCTAAAGCATCATTATTAGTTTTAATATTTGAATCATAAATATTAATAATATTTTCTAATTCTTTAACTGTTTCATTAGAAATATTTGCTTTATTACCAAAATTTCTAATTTGATGTTTTAAATCATGACATTTAATGTTAATTAAATCAACATTTTCTTTATTTTGTTTATATTGTGCTTCTGCTTTATTTAAAAGTTGGCTAGTAATAGTTAATTCAGTCTTTAATTGTTTGATATTTAAAATATTAAATAATAAAAATAATACCATCAAACAACATAAAATATTATAAACACAAATTATTATAGATACTTCTTTTCCTTTAAATTTATCACTATAAATAATAATAGAATTAATTATAATATCAATTAATAAAATAAATCCAGAAATTAAAACAATACTAAAATTAGATATTTTTGCTTCATCTTTATTAATTCTCTCATTAAAAATAACAAATACAATTGTGTAAATAATAACATAAACAATTAATAAAATTGCAAAAGAAATAATATTTAAATATGTCAAATTAACATTTAAAGGAATATCTCCATATGAAATAAAAGATAATTTTTCTTCAATAGATAAAAATGTTATTAAAACATTATAAGCTTGATAAGCAAGATGTTGAGCAGTATAAGCAGTAATTGAAATTAAAAATATATTTTGAATAGAAATATTATAAACAAAATACAAAGATATCGCACAACATGTAAATAATATTAAAAACATGATTGATGAATACCACCACGAATACGAAACATCTTTAAATAAAGGAAAAACAATAGCTATTAATATACAAGTTAAAATAGTTAAAATATATCTACATACAGGATATTTCTTTTTAGGTAAATAAAAAGATAATAAATGCATTGAAAATAATATTTCAATTACAAAAATAATTTTATATGCAAATAATTCAGTAATAATCATTAGTTACCACCACCAGTAGCAATAAATTCATTTAAAACATGAAGAAATTGTTTTCTTTTAGGACGAGAAATAAGTAATGATTCATTATCAATAAGGACACTATCAGGGGTAACTTGGATAACCATTTTTAAATTAATTAAATAACAACGATTACATAACGCAAAATAATCATCTTTCAATATATCAACATAATCATTTAATACACCATGAGTTTCATATTCTCCATCTAAAGTATGAAAAATAAGTTTATGATTATTAATTTCAATATATTTTATTCTATCAATTAATATCTTTTTAAAAGATGTTTTATTAGTATAAATCACTATAGATTTATCATTGTTTTTTAAATGAGGCAATATTCTTTCTAAAGTTAAAGCAAAATTATAATAATTTACTGGTTTTAAAACATAATCAAAAGCATGAACTTTATAACCTTCTATTGCATATTGAGCTAAAGATGTAACAAAAACAATAATTACCATAGGATCTTTTTGTCTTAATTTTTCACTAGCTTCAATCCCGTTCATATAAGGTAAATTAATATCCATAAATACCAAATTATATCCAGTTTTATATTTATCTAAAAATTTAACTGCATTATCAAAAATATCAATAGAAATATTTTTTTCATGCTGATTAAAAAACATCTCAACATGTTTCTTTAAATCATTAGACATGTCATATTCATCTTCAATAATTGCAATTTTTGTCATTAAACACCTCAATAATTTCATTAAAATTATACCCCCCCCCCAACTGTTTTGTCAATTTAAGTTATCAAAGTATTATTCTTTACAAGTTCTTTACATTCTTTTACAACTTCACTAAAGATTACAAATAATATTTTTTTTATTATAAAGATGTCCTAGGAGGAAAGAAAAATGAAAAAATTACAAAAAGGATTATTTATTTTGATGTTAGGATTAACATTTACTGCATGTGGTAATACAACATCAAGTTTAGAAAGTACAGGTAGTTCAAATCAAGTAGCTTTTGATGCTTCAAAAAATATCAAAGTTTATACTCGTGACACCGATAGTGGAACAAGAGATGGTTTCTTTACTAGAATTGGTTTAAAAAACAATGTTAAATCAAATGAAGGTTTAGTTACTGATATAGTTACTACTTCTGGTAATGGTGATATGGTTTTAAAAATTAAAAACGATGAATATTCAATTGGTTATATTTCTTTATCATCATTAGAAGAATCTTCATTAAATGGCTTAAAATATGATGGTGTTGAACCAACAGAAGAAAATGTTTTATCTAAATCATATGAATTAACAATAAATTTCAATTACATTACAAGAGTAGATTTTGATTCAGATGAAAAGAAACAAATAGTTGAAGCTTATGTTGCTTATTTATCAACAAAAGAAGCTAAAGCAACAATTATTGCTAACTCTGGTATTGTTAAAATTAATTCTACAGATAAAAGCTGGAATGATATAAAAGCAAATTATCCAATATGTGGAAAAGATAATTCAAATATTACTATTAAATTTGGTGGATCAACTTCTGTTGAAAAAATTGCTAAAGCATTATCTCAAGAATTTGCTAGTAAATGTGGCAATTTCAAACCAGAACATAATCATGGTGGATCAGGTGATGCATATAAATTTACTCAAGGTGCAGAAAAAGATTCAACAAGCAAATTAGATGTTGGTTTCTTATCAAGAGAATTAAATTCTTCTGAAGTTGCAAGTGAAAATACAGCTGGATTAATTTGTGTTGATGCAATTGTAGCAGTAACAAATCAAAAAAACCCATTAAAAGAAATTACTGCTGATGATCTTAAAAATATTTATACAGGAACCATTACAAAATGGAGTCAAATAATCAAATAAAAATATCACAAAATAAGATTAAAAATAAGACCACTTTAGACCAAATTGTTAAAGTGGTTTTTACGCTTATTGCTCTTATTTGTGCTTCAGTTATAGTTGTTGTAGTAATATTTATTTTATTTGAAGGAATTAAGCCATTTGCTACAACATATTTAATTAATGATAAGCAATATACAGTTAATTTTTGGAATTTTTTAGTGGGTTTATCTTGGGAAGCAAAACCTTATGAATATGGCGTAGGTTTTATCATAATAAATACATTATATGTCACATTTTTAAGTTTATTAATTGCTATACCAATTTCTGTATTAACTGCTTTATTTATTGTTAGAATTGCTCCCAAAAAAATAGGAACAGTTTTAAATTATGTTATTGAATTATTAGCTAGTATTCCTTCAATTATTTATGGTGTTTTTGGAGCAGGTATTATTACTCAATTAGTTAAAAATTTAGCTTCATTATTCCATTATCAAAGTGCTGGTGGTGTTTCTACTTTAGCAACAGTTTTAGTTTTAGCTATTATGATTATTCCTACAATTACTATGATTAGTATTACTAGTATTAAAGCTGTTAAAGAAGATTTTATTAAAGGTTCATTAGCATTAGGCGCTAGTAAAACTCAAACTAATTTTAAAGTTGTTTTAACCAGTGCTAAATCTGGTATATTTTCTGGAATTATTTTAGGAGTTGGTAGAGCATTAGGAGAAGCTACTGCTGTAACTATGGTAGCAGGAAACGCTAATTATGGTCCTACATTTAATTTATTTGATATTACTAGGACTTTAACTTCTACTATGTTAGCCAATATGCAAGAAACAAGTGGTCTTTCTTATGATATAAGATTTAGTGTTGGAGTTATTTTAATTATTATTATTTTAATTACTAATTTATTGTTAAACTTTATAAAACAAAAGGTAGGTAACAATTATGCAAAATAAAAGAAAAATTAAAGATATTATTTTACAATCTATTACTTATATCTTTTCAAGTTTTGGTATTTTAATATTAGTAGCAATTTTTGTTTTTATCTTTTCTAAAGGCGCTACAACATTATCTTTTGACATGATTACAGGTGATTATCATCAAGAAGTATACAATTTAGCTTACGAAGAAAAAAATGTTACTAATTTAGAAGAAAAAAATGTTGAGAATAGTTACTATTCTACTAGATGGGGAATAGCTTTGCAAGATGGCACTAATAATGCTGGTGAAAATGTTGTTTATGTTAGTTATATAGATGAAAATTCTTGTTTAAGAGGATTAAAAGATCAAACAACTGCTTCTCCATTTTCTTTAAAAAAAGGTTATATTGTGACAAAAATTATTCTTCTTGACGAAGAAGATAATATGATAATTTCTATTAGTAAATATAAAGCAGAAAAAATGATTAATCAAATTAATAAAGGTGTTAGTATTACTGATATGCAAATTACTACTAGTGGTGGTGGTATTAGAGGCTCATTATTAACTACTTTATTATTAATATTTTTAACATTAATAATCTCATTACCATTAGGAATTGGTGGGGCTATATATTTAGCAGAATATGCTAAAAATAATAAACTAACTACTATTATTAGGGCTATGATTGATATGTCAAGTGGTATTCCAAGTGTTATATTTGGTTTAGTAGGTATGTTAATATTTATTCCTTTTATGAACGCTACTATTCATTCTTCAGGAACAAGTGTAGCTGCTGGAGCGTTTACAATGGCAATAATGTTATTACCAATTATTATTAGAACAACTGAAGAAGCTATTCATACGATTCCTCAATCATATAGAAATGCATCTTTAGCTTTAGGTGCTAGTAAAACACAAACAATATTTAAAGTTGTTATTCCTAATGCTTTAGGTGGTATATTAACTGCAACTTTATTATCTATTGGTAGAATTATTGGTGAATCAGCCGCTTTAATTTATGTTATGGAAACTGCAATTAAAGATACAGTATCTATAAATCAAAATTCTACTTCTTTAGCAGTTCATATGTGGTCAGTAATGGCAGGAGAAAATCCAAATTATGCTCAAGCTTGTGCTATAGCAATCATTATATTAATAATAGTGTTAGTATTGAACATTTTAGTTAAATTAATAAGTAGAAAATTAAATAAATTTGAGGTAAAGAAATAATGGATACAGTATTTAAAGTTGAAAATTTAGATTTATATTATGGAGAAAAACATGCTCTTAAAAATATCAATATTGATATTTATAAAAACAAAGTTACTGCGTTTATTGGTCCTTCTGGATGTGGTAAATCAACATTATTAAGATGTTTTGATAGAATGAATGACTTAATTGATGAATGTAAAATAACAGGTTTAATATCATATGAAGGAAAAGATATTAAACAAATGAATCCAATTGAATTAAGAACCGAAGTAGGCATGGTTTTCCAAAACCCTAATCCTTTTCCAATGTCAATATTTGATAATGTTGCTTATGGTCCTAGATGTCAAGGAATTAAAAACAAAGCTACTTTAACAAAAATTGTCGTGGAATCTTTAAAAAAAGCTGCTTTATATGATGAAGTAAGTGATCGTTTAAAAGATTCTGCTTTAAGCTTATCAGGAGGACAACAACAAAGATTATGTATTGCTAGATGTATAGCAATGAATCCAAAAGTAATTTTAATGGATGAACCTACATCTGCTCTTGATCCAATTGCTACATTAAAAATAGAAGAATTAATGGAAGATTTAAAAAAAGATTTTACAATAATTATCGTTACTCATAATATGCAACAAGCTACAAGAATTAGTGATTACACAGCATTCTTTATGTTAGGTGAAATTATTGAATACGCTCCAACAGAAAAATTATTTAAAGATCCACAAAACAAAAAAACAGAAGATTATATTACAGGAAGGTTTGGTTAAAATGAAGTTACAAGAAGAATTAGATAATCTCAATCAAATGATTATTAAAATGGCTGATGTTGTTGAAAACAACTTATCATTAGCTTTCTCATTATATAAAAAATATGATGAAGATACTGCAGCACAAATAAATGATGATATTGTTGATTTACATGAAAGATTAGTTGAAGAAGTATGCATGTCAATTTTAATTAAGGAAAGATTTTTTGCTAAAGATATGCGTATGGTTATAGGTATTCTTAAATTAGTAGCAGATCTTGAAAGATTAGGTGACCATGCTGAAGATATCAATACTTTTTCAAAAAAATTAATTAATGAAGAAAAACATCATTTTGATGATATAGATAAAGCTATTAATATTGCAATGAATATGGTTCATAACTCTATTGATTCTTTTATTAAAAAAGACTTAAGTGCTGCTCAACAAGTAATTTTAGATGATGATTTAGTAGATAAATTATATGAAAAATTAATTAATGAAATAATTACTTTAGCAGAAAATAAACAAGTTTCTTCTGCTTTTGCAATATACACTACTCTTGTAGTAAAATATATAGAGAGAATAGCAGATCACGCTTCAAATATAGCTGAATGGGTTATTTATATTCTCAGTGGTTATTATAAAGATAAACAAATCTTTTAAGGAGTATTATGGGGTCAATTATTTATTCAGTTGAAGATGATGTAGATATTGCAAGAATCATCAATAAAACTTTAACTAAACAAGGATATCAAGTTTTTTCTTTTCCTGATGGAAAAAGTTTTATAGAAGCTTTTAATAAACAAAAACCAGATTTAGTTTTACTTGATTTAATGCTTCCTGATATGAATGGTAATGACATTATTAAATATATTAGAAATGATATTGAAAATAATGAAGTAGAAATTATTATTATCTCTGCTAAAAGAATGTTAATGGATAAAGTAGAAGGTCTTGATTTAGGAGCCGATGATTATTTAGAAAAACCATTTGATTTACTTGAATTAATGTCAAGAGTTAATGCTAGATTAAGAAGACATCAAAATAAAAATATTTTAATCTATAATAATTTAAAAGTAGATTTACAAAAACATTTAGTTTTTCTAGATAACAAAGAAATTGTTTGTACTAATAAAGAATTTGATATCCTTACTTATTTATTACAAAGAAAAGGGCAAGCTGTTTCTAGAGATGATTTATTAACATTTTTATGGGGCGATAATAATTCTGATTATGAATCAAGAACAATTGATGTTCACATTAAAAGTTTAAGAGCAAAACTAAATGATAATGATGGCTCTATTATTCAAACAATTTACGGAATAGGATATAAAATTGGTATATGAAAAAACGTTTAATAATATCTAATATTTTAGTAGTTTTCTTTTCAATGATTGCTCTTTTATTTATTTCTTGTTTTATTGTAAGTGAATCTAATTTTAAAAGAACATCATCACAAATTAAATCATATTTAAATATAGCTTGTAACATTTATAATGGTAATAACCAAGATGAATTAACATCTTATTTTTCTAATAATAAAGATATAAGAATTACTATTATTGATAAAACAGGTAAAGTAATTTTTGATACTGAAAAAAACACAGAAGAAAATCATTTATCAAGACAAGAAATTACAACTTTAGGACAAGTAACATGTCGTTATTCTACCACTTTAAATATTTCAATGTATTATATTGCTGCAGAAGATTCAAATACTTATATTCGAATTGCTTTACCAGAAAATAGTGTTAATTCTATTGTTCAACAATTACTTATTTATGGCACTCTTACTTTAGCAATTATATGCGTTTTAACTATTTTTATTTCAATCAATATTATTAATCAATCAATGGAACCATTAAAACAAGAAATAAAAAAATTATCTACAATTGTAGGTGAAGATATACCTGTCAATGATTCTGATATTGATTTTTTATCTCATCAAATCGATGATGTTCAATTCTTAATTAATCAAAAAATTTATAATATTCAAGAAGAAAAAGATAAAACTATAGCTATTATAGATAATTTAAATCAAGGTTTTATTCTTCTTGATGATGAATTAAATACTGTTTTAATTAACAAGATAGCTAAGAAATTATTATCTTATAATAATGAAAAAAATTATTTATATTATATTAGATCTTTACAAATTCAAAATGCAATTAATAACACTTTAAAAGAACATAAAGCTCATGAAGAACAAATAATTCAAGATAATAAAGCTTTTATTTATCAAATTTCTCCATTACAATATCAAGAAAATGGTAAAAATAAAAATGGTGTTTCAATTTTATTTTATGATGTAACTGATCAATATCAATTACAAAAAGCTAAACAAGATTTCTTTGCTAATGCTTCTCATGAATTAAAAAGTCCACTTACTACAATTATTGGTTATCAACAAATGATTTCTGAAGGTATTATAGATACTAATGAAGAAATTATTGATGCAAGTAAAAGAACTTTATATGAAGCTAAAAGAATGAATCAAATGGTAATTGATATGTTAGAATTATCTTCTCTAGAAAGTGAAAAAATAATTAATAATGAAGTTAATAATTTAAAAGAGGTAACTCAAAATATTGTAAATTCTTATACTTTAAAATTAGAAGATAAACATATTAATTTAAGCACTTCTTTAAGTGATTTAAATGTTAAAATACCTCAAAAAGATTTAATTCATTTAATTTCAAATTTAATTGATAATGCAATAAAATATAATATTGAAAAAGGTAAAATTGATATTAATATTAATAAAGATGATAATTCTTTCATTATTAAAGATACTGGCATTGGTATTTCTAAAGCAAACCAAGAAAGAGTATTTGAAAGATTTTATCAAGTTGATAAAAATCGTGCAAGTGATCAAGGTACTGGTCTAGGATTATCTATTGTTAAGCATATTTGTTTAAAATATAACATTAAATTAAAACTAGATTCTAAATTAAATAAAGGAACATCAATCACTTTAGTTTTTCCTAATATTGAAAAAAATAAATAATTATTCTAATGAATTAATATATAAATAATCAAAAATAGAATAAATATTTTAAGTATCTATTCTATTTTTATTAATGATATTAATCTAAATATTACAAATTATAATTTTCTAATTAATAAAATATTTTAAGCAATTAAGGCTATATTCCTTAACATTGTTTAAAGCTTTTGAACAAGGAAAACCATCTACTAAAACATGAGAAACAGTTAAATTAAAAGATAAAATATATCTATTATTAACTAATTTATATTTACTCCAGCAAATTCTAGGTACAGATAATGATTCAACATTATTATTAGGTAATGGATGCACCATGCTATTATATTCTAACCATGGAATACAAGTTATATAATAAACATTATAATCTTCATTATTGTATCCTTCATTAACACATTCTTCATTTTTAGCAATTTCAATTACTTTTTTATTTATTTTATAAAATTCTTGATAATTATATACCATATTAGAACGACAATTTTCAAAATTATTTGTTTTAGTTAAAACAGTATAAGTTGGATTTATATCATCATATAATCTTACTTCGTTATTTACGATTCTTAATCTTAATTCTTCTACATTATTTAAAGCGTTCATAACTATAAAAAGAAAATTAATAAAAAAAGATGTTTTAGTTTCTTTTGAATAATTAACAATATTTGTTACATCAACATCTATATTAAAGCCATAATCTGGATTAGAGAATGTAGAAAACCACAAATATTGTTTTTTTCTACTCCATTTATTTATATCAATAATTTTATACATTACATCTACCTCAACAATAATTTACATAAAATTTTTTTATTTAACAATATCTATATAAATAAATACTAATATTTTACTTAAAAACTATTTTATAATAAGAAAAATTGTTCTTTTTGTTATCATTAATAGTTTTATATATAATTTAACTTTTTTTTGTCAAAAAATATATTATTTAATCATGAAAAAGAAATATTTGTCTATTTTGTTATTATTTAATTTAATTAGTTGTCAATCCAGTAATTATAATTTAAATATGAATTATGATTTTTTAGAATGTACTAATTTAGAAAATGGTAATAATCAAAAAAACTAAAGTAATTATTCTATTAGGTCAAAGTAATGCTTTTTGATGTTCAATTAATGAATAATGTCAAATTATTAATGAATCAAAATATAAATTTTCATTATTATCAAATTATAATAAATATTTTTTCTACTATAGATTTAGGCTTTTCTACAACTTTAAAACCAAATTATAATCCAAATTTAGGACATTATGATTCTTTAAGTGAAATTGCTTTAGGAAATGAATTTGCTAAAGAAATACTAAATATTTACTCTACAAATAATAATTAAATAAATTTTTGTCTAATTGAATAATTTTAAATATTTTTATGTAGAAAAAAAGCTTAATTTATCAAACTAAGCTTTTATTGAATTTAATTATCTATGTAATTTAAATGATAAATAATTTTTTAATACTTCTTCATCAACATGATCAGAATCAGGTGCTAAATAAGGAACATCACTTAAAGGATATGTTTTTGATCCCATTGTACCATCTTTCATAGGGAATGTTTCTACAACAACATCAACTAAATCAATATTGTAAAAATGTTCTCCTCTTTCATTTGAATATTTTCTTGAAACTTTTCCATCTTCTACATAATAAGTTTCATTATATGTATATCTATGTTTATTTTCTTTATTAGTATAACCATATCCTTTTGTTATACCAAGAGTACAATCACCAACTTGTACCTTTACCATAGTATTTTTTAATTCTTCCATAATAACCTCCTGAAAAAATCATATTTATTATAGCACACATTAAAATTAAAAAATAATAATTTTAATAAAGAATATTAACTTTTATTGCTTATTAATTTATAGTTAAAAAATTAGCGGAGCGTTAGTAACGCAAATCGAATAATATAGCCACTTTACGCTAACCAATCTAAACGTAAACTTAGCCTATATTATTTTCGTCATCAAATCTTTTTTTATCAAATATTGCACGTTCACCGTATACAAGAATAGGAACAAGCGTCATTTGTTGTAATTTTTCATAAATTTTTTGACTAACTTGCTCTTGACTTTCGCATAAATTGCCGGAATCGTCCGTGTATTCAAACTTTAAGTTATATATGATGTAATTAGAAACGCAACCGTTGTTATTTTCAGTCACTTCCGTTTCGGTTAAGTCTATTATTCTACCGTTTTCGGAATGACCTTTATGGGCAACCTCAAGTGACTTTTTACCATCGATAATCATTTTTGCTCCGTTACCAATGAAACCTATCGCCGCAATAATCATTATTCCGCCAATTAGGCACATAAATATTGTTCCAAATTTATCTTCAGGGTCGTATGACTTGATTCCAGAACTAATTACAGTAATAGCAATTAGCACAGCAATTAAGGCGATTACAATTCTTACAATACCACCAATCATAGTTCCGCGATTAAATTTTTTCTTTTCCATTGAATTAACCTCTTTGCATTTTTGGCAAAACTGAATTATGCATTTTAACACATTTGTCTTACTCGTTTATTATAGCATAAATTTCTGAATTTTTCAACCTCTATTGAGTTTGCGGGCGTAGAATTCTAATAACATCAAATGGCACTTTGACAGGTGCTTAAACATTGTATAAAAATACGAATACAATAAAAAAAGGTGTTCGTATTGTTAATATCTGGCGGAGAAACAGAGATTCGAACTCTGGCAAGCGATTAGCTTCTAGCAGTTTTCGAAACTGCCCTCTTCGACCACTTGAGTATTTCTCCGTACTTAAATTATATAGTTAATATATAAATTAAAAAATAATTATTTGTTATTTGTTTTAAAATTATTTAAAAACAATTATACTATTTAGTAGTGGTGAGTTATGAAACAAATATTAGATACTATTAATAAACATTTTACAAAAGAACATTTAGCAATTTTATTTTTAATGCTAGTCATTGCTATTATTCTATTTATTGTATTCTTAAAACTATATCAAAGAAGAGCATATAACATCAAAAAAGCAATATTTGCTAAAAGAACAATTAGACATTTAGAAATAGATTTACTAAATAAAACTGTATATGTGTATGAATTAGAAGATTTAAAAAATGCTAGAAAAATTTTATTAAAAGATTTCTTATCACATTATCTTGAAAAAGACGCAACAAGTTTAAATAGATGGTTTTTAAATCAATTAAATAACAAAACAAGTGATTCTTCATATAAAGAAATTATTACATATTCAAAAAAGGAAAAAACTGGTACAAAAGAAATTTTTGTCTGTAAATTAGTTAATATTGAGCGTCATACTTTACATGTAGATTGTTATGAAAATTCTGTTTGCCCTTATATTAAAGCAGATTATGAAATAGAAAGATGTTTTTTTAAACTAAAGCAAAAATCAATAACTGAAATAGGATTAATTTCATTTTTTGTAACTAATGATTTATTAAAAGATAAAGTTAAATTAAGTATCATTCAAACAGAACAAATTTTAGAAAAAATATGTAAATATTCTAATAATAAACATTTATTAACTAATTATAAAAATGGTGATATAGGTTTTATAATTCTTAATCAAAAAAATGGTTCTCATGATTATTTAAATAAAATAAAAAATGAGATTTCTGTTTATCTAGATGTTAATGATTTAAAAAACATATCATTCAATATTGCTTTAATAAAGATTCAAGGAAATCAAATTAATTATAATGATTGTATGAAAAAAGTAAGATTATTAGCTAATTATTTAATTGATAATAAAGTATATACTCCTGAAATTGTTTATTATTCAAATAAAGAAAAATATGTTTGTCAAAAAAAATTAAATTATTATAATAGAGTAAAACTTGCAATTATAAAAAAAGAATTCATTCCTAAAATTATTCCATTTTTTTATAGTAAAGATGGTAAAGTTGCTTTCCATAAAATTACAATTAAACCTAAAGATGACACACTTGGATCAATTGATGAAATTAAAAATATAGTATTACTAAATTCATTACAAAAAGAATATACTTCAATGTTATTATCAACAATTGACACCTGTTATAGTTCAGTTCAATCACCAAAAGAATTAAATAATGTTGTTCTTTTAAAAACATCATATGATTTTGTTATTTCTTTAATAAACAATTTAGATGATTTTAAAAAATATCCTTTTACTTACATTTTATCAATTAGCAATTTAGATTTTGAATCAGATTTTGATTTATCTTATATCGATAATTTAAAAATTATTAAAGACGCTAATATAAAGTTGGCAATTGAATTAAATTCATTACAAAAACCAAGAAAAGAAATTCTTGATTTAATGGATTATGTTGTTTTAGATGAATCTTCTGCTACTAATTTCTTTACAGATAGACAAGCAGCTTTCTTATTATCAAATTTATTAACATATTTTAAAAGTATTAAACTTCCTATCGTTGCATTCAATATTGGAGATTGGTCAGTTCTTGAAAGTATGATATGTAATTTTGCTAGTATTGTATCTGCTAAATGTTTAGAGCAAGAAGAAAAAATAAGTTTAGGTCTTGATAAAAGAATAGTTCAAAAACTTAAAGATATTTATTATAAATATCATTAATTAATAAAAAAATAAATGTTTCGCACATTTATTTTTTTTGCTATATAAACTTTTTTTATTTATCTTTATCGTTCTTTTTATCATCTATTTTAGAAGATAAATCATCAAGCATTTTCTTTACTAAATTTGTTTCTTCACTACCATCATCACCAATATTAGAAGAAAGATTTAATATTTGTGTTTGAATTTTATTTAAGAATAATGGTTGTAATCTATCAGCAGCAAAACAATATCCGATTAATACTATTGGCAAAATAAAACTTGATAATAATAATCCACCTGCTAAAGCAATAATATAAATATACCCTACATCTGGTAAATCATTACCAAAATAACATGCTAAAACTCCTGCAATTAAATAACAAATTGCAAACATAGATATAAATATCATATTTCCTTTAAAGCAAAATTTATTAATGAATTTTTTATTTTCTCTAACCATTTGTTTATTAACATTATTCATTAATATTAAAGGTAAAGGCATCATTAAATTAAAATAACAAATCATTAATCTATCTTTAATTCTACTAAATAAAAAGATAAAAGGAATTAATCTACTTACTAATAAATAATAAATATAATTAGGCATATTAAGAATTTTATTTAATATATCTATTATTTGAGTATTATCTAATGAAGAAGAAGTTATTAAATCATAAATTTCTTTAACATTATCATAATGAAAAATACTATAAACACCTATACTTATTAAATTTGATAAATATAAAACTAAAAGAGTTAAAAGTATATTTAATATAACGGCATAAGTACCTCTATTAGTAGGATTATAAAATATTTTATAAGGTTTATAAAATTCATTATATTCAACTTTTGCTCCAGACGAAACTTTACCAATCATCATTTGTAAACAATAAAATAAAGGAAGGAAACCACCAGCAAAAATAAGAATAGCAGTTAATCCAAAATCATATCCGCTTAATAAATAATAACAGCTATAAGACGCTAAAAACAAAATAATAACGGATAAACTAAACATATATAATTTAGAAAAAGAAGATTTATATATTCTTACATTATTTTTAAATTGTTCATTTTTCATAAAATCGCCCCTTTTATTTAATGATAGACTTTAATTCTATCAAGTCATCAATCACAATACAACCACTTTTTAATAATCTTTCTTTAGATTGATGTCCTTTAGCTAATAAAATGCAATTAATACCTATTTGTTTACTAACTTCATAATCATGTAAAGTATCACCAATAAATATCGTTTTATCTAAATTAAAATTCTTTTCTTTAACAAATTGTTTACTTGTTTCAACTTTACTTGAAGCATTAATATTATCTAATCCTGATACATCAAGAAAATATTGATCTATTTTATAAGTTTTTAATTGATCTAATAATAAGTTTTTTTCAGAAGCAGATACTATATATAGTTTTTTCCCTATTTTAGTAAAATAATCTAAAATATCTTTTACATGATTTTGTAAAGGGCAATAAATTGATTCTTTTTTATATCTAGTAATAAAATATTTTGCTAATTCATCAAAATTATCTTTAGGAAAAATAAATCCAGATTTTTTATAATACTCAATAACTGGAAAATCAAAAATCTCTAAATACTGCTTTAAATCAACAACATTATGTTTTCTTAAAGTAAGCATATCATTTAAGATTGTTAAACATAAATCTACATCATTAACAATCGTACCATTAAAATCAAATAAAATATTTTCTACATCCATATAAGATATATTAGCATTAACAAAAAGCAAAATAAAAAGAAATCCCTTAAAAAACGAGATTTCTTCTTTTAAAATAATATTTTTATTTTATTTTACGCCAACTCTTTCCATATTTGTAACAATATTTACCATTTCTGCGACAGTTAAATCTTTAGAAAAAATTTCATAAGAAACATCGTGATATAAATATGTTAAACAATTACCTTGAAGAGAACCAAATCCATAAATCGTGGATACAGGTTTACCACTTACTTCAATAGATTGATAATCATTATCATTATTTTTTTCAATTAATTTTTGGAAAACTGTATATGATTTATCACCAGTATAAGTAAGAATATATGATACTTTACCATCTTTAGAAACAACTTTTGTTTGTTCTTTTAAGGTTGTGTTATTTGTTTCAGCTGGTATTAATGGTAAATCATCAATACTTGTAGAAACATGATCACTAGATAAATTATCTTTAGCGTTTTTCATATTTGCATCTACTGTAAAATAATCATCAGCAAATATAGGTGCAAAATCAACTTTAGAAAAAATAACCTTAACAACTATATTATTTTCATTATCATAAATATAAGACCAAACAGGTTTTAAATCTTTAGAAAATTTAATTTCTTGCTTACTCCAATTTGGTTCATTATCATAATTAGTATCAAAAGTAACAGTATAACCATCAGCATTATTAATTACATCATATTTACCCTTTATAGCCTCGACATAAGAATGATACAAATAAGGTTTTGGAGAATTTAAAGGATAATCTCCTTTAAATGTATAAACTTGATTTAAAACAGGAGTTAGTACATAAACACCATCTTTATTTCTTAATAAAATTTGTTCTTGATTAATATCTTTATCAATCATTGAAATTCTAAAATTATCTATTTCATCTTGTTTAAAATCAACAGTAACAAAAAAATTTCTAATTTCTTCACCTTCTCCAACTTGCATTGTTGCTTCTGTATGATAAGCTTCCATAGTTGTATTTAAATTCTTAAACTTATCATCAACTTTCCCTTCTGAGAAAAATAACTTCCATCCACATAGCACTAATACCAATAAAACAACTACCCCAATAATAATTTTTTTAACCATAAATTCACCTCAAAACAATATATGAAAAAAATATTATTAATATGTTATGAATAATTAAAAATTTATTATCACATAATACTTATTGAGGAGGTCATTATGAATATTTTACAAAAACCATGTCTAATATTAACCATAATCGGTGCAATTAACTGGGGATTAGTAGGATTATTTGACTTTGATTTAGTCAAATTCATTACCATGAATCAAGTGAATATTTGGACTAGAGTAATTTATTGTGTAATTGCTATTGCAGGTATAATCAATATTTTATTATTATTCGTTAACTTTTCTAATAAAAAGAAAAGAGTTGAAAAAGTTGAAAAATAAATTGGAAAGCCACAAGCTTTCCTTTTTTATTATAAAAAAAGAAGTAACTAAGACTTCTTTTCTATTCCATTACGATAAACATCTTGTACTAATTGATGAAGTAAAATTGGATCAATTGGTTCAACATTAGAATTCTTTTCATAATTTTTAACCATATTTTCTAAATTCTTTAAATTAATAATTTTATCATATTTAGTATTACATTTTTCATCAATTAAACATGAATTATTAATAACAATAGTAGCAACAAATAAATCACTATCAGAAGAAATTAAACTAGAAAAATAATTAACTCTTTCTCGATGTAATATCATAGGATTTTTTATATAAACAAATTTATTATTAGATTTATATCTAAACCAATTTTTATCATTTTGTTTTCCATTAATTGCTAATGGATAATAATTTACTCCAATACAATAAATATATTTATCACCAAATAACAAATGATCAAAATGAATAATCTTACCTTCAACATTGATAGCAACTTTATTTAATAAATAATAATCATTATCTTTAGCTATTTTATATACTTTTCTTGCCACATTAAAACGGAAAAATATTTTTTCAAAAAAATTAGATAATTGATGAAAAAATATTAATATCAATAATATAACAATAATAATAGATAAGAAAATAATTAAAATATTTATCATAATTAAGCAATTTCTAAGGCAATTTTCATCATTTCAGTAAATGATTTTTCTCTTTGTTCACTAGTAGTTACTTCTGGAGTAATAAATGAATCAGACACAGTTAAAATAGTTAATGCTTTTTTATGTAAACTATTAGCAATACAGAATAAAGCATAAGATTCCATTTCAACCGCTAAAACTCCCATTCTAGCCCAATTCTTCCAGACTTCAGGTTTATCATTATAGAAAATATCACTAGATAAAATATTTCCTACATGAACATTAATATTTAATTTTTTAGCGGTATTATAAGCATTATTTAACAAATGAAAATCAGATAAAGCTGAATAAGTGCCAGGTAAACCATATTGATGTGACCATGAAGAATTTGTACAAGCTCCTTGAGCAAGAATAACATCAAATAATTTACAATCAGGAGAATACGCTCCACAACTACCAATTCTAATTATTTGTTCTACATCATATTCACTAAATAATTCATAAGCATAAATACCAATAGAAGGCATACCCATACCTGAACCCATAACTGATACTTTCTTACCATTATAATATCCAGTATACCCAAACATATTTCTTACTGTTGTAACTTGCTTAACATCAGTTAAAAAAGTTTCAGCAATAAATTTAGCTCTTAAAGGGTCTCCTGGCATTAATACTGTTTTTGCAAAATCGCCTTTTTGTGCGGCGTTGTGTGGTGTTGACATAATTTTTAACTCCTTTTTATATATCAATATATTAACACATTTCTTTATAAAATAAAAACTTATTATTTCTCTTTTAAAGAGTTTAAAGTTTGATTATATTGATGTAATTTTTTTAAATCTTCTTTTTTATTTTCTTTATAAGCTTTATATAATAAGTCTACTAAATCTACCATTTTAATATCTTTATTTTCAAATAAATAATAACTTAAAGATCCAGGTATTGCATTTACTTCATTTAAATAAAATTCATTTCTTTCATAATCTAATAAATAATCAAATCTTACTATACTTTTTAAATTTAATTTTTGATAAACCATTTTTGCATTATAAATTATCTTTTTAGCTATTTTATTATCAATATCAGCAGGAATAATATGAGTATCTGTTAAAGAATAATTATCATATTTATCAATAAATGATAATACTTTTTCTTTATCATTTACTCTCTCTAAAGAAGAAACAATAATTTCATTATCAACTTTTAATAATGCAACATTTATTTCTTTTAAATTATTAACAGCTTCTTCAATTATTAAAGTTTCATCAAATTTAAATCCTTCATATAAAGCATTAAATAATTCATTTTCATTATTAACTTTATTAACACCTATTGAAGAGCCTAGTAAAGATGGCTTAACAATTAAAGGATATTTTAAATCAATAACTAAACTTTCTTTTTTTAAATTAAATTCATTTTCATTGAGAACTATATATTTTGTTTGTTTAATATTTAATCCACTCATAATTCTTTTAAAAGCAACTTTATCTTGTAATAAAGCACTTTGAATTAAGCCAGGATATATACAAGGTATTTTTAAAGTATCAAAATAACCACCTAAAGTTCCATCTTCAGCATGATAACCATGCACTAATAATAAAACTACATCAAATTCTTCTTTTTTAAATTTTGTTTTAAAATAATAATGTTGATTATTTTTTTCAAAATTACCTTTTTTAAATTTAGTTAAATGAGTGTAATTTGTTTTAAATAATAAACTTTTTCCAGTATAAAAATTACCATCATGATCTAAATAAACCATCATATAAGGATAAGAAAATTTCTCTAATTCTTTTTGTACTTTTAAAGCTGTTAAAATAGATATTTCTGCTTCTAAAGAATCTCCACCATAAACCAAACAAAATTTTTTCATATATTTCCCCTATTTTAAATAAAGATCATTACCTTTACATAATAAAAGCAAAATACTTTCTTCTTTATTTTTATCTAATTCACTATATGCTTGAATTAAAGATTTAAAAACCATTAATTTATTTTTATCAATCTTTTTTATTAAAGGGTGATTATCATTTTTATTTATTAAATATATATAATCTAAATCATTTAATTTTTCACCAATTAATTCATTATATTGAACATATTTTTTATCTAATTCTATCAATCCTCCAGTAATAACAATCTTTCTTCTTTTATCAAGTTTTATTGATTCTATTATTTCTTTTATACCTTCAATATTACCATTATAAGAATTATCAATAACAAAATAATTTTTATACTTATAAGTATTTAATCTTCTATTAGGTATAATTAAATGATGTAATTTATATTTAATTTTATCATCATTTATTTTAAATTCTTTAGCAATTTTTAAGCTAACAAATAAACTAGATAATTGTTTTTCAATTAATAATTTTGTTTCAATAAATTGATCTAAATAATATATTTGATAAAAGAAATCTTTTTTAAATTCTAATTCTTTTTCATCATAAACAATATATTTAAAATCAATATATTTTTTAAATTCTTTTTCTATTTGCGAATGTAAATAAATTTTACCACCTTTTTTTAATAATTTAGAAATTGATAATTTTTCTTTAGCAATATTATCTATATTTTTAAATGTTGATAAATGCATTTCTCCAATAGAAGTAATAACAGCGTAATCCAAATTAAATATTTTTTTAAATTTTAACATTGAATTAATATGATCTACTCCTAATTCTACTAATAAAATATCATCTTCATCTTTGACTTCATTATTAATATATTTACATAAACCCATTAATGTATTGTAATTATGATCTTGATTAGAAATTAAATAATCTTCTTTTAATAAACTATAAATAAATGTTCTAGTCGTAGTTTTGCCAAAACTACCAGTTATTCCAATAACAATATAATTATTTTTTATAATTTTATCATGAGCTTTTTTTATATAATAATTTTGAATAATCTTTTCTAATGGAAGTAATAAATAATAAGTTATTATCAAGCTTAAATTAGAAATAATTATAACTAAACTAATACCTAAAAAGGGATTAAATAAATATATAAAATGAAAAATTAAATTAGTTATAATTATTGAACTAATAAATAGAATTAAATTTCTTCTAGTAAATTTAAAACCTTTAATTTTTGTTTCAATTACAGAAATAAATAAAGTTAATAACATTAAATAACCTGCTATTATTTGATTATTTAAAAAATATAAAACTACACTACTGATTAAAAATACTAAACAAGAAAAATAATATTTAGTTTTAGATAAAATTACATTATATTTTAATTTATATAATCTATATAAAGAATAATATTGTTGAGTTAAAATAATCAAATTCATAAATAAGTAATAAACATTAAAAAATATACAAAAAAATAAAAATAATTTATTCATATTGCTCCTTCAAAAACCCATATATATTATGATAAATATCTAAAAGTGAATCTAAATAAGCAAAATGATTACCTTCAAATGATAATAAAACAATTTTCGAGTTTATTTTACTTAATTTTTTAATTTTCTTATAATTAACTTCTTTATCTTGTTTAAAAACAATGATTAGACATTTTTCTAATTCTTTTAGTTGTTTTTTATTTAAATATGAGTGATGTACTAGTAAAAATGTTTTCTTTAAATTTCCACTTAATTTTCTATAATCTTTACTACCTTTTAAAAAATTAGGAATAGGTAAAGATATTTTTTTTAATATTTTATATAATCTAATTTTAAAAAATATTTTAAAAGAAAAAGGATTTTTTATAATAGAAGGTGCTAAAGCAATAACAATATATTTTGGATATAATCTTTTAAGCATTAAAGCAATTTTACCACCAAAAGAATGTCCAATAATCACTACATTTTTTAATTTACATATATAATTATTTATTTCAAATATATAATCTTCTATTGTATATGGCTTACTTAAAGGCTTATCAAATCCACTTAAAGTAATTAAATAACAATCATATTTGGTTTCAAATAATTTTTTTATACATTCTAAACTTTTTTCATCAACACCCCAACCATGAAGAAAAACTAAAGAAAAATAACTATCTTTTACTTGTGAAATATTTACTTTCATATACTTCACTTTATGAAAAATAGTTATTGAATATTATTTTTTTCTTTTAATAAATTAATTATATTAATTAAATCATCATAATTATCGGGATATTTATTATCTCCATGTACATTTTTTTCTTTGTTAGAATATTTTATTTTTAAATCCCATTGATGACCATCTTTAATTTTAATATTTACATAATTATCATTATAATCAAAATAATTTAAGTCATATATTTTTTGTTTTAATAATGATATTGTTTCATTATCTAAATTAAATATTTTTTCTTCTTTATCTATTTTATTTTGTTTTGTATATATAAATTTTTTATTAATAAAATCTATTTCATATTTAGTAAACATTCTAAAAAAAGCACTTCCAGAAGAGAAACAAAAATATTTAATATCAAGATATTTCTTTTTAAACAAATTCATCATACCTATATTATATAAATTACATTAATTCTTTAGCAAGAGTTATCATCATTGATAAATCATCAATTTTATCTACTACTCTTTTTCTTCTTTTAACTTTATATTCATCAATAAAATCTTTAAATTTAGTAGGATCTCTATTAAGAATTTTATACCAAGTAGGATTTTCTCTTAAAAACATATAATAATCATTATTTTTATCTAATTGAGTTAAAATTTCACTTCTCATTAATCATCATCTCTTTTATATGGTCTTTGATTTCTTCTTGCTGAAGTAAATGAAGATACATCATCATTAACAGTTATTTCTGATAAAATATTTAATATTTTTTTCATACCATTTAAACCATCAGATATTTTATCTACATCAAGACCTGAAATCATATTTATAAAGGAAGATAAAGAATCATCTTTTTCTTCTTTATCATCTTTTTTATTAGTTTCTTCTTTTACTGGTTCTTCATTTTTAAAAATTTCATCGTCTTTACCATATAAATCATATCTTTCATATAGTTCTTGCCAAGTTGTTTTATTATTTTTTACTTTATCTTTTAAATATGGTTTATCTTTTATAAATTCTTTAAATTCTTCAAAAGTACTCATATCATCACCCTTTATAAGATATGCAAAAAAATTACAAAAGAACGATAAAATAAAAAGAATACACACCAAAATAAACTTTGTTCATAAAATAAAGTGGTTAGGAGGTAAAATTATGTACAATTACGGTTATCCTCAAGGAGGTTATGGCTGTCCATGTAATGGTGGAAATACATCAGCATGGGGTGGAGTCTTTGCTTTTGTCCTTGTTTTATTTATCTTATTAGTAATCATAGGATTTGGTACTAACAATTATCTTAATAACAATCAAACTTATTAATTAATATAAGAGCTGATTAACGGAAAGCATAAATCTTTCCGTTTTTTATTTTAATTTTTTTCTTACTTTGCTACAATAACTTTATGAAAAAGTTAGATTTTAAAATTATTGATGACAAAAATCCATTATTAAGAAAAGAATGTGAAAAAGTTTCTTTACCAAATGAAGAAATTAAAGAAACACTTTTAAATATGGTTGAATATTTAAAATTATCTCAAGACGATGAATATGCTGAAAAACATCATATTCGTTCAGGAGTTGGTTTAGCTGCTCCACAAATTGGAATTAATAAATGTTTTTTTGCCATTTATTATATTAATGAAAACGATAAAGAAGTTAAATATGGTTTAATTAATCCAAAAATAATTTCTTCATCAGTAAGAAAATGCGCTTTAAGAGGTGGAGAAGGCTGTTTATCTGTTAAAAAAGATCATCAAGGATATGTTTATAGATACGCAAAAATAACCTTAAGAGCCTTTGATATATTCGAAAATAAAGAAATTGATATTGTTGCTAAAAATTATGATGCAATCGTTCTTCAACATGAATTAGACCATTTAAGTGGTATTCTTTATTATGATAAAATTGATAAATCAAATCCTTTTAAAGAAATTGATAATTCGTTTTTAATTTAAATTTTTATTTTTGGGGAGGTAAAATTATGAATGAACAAAATATAAAATTTACTAAATCAAGCGTTTATAAAATTTGCTTGATTATTTTTTCATTATTATTTTCTTTAGCAGTATTTATACCATTTTTAACTAACTATTATGGTAAAACATTTGGCTTTTTTAATGGTATCTTAGAATACTTTGATACAGTAATCAAAGTTGATAAGTATGCAGGCAATACAATACTTAATTTTATAATATATCTAGTATTTGCTATATCTATTTTAAGTATGTTTATTATTAGTTTTATTAAAAATACACATTATTTACTAAATAAAGAAGAAAAAGAAGATACTTTATTTTTAACAATTGGTATTGGTTTATATCTTGGTGCTGCATTCTTTACATGTATAAAAAGAGGCGCAATATATTTAAGTATAAATCAATATAATGGCACTATTAGCAGTCAAAGTTTTACACCATTTTTTGGATATATGTGTTTAATTTCTATCATTTATTTTATTTTTATCAAAATTAAATATTATGATTTATCTTTAAAAAACTTAAATTCCAAATTATTTATTAAATGTTGTATTGAATCTTTATGTTTAATATTCGCTTTTATTGCTATTACATCTTTTTTTAATTTAGATTTTGGCACAAGAACAACTAGAGATTCTTATGATAGAAGCGTGATTACGAATGTAGACTTTAAAGATATAAATGATTTTATACAATATTTAAAGGGATATGATGGTGACACTCCTAAAAATGGTGAATTATTAATTTTTATTATTTCATCAATACCATTATTATTAGCTGCTAATTTTGTTATCCAATCATTAAGTAATAAAAAATTATTTATAGTTAAAATTTGTTCTAATATAGTTGCATTAATATTAGTTATAGTGCCTTTTATTATATTTGTTTCTATTTTTGCTAATAGCAAAACAATGGTCTTTTTATCTTCTTCTAATTTATTTGTTTTCTTAATTTGTTTAATACCATTAATTTTAAACATTTTAGAAAAAATATTTTTAGATAAAAATATTAAATAAAATTTATTAAAAATCATTATTAGTCTAATTAATTATTAATTTCTAATAATGATTTTTTTATTTTTTCATATTTTAGAAAATAATATTATTATGTTTACAATTTAAAAAATTTTAACTATAATTTTATTGACTTAGGAAATTATAAAAAATAATTAACGAAAGATGAGGTAATTACAAATTTATGTCAAATTTTTCTACAATGAATTCACCTGTGCAAATATATGCTTTAGGTGGTCTTAATGAAGTTGGTAAAAATACTTATTGCATTGAAGATGATAACAATTTAATTATTATAGATGCAGGTGTTATGTTCCCTGAAGAATCTGTTTTAGGAATTAATTATGTTATTCCTGATTATACACATTTAAAAGATAATAGATGGAAAGTAAGAGCACTTTTCATTACTCATGGTCATGAAGATCATATAGGTGGTATTCCATTTTTAATTCAAAATGTTAATATTCCTGTGATTTACGCTCCTAAACTTGCCGCAGCTTTAATTAAGCACAAATTAGAAGAAAATAATATTAAAGAAAAAGTTAATATTATAGAAATTGATGAAGATTCAGATATTAATATTTGTGATGATTTTAGAGTTACTTTTTTCCATATGACTCACTCAATTCCTGATTCTTATGGTATTTCAGTTGAAACACATCAAGGAAGAATTGTAACAACAGGTGATTTTAAAATTGATTTAACTCCAGTAGATAAAGATATTTCTTTAAGTAAAATTGCTCGTATTGGTGAAGAAGGTGTTGATTTATTAATGTCTGATTCTACTAATGCTGAAAAAGAAGGTTACACTCCAAGTGAAAGATCAGTTATTGATTCAATTAATGAAGTATTTACTAAAGCTCCTGGTAGATTAATTATTTCTACATTCTCAAGTAATGTATCAAGAATTCAACAAATAGTAGAAGCTGCAGTAAATCATAATCGTAAAATTCTTGTCATTGGTCGATCAATGGATTCAATCATTAATATGGCTAGAAAATATGGTTATATTCATATTCCTGATTCCGCTATATTAAGTGCAGAAAATGTTAAAACAGTTAAAGCAAATCAAATATGCATTTTATGTACAGGTTCTCAAGGAGAACCAATGGCTGCATTAAGTAGAATTGCTAATAACGAACATCCTTCAGTAAAAATTATTCCTGGTGATACAATAGTTTTCTCTTCTTCACCAATTCCTGGTAATACTGCTTCTATTAATCGAGTAGTTAACCAATTAACTAGATTAGGTGCAAATGTTTTAACTAATTCAGTCTTACTTAATTTACATGCTTCAGGACACCCTTCAAAACAAGAATTACGTTTAATATTAAAATTAGTAAAACCAAAATATTTTATGCCTGTACATGGTGATTATAGAATGTTAAGAATTCATGCTGAACTTGCTGAACAAATGGGAATACCAAAAGCAAATACATTTGTATTAGGTAATGGTGATGTTTTAACTTTATATCATCATAAAATCACTCCTGGTAGAAGAATTCAAGCTGATGATATTTATATTGATGGAAAAGATATTTCTGGATTATCTACTGCTGTTATTAAAGATAGAAAAATTTTAAGTGAAGATGGTATGATTGCAGTTTTAGTTACTATCGATTCTAAAACAAATTCATTATTATTAAAACCTCAAATTGTTTCTAAAGGTTTCCTTTCTAGTTCTACAAAAACTGATTTAATATATGAAAAAGTCAGTGAATTAGTAGAACATGATTTACATAAAATATTAGAAAATAAAGTAACCTTTGGTGAAATTAAAAACACAATTAGAAATACAGTTTCTCAATATATGATGGCTAAAACACATCGTAATCCAATGGTCATTCCTCTAGTCATGAATAAATTATGATTATTTTAGCTAGTAAATCACCTAGAAGAAAAGAATTATTAAGTAAAATTGTTTCTAATTTTAAAATTATACCTAGTAATATTGATGAAAGAAAATATGATATATATTCTTTATCAAGAATAAAAGCTGAAGAAATAAGTAAATTATACCCTGATGATTTAATTATTTCTGCCGATACTTATGTTGTATATAATAATAAAATTTACAATAAACCAAAAGATAAATTAGATGCATTTAATACTTTAAAAACATTATCTAACAATACTCATGAAGTTATAACTTATTATACTTTACTTAATAAAAATATTTCTTTAACTAAAAAATGTATAACTTATGTAACATTTAACAAATTAAGTGATGATTTAATTAATCGTTATATAGAAAGTGGTTCTCCATTAGATAAAGCAGGTAGTTATGGTATACAAGATAATGATAAATTTCCTTTAGTAAAATCTTATAAAGGTAGTTTATATAATATTATTGGTTTACCTATTGAAGAATTAAAAATAGATTTATTAAATTTAGGCATTAATTTAGATTAAATTAAAAATCTCCCATATTGTATCATGGGAGGTTTTTTTATGTATCATTGTTATAGAAATAATAATCAAAGAAGTATTCTTTTACCTTTAGTAGGAGGTATATTAATAGGAACTATTGCTACTCCATTTTTTATGAATAATCAGCATTATGTTCCATATTATCCATATCCAACATATTCAACAGGTAATTACCAATATCCATATTCCAATAATGGATTTTATCATTATTGATTTTCAATTAAATTAGCAATTTCTGAAGCTTCTTTTCCAATAACTAAAGTAATTTTATTACTCATTTTTATAATTGAAGAAACACCTAATTGTTTTAATTTAGCCTCATCAACAACATTATAATCTTTTAAAACTAATGATAATCTTGAACCAACAGCTTTACAAGACATAACATTTTCAATTCCACCTAAACAAGTTAATACTTCACTATGAGCTTTACTTCTTTCAAGATAATAATGTTTCTTTTGAAGATGTTTAATTAATAAATAAATAATTAAGATTATTAATATAGAACCAACAATTATACAAGGTATACCAACATAATAAAAAATATTAGATAATAAAAATAACATAAATTAATCCTTTCTAATAAAACATTTTTCTAATTTAGAATAATAATCAAAATTATTAAAATGAGCAAAAATTATTTTATCATTACTTAATTTAATAATAATATCATTTTTTTCTTCTTTTAAAATTTCATAATTACTATCCCCTCCTACAATAACATTTTCAAGGGGTGCTTTTAAACTAATAATATCTTTTTCTAATAAAATTAATGGAGAATTTAAATTTTTTGTGTATAAATTATCAATAGAAGATATTTCGTTCATAATTATGGCATTATTATGTACATTAACTATTGGTCCTTTTAAAGAACGATTATACGCAGTAGAACCTGTACTAGAAGAAAAATTTAATCCACTTCCATTAAAAGTATAAAAATAATTATCATTTATATTAATATCAACCTTTAAAGTTTCAAAAATTTTTTCAATTCTAAATTCATTTAAATATAAATGTTTTTTCTTATTGTAATAAACTTCTATCATTTTCCTAGTTTCATATCTAGGAGTATGAGAAATTATATCGTTTAAAAATAAATCTATTTCATCAATTTTATAATCACATAAAAAACCTAATTTACCAGTAGAAATACCTACTATTGCAAAAGTATTCAATTTATCATTATATTGATTAATTGTTTTTAAAAATCTTCCATCCCCACCTAAAGAAATAATAATTTCTGGTTGATTTTCATCAAAAATAAATCCAGAATGTTTACTTAAGAAGTCTATAATATATTTTTTTGTCTTTAAAGATTGTTCATCATTATTGTTAGTAATAAAATATCGCATTTTAATCCTCTCCATATAGATTTATCTTGTAAAATATTGTATCATATTAATGACTTAATGATAAGGAGTTTAGAAAAATGCAATCAAATATTGAAATTGAAGCAAAGGTTTTATTAACAAAAGACCAATATGAAAACTTATTAAAATATCTTCATTTAGAAAGATACAAAAAAATTGAACAAACAAATCATTATATTGATTCCACCAATAGAGTTTTAAAAAAGAGTGACATCGCTTTAAGAATTAGAGAAAATAACGATTTTGTCCTTACTTTAAAAACTCCATTAAGCGAAGGATTACTTGAAAAAAATCAAAATATTACTTGGAGAGAATATTCAGATTTAGAAGATAATGGTATTTTCCCTCAAGGTGATATTAAAAACTTTCTCGAAATATGTGGATTCAATACTCGTGAATTAAAAGTCTTAGCAAGTTTAAAAACTTCAAGAATCGAATTAGGACTTGATGATGGTGTCCTTTGTTTAGACGAAAATATTTATGGTCAAAACAATTCTATTACTGATTACGAATTAGAAGTTGAATCAACATCAATGGAAAAAGCAGAAGAAACTGCTAAAAAGATTTTAAAAGAAGTTGGTATTGATAATTTTAAATTTAATACCCATTCAAAACAAGCACGTGCAATCAGTGCGATTAAGCTTTAATCTTTAGTGGTTTATTAAAACCACTTTTTATTTGTTCTTTCTTTTATTTATAAATGATTTCCATTTATTATCAAAAAATAAACTTAAACAAATTAAAAATAAACCAATAGGAATTAAATAAAATGAATAATTAGAAAACATATATTCAAAATATCCATTAAAATCAAAACCTAAAGAAAATAACGACAAATAAATTAGCATCATTGATAAACCAAAAGATAATAAAAATACACCTAAAATTAAAATAATTATACGATAAATCATCAATAAAATATATTTAATAAATTATGAAAAAATACCTAATTGCGTTAGATATGGATGGCACATTATTAAATAATAATAATCAAATATCTAATCTGACAAAAAATTATTTAATAAAATTGGCATCTCAAGGCCATAAAATCATTATTTCTTCTGGTAGACCTATTAGAGGAATTATTTCATATTACAAAGAATTAAAACTTAATACTCCTATTATTTGTTATAATGGCGCGTATATTTATCCTGGGAAAGAAAATATTGAAGAATATTGTTTCTCTTTTTCTTATAAATTAATTAAGCAAATAATAAATGATATTACTTATGAATATATTGATAACATCATCTTAGAAACTAATGATGATATTTATTTATTACATGAAGATAAAACATTAGAACCTTATTTTTCTACTCAAGGTATGAATGTGCATATTGGTTTAATTGAAAATAATTTATTTCAAGATACAATGACCATGTTAATTAAAGTAAAAGATCCTAAATACAATCCAATTATAGAACAAGCAATAAATAAATATGATAATATCAAATTAAGGTTTTGGTCAGGCGAATGGTTAAAGATATCTGAAATATATCATATAAACACAAATAAAGGCAAAGCATTAGAAAAAATCGCTGAATATTATAATATTAATAAAGAACATATTATTGCATTTGGAGATGCTGATAATGATATAGAATTATTAAAATATGCAGGAATAAGTGTCGCTATGAAAAATGGCGAAGAAAAAATAAAAGAAATAGCAAAATTAATTTCTTTAGAAGATAACAATAATGATGGAATAAAATTAACTTTAGAAAAAATTATTTAATAGATAAAATGAATTCTTCAAACGCTTTATTTCCTTTTTCATCATATTTAAAAACAGCTGTATTAAATAAAATATTTTTACATACTTCTGCTAATTTATCGTTAATTATTTGTTTTGCATTTTCTAATGTTTGATTTCTAGAATTTATTTTTAATAAATCATTAATCATATCTTTATGAATAATTAAATCAGGATATTTTTCATAATAAATATCAAGATTATCATTAGAAGTTAAAATTTCTTCTATATATTGCATTTGTCTTTTTAATCTAGGAGGCAAAATAAATAATCCCGTTGCTTCAATTAAACCAATTCCTTCTTGTTTAATATTATGGTATTCTTTATGAGCATGAAAAATACCATCTGGATATTCTTCACTAGTACGATTATTTCTTAAAATTAAAAACATTAAATATTTATTATTAACTTTTCTAACTAAAGGTGTAACTGTAGAACATCTTTTTTCTTCAAAAGGAATAATATTTAATTCTTTATTTTCATATTTAATCCAATTATCAAATATTTTATTAGCAAAATCTAGTACTTTATTTTTATCTTCACCTTCAATTTTAATAACAGAATTATACCAATCTAAAATAGATACTTTAATATCGTTATCCATTAAAACTTTTTTATCATGAGAATAAAACATTGGTAATAAATGTAATCCACCTTGATAATGTTCATGGTCTAATATAGAGCCACCTACAATTGGTAAATCAGCATTTGAACCAATAAAAAATATTGGAAATTTATCAACAAATTCTATCAAATTTTTAAATGTTTGATGATTAATTACCATTGGGCGATGTTCTTTATTAATAATTATAGAATGATGATCAAAATAAGCATAAGGAGAATATTGTAAAAACCAATCTTGATTATTTAATTTGATTGGCAAAATTCTAATATCTGTTCTACATGGATGATTATCATTTCCTCCAAAACCTAAATTTTCTTCACATAATAAGCACTTTGGATATTTTTTAGAAACTGGTTTAGATATTAATTTAGCAATATCTTTATTGTTTTTTTCTGGTTTTGATAAATTAATTGTTATTTCTAAAAAATTATTTTCAAACTCTTTTTTAAAATAAATATTTTTTTCAATCGCGGTTTTTTTGATATATCCATTTTGTATTTGTAAATTAAATAAATAATCAAGTCCTTTACCAACTTGTTCTTTCTCTAATTCATATATTTTATTTTTAATTATACTTGGAAGAGGTGAAACAAGTCCCATTATTTGAGTTATTAGATTATCGACATTATCAAATTGATTTTCTAATAATGATTCTTTTAATTCATTAATTAAAATATCTGGTATAGTTAAATTATCAATTTCATTTTTATCAAATGATAAAGATGTTGGTTCATTTATATTTAATTTATTAAAAATAATATTTTTTAAATATAAAGCATCTAATTCATCTAAATCTAAATGTTTTTTTGCATAATAAATTATTTTTTCAATACATAAATTTAATTCCATAATTACAATAACTCCTTTATATTATTTATGATATCTTCTTTTGATAAAGAAAAATATTTTCTTATTGATTCTATATCACCAACTGGCACTATATTATTTTCATTTAAACACATACTTTTAACTCTATTTTTATAATTATTTTCTATTAAATATCGATAAATTGAAGAAGTAAAACCTCCAATACCTATTGCGTTTTCATATATTAAAATTGGTCTATTACTTTGTAACACTTTATTTAATATTTTTTCATCAAATGGTCTAATAAATCTACAATTAATAACTTCAATAGAATAAGTTAAATCTTTAATTGAAGATAAAACATAATCAACATTTTCTCCATAAGTTAAGATAGTTAATTCATTACCTTCTTGTACTATTTCCCAAGAAACATTTTCTACTAGCAAACAATTTTCATTAATACTAGTTTTATTTTTTGGATATCTAATAACTACTGGAGATTTAATTTTATCTGCATAACAAAATAATTGTTCTAATTCTTTACCATTTCTTGCAGATAATATTGTAAAATTAGGCATTGAATTAAACATACTAATATCATATATACCTTGATGAGTTGAGCCATCACCACTGACTAAATCAGCATGATCAAGGCAAATTATTACATGAGCATTAATTCTAGCAATATCATTTAAAAAATAATCATATGCTCTTTGAGCAAAAGTAGAATATAACATTAAAATAACTTTTTTATTTTGTTGAGCAATTGCAGATGCCATTACGGTAGCATGTTCTTCTTCAATACCTACATCAATAATATTATTAGGGTATTTTTGAATAAGATTTTCTATATTTGTTCCTTTAATCATAGCAGGATTAATAATAAAATAATTCTTTTCAACAATAAATTTTTCAATCATATTCGAGGCAATAGAAGTAAATGTAATGTCATTCTTATTTACTACACCTTTATTTAAATCAAAACTACTTACTGAATGATATGTTCCATCTTTATCTTCTTCAGCAAATTTATATCCTTTTCCTTTTTTAGTAATAAAATGAATTACGCATGGTTTATTTAAATTTTTAGCGGCTTTTAATGTTTTAATACACACAGATATATCATTTCCATCATATGGACCCATGTAATCATAACCCCAATCTTCAAAAAGGTTTTCTTTAAGAATTAACCCTTTAATTGATCTTTTAATTCTATGAAAAACCGCTCTTAATTTATGAGGAGTAATTCTAACAAAAAAATTATTAATAGCTTGATATGTTCTTGTACTTCTTAATTTAGAAAATGATCTAGATACTGCTCCTACACTTTTTGAAATAGACATTTTATTATCATTTAAGATAATAATTGGAGCTTGTCCTTTTATTGTAGACATATAATTCATAGCTTCAAAAGAAATACCATTAGCAATAGAAGAATCACCAATTAATGTAATTACTTTTTTGTCTTTATTAGCTAATAAAAAACCACATTGAGCCGATAAAGAAGTAGAAGAATGACCAGATTCCCATTGGTCATGAACAGATTCTTGTTTATTAATAAAGCCCGATAATCCATTATATTTTCTTAATGTAGTAAAATCTTTTGCCCTACCAGTTAGTATTTTATGAGTGTAGCATTGATGCCCTACATCAAATATAAATATATCTTCAGGAGAAGAAAAAACATAATGCATTGCAATAGTTAATTCAACTACACCTAAATTAGAAGATAAATGACCACCTGTTTTAGAAATATTTTCAAGCAAAAAATGACGGATATCTTCCGCTAAAAAATTAAGTTCTTTCTTAGAAAGATTTTTTACAAATGAGGGGTCTTTTATCTCTAGTAAATTCATTTTTTAATCTTTATATGGAGTTGATTCATATCCTTCTTTATTTAATTTATTAACAAATTTATCAAGCATTTTTCTATTTAAAGAAATAAACCATTTTTGATTTGAAAACAATCTTAACATTAATGGTGAAATTAAATAATAAATTTTAATAAATAATCTACCTAAAATATTTTTAGATAATTTATAATCGCGATATCTTCTTAAAGTCCATACTTCTTTAGTATTATAAGACCCATACACACAACTTGCAATATAGCATCCACCTTTAATTGTATTTATATCAAAATTATTATCTTTTAAATATTGATCTAACTTCTCATTTTCAACAGAGAAATTAAATGAAACAATTTTTTCATCATTTAAATAAAAATAATAACTAGTATTTGTTTTATCTTTTTTTGTTAAATATTTATCAATTTCTTTTCTTATTTCTTTTAAATAACAGCTTGATACAAGTTTATTATTTTCAAATAAAAATAAATTATTAAAAAGTAAATATATTTCTTTATTATCTAAAGAAGAAATAAGTTTTTCTTCTTCGTTAAAATATTGTTTTAATTCATTAATTGTATATGTTTTTTCATCAAAATCAATAAAATAACACATTAAACTATATGAAAATAAATCTTTGTAAATATTATCTTTTTCTTTTAATAATTGTTCAAATAAATATAAATAATTATTATTAGAAAAACTTAAAATATCTTTTTTTAAAGTAGAAACAATTAAATTAATTAATTCTTGATCTTTTGCATATTTAAGGCTAGATAAATAATTGTCAATTCCTTCTTCTTTAGAATAATTATTAGAAACAAAAAATGCTTTTAATAATAATCCTTCTGGAGAATCTTCTTTTCTTTTTAAAATATCATCAGCATAAAAACCACATTTTTCATGATTACCATCTTTTAATGCAGCAATACCTAATAAAGCATAATTATTTACACTTTCATTATTAATATTTACTGTATCAATATTAATTGATTCTACAACATCATTAATATGTTTATTATAATTGTCAATTCCTTCTCTAGGCATATAAGGAACCCCACAATATCTACAAACTACATTAAATTCGCTATCATCAACTTCACTTATTTCGCCGCAATTCGGGCATTTAGATTTCTTCAAAGCCATATTTTTCTCCTAATATTTATAACCCCAAATAGATGTTTGTCTAAATAAATTAACCATTTTGTATTTATCACCAGCAGATTCAAAATTAACTAAGATTTTATCATTATATAATTGAATTTCTTCACTCATAGGTGGTAATTTAACAGTTTTTGTTAAATTATTTGAGTCCAAGAAAAACAAATCTAAATTATCAAAACTATCTTTTGAAGTAAAAACATTTTCATAAAAATATAAATGACTACTGCTAATTGCCCAAGAAGTAGAAATTGCAAACTTACCTTCACCATAACAAACAATACCTTGAACTAAACTCGGAACCGATAAAACATATTTCTTTTCAAAAGTATTCGCGTCATAAGCATAACATAATGCTGGGTTTTCTTCTCCACCAGGAGTAGTAATATGGTGAGTAGATTTAGTTTCATAACTATCTTTTTTATAAAATTCTCCTACTAAAATAATATCATCATAGACACAAATATATGCTGGATTTACATCTAATTTTCTTGAAGATTTAACTTTAACTGAACTACCATTTTCAGCATTAATAATATCTTGTAAAGAAAATTCAAATATTTTATTATAATTTTCATCATCACATGCAATATAAACACTATTCTTATAAGCTCCAATTCCACCACAATGTCCCATAAATGGAGTGTCATCTTCATTTTTTAAAGTAACATATTTATGTTCTTTATTATCGCTAGATATTTGATATATTCTTGATGGTTCAACACCTTTATTAATGTATCCAGATGTCAAAAAAATATCTTTTTCTTGAGAATAAGTAAATCCTTGAGGAATATATCCATCTTCTAATCCATAAATAGAAACTATTTCTTCACTTTTTGAAAAGAAATCACTATATATTTGTTTTTCTAAACAGCCAACAATAACTAAAACAATAATTAAAAAAGAGATAATTGAGGCTAAAGTTATACCAATAATTTTTAATATTCTTTTTAATATCATTTTTTAAATTTCCTTTTTTTGATTAAAATATTTATCTAACGCTCTTTTCATAACACCAGTAGAATATTTATCTGAACCATCATCATTTTTATAATTAGTTGCTTGAGTAGACCAATCTTGATAAATTTCTTCATAAGTAGCAGTTCTTAAATCCAATTTTTCTTGATCTTTAGTTAAATTCATTTTATAAACATATAACCCCCATGAATTATCCCAATAACCAACAGAAGCCATTTTATAAGTCCATACAGTCCAAGAATAATTTCTTTCATCAAACATATTTAACCATTTAACCCATTGATCTTCGTTATCAAAGAAATTAAATTCACCAACATAATATGGAACATCATAATCGTGGAAAGAAAATAAGAAATCATGAAACGCAAAGAATAAATCATAACTAATTGAAGTCCAATTATATAAATGTATTTCATACATTACATTTTCCCAACCATAATCTTTTGGATTAGGGAAAGAAGAATAATACCAACAGCCTTCAAATGTTATAACATGTTTATTATCAATTTTTCTAATTGCTTGATAAATCTTATCCATTATCACCCATTGTTCTTTTTCAGTATTTCTAGACCCCTCTTGACAAGGTTCATTTATTATATCATATGTTGCTATTGTTTCAATTAAGTCTGGTCTATCTTGAATATAATGTTTAGCAATATTTTCCCATAATAAAATCATTTCATTTTGATATATTTCATTCTTCCAAAAATCAAATTTTCTAGTTCCAGAATGCTCATATCCATTCGCTCCACCTACAACACCATGCATATCTAATATGGCATATAAATTATTATTTTTACAATTTTCTAAAAAATCATCTAATATATCAAAAGCATTATCTTTCATTACAAGGTTATCATCTTCACCTTCCATGAAGTTACGATAATACATTGGTAATCTAATACAATTAAATCCCATTTCTTTTACATTAATATAATCTTGTTCTTGTATATAAGAAGAATAATATACATTCCATAAAGTATTTACTTGCTCTTGAGTTAAATTTTTATTGTTTTTTAATGCTTCTATTAGTTCTTCTTGATATACTTCTTCATAACCAGTAATTATTCCATTTTCATTTACTTCTTTTGGTTCTCCTTTATCATTTTTTAAATAACCAAGTGAAGTAGTAGATAACCAACCTTCTTGAATTAACCAATTACCAAAATTAATACCTTTTAATGTAATTAAATCCCCATTTTTATCATACAATCCTTTTCCAATTGCTTTTAATGGAGTTTCATTACCATCAGTTTCAACTTCAAGATGTTTTTCAAGTGTTTTACCTGAATAATTATTACTAAAAATATTTGATTTTAAGAAAAAGCCACCTATTAATAAACCTATTATCCCTATAAAAGAAACAAAAACAATTAATATTTTTTTAAGAATTGGTTTTTTACTTTTCATATAATATCTCCTATTTATTTTATTTTAATAAAATTAAATAACAATTGCAATTAACTAGTAAAGCGTTTAACAATAATATTGTTATTGAGGTTTATTTTATGAGCAAATGTGAAACTGTTGTTTTAACTAATATGTGTATGGTTTATGATGATAATGGTAATATTCTTGTGCAAAACCGTACAAAAAACACATGGCCTGGTATCACTTTTCCAGGTGGACATGTAGAAAAAGATGAATCTATTGTTGAATCCACTATTAGAGAAGTAAAAGAAGAAACAGGCTTAACTATTTCTAATCTAGAGTTATGCGGAATATGTCAATGGACTAAATTATGTGGTTATCGCTATATTGTATTTTGTTATAAAACTAAATCTTTTACTGGTGAATTATTAGATTCTAAAGAAGGTCATGTTTTTTGGATAAAAAAGAAAGATTTATTTAATTATGAATTAGCTAATGATTTAAAAGAAATGTTCACTGTTATGGATTCAGCTACATTAAGTGAATTTTATTCGTTAAGAAATGATTTAGAAGAAGAAATTTCACAAAAATTATTATAAAATTAAATTAAAGAAAAAAATAATTAATGGAGGTATTAAAATGAACGATATTATTATTATAGGTGGTGGCCCAGTTGGTATATATGCATCTACTTTAGCATCTTTACATGGATTAAATGGATTACTAATTGAAGGATTAAATAATCTAGGTGGGCAATTAAGCTCATTATATCCAGAAAAAGATATTGTTGATTTACCTGGTTTTAAATCAATAACTGCACAAGGATTTATTAATGAATTATTAAATCAAAATAACAATTTAACTAATAAATTAGATACTCATATTGATGAAACTTTTTTAAATTATGAAAAAAAAGAAGATTATTTTATAATTAAAACTAATAAAAATGAATACCAAACAAAAACAATTTTATTAGTAAGTGGTATGGGTGTTTTTGCTCCAAGAAAAATAGGTCTTGATAATGAAAATCAATTTAAAAATATAATTTATTCTATACAAAATAAAAATTTATATAAAGACAAAGAAATGGTTATTCTTGGTGGAGGAGATTCTGCTGTTGATTGGGCTAATACCCTTTCTTCAATTTGTAAAAAAGTAACCATCATTCATAGAAGAGATGAATTTAGAGCTAAAGAAGAAGCTGTTAAACAAATGTCAATTAACAATGTAAATATTTTAAAACCATATCAAATTAAAGCTATAAAAGGAATTAATGATACTGCTCAAGAATTAATAATTACAAATAATGATATAGAAACATCTATTCATTTTGATTATTTATTTGTTAATTATGGATTAGTTAGCACTCCTATTAAATGTGATTTGCAAACACTTTTAGGTGCATATAAAGTTGATACAAGTATGATGACTAGCGAGCAAAATATTTTTGCAATAGGTAATGCATGTCAATATTTAGGAAAAGTTAAAAACATTACATGTGGTTTAGGTGAAGCAGTTATTGCCATTACTAAAATAGATCAAATTATTAATCCAAATAAAAATATTCCTATTCACTTTTAACTTATTATTTTCTAAATGATAAGATAAATATATTTATAGAACTATAACTACACAATAAAAAAATTTATCTTATCAAAAATATTGAAAAAATGATAAGATAAATGATAAGATAAAATTGAAAGGAGTTTTAATTTCATGTATATAGAAAGCGAAACTATTGAACTAAAAAAAAGTCTTGTTCAATTAAAAGAAGGCGTAATTTCACTAAGTGCTATGCTAAATAAACACAATAAAGGTGTACTATATTTTGGTATAAATGACGATGGAAAAATATTTGGCATTAATATTGGGAAAAAAACTTTAGCAGATATTTCTCACGAAATTAGAATGAATTTAAAGCCTCTCCCACTAGTTGTTGAAATTAATGATTTTATAGAAAGTAACAATAAAATAATAAAGATTTATGTTGAAGGAAAAGATACTCCTTACTCAGCTTATGGGAGATATTATACAAGAATTAACGATTCTGACGTTGTAATGTCATCTCTACAATTGCAAAAATATTTTGAAGAAAAAACAGACAATTATTATTCATGGGAAGAATTAGAAACCGAATATACTGTAGATGATATTAATGAAGATTTGCTTATTGAATGTATTAGAAATGCAAATGAAAAAGGAAGATTAGATTATATTTATAGAAATGCTTATGAAGCATTAAGAAAATTAGAATTATTATCGGATAACGGCAAATTAAACAATGCTGGTTATTACTTATTTAGTAATAAAAAACCATTAACTTTAAAAGAAGCAAATTACCCAACAGATTCAAGAACTGAATTTGGAGAAATAAAAGAATTTAAAGGTAATATTTTTGAATGCATCAAAGAAAGTATTTCTTATATTCAAAATCATATATCATATAAAGCTACTATAGATGGCTATCAAAGAGTTGAAACTCCGGAAATTCCTTTAAGAGCAATAAGAGAAATTGTTATTAATTCTTTTGCACATGCAAAATATTCAATTAAAGGTGATTATAATCAAATCATCATTTATCGTTCTTCAATTAGCATTTATAATCCTGGATCTATATATAAAAACTTAGATCCAATAAGATTTGCATCGGCAGAAATTGGAAGTAAAATAAGAAACATTATAATATCTTCTGTTTTATATAAATCTGGATACATTGATGCATTTGGAACTGGATTTGATAGAACATTCACATTATGCGCTCAAAGTAATATAGAATATGAATATATAAACAACGAATTTGGATTTACATTTATATTCAAAAGAGATAAAAACTTTTTAAATGATAAGATAAATGATAAGATAAATGATAAGATAAATGATTTAGACAACGAAATAATTAAATGTATTTCTAGTAATAAATATATAACAATACCTGAAATATCAATAAAATTAAATAAGTCTCAACCAACAGTTTATAGACATATAACTCAATTAATTAACTCAAAAATACTAAAAAGAATCGGTCCAAGAAAAAATGGATATTGGGAAGTTATTCAATAACGCTTAATGTAGAATCAACAGGAAACACTTTCCACCCATGCTCATTAGTTTCAAATTGATGTAAAGTAACATACACTGTTACTTTTTTATTTAAATGTTCAAAAAATATAGAATTATTAATTTCATTTTGTTTATTTAAAGATAAATTATTCATTAAAAAGATACCTGGTATTGTTCTAGTAACATTTTGATCTGATAAAGTACCATTTTCATCATCAACTAATCCTAAATCATATTTAGTAGTAAAATCAGTATTATATTTTACATATCCAGTTACTTTAAATAAAGTAAAAAATTCATTATATGCTGGTGGATTTAAATGATCAGATAGCCCACACCATTTTTTAAAATAAGATGGAACTACTTCTTTATAATTATTTAATTCAAGATTAGTTTTTGAGATGTAACTTGAAGATAATAACCATATAGCAGGACTGCCATGTAAAACACTTAATGAGCCTGTAAAAATATATTTATTTCCAATAGAATTAGATTCACATATTTTTTTATTATCAATAATAGTTAATACTTTTTCTCCATCATAAACAACAACTTTTTGATTTGCATCACTTCTATCAGTAGCAATAATAGTTCCTTCAAAAGTAACAATTTTACCAACACCATTATATTTATTATTTAATGTAATTTTATTGAATTCTTCTTCAACTTCACTTAAAGATTGTTTATTTTCTGTAATTGAAGAATAATCAAAATTAGAAGGAGTATCTGTAATATTTTTTAAATTTACATATTTTAATTCAATATTGTTATTAATTTTTGAAATTATACCATTTACTTCATAATAACAATTATAATATCTATTTTTTAAATAATCTGTCCAATTATTTACCCTTACATATATATATCCTGTTTCATCTACAAATAACATTAATTTATCATTATTATCAGAAATTGTTTTAACATACATTCCTTTAAAAATAATTTCATTTAAAGTTTCACCATTATTTAAATCTTTGCCTAATTCCTTAATTTGTTGAATGTTTTTTTCTTTTAATTCAATAGATGTAGAACTACTTGAACTAGTACTATTTAAAGAGCTTGATAAACTAGAACTACTTGAAATGCTTGATGAGTTAATATTACTTGAAACATTTGAACTGGTAACACTACTTGAACTTATTGAATTACTTGATGCTATATTATCACTACTAGTGGAACTATTATTAATAGAGCAACCCACAACAAACAAACTTAATAATAAATACAATCTTTTTAATTTCATAAAACCATTTAAACCTCAATGACATTATAATATTAAAAATAATAAAAATAAATTAATTATTTATAATAATATCTAACATTAAAGTAAAAGCACACAACAACCATAAAATATATGGTAAAAGTAAATATCCATATCTTTTTTTTATTAATAAAGAATTAATGAATAAATAAATTATCATAATTAAAAGAATTATTACATCAATAAACGCTAAAACATTATTTTTAAAACTAAATAAAATAAAACTAAATAATAAATTACATAATAAACTAACCCAGTAAATACATATATTTAAATTATTATTTTCTTTTTCACAAAAATAACCAAATAATCCCATTAATATATATAATATAGACCAAATAACAATAAAAATAATTGGAGGAAAAATAATATTTCTATTTAATAATTCTACATTTGAATAATCATTTTTAGTAGCAAAAGTAACAAGTATCGCTAGTAATAATGGTAAAGATAAATTAAAAACAAAATTTTTTATATTTTTCATATTATAAATTATGTTTTTATAATGAATTTTATGTTTAAATATATAATTTAATTTTTTTATAAAACATCATTTTTTTTAGGTTTCAAAATATAATATGTTGCAAATCCCATGGCTGCAACTATCAATATATCTAATCCAATAAGTAAAGGTTTCCACCAAGGAAAAACATATTTTCTAGTTGATTCACCAACAACAGCAGTAAATGGATCATTAGATGCATCATAATTTAAATAAGCATTATATGTATCACAAATTGTAAATATAACATTTTTAGCAGCTAAACGAGCTGCATACATTTGAGAAGGAGAGCTCTTATCTAAAGCAGTTTGATTTACTTCAGCTGGATTAAGCCATATATCATTTCCAGCTAATACGCCTTGATATGTTTTCATCCATCCAACCCCATTAGAAAAGTCTGTAATTACTGTTCCTTTAAATCCCCATTCAGTGCGTAATATATCAGTTAATAACGCTCTATTAGCACCAGTCCAAATCCCACCAAGAGAATTAAAACTGCTCATAATTGCATTAGCACCATTTTTTACAGCTATTTCAAATGGACGATTATACATTTCACGTAAAGATTGTTCTGTTAAAAAACAATCTATATCTGTCATTGAAGATTGGTAAGCAGAAAAATGTTTTAAATAACAATACATGAAATTAGTTTTTGCTCCATTTATTACATAACTAGCCATGCTGCCTGAAAGAAAAGCATCTTCGCTATAATATTCAAAATATCTACCAGTATAAGGTGTTCTATGTAAATTAACTCCTGGAGCGTACCAACCATTAATACCTGTAGCATTCCCTTCTGAAGCAATAGACCTTCCCATTGAAAAAGCTAATTCTTTATTAAAAGTGCATGCTAATGTTTGTTCTGACATATATGCAGTCCAAGAAGCTCCTCCAGTAATAGACCCGAAATGATATTGAAATCCTTCTGGTCCATCATAATCAAGTAATTCTTTTTTACCTATTGATTCAATCGCTCTAGTTCTAAAACCAGACTTTTCTACTAAATCGCATAATTCATCTTTTGATATTTGATTTAATAAAGGATCCCAAATTTCTGATTTATTAAAATTAGAACGATTTGCTAATGTTTTAATTAATTCTTCATTTGCAACTAATTTCGTTTTACTATACATTTCTAAATCAGCTTTACTTGGATTTGTTTTATCTTCTTTAAACCATAATCTTAAATTCCCATTTTGTCCTTGAGTTGGCATAGAAACATTATCATAACCAGTATATATATAATCTCTTAATGAAACGATTTTATTTAATGGTAAATAAGTCACTTCTTTAGGAAATGTCTTTTTAAAATCAGAACGAGATAAATATGTTACATTACCAATATTACTTCCATCAATTGGTGCATTACCATAACTAGATACACCAGTAAATCTATTTTTAACCAATTGATTTGTATTTGGATCTCTTTTATAAATCATATTATTTTCAAGATTAAAAATCGTAGTAGCGTTATCACAATTATTTATATGATGACTATCATTCATCAATTTAATTTGATATTCGCCTTTATCTAATTCATATGTTCTAGCCCCATTATTATTTTTATCATAACAATCATAAGAAGCAAAATCATACAAAGAAAAAGATAATGTAACTTGTTGTTCTTCATTTGGTTTTAATAATTGAGTTTTAGCATAATCCATTAATTTTACATGTGGTTTTTCTATTCCATTTTTATAATATGGTGTAGTTATATAACATTGGACAACTTCTTTACCTGGAACAGCTCCAATATTTTTAACAGTTACTTTTATTTCAATTTTAGCTTTACGATTAGTAATATTTTTTTCTTTTTCGTTAAGAAGATTTAAATTGTCAGAAATAATACTATCTACATGCCATTCAAAACTTGTATAAGATAATCCATAACCAAAAGGATAAGATACTACTCCATCATACCCTTTACCATATTCATTATCTATATCATCAAAATAGCCTTCTTTATCGGCAGTTTCGTACCAATAATATCCAAAATATATATTTTCAGCAAATGTTAATTGTTTAGTGCTTGTTAAATTAGCACTATTAAAAAAAGTAGGATCTAATTTATGATTATAAGTATAAGTAGAAGAAACATGTCCCGATGGATTAATTGTTCCATTTAAAATATTTCCAATTGATTTTGTTCCTACTTGTCCTGGATAACCAACATATAAGCAAGCATCTATTTTATCATTTTTCAAAAACTTTGTTTCAATTGGATTACTTGTATTTAATAAAACAATTACTTTAGAAAAATTATTAGTCACTATTTCAATCATTTTTTCTTCTTCAGAAGATATTTGCAAATATGTTCTTGAACTATCAGTAGGTAATTTGTATTTAGGTTGATTCATATGAATATCAAATTGTTCGCCACCATATCGCATAATAGTAATAATTGCAATATCTGAAAATTTTTTAGCATCATTAATTAATTCTTCAGTATAAAATGAGCTATCAGGTTCAACAATTTGGCATATACCACCAGTTCCATTATTTTCACAAATTCTTTTTGGACAATATTCTGTATATTTATTAAATAATTTTTCATTAACTTTAAAGCCTGTTTCTTCTAGCCCTTTTTTTAAAGGAACTCTTGTTTCATCATTAACAGGAGCAGCTCCAGAACCACCACCAGTTAACAAAAATCCATTATCAGTTGAAGCCCATCCAAATAAATTAACACTGGTTTCGTTCTTGCTTAATGGTAAAGTATTATTCTCATTTTTTAATAAAACCATCCCTTCATTATTAATTTTTTCTACTAATTCTTTACCTTTTGAAAGTGCATTTTGAACATGTTCACCATTAAATGATGTTCCATCACCACATAATAAAGATGTAATCTGATTACTCCATTGAGCGCATAAAACATTTCCTACGATTAATGCTGTTAATATTATTCCCATAAAAGAGAATATGACATAATGTATTGGTTTAGGTTTATTTATCTTCATTTATTTTTGCTCCTATATTAAATAATCTACTATAATTTTATCAATGTTTATTGTCATATCAGCATTACCACCCCAAGGATGAGTTGGGCATGGATAATTAGGGCATTGAAATTCTAAAACAATTGTATTATCTCCGACTTTTAAATCTATATCTAATAATGTTTTTGTTTCCCATTGAGTAAAGCGTTCATCCCATCCACCTTTATCATAGTTCTGCCCTTTATAACAAATATCATTAGGAATTGCCACTTGTTTCCCATTAACCTTCATTGTAAATATTTTATTAATTTCAGCATCGCCAATATCTTTTGGATTACCACTTGCATCATAATTTAAAACATAATTACTGCAAGCTATCATATTTAATGATGCTTTTTGGGCAATTTCAGAATTAACATGAAATATCACTTTATCATTTTTATATATTGATCCAAGATAAGAACCTTGATTTTTACCATCCATCTTTGTAGATTCAATTTCAACATAATTACCACTCTTTTTATATTCTTCAAATTCATCTGCAACTAAAGAATTATTATGTTCTGCTTCAATAATAATTTTTTTATTAACTGTTTTTCCACAATTAGCACAAGTACCTATATCATTTTCCCATATTAGATTATGCCCCAACATGGATATAATAGGTAACGAAGTAATTTCAGTTTTGCATTGTTCATCTAAAAACTTTTTTCCACACACACAAGAATAATATGTACTCATTCCATCAGTTGTACAAGTAGGTTCTTTACCTTCTATTTTATTTAATTTATGAATATGATTATTATCTATAAAATCTACCTTTAAATAATCTACATTAGCTAACTTTGCATTATTTTTTTCATCATTTGCCGCTATACAAATTAGTTTTATATTATTAAATCCTTGTTCAATATCAAACTCTCCAAGATTTACAAGTTTCCAATTAGCAAAAATAGAATAACTTCCTTTTTTATCAAGTGTCCATTCCATTCCTTCTAATTTTTCATGAGGAAGAATAGTTTTTTTATTATTAATTTCACAAGAAAATGTTTCATCAAGATAAATATCTCCAGCTTTAGTTGGTGCCCAAGATGATGATCCATCTTCATTAACACCAACTGCTAAAGTATAAGCGCTACTTGCATTTAACATTAAATTAGCTCTCATATTTTTATTTGAATAGAAATTAAATGTTAATCCTCTACCATAAGCAATCTCGCCCATATAAGTATTATTAGATGCCGTTTCAATATTAGATATTCTTGGAGTATCTTCTTTACCCGAACTATTCATAACACCATTACCTATCAAATCTGTATAGAAAAATTCATTTTCATTATTTTCTATTTCTGCTTCTATTAATGAATAATTTCCAAACATCATAAATTCATAATTTTTATCACCATATTCAATAGTAATATTATGTTCTCCAGCACCAATAAAATAATTGGTGTCAGTAATTGTTTCATTATTATCTTTAATAATATAATTATCTAATACTTCAATAGATCCATCCAAATTAATGGCTTCAACTTTTAATTTTTCTTTAAAATTAACATATCTAGTTTGACCATTTTTTTCAATATAAGAATCATCAACACACAATTTATTTATTTTAATATCATCCATAGAAATAACTTCAACTGAATAATTTAAAGAACATCCTTCATAAGTAAATGTTACGTTCTTATCTCCTTTAGAGAATTGTTTAGGAAATATTGTATATTCACCATCATATAATTCATCATCAATATTATCAGACCATTTTGCAACAAGTTTAAGACCAGTAGTATCAAAAGATTCACCTACTATATAATTATTTTTTTTAGCTTTTGAAATAACTTCTAATGATGTCACATATGGATCTTCATTATTTTCTTCAAAAGAACTAGAATTAGAATTAATAATATTAGTTGAACAAGACGATAAAATTATTAAACATAAAAACAAATTAATTTTTTTCATAAGCCTCCAATAAAATATCTAATTTAAATATAACTTTAATATTTTATATAAAAAATAAAATAATTGTAAGCGGTTAAAAAAAATATGTGAATGGAAAAAATTTTAAAATATCTCTTTTTTTTTATTATTTTTTTAACCGTTTTTTATAATTTTTTTAATATTTTGTTAATTTGACAACATATTTTTAATGTTGTATTATCATTTTGATTGGAGAAATAACATGTTCAAAATTGCAATTATTGAAGACAATATAAATGATTATTCTTTGTTAAAAAGTTATTTAAATAAATTTTCACAAGAAAACAATATTGAATTTAATATTCAACATTTTGAAAATGGAATTAAATTTCTTGATAAATATTCTGCTAATTATGAAATTATATTTATGGATGTAGATATGCCATATATGAATGGATTAGAAATATCCAAAAAATTAAGAAAAATAGATAAATTTGTAATTTTAATTTTTGTAACAAATCTTGCTCAATATGCCGTTAATGGATATGAAGTTGATGCTTTAGATTATATTGTTAAGCCAATTAGTTATTTTAATTTTTCTATAAAATTACAAAGAGCAATTGAAAGGCTTAATAACACATTTGATACTAAAATCAACATAAAAACTAAGGATAAAATAGAAATAATTTCCTGCAAAGATATAATTTATATTGAAGTATTTGACAACAAATTAGTTTTACATACACCGACAAAGACCATTGAAACAATTGGCCATCTTTATGAAATTGAGCAAAAATTAACTAAATGTAGCTTTTTTAGAATAAGCCGATATTATTTAGTTAATATGAATTATGTTTTGGCTATTGAAGGATCATCTGTATTATTAGGAAAAGAAAGTCTACCAATTTCTAGAAGAAAAAAAAGTGATTTTATTTCTGCTTTAACTGAATTTTATCAAAATAGAAAAGGTATTTAAGATGTATGAATTAACTGAATTGTTTGTTTATCGCCCTATTTTTATGCTTGAATTATTATTAGGAGAATGTTTTTTCTTTTTATATTTAAAGCCTAGGAAAGGATTATTTTGGAGATTACCATTAGGTATTCTTATTTGTTTTGCCTTTTCTTTTGCTATTCCAATTTTATCATTTGATTCAATTTTTTGTTCTATTTTGTTTTTAACCATGTTTATGGTTACAGTTTTTGTCGCATATTTTATTTTTGATGAGTCATTTAAAAAAATATTTATCTTTGCTATGGGAGGATATACAATTCAACATATTGCTCAAGAATGTTATGAAACATTGATTGTCTTTATACCTCAAAATGTTTCTAATAATGGTGGAATGTATGGTAGTAATATTTTTACAATAGGTGGAAGAATTTGGTTTTTACAGATCTTACAATATACTTTCTATATTCAAATATTTGCTTTAATTTATTGTATTGCGTTTATTTATATTAATTTCCAACTAAAAGATAAAGAATCTTTTAAATTAGATACATCTTCTGCTATTTTGTTATCAATATTGTTAATTCCAATAAATATTATTTTTAGTTCTATAATTACTTATTCATTAAAAAATTCAGACATCTTAAGTAAATGTGTTTTACATATTTTTAATATATTATGTTGCTTAATAGTATTATTATTTTTATTTGAACTACCTAAAAGAAAAAAAGCAGAGGCAGATTTACTAGTTTTAAAAAAAATACAATCACTTGAGCAAAAACAATATAAAAACGCAATTGAAAATATGGAAGAATTAAATATTAAATGCCATGATTTAAAGCAATTTGCTATTCATTTAAATTCTTTAAAGGGTAATGAAAATATGATTGAAGATTTCAATAAAATTGTAAATGAATATGACTCAACATTTAAAACTAATAACAATACTTTAAATGCAGTTTTAACAGAAAAGAAACAAATATGCTTAAGAAAAAATATTGAATTTACGTGTATTATTAATGGAGAATGTTTATCATTTTTAAACGAGGTTGAAGTTTATTCTTTATTTGGAAATTTATTAGATAATGCTATTGAAGCAACTGAAAAAGTCGATCCTAATAAAAGAACAATTAGTCTAAATATTAATCAAAAAGGAAAATTAATTTTAATTTATATTTATAATACTTATCAAGATAATCTTAAAATAGAAAGTAATAAATTAATAACAACAAAAAAAGATTCTATTAATCATGGTTTTGGATTAAAAAGCATCGAAAATATCGTAAAAAAATATAATGGTGATTTAAAAATATCAACTAGTAATAATATTTTTGAATTAAATATTATTTTACAAAACATTAAAAATTAACCACTTACACATAATTTTTAACCGCTTACATTCTATTTATTTTAATAATAAGTTTTTTTATTTACTTTAAAATTAAGTATTGCTTATTAAAGCTATTAAAAATAAGGAGATTTATGAAAAAAAATTATGACATGCCTATTATAGAGCCATTAGATGTTTTTTTAACAGATATTATTTTAACATCAGGAATCAATTATAGTGAAGATGCATCATTAGATGTTAACAATGGATTTGATTGGTAGGTGAATAAAATGAAAAAATTAATGTTATTTGTTACAAGTTCTTTATTGTTGTGCAGTTTATTAAATATACATAATTTTAATAAAAATAATCATAATGATATTGCTATTAAAATAAAAAACGATCTATTAGAACAAACAGAATTAGTCAATTTTGATAATGGTGAAGGAAAATTTGTTTCTACTGTAAAAGCTCAAATTAACAATCAAAAAAATAGTATTCGTTTTGTTTCAGCAATTAAAGTAGATATTAACAATACAAAAATATCTTTACCAGGAACATTTGGTTTTCACATTCAATATGAAAAAATAATTGAAGGAAATTCTACAATAATTGATAAAATGTATAATGTTGATTCTCTATATTATTCAATCTCTGCCACTGATGAAAATGGAGATAAAACAATTTATGGTTCTGAATTATCTAGTTATTATAATAATCACGAGGGAGCAACATTTAAATCAATAAAAGAATATTTTAATGATACTATTGAATACAATCTTTTTATGACTATTGAAGTTAGAAATATTCCTTTAGATAATTTAGATAATTATATCACTGCTCAACCATATTGCAAATTAGATAATGGAACTTATGATTTATCAAAAGATATTAAATATTATTCTTTTAATTCATTAAAAAATGGAAATTATTTTACTCCAAAAATCGATATTAACAATTATAAAAGTCAATTAATTAATAATAATTCTTATTTAGTGATTAATACTACATTAAAAGGAATACATCCAAATTCACTTTATTTATTATTACAATTACAAGAAGGATGGCCTCAACCAACATATAAACTTGATGTTGAAAATTACATTGTAAATGATGATTCCTCTACAACATTATATTTTAATTTAGATCAATCAGCCAATAATGAAATAATTTTAAAAAATGGTGATTATATAATGTCATTAAAAAATAATATCAATGATGTAGAAAATAGATTATCTAACACTAATGATGATAAAATGTTTAAAGATAAAACTGCTTCAACAAGTAATAAATCTATTTATGAATTTGGTGAATTATATGGTAATTTAAAACTTACTGTTACAAGATATAATGAATCATCAATTATTAATAATTCTTATAGATTAGAAACAAAAGATAATAAAGATTATCTAATTGTAAATTCTTATTTATTTATTGATGATATTTCTAAATTAACATTTAAAATAACAGAATTTCCAAGTTGGACATCCAAAAAACAAACATGTACTTATTTACAATTAAGTGATGGATCATATGATATTTATTTAGATATATCTAATTATGAATTTTTTGCTAAGACTGATAAAAACGAATATGGCGGATATTTATTAGAATTAAATGATGAAACAATAACAAAAAATAACATAAAATTCTCCTTACCACATGAAAACAATATTACATCTGGAAAATATACTTTTGATGAAATATATGATAATTTGAAACTTCATGTAGTTAAAGATAATTCTATTGAATATAATTCTTATAAATTAGAAAATATTAATGATAAAGCTATATTAACAATTAATGCAAATATAAATATAAATAATATAAATGAATTAATTTTCCAATTCCAAAAACTTCAAAATGGTAATTGGCCAATTCAAAATGCTGAAAATTATAATGTAGAGAAACAAAAAGATGGAACATATAATATTTCAACAGATATTTCTAATTTAGATATATGTGGCAAAACATCTGATGGTGTAAATGAAGGTTATTTAATTTCTTTAAGAACTTCTTCTATTGATAATGACCATATATCAATAGGTACTGCTCCTGAATCAATAAAAATAGGTGATAAAACTTATTCTTTTGAAGAAATTTATGGTAATTTAAAAATAGTAATTTCTTAATTAACAATGATAAGCTAGTTTATGATAAAACTAGCTTTTTAATAACAACTGCCATCTACATTTGCTTATAAACCGCTTACATTTAATATATTTATTTATTTATTTAATTATATTAAATTATTAATATAAGGAGGTATTTTGTACATGAAGCAAAATATGATTAAAAAAATTATTTGTCTACCTATTATCGCTTTAGTAGCTACATCAGTAATAATAGGCAATGTAATTGCTAACTTTTATTCATCTGAAATAAATAGTTTATTATGTCCGCCTATTCATGATAATGAAGAACTTAATAGGCAACAAGAAGAAGGTCAAAAATTATCAAAACAAATTATTCAAGAAGGTGCTGTATTAGTTAAAAATGATAATAATACTTTACCTTTAAATAAAGAAAAAAATAGAAAAGTTAATGTCTTTGGACATTCTTGCGTTGATTGGGGTTTTGGAGGATCAGGTTCTGGAAGAGTAAGACCTGAAAATGATGATTTTTCTACAACTATTGATTTATTAAAAGCTTTAAAAAGATATGGTATTGATTATAATACAGAATTAGTCAATATGTATAAAGAATTTAGAGGTATAGGACGTATTGAAGAAGCACAAGATAGGGGCATGTATGCATTATATGAGCCATCAATAAAAGATAAAAAATATTATTCTGACACTTTATTAAATAATGCCAAAGAATATTCTTCAACTGCAATTGTTACTATTACTAGATTTGGAGCAGAAGGTGTTGACCATACATTAAAAAATGGCGATAGTCGTTCTGATTTACAAATATCTTTAGAAGAAGAAGAATTATTAAATTATGTTGGTGAAAATTATGATAATGTTATTGTATTAATTAATTCTGCTAACACAATGGAATTAGGTTTTCTTCAAACAATTCCTGGTTTAGATGCTTGTATGGTTATTGGGTTAACAGGTACACAAGGTGTTAGCTCTCTACCAAAATTATTATATGGTGAAAATTCTCCATCAGGAAAATTAGTAGACACATATGCTTATAGTTTTGAAAGTAATATTGCTTATAATTATTATAATCAAGCTGCTTGGTATCAACCATATGGTTTTTATGATTATATTGAAGGAATATATGTTGGTTATAAATGGTATGAAACTGCATATATAGAAAATTATTGGAATAATATTCAAAACGAATATGGAAATGGATATGATGGAGTAGTTCAATATCCATTTGGTTATGGATTATCTTATACCAATTTTAAATGGTCATTAGAAGAAATGAAAATTAATAATACTGAAAATAATATAATAAATGAAGAAAGTGTTATTAGTTTTAAAATTAATGTAGAAAATATTGGAGATGTTGCAGGTCAAGATGTTGTTGAATTTTATTTAACTTCCCCATATACAAAAAACGGTATAGAAAAATCGTATGTTAATTTAATTGGATTTGAAAAAACAGAAATATTAAGTCCAAAAATGTCCCAAACATTAGAATTTAATTTTAATGTAAGAGATTTTGCTTCTTATGATTGTTATGATAAAAATAATAACAATCATGTTGGTTACGAACTTGATAAAGGAACATATTCATTAAAATTAATGACTGATGCTCATAATTTAAAAAATTGTGAAGAAAACACTTTTGATTTTGAAATAAAAGATACAATTAATTTATTAAATGATAAATATTCTAATGAAGAAGTAACAAATAGATTAACTGGTGATAGTTCTTTAGATGGTGCTTCAATTGATGGGAATGATGATGGTAATGTAATGATAAATTATATTTCAAGAGGATCTTTTCCACAATTAAATGAATTATCATCTCCAAGTAATAGAACATTATCTGATAAACAACTAAAAGCAAGTAAATATTCTCGTCAAGAAGCAGAAGAATGGGATAACGCGAAAGTTGATAAATTTAATAATAAAGTACATGATGAAAAAGTAACTTGGAATAAAAATAATAATTTATCAATAACAGATAGTAATGGTAAAATAACAGAATTAGGTTATGAATTAGGACAAGATTATAACAATGAAAAATGGAATGATTTGCTTGATCAATTATCAATTGATGAAGTTATTAATATGGTAAGCAATGGATATGCTTCAAGCAAAGAACTAAACTCTATTGGTAAACCAAAATTATTTGATTATGATGGACCAATGCAAATTAAAGGATTCACTGGTAAGCCACGTGGAACAGGTTATCCTAGTGAACCAGTACTAGGTCAAACATGGAATAAACAACTAGCAAAAAATTATGGTTTAAGTTTCGGCAAAGAAATGAACGCTCTTGGTGTTAATGGTTTATATGGTTTTGGTTGTAATATTCATAGAAGTCCAATTAATGGTCGTAATTTTGAATATTTTTCTGAAGATGGATATCTATCTGGAATTATGTTAACCAATGCAATTATTGGAATTCAAAATACTGGTCGCTATGCTTATATTAAACATCTTGCAGTAAATAATGGAGAAGCAAGAAGAGTTGGTGCATTTACTTGGTGTACTGAGCAAGCTCTTAGAGAGATATATCTTAAACCTTTCCAAATGGCAATTCAAGAAGGTGATTGTGTTGCTTTAATGACTTCTTATAATAGAATAGGCGCTAATTGGACTGGTGGTAGTACTGGATTAATTGAAGGAATAGTAAGAAAAGAATGGGGATTTAAAGGAGCTATAATTACTGATTGTGCAGGTGCTGATAATGCTGATTACATGAACATGGATGAAGCTTTAAGAGTTGGTGGCGATTTAGGTATGGAAACACCATTAAACGCTAGCAAATCAGGCTATACATTAAATTATAGTTTAACATCATCAAATAGACTTCAATATCAATTAAGAGAAGCTGCTCATCATGTAACTTATACTTATTTAAGAGTCCAATATCAAAATGATTTGTATAATAAATCTAACAAAAATAATTCAATTACAAGTAGTTACTCTATTGAATCATGGGCATGGTGGAAAGTTATATTGGTAGATTTAGATATTCTAATTTCATTTGCTTGTTTAATTTGGCTATATTTTCTTTTTAGAGAAGATATTTTAAAACTTATAAATAAAGGAGAAAAGAACAATGAAAATGTCTAAAATTGAAAAAATTATTTTGTTAAGTATTTCTTCTTTGGCTCTTATTACAAGTGCCATTGTTCCAATTGCTTCATATCTTAATTATCAAAATTATTACAATAATGCACTTAGTAATAGACCAAATTCTAATGTAGATAAAACTTATGATGAACCAATTTTAAAAGGTATTAATGTTAAATTGCAAGATGGAAAAGAATATTACAAAAACGGAAAAGCATCACCAATAAAAGCTGATTTTATTGTAGAAGGAACATTTGCTATTAGTGATAAAGATACTTATGTAGATCAAATAAATGAAAGTGATTATAATATTGAAATTCCTTCAGATTTTGCTATTAATGGAGGAACTATTGTCGTTACTTATAAAGAATTCACTAGTTCAATTACCTTATCTCTTGTTGATGTTAAATTAACTAACTTATATCCATTATCTATGCCATATAAAATATATTATAAAGTAGGTGAATCTTTTGATAAAACTGGTTTATCATTACAAGCTAAATATAATGATGGCACTATAATCGATGTAGATAAATTCACTATAGAAAATAAAGCATTATCATTAGACACTAAAAATATAAAAATTACTTTTACTAAAGATAACGAAAGTATAGATTATTTGTTACCTATAACAGTTGTAGAAGAAAAAGAATATAATAATGGTGATATTTTATCTATTGAGGTAGAAAATAGTTATGTTATTGCAGGCAATAAATTATCAAATAATAAAATAAATTTAAGAGCAACTTATGCTAGTGGCAATAAATTATTATTAAATGATAATGAATATTCACTTATTAACGGAGATGATGTTGTTAAATTAGGAGATGATGTTGTTCTAAAACTAAAAATTAAAGACAAAGATTATGATGTTAAAATTAATATTAAAAATAGCATTAATTCTACTAAAGGAATATTAGAAAATGGAACTACACATGATAATTATGTTTCTTTAACAAATGGTTCTACAATCAAATTTGATGTAACAGCAACTCATAATTTTACTGGAAATATCAATTTAAGATTAAAATGTAATGATAAAATTAAATTAAATGAATTATTAAAAATAACAATTAATAATTCTTTAAATAACATAAATCATAATATTAAATTAGATAAAAATGAATATACAAATTTATCAATTAATAATGTAAAAATATATAAAGGACAAAATAATATAATAATCAAATGTCTTAATTCATCTTTTGATTTAGAAAAAATTGAAATTATATCCACATTTGATGAATTAAAAGATACCACATTTGGTGAATTTGTAACTACAAATTCAAATCCAGAATTTAATAGAGAAAACATTTTTGGTGAAAGTACACCTGCATCTATTGATGGATTTACACATATACAAGGTGGTTGTAGCGATGATAATTATATTTATTATTTATTCTCTGATGAATTAAACCATGAAGCAAAATTAACTAAATATAGTATAGAAGAAAAAACATTTGTATCAAAATCAAATAAATTTAATATAGGTCCATCTTCAAAAGATTGGACATGGGATTCAGGTAATATCACGTTAATAAATAATAAAATAATTGTTAATGATTATAATAATAAATTTTTAGCATTTGATAAAGATACTTTATTAGAAACATCATGTCCAGAATTTAAATTTTCTGATTTTTCTAAATCATTTGATGATTGGGATGAAAGTGGCACTATAACAGCTATTGAATATAACGAAGTATTAGATATATATGCTTTATCTGTTAGACCGGTATGGTGGTATAGTAATTCATATTTATTTTTCTTTGATAGTGAATTTAATCAAATTGGAGATAAAATTAAATTATCAAGTGGAGAAGATATCAAATGGGGTGGCTATAAAATGAGATCTTTCCAAAGTAACGCTAATTATTTATATGTAGTTTATGGTGAAGAAACATATAAAAACGCTATTATTCAAACATATTCTTGGCAAGGAGAATTAATAAAAGAAAACACATTTAATGATATTGCCCCATATGGTGGAAATAGAAGTTCACCTAGAAATATTGTTGAATACAAAGGTGCATTATATGTATCAATATATAATGATTCAGGAATGAATGGTTCGATTTTATATAAATATTCTTATAAAGAAACTAATATTGATGTTCAAAGTAAAACTTATATAATTACTGGATCAAGTATTGTTTTAGAAAACGATAAACCTATATTAAAAATACAAGGTGCATTATCAGATTTAACAAAAGATGATTTCAATTTTACATTATTAGCATTAAAATCAGATTGGGAATATACTCTTCAAGAATTTAAAATGGAAATTAATGGTGGATCATTTGTTGTAAAATTTGATTTATCAAAATTATCATTAGAATGTGATTATATTTTCTATTTCAACAAAAAAGATGAACAAACTTATGATGAAAATGGAAATCTTAGAGATGGTAAATCATTTATTGTCCCAATAGAAACTGTATCTTATAATGGCATGCAATATAAAGGTTGTGACATTTGGGGACATGCAGGGTTAAAAATAGTAAATAACAATATTACATATAATTCATATAGATTAGAAAATATTGATGACAAAGCAATATTAACAATTAATGCGGATATATCAATCGATAATTTATCAGAAATAAAATTTGTTGTAACAAGATTTACAACATGGGCTACATCAAATCTTGATTACACAATTAAGCAACTTGATGATGGAAGTTATGATGTATCTTGTGATATTTCTAATTTAGAAATAGATGGAAAAACTGATGATGGTCTCAATGGTGGATACTTTATTGAATTAAATACATCTACAATACGTGATAAAAAAGTACAATTAGGTACTGCACCAGAAACAATTACTATTGGAAATAGAACTTATTCTTTTGAAGAATTCTATGGCAATTTAAAAATAGTAATATCTAACAAAGAATAATTATTGTATTTTATTTAACCAAAAAAGGATATGACTCTTACATATCCTTTTCATTTTTGACTTTTTCACTCCTAAAAAAATTTAAAAGACTTTTATATATTTGTAGTTTATTTTAAAACAATAAATTTTAATTACATTTTTAAATAAAATAAAAGGATTATTGCTATTCATTATAGTCAATAATCCTTATAAATAATATTATCTAATCTATGTATAAATTATGCTTGAATCAATTCAAGATTTGCATCAGTAATTAATGTTAAATCACCAATATTATGCCAGCATTGATTCATTCTAGGTGAATATTTTAAAACAATAACATTTTCACCTTCAACAATATTATAAATACCAATTTCTACTGGTTCGGTAACATCATTAGCAGTTTTGCCTTTTGTAACACTATCAGTTGCTAAATTTTCACCATTTAATGATGGATTAAAAATAAATTGTACACTTTGATCCCAGCTATTATAACCAGACATATTTAAAATCATTTTTGCAGTAGTTGCTTTAGATGAAATAAATTTATAAGTAATTGTACTTAATTCATTATTTTTTGGTTCTTTATAAGGACATACTTGTTTATTAGAAGTATTTTTATAAATTATTTGTAAACCTTTATTTTCTGTAGCATCTTGAGAAATTGTTCCTTCTACTTTAACTTTATCATCAGTAGAATTAAAATTAAATGTATTAGTTTCTTCAGCAATAGATAAAGTAGGAATACTTAATTCAGCATCGGTTTTAATTATTAAATCATAGAAGTCATTACTTTGGTTTTCAAATATAGTTTCTGTAAAAGAAAATTTATTAATACCTTCTTGTAAATCATATTTTCCTAAAGTAACAATTTCACCATCTTGTAATGGAGTTTTACTATCTGTTGACATATTTTTACCATTTAATTTTGGTTCAAATTTATTATCAATTCTTGTACTTGGAGCGTTCCAACAACCAAGTTTAATAGATACTTCTGCTAAAGCAGATTTAGATGAATTAATAGTATATTCAAATGATCCATTACCAGCTGAATAAGCTTGTAATTTACCATTTTCACCTATTGATGATTTATATAATCTTAATATTCCTGCTTCATTTTCTCCTTGAATAACAACATTACTAGTAGTAACATTGAATGTATTAGTAGTAGCATTTTCTGGTAATTGTTCTTCATAAAGTGATACATCAGCTTCAGTAGTAATAGTAATACTTCTAAAATTAAAATGATTATATGTTTGAGGAATAAAAGAAAATGATAATGTATTTAATCCTTCTAATAATTCATAATTACCAATTTCAATTACTTTGTATTCAGTCCATTTTGCTCCAACTGGAGTTTTAGCATTACTAACCAAAATATCGCCATTTAACATACCAGTAAATACATCAGCAAAATTATATTCACTAGTTTCACAACTCATTTCTACACTTATTTTTGCTGGAGCATTAATAGTAGAATTTAATTTATAAGTAATTGTTCCTAATCCACCAAATTCATTAACACCAATACAATCTTCACCTTCATTTTTCTTAAAGACTGGTGAACCATCTTTTTCTCCAGATAATATTACATTACTTTCTAATGCTTTGAAATTTTTATCTGTAGCAGTTTCTGGAACTGTAATTTCTATATCTTCATACCAAGTAATAGTTTTAGATGATTCAATATTTAAACTTCTAAAATTATATACTTGTCCAGGAGTAGGATCATAAGAAAACATAATAACATTTTTACCTTTTCTCAATGTATATGTTCCTAATTCAACTGCTTTATAATTGTTCCATTGTTGTCCAGTATGAATTAAAGCTTCACTAGTTTGTTCAACTCCATTAATAGTAAAAGTAAATCTATCAGTGAATTTATATTGAGTAGGTAATCCACTTAAAACAACAGAAATTTTTGCGTTTTCATCTTCTTCGCTAGCATTTAATCTAAAGATAATTGTTGATTTAGTATAAGCACTAACACCTGCACAATTTTCATTTTTATTTTTATTAAATCCACCTTCAATAATTGCTTTATCATCAATCGCGTTAAATTGATATCCTTGTGAAGCATTAGTCCAACGTAATAATAAATCTTCATCTCCAACTAAAGTTAATTTAACAAATGATAAACTATATCCTTTTTGTCTAACAGAAAATGAAATAATATTTTCTCCTTCTTTAAGATTAATTTTTCCTAAATTAAGATCACCAAATGATTTTTCATTTTGATTAGAAGCTCTTGGCGCAGTTGTTTTAGATGTAAAATCTTTTCCATTAACTGTTATTCTCATTAAACTAGTATATTCTACATAAGTTTTTGTAAATACTGAACCTACTTTAACAATCATTGTTACTTCTTTAGCTTTACTTGAAGTAATATTAAAAGTTAATTTTGATTCATTTTCTAAACTCATATCTGATACATAAGAAAAATCATCTGAACTACCTACTGAACTACCTATGGATTCTGCATATCCATTAACTGAATTAAATTCATATTTTGTTCCTTCAACATTTATATCAGGTTTAACTGGACCTTGTGAAGAAGTAGAAGCCTTTGAGCTTGATTGTGAAGTATTATTATTATTACAACCAGCAATAGATACTACCCCTCCTAAAAGTAATGCTGAACATACTAATGTTTTTAATATTTTTTTCATTTATTTTTCCTCTTTCTTTTTATATATTGCATTATAAACAAAGGCTGAAATTGTCGTAGCAATTGATAATCCCATAACTACTCCTAAGCTAATTTGAACTTGATCAATATCTTTTTCCCACCATGTTTTTATCTTTACAATTTTACTTGATGCACTAATACCGTTCATTGCAATAGATTGTGATTGAACATATAAAACTCTATGACATGCTTCTCTAAGAGCTTTTACAATTGTTGGATTATCTTTATATTTATCCCAAGCTGTATATGAGCCACCTAACATCCAAACATCAGATCCTGCAACTATTGCTTCTGCTTTAACATCATCATTAATTATATAAGGAAGTCCGAATGCTGAATCTGATTCAACAAAGCCAGTGAATCCCCATTCATTTCTTAAAACTTCTGTTAATAAGCCTTTATGAACTACTGAACTAGAACAACCAATTCTATTTAAACTTGACATAATTGAATCAGCACCACCTTCTGTGATACTTATTTCAAATGGTTTTAAATAGATTTCTCTTATTGTTTGTTCATTTGCAAATGTAGAAACAGCTCTTCTATTTTTTTCTTGTTCATTTAAAGCAAAATGTTTAGCACATACAATAATTCCTTTACTTTTTAATCCTTTAATTTCAGAACTAGACATCATACTAGAAATAAAACTATCTTCAGAATAATATTCTGCGTTTCTTCCACAATATGGATTTCTATGTAAATTAATTCCTGTAGCGTATATTAATTGGTATCCTACATGCATTATTTCATGCGCAAAAGCTACACCTAATTTATTAATTAAATCTGCATCCCATGTTTGAGCCATTATAATTGCACTTGGAAAGCCCATATATGTATTATCTAAATTTGCATTAGCCGCTCTTATACCTAAAGGACCATCTTGTGCTCTTGCTCCAGGAGCCCCTACACTTACTGCACCTGCTAAGAATAAATAGCCATAAGTACATAAATAATTCATTTCATTCCAAGATAATTGATTTAATAAATCTTCCCACATTGGATCATTAAAAGGTAAATCTTTTATCATTGCTAAATTTAATTCACCGAATTCAGAAGTAATTGTTTCCATTAATGGCATTGTATCATTTTCATTAGCTTCAGGAACATGAGCATATTGCATATCATAAACCATTCTTTCATCTGTACATTTTAAGCTTACTGGTTTAGTTGGATATGTGTCATTCCAATTTGATCTTGATAAATAAGTAATTTTTTGATCTTTTGTTCCTTCATATAAATTAACATCTACATCATCAAATTGGTTAGTAATTTTATAACCTGTTTGACTAGAAACAGAATATTTTTCAAAATCATTATTATTAATAGTAATTTTTTCAACCAAAGATGCATTACCATTTTCATCCATACCATTAGAAGTTGAATATCCTTTTTTTGCTAAAATATTATTTATAGCATTATGAGAAGATGTTCCAACACCTAAATAATAATCACCTTTTTCTAAAATATATGTTTTTTTGTTATATGAATCATATGTTTTAAAATCTTCACCTTTAACTACAACAGTTAATTTTTCTTTTTCATTTGGTTCTAATAATTTTGTTTTTGCAAATCCAACAAGTTCTACACTGGCTTTTTCAATATTATGTTCTTTATCATAATCAGTATATGGTTTTTGTAAATATACTTGCATTACTTCTTTTCCTGATAAAGAACCAGTATTTTCAATAGTTAAACTTATTTTATAATTTTCTCCATCTTTATTGACTTGATAATCACTATATTCAAATGTTGTATAACTTACACCATGTCCAAATGGAAATGCTACTTCATCATTATATGACCATTCATTATTAGTAGTGCTACCATTTATTCCTTTAGCGTTTCTTCCACCTAAAATAGAATCTTCATATCTTGTTTCATAATATTTATATCCCAAATATATTCCTTCTTGATATACAACATATTTATCATTACAGCTTGCAGTATAAGAAGATTCTGGAACACTACTAGAAATATCAGTAAATGTAAAATCACCAAAATTCATAGTTGATGGCATAGAATCAATATCATTAACAAATGTATCAACTAAATGTCCACTTGGATTAGTTTTACCTGAAAGAACATTACCGATTGCTTTATAAGTAGCATTACCACCAAAACCAACATTAATACAGGCATCAATTTCATCAAATTTTAATAAATTTTTCATTTGAAATGAAGTTCTTGTATTAATTAAAATAATTATTCTTTTTAATTTTCCATTTCTTTTTAGTTCACATAATTGATTTATTACTTCATATTCATCTTTTGATAAGTCTAAATATGAATTATCTAAACATTCATCTGATCTAAAATAAATATCTCCATCTTCTCCACTATTACGAGTAAGAGTCATAATTGCAGCATCATTATATGAAGAAACTACATCACTACCTACACCTTCAACAACTTTATTCCAAGGAGCTTCACAAACAGAAAATTCTCTATAATATGGATCTTGATTATATCTAGTATCTTTACAACTAGATCCACTAACCATTCTCCAACCACCATATCCTTGACCATTAGGAAATGCATTATTTTTATAAAAATTCCATAATTTATTATTTATTTCAAATCCTGCTCCACCTTCACTAGTAGGTGTTTCTAAAGTTTGTTTAAAATCTTTATCAATTGTAGCGGCAACTCCACCAGAACCACCACTTGAACCAGTAGCAAAATGAACAGATCCAATACCAAATAAACTAACTTTAGAACCTTCTATAAGAGGTAAAGCATTGTTTTTATTGAATAAAACTGCCATACCTTCACTAGCAACTTGTTCTCCAACATCTAAAGAATTTTGTCTCATTGCTACATCATTTAATGAACCATCTTCATTTTTAAAATCTGAAGAAAAATATTCAGTGTTTTCATCACCATTATTTTCAATAACATAAGGGTTTATCTTTAAAGTTCCATTAATTGAAGAAGCATTGTCTTTCATTATTTGTCCACCTACCATACTTGTAGTAAAAGCAATAACAAAGAAGACAGATACAAAAGACCAAACTGATCTTTTTAATACATTATTTAATTTCATTTTATTACCTCTTCTTTCTTTTTATAATTTTTCTTTTTAAAGTACATAATTGTAGACAATATTAACAATAATAAAACAATTACATCTAAAATAAATAATAATGTTTGCCACCAACTAGAAAACAAATTAGTTGTTTCATTTGTTGCACCAGCAATTCCATTTGTTACAATCCATGAAACGATTATGGCAAATGTTAAATAAAAAAACATTATTATGAATGTTCCAAAAAACATTCCCCAAGGTAAATTTAAGAATTTCTTTTTGTTCATATAACCTCCATTTTTCTCCGCATAAGAAATAAATTCGCGGTCATTTATTTCTCAATCACACTTTAATTTAAGCGGTTTCACAAGTCAATATAGGAGGCATATTCGTTTTTTATTGAGGCATATTCATTTATTTTTAGATAATAAAATTGATAAAACAAAAATATTATTATTACAATCAATTATTAAATTACCATTATATTTTTCAACAATATAACGGATACTTTTCATGCCATATCCATGACTATTATGATCATTTTTAGTTGTTAATGGCAACCCATCTTTTAAAATAATTTTTTCTACATTAGGATTAGAAATGCTAATAGTAATTAAATTACCAGATGAATATAATTCTACATCTATTATTCTTTTTTCAATATCATGGCATTTTAAAGTAGCTTCTATCGCGTTATCTAAAGCATTACCAAACAATGAATAAATATCTTCATCTTTCATAAAATTAAGTATTTTTCCATCTGCAACACATATTAATTGAATATCATTACTTGAACATTTTAAGCTTTTTTCTGTAAGAATGGTATCCAAAACATCATTTCCAGTTTTAATAGTAGAATCATATAAAGAAACTGCTTTTTCTATTTCATTAATAGTATCTTGAGATATGGATTTATTTTTACCTATTTGTCTAATTTGGTAACGCATATCGTGACATTTCATATTAATTAAATCGATACTTTCTTTTGATATTTCATGATTTTTCTTTTGTTGAGCATTTAATTTTTTTGTAAAATCTAAATCATTTTCTAATTCTTTATTTTTTATTAAATGTAATTGAATTACAACAAGTAACAAACAACATAAACAATTATATGTATATATAATTATACTAGTTATAATAGCTCTATTGAGATCATAATAAATAAATAATGAATTCAAAACAATATCAACAAGTAAACCAACAGTTACTAAAAATAATAAAGAAACATTTTTTATTTCTAAATTTTTATATCTACCAATATATCTTCCTAAAATAAAATAAATCAAGCCATAAACTAGCCAATAACTTAATGCATAAATCAATAACCAAAATATTGATTCTAAATTAAAGTTAGTTAAATTAATTACATTATTTGAATATAAATCTAAAAATGGACTTTTCCCCCACATAATTAAAGTAATAATAAAATTAGATAATTCAAAAGCAAAATGTTGAGCAGTATAAGATGCTACACCACAAAATAAAATATTAATAAATGATTCAGCATAGCAAAAACATAATAATAAAATTGTTATAACAAATATTATAAAGAATAATCCTGAAGCAAAAAAAGAATTATTTAATAAATTAGATGGTAATAAGCCAAAACATACCATTGTAAAAGATAACAAAACAAAAAGAATAATTTTTATAATAAAATTTTTTCTTTTTCTTAATCTAAATGTAAATAATAATTCTGCTACTACAATTTCAATAATAAAAAGTAAAACATTTAAAAACATTCCTGTCATGAATTTTTACCTCTTAAAGAAAGATATCTATTAACTTCATTAACAAATTCTTTCTTTTTTAAATGTGACATTTGTAATTCATCTCCACCTACAATTGCAGACCATTGTCTTATTTCACTTACAAATTTTAAATTTACTAAATAACATCTATTACACAAAACAAATCTAGAATCATTAATATTTTCTATTACATTTTGCATTGTATCTCTAGTTTGAAAATCGCCATGTAAAGTATGATAAATTATATTATGTTTTATTACTTCAACATATTTTAAATCAGAAATATTGATTTTTCTTTTTCCAACACCACTGACATTAATCCATAATATTTTATCTTTATTATTATTAAATCTTATTAATACTCTATTTAATTTAAGACAAAAACCATAATAAGAAACAGGCTTAACAATAAAATCAAAAGCATTAACTTCATAACCTTTTATTGCGTATTGCGCTAAATTTGTCACAAAAACAACAATAATATTTTGATTTATCATTCTTAATTTAGTAATAGTTTCCATTCCATTCATTCCTGGAAGTTCTATATCCATAAATACTACATCATATTTATCATGTTCTTTTAAAAATGATTCACCATTTGTAAAAGTTTTTATATTAAAATCAATATCATTTTCTTTTTTAAATTCATCAAAAAATGATACAAGTTTATTGCTTGCATTTATATCATCTTCAACAATTGCGACATTAAGGATATTACCCATTATGCCTCCTTAATCACTTATTATACATTTTATATAACTTATTTTTTTTAAATATGTCAATAATTGAGGCATAAATGTATTCTTTTTTGGCATATTCGTGAATTTTAAAAGCAGCTATTAAGCTGCTTCAACTAATTGATAAGATTTAACATTTGTTTCTTGATCAAGAATTACTTTATATAAATATTTTTCATTATTATATTTTACTTTTAAATATTCTTGATTATCTTTTACAAAATATGATAATTTGTATTCTTCATTGTTTTCTTTTAATTTAATCTCAAGATCTTGATTTTCAATTTCTCTAGATATTTTAAATGATTCTTTTTGTAAGCCATTTTCTACATAAGAATATTTAAATGATACTTCTTCTTCATTATTTTCTTTTTCATATTCTTGTTTGACAGAAATAAATGATTTATTTCCTAAATCTAATTTAAAATGTAATGTTTTTTCAAATTCATTTTCTTCTTCTTCAATTTCTTCAGATGCTTTAAAATTATATTCAATTTCATTATCAATTAAGATTCCAATATAATGTTTTTTTGTTTCAGTTTCGCCATCTTCTTCTTCCATAGATTCTTTGATATTGTAGTATAAAACATAATTATTAGCTTCTAAAATAATTTCTTGTTTAGAAGAATATTCTTCTTTATCAGAAGTTACTTCATTAATATCAATTTTAGTATCAAATAAAGCATTAGTTCTATTTACTAATTTTTCTACATCAAATGTTGGCTCTGTACTTTTTTGTTTTAATAATCTTCTTGATGATACAAGATTTAATGAAGATACAGCTTCAACTGCTAAAGTTTTTGAAACATCTGTAAATAAATTGTTAGGTTTAACTTCATCACATCCTGATAATAATCCTATTGATGCAAATAATGTTAATGACATAAGTGTTATAAAGTTTTTTTTCATAATTTTTTCTCCTTTTATACTATATATACAATTAAGAAATCAACTTTATTGGATTATTTTAAATTTTTTCAATTTTTTTATCATTATATATATATATTCTTTTTTCATTATCTTTTTCAAATTTAATATTTTCTATTGTTAATTCTTTTGTTTTAGTTTTTTCTTCAAAATTAATTTCTTTATTATTTTCATATGATAAAATTTCAATTTCTAATTTATCATCATTAATCTTTTTAGAATAAGAAAATTCTAATTCATCTTCTTCATATTCTAATTCAATAGAATATTTATATATTCTTTCATCATTTAAATAAGCACCATATTCTATACCATATTCTTCTTGTTCATAATCTTTTTGAATAATATATTTATATTCATTATTATAATAAATAATTTCTGTTTCTATTTCTTCTTGATGATTTTTAAATTTAATTTCACCAAAATAGTATTGATTATCTAATAATAATAAAATATCTTCTTTTATTATATTTTTATTATTTGTTAAATTGCTATTTAAATATAAAACAGTATTATCACTAATTAATTGATATTTATATGTTTTATTTTGATAAGAAAAATTTTCTTCTTTAAAAATATATTTAATGCCATCTTTATTAGTTAAAAAATCTTCATAAATAGGAATAATGTTTTCTATTTTATCTACGCAATAAATAAAATCATCATTAGTAATATCTTTTTTTGCTTTTCTAATATTAGATGAAGAATTATTATTAAATATTTCTCCAATATTCATTTGTAAAGAAAGTGAAGATAACAAAGATCTATCATTTAATTTATTAGATGTATTTTCAATAAAAAGAGGTTTATTATTGACAATAGAAGGAATCAAAACAACAAGTAAAACTGAACAAGCTAAAGCAAAAGAAGTAGATATAATAATAGGTAATTTAAAACTAAATTTATTTTTTTTCATCTTATTTAAAATATCATTTGAAGTGGTTTTAATTTCATATTTCATAATATTTTCTTTAATTTCTCTTTCTATCTCTTCCATTATAAATCCCTCCTTAATTTCTTTATCGCGTTATTATAAGTCCAGAGAACTGTTCCTAATGGTTTATTTAATAATTGTGCAATTTCATTATTTGTTAATTCATTAATTATTTTTAAAATCACAATTTGAAACTCATTTTCATTAAGAATCTTTTTCATATCTTTTACTAATTTTAATTCTTCAAATTTTTCTTGATATTGCTCTTCATATTTAAAAACAATATTATCAATGTTAACAACTTTCTTATGTTTGTTCACATAATTTAAACTTAAATTTTTACTAATTTCTAATAAATAAGACAAAATATTTCCATCAACTTTCACCTTTTTTTTATGTTTTAAAAACTTTATATAAGTGTCTTGTAATATATCTTCTGATAAATGATAATCTTGTAAAATAGAATAAGCCATATAAAAAACTTTATTTTTAGTGAGATTATAAAACTCATCAAAATATTCCATTTTATCATTTTGTAATTGAATAAGTAGCTCTTTTAAATCCATATTAAATTCTTTCTCTACAATATTTATACAATATTTTTATTAATTTTATTGGAAAAATTGAAAAAAGAAGCAAAAAATTGCTTTTTTAATACAAAACAATACTATTTTCTTATTATTTTCCAATAATATCTTTTAAATTTGTTTTAATATTATCTATTTTTTCTTGTAAATTCTTATCAGTAATATCTTTTACAAAATAAAATTGATCTGTTATTTTTTCTTTAGTACCGATTGTATAATATGTTACATTATCTCCAAATATAACATAATTAGATATTTCTCCTTCTAATATACATATATAATTTTTGCAAAATTCATTACCATCGTAATCATTTTGATTTTCTTTTTTACCTTTATAATTTATTAAATCTTTATGTATATCAATTATTTTTTCACCTAAAGTATTATCAATATTTTTTTCAATAACATCATATCTTTTTTCTTCATCACTAGAAAATGTCCTATATTGTACTTTGTAACTATTATAAACAAATTTATATTCATAAGTTCCACATGAAGATAAAAATAACAATGGTATTAATAAATATATTTTTTTCATATTATTTTCCTATAATTCCTTTTAAATCAACTTTTATATTATCTATTTTTTCTTGTAAATTCTTATCAGTAATATCTTTTACAAAATAAAATTGATCTGTTATTTTTTCTTTAGTACCGATTGTATAATATGTTACATTATCTCCAAATATAACATAATTAGATATTTCTCCTTCTAATATACATATATAATTTTTGCAAAATTCATTACCATCGTAATCATTTTGATTTTCTTTTTTACCTTTATAATTTATTAAATCTTTATGTATATCTACTATTTTTTCACCTAAAGTGTTATCAATATTTTTTTCAATGATATCATATCTTTTTTCTTCATCACTAGAAAAAGTTTTATATTGTAATTTGTAACTAGTATAAACAAAATTGTATTCATAAGTTCCACATGAAGATAATAGTAATAGTGGCATTAATAACATTATTTTTAGTTTATTAGAAGTTATTTTATTAATTATCATTTATATATCCTCCTTATATCAATGTTCACTTCTATTTCTAATTTTATGCTACCACAGTAATTTATTTATTGCAAATATATTGAATTTTAGGTAACAAGATTAATTTTTTTGTAGAACAAAATCGAAATAAATTCGATAAGAAATAAATCTTTTTCACAAGATAATATA
>ERZ1106952.58-NODE-58-length-90280-cov-114.280366_pt1 | contig 90280 bp, 68 predicted proteins | sample MGYA00403677_ERZ1106952 | MGnify/ENA primary metagenome ERZ1106952 (study PRJEB35170, sample SAMEA104062415) | human gut metagenome | biome: human gut; feature: human-associated habitat; material: faeces | place: Denmark | collected 2012-05-14 ... | reverse complement strand
CTTGCCATAAAAAATATGCACCTCCAAAAGTGTCTAACTTTTGGGGTGCATATCAAAATTTCTCTCGGGGTTTTTATTGTTTTGCTGTTTTTTTACTTGACGATTTTTCTCGGGGGGGGGTATAATAGGAGGTGGGTTTTTGTTTCCGCCGCCCCGTTTTATCGTCCGCCGGCAGTTCGGATCAATCTGAAAAAGACGGCCGCGCGGCATGCGTTTTTGTTCGTTTTCAATTTTTGATTTTGTCGATATTCGGAAAGGTTTTTGCCAGGTCGAACGGATCAAAATTATAAAAAGAAGTTTTTTCGATCCCCAATTTTTTATAATCGGAAGGAGAACATCCGTGCTCGGCGCGGAAGTGTTTATACAGGTTGTTTTCCGTACGGAAACCTGTCAGGTTTGCGATCTCGCTGATGGGCAGCCGCGTCGTTGCGAGCAGATATTCCGTTTGTTTCAGACGGTAATAGTTGACGATCTTCATGACCGTCATGCCCGTCGCGTTCCGGAAAAGTTTCTGCGTGTAAGACGGGGTGATCCCGATAAATCGTGCGATATCCTCCACCTCGATGTCTTCCGCATAATGCGAGCCGATATATTCCATTCCGTGATTTATGTAACTGTTCGTCGAAATTTTCAAATGGTTCGTTCTGCATTTGCAGAGAGAAATAAAAAGTTGTTTGATGGAAATTTCATAATCCATTTCAAAAAATTCGTTTTCCATCCCTTTTTTTCGCGCGTCAAGAATGTTCAGAAGATAGGTCAGCGTCTGGCGCACGTTGTTCGTGTCCGAAAAAATCATGACGGAATTTTCCGACGACATGATGTGTTTCAGCGAAGGATAACAGGAAAATTCCGGATTGCCGACGATATAATCGTCCACGGGCAGATTTTCGTTGGGCGTGGCAAGTTCAAGGACCAAAAGTTCTATGTCGTCCGATTTTGCCACCAGCCTGTGAAATTTGTTTTTTCTGATCAGCGCGAACTGATTCGGGACGAGGGAAAAGATCCCTCCGTCTTTTTCCGTAATATCCATTTTGCCCGATACCAGATAGGCTATTTCTATGTTCGCATGCATATGATAGTTCATGGTAAAGGATCTGTTATAAAATATTTTGATATAACTTTTCGGAATGAACACCGAACTGAATTCTGTCCATTTCCCGTTAAAAAATGTACTCATGATTTTATTATACATGCAGATTTCTTATTTGTCAATACACCTTTGTTCACTATTGGAACGATTTATGATTCCAATAGTGATTTTAATCTCTTTGACCATATTGATTCGGCGCAAAAAGTGTGGTATAAATGAAATAAGAAAACGCGGGGCCGCCGAGATATGGAATTGAATTTTGAATATGAAAACGTTAAACTCGATTTTGAAATAACACAGGACAGGATCGTACGAAAGCCGAGGCAGGATTTTGTCTGTGCGGATACAGAACGGGCGCAGTCCCTTGCAGAGATCTGCGAAGTTCAGATCCGGGGAAGGATGACGCGCGGGCATATGGGGGCACGGCATCTGCAAAGTTCCGAAAGCGGCCGTTTCCGTTACGTTGCGCATGCGATCGAAAAGGGGGAGCGCGGCGCGCTTCTCACCATCACGCAGAGGAGCGATCTTGCCGAACTGAGATCTTTCTTTTTCGTGCCGAAGGGAACGGGCACTCTCAGAACGTGGCACGAAATCGAAAATATCGGCGCGCAGCCGTTTACTCTGGAATACATAGGCACGTACGGCGAATTGATGATGACCGAGCCGAAAACGTTCGGCGAGACGGAATTCTGGCTTCCCACCAACGGTTCGTATTGCGAATGCCAGTGGAGCAGGGCGCCTCTTTCCGTCTACGGCGTATTCGGCGGACACAATATGAAGAGCCAGAAAAAACTGTGCATATCGAATACGGGCGCATGGTCTACAAAGACGTATCTGCCGATGGGGGCCGTCAAAGACAGAAATGGCGCTTTTACGATGTGGCAGATCGAGGCGAACGGCAGTTGGTCTTACGAATTGAGCGATCTGTACGATTCTCTGACGCTGCATCTGAACGGTCCGACGTTCGAAGAGCATAACTGGCAGAAAACTTTGAAGCCGGGCGAACGGTTCGAGACGGTAAAGGCCGCCGTCACGCGCGGCAGAAGTTTCAACGAAGCGGCAGCCAACATGACCGCGTACCGCAGGGCGATCGTTGTAAATAACAGGCTCGCCGCCCCCGTGGTGTTCAATGAATACATGTATGCGTCGTGGAATACCCCTTCGGAAAAAACGGCCTACGCGCTGGCGCCCGTAGCAAAGCGGTTCGGGGCGGATTATTACGTGATCGATTGCGGTTGGCACGACGAAGAGCCCGATCCTTTTTACTATCTGGGGAGATGGGAAGAATCTGCTTCCCGTTATCCGGGCGGGCTAAAAAAAACGCTGGACTTTATCAGGGCACAGGGCCTTGTTCCGGGGCTTTGGATGGAACCGGAGGCCGTGGGAGCCAAGGGAGACGCGGCAAAACTGTATGAAGAGGACGCCTATTTCAGCCGCGGCGGTGCAGTGCTCGGCATTTCTGAACGGTATCAGTTGGATTTCAGGAATGAAAAGGTTTTTTCCCGTTTGGAAAAGATCGTCGGAAAACTTGTCGAAGATTACGGCGTCGGATATCTGAAACTCGATTACAACATCGAACCCGGCGTCGGCACCGACCGCAACGCGGAAAGTTGCGGCGACGGCCTTCTGGAACACAACAGGGCGTATCTTCGCTGGGTTTGCCGCCTGAGAGAAAAATATCCGTCTCTCGTGATCGAAAACTGCGCGTCGGGCGGCAACCGGATGGATTATCTCACGCTTGCGAACTGCGATCTGCAGAGTACGTCCGATCAGATCGATTACCGCGTCTATCCCTATATCGCGGCAAACATGTTTTCCGTTCTGCTTCCCGAACAGGCGGCCGTCTGGGCGTATCCCGCGTCGCATGTGGATGAAGCGCAGCCCGACCGCGAATGCGTGATCATGAACATGATCAACGGCCTTGCCGGCAGGATGCACCTAGCAAGCAGGCTCAACCTGCTCAACGAAGAGAACGGAGCGCTTGTGCGAGAGGCGTGCGAATTTTCCCATGAGATCGACGGTTTCAGAAAAAAAGCCTTGCCGTGGTTTCATAAAGATCTGCCCGCCGAAATGGACGCGGGGCAGGTCGTATTCGGAATGAGAGAGGGAGGCCGCCTGCTCGTTTTTGCCTACCGCATGCACGGAGAAGAGAAGATTTGCATAGACGCCGGAAGAGAGATCGGCAGCGCCGCCGTCGTTTATCCGAAAGACTCGCAGATCGGGCTGTCCGTAAACGGCGGCACGCTATCCATGAAATTCCCGCAGCCATATATGGCGCGCGTGATAGAAATCAGATTCAAATAAGGGAGGTTTCCAATGAAAAAACTTTTAGGCTTGTTTCTTTCGGCGATCCTGTGCCTCGGCAGTATCGGGTTTGTCGGCTGTGCGCAGAAAAGCAGCAGCAGCGGCGTCATCATCGACCCGACGAAAGAAGTCATCAACATTTCTCTGTTCAGCGCCGGATTCGGTACACAGTGGCTGACGGATCTTCTGAACGATTACAATGCGACGCTGACGGGGAAATATCAGTTCAACCGTATTGCGGAAAATACCGACAGTATCGATACGATCACCGATCAGATCAACGCAGGGATCCGCAAAGCGGACATCTATTTCAACGATACGTCCGATTTTCAGCGCCTGATGCGCATAGACGGGATGCTGTTGGATCTCACATCTGTCTGGGAGGCGAAACCGGACGGAACGGAAACGACCGTCAGGGACAAAATTCTCGACAGCGAGACATTCGAACAGGCATATACATATGACGGAAAGATCTACGGTATTCCTTTTTCGCAGGGGCTGAGCGGCATCATTTACGATCATGACCTTTTTGAAGACGCGAACCTTTTGGCCAAGGATTCTTCCACCGAAAACGGGCTGACAAAGGGTACGGACGGGATCGAAGGTACTTTCGACGACGGCCTTCCCGAAACGATGGATGAATTTATCGAACTGTGCGACACGATCAAGGGAAGAAATTATTGGCCCTTCTTATATACCGATACGGTCGGCGGCGGCATCACCACGCCGGTCATGGAGATCATCGTAGGCATGTACGAGGGGTTGGAGAGTTATACGGCCACGATCACTTACGACGGCACATATACTTCGCCGTCGACGGGGGTGAAGACGCAGATCATACCCTCCGAAGGATATAAGGCGTATCAGATCGGGGAAGGGAGAGTCAAAGCCGTTGAATTCCTGAACGACGTCCTGTTGAATGAAAATTATTACGATTCCTCGCTGCAGGGGATCAACCACACCGCATCGGAAGAATATTTTCTGTACAGCCACAGCGCGGGCCGCACGCGCGTTGCCATGACGCTCAACGGCTGCTGGTGGGAGAACGAAGCGCGCGACGCGTTCGCGACGGATGCCCGCCGCAACGGTGCGAAGTGGGGATACGGAAAGAGAGATTTCCGCTTTATGCCCATCCCTCAGATCGAGGGGCAAAGCGAGACCATGAACGGAAAATATGTTTTTTCCACCAATGCGGACGGTTCCGTTTTTGCGCTGCGTTCCTCCGATGAGGAGAAAAACCAGGCGATCATTGACTTTTTGACCTATTTCGCTTCCGACGAAGGGCTTTCCTATTTCGCCAGAGAAACGGGGTCGATGCCCGCTTATAAATTTACGCTCGCCACGGACGATTACAATAATATGACTCCGTTCAGCAGAAATCAGTACGACATTCTCATGAATGCAAACACCGTCATCCTGCGTCCGAACCTGATCGAGCAACTTACGCCCATCAACTACCTGACGACCAACGCGCCTACCAGATGGTCCGTCGTGATCAACGGCTTCGAATACGAACTCGCGTACGACGCGATCGTGCGTACGTCCGCTTCGCAGTATCTCTCCGCGCTGACCTCGAAGTACGATGCCGACTCCTGGCAGGAAATTTACAGTCAGGTGGAGGATATCCTGCAATGAAAAAGCAAGGCGGTAAAGTGCTCGGGGCAACTGCCGCGCGCTGGAAAGAGAGGGGGTTCATCGGCGTCGTATTGGCCTATCCGCTGTTGCTGTTCATCGTTTTTTATGTCGTCGTGAACTTCAATTCCTTTTTGCTCGCGTTTCAGAAAGTGGATGTCAATTACAATCAGGTCTTCAACGGGGTCGATAATTTCAAACAGGTCTTTTCCGATCTCGTTTCGAAAGACAACCGCATGCTGTCTACGGCATTTATCAATTCTTTTCTGATGTTCATATTCGTTACGGGGATCGGCATGCCGTTCAATCTGCTGTTCGGCTATATGATCTACCGCAAATGGAGGGGTACGGGCGCTTTCCGCCTGATCGTCATGCTGCCCAGCATCATTTCCGGTATGCTGATGGCGCTGATGTTCCAGAAACTGATGTACGCGCTTCCTTCCATGCTGAAAACGATCGGGGTGAATTTCCCGAGCATGATGACGGATCCGGATTACGTTTTCGGAATGACGGTGTTTTATACTCTTTGGACGGGCTTCGGCACCGCGGTGATCATGTACCCGAATATCATGGGCACCATCGACAACGAGATCATCGAAGCGGGCAGGATAGACGGCTGCAATTCTCTGCAGGAACTGTGGCATATCATCATCCCTCTGATATTCCCGACGATCGCCACGTTTATGGTGACGGGCGTTGCGGGGATCTTCGGGAACATGGGCCCCAATTATACTTTCTGGGATACGAGCGCGCCGCCCGAAGCGACCAACATCGGGTATCTCATTTACGCTCGGGTACTCAAAAGCGGGGCGGCGGAATACGGATATACGTCCGCTTTGGGCTTTATCTGTACGCTGATCGCTTTCCCCATCACCCTGTTGGTCAAATATATTTTCGATAAGGCGGATCCTGTCAATGACTGAGAATGAAAAAAAGAGCGGTTTTTTGAAAAAAGCCGCACCGATCGTGGTTTTTTCACTTACGGGTATCATCATGGCAGTCTATGCGCTCAGCCTTATATATCCTATCGTCTGGGTCCTGCTGTCCTCTTTGAAAGATACATACGATTATACTTTGAACCCGTTTTCGCTGCCGGATATCTGGTATTTTGAAAATTATGCGACGGCTTGGGAGGCGCTTACCGTCGAGGTATGGAACGCCACGACCAAGACGATGGTCATCTACAGTTACGGCAACATGTTCCTTTACAGCGTCATCATCACAACGGTCAATTCCTTTCTGGGCGTGTTCCTTCCCGCGATCACGGCGTATATCGTCAGCAAGTATCGTTTCCGCGGCAGAAACCTGCTGTATAAGATCGCGCTGTTTACGATGATCATCCCCATCGTCGGATCCCTGTCCAGTTCGCTTTCCGTCCGTCGGGCGCTGGGGATCTATGATAACCTGATCCCTTTCCTTCTGACGAACAGCGGCGGATTCGGTTTCAATTTTATTCTGCTTTACGGCGCGTTCAAATCGATCAGTTGGTCGTATGCCGAGGCCGCGTTTATCGACGGGGCAGGGCATCACACCGTCATGTACCGCATTTTTATGCCCATGATGATGCCCACGCTGTTCGCGCTCTTCGTGCTCGCGTTTGTCGGGGGCTGGAACGATTATATGACGATCATCACGTATCTTCCGAGTTATCCCAATCTCGCCTACGGCATCTATATGTTCAACGCGCTTTCCACGGTCAACCAGCATTCGGACCCCGTGGTCATGGCAGGATTCGTACTGGTCGCGATCCCGACCGTTACGATCTGGTGTATCTCGCAAAAATTCGTGTCCAATAAAGTCGTCGTCGGCGGCCTGAAAGGATAGATCAATTTCATATGAAAGGAGGAGGAAAACATGATCAAAAGAAAATACTGTAAAATTTACAGTATTTTGATGTTGGCAGTCATCTCGGTTTGTTCGCTGATCCTGGGATTTGTCCTGTTGGGAAATGCGGGCAGCGTATCGGCGGAAGGGCCGGTTTTCGATGACGAAGTAACTTTCCGTGAAGATTACGGCGTCGGCTATACGCTGACCGTACCCGCGGCTTATTTTACCGCAGACGGAGAATCTCTGCCCGCGTCCGCCGTTTTGACCTATGAGGGAGAGACGGTCGCGACGCTGAGTGCGGAGGAGGCTTCTTTCCGTTACAAACTGGAAGAGACAGGGGATTATGCGCTGACATATTTTTGTGACTATAAGGGAGAGACCTATACGCAATCTTTCCTGTTTACCGTTTCCGACCGCCCGTATTTCGAAAATTCGCTGAACGCGGTGTATCCGATCGGTTCCGATCTTCCCCTCACGGCGACCGCCGTCTGGAAAGGGGAGAGAAAACAGGCCACAGCCAAAGTGAACGGCGAAGATATCGCGGATGCGTATTATCATGCGGCATCGGCCGGGACAGTGACGGTCACTTTCTCCGCGCAGTTCAACGGGCAGACGTATGAAGAGACGACGAACGTGACCATAAAGGTGGGGGACCCTTCCGACCTGTTTATCGGCGTTTCGGGTATCACGTCTATCGAGCCGAATGTGGATGCTGCGGATATTTTCCGTGACGGTAACGGAGTACAACTCATGGCGGGAGCCCCGGGATCCGTTGCGCGTTATTCCAACGTGATCGATCTCAACAGCCTCGACCAGAAGACGAATCTCATCAGTTTCATCCCGCTTTCGGGAGACGGATACACGCCGATCACCGAGGTCCTGATCCGTCTCGTGGACGTGCATGATGCATCCAAATCCGTCTATTGGCGTTTTTATTCCGTTTCCTGGGATACAGGCGGATGCACTTCCTATGCGGGATTCAATTACGACGGCAGGGTCATGGGAAGATTCAACGAGGCGGGCGATCGCTTCGGCGAGGTGCGGACGGACTGGATGGCGCAGATCCCGAACGCAACCTTTAACGTGAACGAAACGGATAAGACGAATCTGATGTGGTTTGCCGCGCAGACGGATTATAAAAATCGCGCCTTTTACGTGACGACGGAACTTCCCGCAGGGCAGGATCCCTGGCTGCTTTTGGATGCGGACGACTCCGAACAGGTCGGCGTCGGCAAAGAGTGGAAGGGCTTCACCACGGGCGAAGTCTGGCTGGAGATCGAAGTTTCCGGGTCGGGCAATACGGGCGTTCTTGTCAAAGAAGTCGCAGGGCAATCGCTTTCGGGTACCGAGATCGTCGATACGACGGCGCCTTATGTGCTCACCGATTATATCGACGATGCGAATATGCCCGTCGGAACGGTCAATCAGGCTTATCCCATCCCGCAGGCGCTGCGCGTTCTGGACGCGGTGGAAGGGGAACTGGATCCCGCTTCCGTAGAAATCAGTCTTGCCAAGATCAACGGCATCCTTGCGGAAGACTGCAGCGATCTGATCGAAAACGGTGCCTTCGTACCGCAGAGCGCAGGCAGATACAGGATCGGCTATACCGTTACGGACACGGCGGGCAATCGAAGCGTCCGGTATATCTTTGCGGAAATTTCGGACGAAGCGGCGGAGATCGCCGTCTCCTGTTCGCTCCCCGAAACCGCATTCGTCGGAGAAACGCTCAATCTGCCCGACGTCACGGTAACGGGCATGACGACGCTTACGACGCGGACGGTCAGTTATTCCTTTAACGGTACGCCGTTATCGGTCGGAGCGGGAAGCGATTATACCTTTACGGAAGAGGGGACGCTGTCTTTGTACTACGAGTTCGTAGACTACGTCAATAACAGCCGCTCGGCCACGCTGGAAACGAAGGTCACGATCAGTCCCGATCCCGTGATCACGGTCAGGGGCGTGCCCTATACGGCGATCAGCGGCAGAGATCTGTATTTGCCGGACTTTACCGCTTACGATTACAATTATCCGTCCACGGACGCGCGTTTTGAACCGGTCAAATCTTTGACAGTAAACGGAAAGGCGGTAGATACGGAGGAGCGGATTTACTCCGTAACGGAAAAAGAAGGGCAGACGCTCGAAGTGGTGTTTGCTGCCGGCAACGCGAAGGTCGTCAAGGAAATTCAGGTCATTTCGCCCACCTATGTATCCGATTATTTTTTGGCAGAATCCTCCTCGGAAGTCACAAAGATCAATGCGGAAAACTACACGGGATTCCGTTTCAACGGCGATCTGACGCTGAAAACCGCAAATGCAGTGGTCGTAGACAATTATGCGGGATTCGTGAATTCTTTCAATCTGAATGCCGCGTCCGGTACGTTAGACGTCGTGATGACGGACTATCTCAGGCCGTATAAATCTATCTTTTTCCGCATCGATCTTGCTACGCGTACGCTCACGATCAACGGTACCGGCACGGAGTATTCTCTGCCGTCGGGCACGACGGAACTTCGCTACCGCGACATCGGCGGCCTGCTTTCGGATTACGGCGTGATCTCATCCTGGACGGACGGAACGGCGTTCGACGGATTCGAACGCGGGCTCGCCGTGATCGAATGGAAGGCGTCCGTTTCGGGCGAAAACGTTCTCGAATTGTACGAACTCGGCATGACGCGGCTGATAACGAAATATGAAAACGGCAGGCCGCAGCCGTTTGAAGACAACGGCGTGCCCTCCATCGTCCTTTCCGCGTCCATTTACGACCAGTCGCCTTCCCTGGGGCAATCGTTGTTTATCCCCGCGGCGGAAGGGTATCAGGCGCTGTCCGGCAGTTGCGACGTAAAAGTCACCGTTTACAATGCCGCCGGCGATGCCGTTATCGAAAATGCGCTCGCCAATACCGATTATTATTATACGATCGATTCGTACGGCGTCTGGCTGATCGAATACTGCGTGACCTATGCGGACGGGGCGATCGATATGCGCTCCATGCCCATCACGGTCAGCAGTTCCGTTCCGCCCGTGGTCAAAATTTCGGGAGAGATCCCCGAAACCGCCGAAGCGGGAAGCGAGTTCACGCTGCCGCAGGCGAGCGTAACAGGCGTAGGGGAGACGGATGTTTACTATTCGCTGACTACGCCGGGCGGTAAAGTTATGGTGTACGAGTGCGGGGATAAAATCACCTTTTCGGAAACGGGAAATTATCGTCTGACGCTGATGGCGAGCGACGATTGGAATTATACCGTAAATCACTTCACGATTGAAGTTTCGCAGGAGGGATAATATGAAAATTTTAAGGAGGATCTTGATATTTATGATGTGCATCTGCGCGCTGGCCGGCGCGGTCGGCTGCGGCAAAGATACCGGCACGAAAAAACCTGACGGCGGACCGGAGGAGCCCACCCAGACGGGCAATTACATAGCCTACGACGGCTCGAGCGATTATTCTATTTTGCTGCCCGCTTCTGCCCAGCCCGCAGAAACGACCGCCGCGACCGAACTTTCCTCGATTTTGCGGGAAGTGACGGGCGTTGCGCTGGACGTCGTGGCGGAAAACAGGGTCAAAAACGTGTCCACTTCGGGTTATTTCATTTCAGTCGGAGAAACAGAACTGTATAAGCAGCAGGATTTCCGCGCCGAAGATCTGAACACGGACGGATTTCTCATCAAAACGGTAGATAACACCCTCTTTATCATCGGAGAAAACCAGAGGGGGACCCTGTACGGCGTATATGAATTTCTCGAAAGGGAGGCAGGCTGCCGTTTCCTCTCGCCCACGTACGATCACATTCCTTCCGTGCAGCGGCTGGGGCTACGCAATCTCGACGTGAAGGAAGTTCCCGTATTTGCAACACGGTCCGACTTTTATTGGCCCATGTCTTACGATACGCAGTACACGGCAAAAATGCGCTATCTCTCCCAGTTCTCCGGATTTAAAGACTTGTCCGAATCCATCGGCGGTTCCCTCACGACGTACTGGAACGATACGGGGCATTCATTCTATCAGTTCGTGCCGCATACGCAGTATTATGCCGAACATAACGACTGGTTTTCGGGGCCGGATGCAAACAATTCGCAGCCTTGTTTCAGCAATGGGCTGAACGACGACGGGACGCTGACGGAGGGCGATTCCTTCATGCGAACGCTGATCGAGGCGGTCAAGCAGAAAATACTCGATGAACCGATGCTCACGCATATCATGCTCGGCCAGCAGGATAACGACAATGTTTGCCGCTGCGACAGGTGTACGGAACAGATCGCCGCGCTCGGCGGCCAGCGTTCCGCGCAACTCGTGCTCGTCACGAACGCGGTCGCGCGCGAAGTGAAGGCATGGATGGAGCAGGAGGGGATAGATCGGGACATCGTTTTTCTGACTTTCTCGTATTGGTGGAGCATGAACGCCCCCACTAAGACGGACGAAAACGGAAACGTCGTCGCTGCGAACGATTACGTGATCCCGAGAGATGACGTGTATATCTTTTTTGCGCCGATCGGGGCCTGCTACAACCATGCGATCAACGATACGTCCTGTTCGAAAAACGTCGTGGATATCTACGGCCAGTTTGAAAACTGGCGCGCGATCACGGATCGTTTTTACGTCTGGGATTATGCGGTCAATTTCAACGATTATCTTTCCTGGTATCCAAATCTCGGCGTACTGAAAGAAAACCTCCTGTACTATCGCGAGATCGGCGTGGCGGGCGTCCTTACGGAAGGCGCGATCACGGCGCAGAATTATTACGAACAGGATCTGACGAGTTGGCTCTTGTCCAAACTGATGTGGAATCCCGATCAGGACGTCAACGCGCTGCGCGCCGAATATGACCGCTATTATTTCGGAGAGGCGGCCGGCCCGATCATCACGCAGTATGCCGACTTTATGAACGCTTATTTCGAGCGCGTTTCAAGGACGCAGAGCAATTCCGTTCTGCACGCCGCGATCTATACCAATCATACGCCCTGGCTCGTCTCCGTCGATACGCTGAACGAAAAGATGCTCAATACGGCGGACGGCTATCTTGCCCGCGCCAAAGAAGCGATCGAGAATGACGAGACACTTACCCAAACGCAGAAAGATCAGTATCTTTACAACCTCAAACAGGCGGAAGTGCAGGTCATGTACATGAAATATAAAAACTATGACGCCGTGTTCTATACCACGGACGAGGCGAGATACGAATTCATGACCGAATTTTTCGACCTGGCGGAACTTTTGGACGTGAACGCATTGATGGAAAACGGCAAGAGCCTTTCGGAGTTGAGAGCCGAAGCGCTTGACGGTTGATTAAAAGGAGGAAGGGAAAATGAAAACAAAGTTGCTTGGAAAAAGGACTGTTGTTGCCGCTCTCTTGGCGGCGGTGTTTCTCGTGAGTGCGGCATTTTTTGCCGTGTTCGCCTTCCGCGGGAACCGAGTCTTCGCGGAAGGGACCTATTATACGGATGATGTTTCGGCAATGCCCGAGATCGACTTTTCGGAAACGGGGCTCGTTTCGGATGCGAAATCGGAAACATTCGACAATGCGGGCGTGCTGCAGGAGATCTGGGGCGAAAACGCGCCCGGCATGACGGTGGATACGACGATGACGGCGTCCTTCATGTTCGAATCGGGCGCAAATACGGGTTACGTTGTCTCTTTCCGCCGCAGCGGATGGAGCGAAGATCTCAAACTGAATTTTTATCCGGACGGCAAGGTGGAACTGTTTAAGAACAGATCTGAATCCCAGTCTTTCAACGACGGGGCCTTTCAGGCAGAGACCTGGTACTATGTAAAGTACACCGTCGCAACGCTGTATTCAGACGAGGCGCTCGAAACGCAGGTGGGTTACCGTTCGACGTATACGGTTACGGACAATGCGGAATATACTTTTTCGCACAGCATGGATTTCCTGAATGAAGAGATCGGCAACGACGAGTCGGGCAGCGCCATCAAGTACGATACGGGCAACTTCTTTCTTTGGGTATCGACGGAACTTGCGAATCACGTACACGTCGCTTCTTATCAATACGATCCGTCAAGCGTTCCCGAAGAACCGACCGATCCCGTAGATCCGGAAGCGTGTTATACAAAGGACATCGCCTCTCTTCCCGCGATCGATTTTTCCGCGACGGGGCTTGTAATGGATCCGAAAGCGGATACGTACAACGAATCGGGGCTGAAAGAGTTTTACGAAGGGAACGCGCCCGGTACAACGATCGACACGACGTTCACGGCGGCGATCATGTTCGAAGAGGGCGCGGTCAATACACATCCCATTTCTTTCCGCAGAAGCGGTTGGAGCGAAAATCTGAAACTGAATATTTATTCCGACGGCAAAGTGGAACTTTATAAAAACGATACGCCTGCGGATTGCGAAACATTCAACGGAACGGCTTTTACTTCCGGCACGTGGTATTATGTAAAGTATACCGTTGCAAATCTCTATTCTGACGAGGGCCTGAAAAATCAGGTCGGTTACCGTTCCGTGGTCACGATTACCGACAATGCGGATTATAACGTGGAATATACTTTAAGTTTTCTGAATGAAGAAACGAACGGGTTGGATTACAATACGGGCAATTTCTTTGTCTGGATGGGAACGGAGTTGGGAGGAAAGGGATACATCGCGTCCTATCAGTTTGATCCGGACGCGGAAGCGACGACCTACTATCCCGCCGTCGATCTTGAGGATGCGGAAGTGATCGAGATCAGCGACAAGATCCCTATGAATGCGGCAGGGATCGATATCAGGAGCGATTCGTATTTTTCAAACGACGGATATTATGCAAACTTTACCGGCATTTATGAACTGAACAAAACTTTCCGCTTCAGGATTCAGGGCAAGGGGAGTTTTCATACCGCGTATACGGGCAACTGGATCTGGGAAAGTTACAAAGCGGATTTCGAGTACGACACCAACTCGATTATTTTCGGAAGAGGGGGCGACGACAGGGGAGATACGATCAATCCTTCGCCTGCGCTGAGCGAAGATAAGATTTATCTGGTCGAAATCACGATCATCGAGTATTTGCGCGAGGACAACGACGAAAAGGCTTTCGAAATGTTTGTTTTCCGCCTTTACGAAGACGGCCAGGAGACGCCGATCGTCGATAAGCAGATTCAGTATACGGGGCCGATCGCCCTGCCCGAAGACGGCGCGAGGGGGTATTTCGGTATCTACGTAGGGTCTGCGGAGACGAACGACCTGACGATCCTGCCCGCCGATTTTTCGAGGGATTATGCGGTCACGCTGATTAACGGAGACAACAGCAATCAGGTAGCCGTTTCTTACGGCGATCCGTACGATTTCTCCGATTACGTGCAGCCGAAACAGGGGTATGACTTCGAGGGCTGGGAATATTATGCGGACGGCGTACGCAACACGATCCCGTCTTCCGGCACGTGGACGGTCGACTTCACGACGCAGAGCGGAGGCGTATACGAAGGCAGCCTGACCGCGGTCTATACTCCGATCGATTATACCGTAAACTATGTCATAACGGGCGGAACGAATTCCGATCAGAATCCCGCCGCCATCAACGTCGAGGACGGAACCGTCACGCTTTCCGACCCGACGCCGACCAATGCGGGCGAAGTGTTCTTCGGTTGGTATCTGAATGCCGAATTTACGGGCGATGCGGTCACGCAGATCGAATGCACGTTCGAAGAGATCACCCTCTATGCGAAGATCGCCGAAGGCTGCACGCTGACCCTGATCATGCCGGACGGTGAGGAACTGAAAATCTCTGCCGAATTGAATGTGGCGTACGTATTTCCGACCGAAACATCGGAAGGATACGGTCAGATCACCGGCTGGGAGATGAAAGACGGAGATTCCTGGACGGCCGTGAGCGGAACGAGCGTCACGCCTACGGCGGATGCGACCTACCGTGCGGTCGCCGAACCGATCTCTTATACCATAACCTATGAGATGGACGGAGGCACCAACAATTCGCAGAATCCCGCTTCTTATACGATCCAAGATACGATCACGCTTCTCAACCCCGAAAAAGACGGATATTTCTTTATCGGCTGGTACATGAACGATGACGCGGTCAAAGGGATCGTCGCGGGAACGACGGGAAACATCACGCTGGAAGCGCGTTGGGTGGAGGATACCCTGCCCGAATTGGTACGCTATTCCGTCAGCGAAAACGCAGTATTGCTTCCCGTTCCGAGCGGTTTGCCTGCGGGTTCTCATTACAATGTAAACTTGTTTGACGCGCAGAACAATCCCCTGCAGGTCGTATCCAATTCCTATACATTCGCCGAGGAAGGAAGTTATAAACTCGTCTATAACATCACCCTGCCTTCGGGAACGTATACGAGGGAAGTACAGGTCACGGTCGCAGAACTGGCCATTAGCGTCAGCGGCGATTATAAGACCTCCTATAAAGCGGGAGACGTGATCGATATCTTTGCCGCTACGGCGGGGGATGAAACCGTATCCGTACAAATCACCAAAGACGGCGAGGCCGTAACGCCCGAAAACGGCAAACTGACTCTCGAAGAGGGAACCTACCGCATCGTATATTCGGCAGACGGCGCGCAGAATGTCGCGTTTGAATTTACGGTAAGCGGCGCAGACGGAACGAACTGGGCGCTTTGGGGCACGTTGATCGGCGTTGGTGCCGTCGTGGTCATCGGGGCGGTCGTTCTTGTGATCTTCCTGAAACGCAAAAAGAAAGCCTGACGCGATTTTTAAGGGCTTACGATACTGTAACAATATAGCAAAAGAGCGGGGCGGAATTTTTTCGCCCCGCTCTTTTGAATTGAATCAAAAAATATAAATGAAATATTTTATTAGTTTTGCGAAATTTTTTATATTGCATTTTGATCAAATTTTTTTTATAATCAAATAAAAGCATCTATCACAGTTTTCGACAGTAACCTGTAAGCATTCATTAAAATTCATGTAAGCGAGGGAAGCGTTATGTATTACAAAACTATGCCGGATTATCACTTCAAACCCTTCATTGTAAAGGGCGGGGGACAGGAAGACAAGCCGTATATTCTAAGAATGGCGCCGCAGGACGACAGATTGGAGTTTGAATGGATGGACTTGTCCGACAGGAGCAACCGCACATGCACTGCATATATCAGTTACGACAATCATAACTTTGAAAAAAGAGAAGTTCAATCAAATCATGTCGTTTTGGAAGTTTTGCCTGAAAGAGACGGCTGGATCTTTCTGGAAACTGCAGACGGACGAAAGAGCAACAAAAGGCCTTTCCGCAGCGGTTATTATCCGGGCAAAGTTATCAATTATAATCATCCGGATGATACGCAATACGAATTTTCCGGCCGATATTTGGGCGATCCGTCCATCTTACGGCTTGCGGACGGCACAATATTGGCGTTCATGGATACTTTTGCCGCGAACATGGGCATGAATCTTGGGTTTTTGTTTCGCTCCGATGATGACGGAAAAACTTGGAATTATGTGACTGACATTCTGCCCGTTTGTTGGGGAATGCTTTTCGAAAACAAAGGCAACGTCTATATCTTGGCCGTCACGAAAGAATGCGGCGATCTGGAATTGCTGGAAAGTTTGGATCAGGGCGAAACCTGGCACGGGATTGTGGTCGGAAGAGGAACGGGACAATGTTGGAATATGGGCTATCATAAGGGATTGGGCCCCATTCTTCGGCACAACGGGCGCATTTGGTTCGCGTTGGAATACGGCGGATGGGGAAAGAATAAATTTATGCCCGTGATCTATTCCGTCGGCGAAAATGAAGATCTGATGGATATTAACAACTGGAAACATACTGCCTTTTTTACGCTCGACGGGAGCCTCGAAGGGGCAGAAGTCAGTTGGGGCGCGATCGAAGGGAACCTTGTCGTTACGCCGCAGGGCGAGATCGTCGATATTTTGCGGCATGGCCCCAACAAAGCGGTTGTCCTTTCCGTGGATAAAAACAATCCGGAAGCGGATCTGAAATTCAAAGAATTCATCGATTTGCCGATTGCCTATTCAAAATTTTATATCCAGCAGCATGACGGAATTTATTATGCTATGGGCAATGCTTCTCCTTTCAGAAACGTGCTTGAATTGTATTTTTCCGAAGACCTTCATATATGGAAAAAGAAAAAGACCCTGTTGGATCTGAGCCGTTATCCCGCGAGGCAGACGGGGATACAGTATCCTACGTTTTTTATCGAGAACAACGAACTCAGGACCGTTTTGCGGGTAGGGTTTAACGGTGCCAACAGTTATCATGATTCGAACTGCATAACCTATCACGTTTTTACGATCGATTAAAGGTTTCCGAAAAATAGGGAGGTTAGAAATAATGCAACGATTGAATCAAGGCGTATATCCGACGATGCTGACGCCGTTCCGCAACGGGAAGATCGATTTCAAAGCGGTTGATGAGATCTTGGAATTTTATATAAAATCGCGCGTAGACGGGGTGTTTGCCGTTTGTCAATCGAGCGAAATGTTCCAACTGAGCCTTAAAGAAAAGGTTTCGCTTGCAAAACATATCGTAGAGGTTGCCGACGGAAGAATCAATGTCGTCGCGTCGGGTCACACATCAGACGGCATCGAGGCGCAGGCGGAAGAATTGAACGCGATCAACGATTCGGGAGTCGACGCTGTCGTTTTGGTGAGCAACCGATTGGATCTGGAAAACGCGGGCGACGAAACTTGGATTGAAAACGCCGAAAATCTCGTCGGCAGACTGAACAAAAATATGCGCCTGGGCCTCTACGAATGTCCGAGGCCTTATAAGCGTCTTTTATCTGAAAAAATTTTAGATTGGTGTATAAAAAAAGGGCGTTTTTCTTTTATCAAAGACACATGCTGTTCTCCGGAATTGCTGAAAAAAAGGCTGGAACAATTAAAGGGCAGCCCGATCATGCTGTTCAATGCAAACGCGCAGACGCTGTATTATTCTCTGAAATTGGGGGCGGCGGGCTATTCCGGAATCATGGCAAACTTTCACCCGAAACTCTACGTATGGCTGACGCATAACACGGACGACGAGAAGGCGCAGACGATCGGCGAACTGCTCGAATTTATGTGCATGATCGAAAATGAAGTCTATCCCGTAACGGGGAAATATGCGCTTCAGTTGAACGGTATTTGCGCGACGCTCGAAACTCGGTCCGCCTGTATACACGGGTTTACGGCTTATCAGAAAAAAATTATAGACGATCTGCATAGCCTGTCCATGAAAATAGAATCTTTTTTGGCTATTTAAGAAATCGCTTTAGAAATAAACGACGGCGGCCGCATGCATGCGGCCGCCGTTTTCATATTCAGCATTCAGGTTTTTACGCTGTTGCGGTATTGCGACAGCGAAACTTTTGCATATTTTTCGAATGCTGTCGCAAAGTGAGAAGGGGAACTGAAATTGAGCATGTCCGCAAGTTGGGCAAACGTGTACTTGTTTTCGCGGATAAGTTTTTTCGCTTCCCGTATTTTCAGTTGCGAAAAATACTGAAAGATCGTCAGCCCCGTCTCCTTTTTGAAGCGTGTGCACAAAAAAGTTTTCCCGTAATTGAAAAAGTGCGAAATGTTTTCCAGATCGATCTTGTTATAGATATTCTGCGAAAGGTAATCTTTGACGGCGTCGACGATGGATTCGTTCGATTTCGTCTGTACGCCGATCGGCCGTTCAGGAGGGGCGGAAATTTCGTTTTGGGATCGGAGCAGTGTGATCAGCAGCATTTCAAGGTTCAGTTTGATCATCTGCATGCCGCCGTACACGGGACGCGGCAGGAGTTCGAGTTTTTTGTTTTTGGTGTAAAATGTGGGCAGATCGAACGTTTTGTCCGCTTCCGAGATGATGTTGGAAATATAATGTTTTACGTGAGGGTCGATCTTATATTTTTCCGCATAGTTTCCAAGGCGGTAGAGTGCTTTTGACATGCATACAAAACTGATGACAAACACCGAACAGGTTTTGCCGTTGGAAGATATTTTATGAAATACGTTCGGCTGATGGATGAGCATTTCTCCGCTTTTGAGTAATACTTCCGTATCGTTTTGCGTTACGATGACTTCGTTTCCGTCGCAATAAACGATCTCCCAAAAATTGTGAGACTCGCCCTTGAATTTATAATTGGCGGGAAACTCAAAATAATGAATGGTGACGATTTTTTGAATGTTCAGAACATTTTGGATCCTGTGCTGAAAAAATTCTTTCATTTTTTATTCTATCCTGTCAGTTTTTTTCATAAATCTGTTGACAATTCGGCTCGGGGGGGGGGTATAATAGAGGAGTGTTTTGTACGAAGGGGTAATGATTTTTTCATGTTCCGTATGTGTCGGACATTTATAGTTTTTCTTTTGCCGCTTTATAATACAGTATAAATCTAAATGAAAAATTTGTCAATATTATGCGAAAGAATCTGATAGTAATGCGAAATTTTATGTATTGTCTTTTAAAAATTCTGACTTATAATTAAAGTATAGGAGAATCAAAAGGCTATGAAATGGACAATCATTGACGGTTACACAAAATTCAGAGAGTATGAGGGTGTCGAATTCTTTTACAAGTTCGAAGAGAACTTCCGCGATAAAACCCCCGCGCTTCTTTCGGCGAAAAACGACGAGATCTGTTTTCAGGTTCTGATGATCGATGAAGAAGAGTTTGCGTTCACCTGCGGGAAAGAACCGTACTTTACCGTGCAGGGCCTGCTGCCCGTGTACAGGGTGGAGGTGCTTTTGGAGGACGGCGATGTCACGGCGGAATGTTTTCCCGAGGATTTTATCGACGATGACGACGGCCTCAGATATTCTGACATTCTTTTGAAAACGGAGCAAAAGCACTGCGCGAAATACCAGCCGGGAATTCTGTTCGTAAAATTGAACGTCCCCGCAGGGGCAAAGACGGGCAGGCATAGCGGCAGGATCAATATCTATTCGCGCGTCATGACTGACGACGAAAGACTTATAGAGAGCAAGGATTTTTCTTTTGACGTTTACGATTACGTGTTTTCTCCCGCAAGCGAACAAAAATTCTGCCTTGACCTTTGGCAGCATTGTTCGAATATTGCAAGATATCACGAGGTGGGGCTGTTTTCGGACGAGCACTTTGCGATCCTGAAAAAATATGTGCAGAGTCTCGCTCAGTTGGGGCAGAAGGCGATCACCGTAGTGGCGAGCGACGCGCCTTGGTGCTCGCAGCGCGCTTACAACCATATCACGGGACAGTCGGATCTTTTCGAATACGCGATGATGCGTGCCGTCAGGGACAGAAACGGACAATTTGCTTTTGATTTTTCGCCCATGAAGAGGTACATAGATCTTTGTATGGATTGCGGCATCGCCGAAGAGATCGACGTATTCGGCCTGATCGGTATCTGGCAGGACGATTTCATGAAATTGGGCGACATCGTCGAAGGGGAAAAGGGCGCACCCCGCATCCGCTATTACGACGAGGCGGAAGGCGCGTTCCGGTACATGCGCAGAAAGGAAGAGGTGGAACTGTATCTGGAAGCGCTGTTCAGATTTTTCTCGGAAGAAGGGTGGCTGGAAAAAGTAAGAGTTATCGCTGACGAACCGGCAGAATGGGATTCTTATCTCGAAAAAAAGTGTCAGTTGGAAAAACTGCGGCCGAATATCAAATATAAGACGGCCATCAACCATGCGGAAGCGCTCAAATACATCGCTCCCGAAAGTACGGATATCGCGCCTTTCATTCTGCTCTTCGGGGAAGATGCCGACGACGTGATCGAATATAAGAAAGCCAACGAAAATTCCAAAGTTTATTATTATGTCTGCGGGGGGCCGTTGTTTCCCAACACGTTTATTCTTTCCTCTCTTCTCGAATGCAGGCTGATCCCGATTCTGGCAGAGTTCATGAATCTGGACGGTTTTCTGCGTTGGAATTATACGGTTTGGCCGAAAGACCCGCGTTCGCAGTTGCATTACATGTTCCATTCGGGGGATTTGAACTTTGTCTATCCTTCCCGCGGCGGAGATGTTTTGCTGTCGTTAAGATATTTCGCGCTGAAAGCGGGCATCAAAGAGTTCGAACTTCTCAAAGAGGTGGGCGAAGAAACGAGACAGAAAGTTTACGATCTTCTGATCAAGGACAAAAAATTCTACATCCAACTCAAACATAAGGTCGCTTCGGAGTGTTTTTCGTTGGACGCAAAGGATTATGCTGAGGCAAAACGCATATTGCTGCAAGAAGCGGGCAAGAAATCTTTATAAAATTCAAAATAAAATTTTTTTACATATGTAAAAAGTGCGCATTATTGAGATAATGCGCAATCCATTAATAGAAATTCCGGCCTGCGGACACAGTCCGCGGCCGTAAAATAAAAAAATACGGAGGTAACAACAGTGGCAGGGTTCAAAAAAATTGCAAAACTATTGGTAGCCGCCGCGTTGGCGGGAGCGTTCGTATTTTCCGCAGCGGCATGTACCGCGCCCACCAACCCCGATTCGGGCTTGGTAGAACCAGTGGACCGGAACAGGACGCAGTTGTACGTAGGGAATTTTAACAGAGGTTACGGTGACGAATGGATTCTCACCCTGAAAGAGCGGTTCGAAGAGTTTTATAAGGATAAGGAATTTGAACCGGGCACGGGAAAGAAGGGTGTCCAAATCATGGTGGATAATCTCCAGGAAGCGGGAAATACTTACATCAACTCGATGAAAACTTCGAGGAATGCGGTCATCTTTAACGAACTCGTGTATTATAACGACTACGTGAACCAAGGGCTGGTCGCGCCGATCGACGATGTTGTCAAAGGCGATCTTTCCGTCTACGGGGATACGGGCACGATCGAGGACAAGATGTATGATCAGCACAAGAAATTTTATAAATCTATAGACGGGCATTATTACGGTATTCCGCACTATTCGTCATTTACGGGCATCATTTACGACGTGGATATGTTCGATAATGCGGGCCTTTATTTTGCCTATGATCAAGAAAACAGCATGGATGGGTTTATCATCAATAAATCCGATCGCAGGTCTGCCGGTCCCGACGGAGAATATTGCCAGGTATGTGCCGCCAACGGATACAATTATTCCGCGCATAACTGTGACGACGGTCTGCCCGCCACGTATGATGAGTATTTTCGCCTCTGCGATTACATAGATGCAATGGGAGATATGGCGACCATTTGGACGGGTACTCATCGCGCATATTATTTGGGTTATCTCCTGCGTTCTTTGGCTGTCGACTATGAGGGGATGGACCAAATTTTGCTCAACTACGATTTTTCCGGTGTGGCGACAAATCTGGTGGACAGCATCGATGCGGACGGTACCGTGCACAAGAGGGCCGCAACGCCTATTCAGAACAGCAACGGTTACGAACTGTATACTTCCGCAGGCAGATATTATGCGTTGGATTTTCTGCACAGGCTGATCTTCAACGAAGAAGGGAAAAGTTCGGGATACTGGTATCCGAACAGTTTCACCGGCGGTATGAGCCAGCTCGAGGCGCAGGACCTTTATCTGACGAGCGTGTATGAAAACGAGCGCATCGCAATGCTGTTCGACGGCATTTGGTGGGAAAACGAGGCGAAGGACACTTTCCGCGACATGTCCGTGGGCGACAGCAGCATGTCCCGCGAAAACCGCAGATTTGGATTCATGCCCTTCCCCAAAGCAACAGAAGAAGACGTAGGCGTCAAGAAAAACACGATGATGGATACCCTGTATTCCATGGCGTTCATCAACGCAAATTGCATGGACGATCCCGTAACATATGATTTGGCCAAAAAGTTCCTGATGTTCGCATATACGCAGGAGTCCTTGGAAGAATTTACTGTTGTTACAAGTGCGCCGAAGAGCCTAAAATATGAAATCAGTTCGGAAAATCAGAAAAAGATGTCTTACTTTGGCCGCAGTGTATGGAACAACTATAAAAATTCTGATGTTGTATATCCTATCAGCACCAATTCGCTTTATCTGAACAACCAAAGTTCTTTTGAATATGCAAGTACTTTCAGAACGGAAGTGAACGATGTCGTCTATACGGATATCGGCTCGGCAATGTATAACAACGGCTTCACCGCAAAACAGATGTTTGAAGGAATTGCAGCCGTCAACAGCAAAACAAATTGGGAAAATACGTATAAAGACTATTTTGAAAAGGATGCAAAAACTTCCGTCCTTTCTTAAAGAGGTGCATTATGCAGGAAAACAATACGGCCGCAGCGGTCGGAGCGGAGCATGCGGAGGGCCCTCAGAAGCCCTCCCGCAAACATAAGGGGTTTGCGACCGCAAAGAAAAAAGATCTCATTTTTTATTGTATCCTGAGCGCTTTCCCGATCGCGCAGTTCGCAATCTTTTACGTAGGCGTCAATTTCAACTCTTTTCTTCTGGCGTTCAAAAGTTACGATGCCGTAACGGGTGTCATGTCGTGGGTCGGGTTCGACAACATAGTAGATGCATTCAGAGCCATGACGACCCAGTACGAGTTGACCGTCGCGGCAAAAAATTCGATCATCGCGTATTTATGCGGATTGTTGGTCGGCGTGCCTCTGGCCCTGTTGTTCAGTTATTACATTTATAAAAAAATGTTCCTGTCCGGATTTTTCAGGGTCGTTCTGTTTCTGCCTTCCATCCTCTCGGCGATCGCGATGTCCGTCATGTTTTATTATTTTGCCGAGCGCGCCATTCCCGAATACTTGGAGACTCTGTTCGGCAGTCAGATCAGGGGACTTCTGTCCAATCCGGATACGGCCTTTGCCACGCTGATATTTTATACCAACTGGATCGGGTTCGGCACGAGCACGCTGATGTATTCCGGCGCAATGAACTCCATCTCCGAATCGGTGGTGGAGGCGGCGGAACTGGACGGGGCGTCGCCGCTCCGCGAGTTTATATCCGTGACCCTTCCGCTCATCTATCCGACGATCGTGACCTTTTTGGTGGTCGGCGTCGCGGGGATCTTCACGCAGCAACTCAACATCTACAGTATGTACGGTACGGGAGCGGAAACGTATCTGAATACGTTCGGCTATTACCTTTACCGTGAAACGAGTAAAATGCATATGTCCGATTATCCGCTTTTGAGCAGCCTCGGCCTGTTGATGACGATCGTCGCCGCGCCGCTCACCCTGATCGTAAAATATCTGCTCGAAAAATTCGGGCCGAGCGTGGATTGAGGAGGCGGATATGGAAAAATTAAAATCAAAAAAGCGTATGCGTTCTTCCACGAAAATTTTGGGGATCGTTTTGGGGATTATCCTCACGCTTTACACGCTTTCGCTGTTTTTCATGATCGCATGGGGGATGATGACTTCTGTCAAACACAGGCTCGATTTTATCCGCAACATCATCGGCTTTCCCGGCAACGGCTACGGCTGGCAGTGGAACAATTACGTTACAGCGTTCAACAGTTTCAGCGTCACGGTCGAGTCTGGAGCAGGGTTCAGGACGGTGCTTTTGGGAGAAATGTTCCTCAATTCGGTGCTTTATGCGCTGGGCTGTGCGATCGCCTCAACGACGTGTGCCTGTTTTATGTCTTACCTTACGGCACGATTCCCTTACAAATTTTCGAAAGTCGTGTATGCGGTCGTCGTCGTCGCGATGATCGTGCCCATTGTAGGAAACCTTCCCTCCGAAATACAGATGTCCCGTACGTTCGGTCTTTTCGATACTTTTTACGGCATCTGGATCATGAAGGCGAATTTTCTCGGTATGTATTTTCTCGTATTCTATGCGGTGTTTCGCAGCGTTCCCAAAGATTACGCGGAAGCGGCAAAAATTGACGGGGCCGGCAATTTTACCGTCCTGTTCAGGATTATGATGCCCATGGTCGCAGGGACCTACTTTACTGTCCTATTGCTCAACTTTATAGCGTTTTGGAACGATTATCAGGTCCCGCTCATTTATCTGCCGACGCATCCCCCGGTCGCATTGGGCCTTTATAAGTTCAATTTTGCGTCGTCTGGATCGCTCAGTAACGTTCCCATGAAGTTGGCGGGCAGTTTTTTGGTCCTATTGCCTGTTTTGGTGGTCTTCCTCGCTTTTCATAAGCGGCTTTTGGGAAAGATTCATATGGGTGGGCTGAAAGAGTGATATATCGTGCTACACGCATCCAAGTCAATCGATACCGTAAATGAAATAAGGAGGATAAATTATGAAGAATCAATCGCACACCGCGCGTTTCTCGGTTAGGGCGTTTTGGCTCGTCCTGCTCTGTGCCGTGCTCGCGCTGGCGGCCGCGGCATTCGTGTTCTTGCCCCGCCATACGGCGAAGGCGGAACTTGTGGGGGCCGATCTCGCCACGGAATACGCATACGGCACCCGCCTTACGGTGCCGCAGGCGACAATGGTCGTAGACGGGAAACAACTTTCCACCGAAAGCATCGTCAATTTTCCCAGCGGTCTTTCCTATCGGAATACGACCGTCGATCTCAACGAGATGGGGGAATATACCGTCGAATACCGCGCGCAGGACGGGGCGGCGCAGTACAGGGAATACAAAGAATTTTCCGTGTACCGCAACCTGTTTGATGTAGAAGGCGGCATCGGCGCATCGGCAAGTTATGCGCCTTCACCGCTCGCGCCCGATACGCAAGGCATCAACGTAAAACTGACGTCGGGCAGCACCTTTTATTATCATCGAGTCATAGACCTCACTGAGTTGGACGGAAATTCTCCCTTCGTATCCGCGTTCATTTCTCCTGAAAGGCAAGGGGAAATGGATGGATACACTCTGTATTTCCGCCTGACCGATCTGTATGATCCGGATAATTACGTAACTTTCCGGTGCAATGGATCGCGCGCGGGCATTCAACATGGTGTCACGTATATTCTTTGCGGCGGCTCGGAACAGTCGCTCACCGGTGTGGAATGGGGCTGGGGGCGCGTACATGTCAACAACATCTACGGTTATCCCGTAAACTGTTCGTTTTATGCGCAGGCTCCCTCAGGCACAGCGCCTGAAAACGATCTATTAACCCTTTATTTTGATAACGAGTCGATGGCCGCAAAAGGGGATCTGTCCGGATCCATGATCGTGGATTTAGATGATCCGACCTATTTTACCGATCCGTTTTTGGGCTTTACGACGGGAGAAGTGACTCTTTCGATCTGGGCGGACGATTTTATTAAAAATTCGTTCGGCCTGGAAATCACCTCGATTGCCGGGCACGATCTCTCCTCCGAACGGCTGGGCGACACGGAAGGCCCGGAAATCACCGTCGATTTCGGCGATTACGACCAATTCCCCGTCGGCCTTGCCGGATTCGATTATCCGCTCTTCAACGCAACTGCGTACGACCTGTATTCGGGAGAGACGGATGTGACCGTAAAGGTGTATCAGAACTACTATGACGAGAAAAAATACGACTGCTATGTGGAAAACGGCGTGTTTAAACCGGAAGTCCCCGGAACATACACCGTCGAGTACAGTTCAGTCGACAATGTCGGCAATCCTTCAACGGAGATATTCGACATCGATGTTCTTGCATCAGCGCCCGCTGTCGAGATTTCCGTCGACGAACAGGCGCTGACGAAATCGGGCTTTGTCGGCGCGCGCATCCCGATCGAGGAAGCGTCCGTTTCCGGCGGCATCGGGCAGACTTCCGTCCGCGTCGAAGTGACGGACGGGCAGGGGAATGCGGTCGAATCGGACGGCACCTTTTTCGTGCCTGCCGCTGTCGGAACATATAAAGTGAAATATATCGCTTCCGATTTCGTCAATCAGCAGGATCCTTATGAATATACGGTCAGCGTTACTGTCAGCGATAAGCCGGTGTTTGAAAGTGACCCCGCGCTTCCCGAGGTGTTCTTTACCGATTCGGAATATACGCTCCCCGGTCTGTCCTCTTATACTTATGCAGGCGGCAAACGTGAGGTCCCCGTAACGGTCAGCGTGGAAGACGCACAGGGCCTGCGCGAACTCGGTTCCGAACGGACCGTTCAGTTTACCATAGGTTCGGATTCTGACGAGGTAACGGTCATTTACACCGCAAAGGACGGCAGTGCCGAAACGAGCGTATCGTACACGGTGGAATGTATCCGCGCAAAGAATGCGGAAGGTCGCCTTGAACTTGTGAACTATTTCGAAACGGAAGGATTTACCGCCTCGGCCGGGAACGATTATACGACTTTTTCTGCCGACGGCAACGCGGAATCTGCCTCCCTTCGTTTCCGCAATCTTCTGCTCGACGACAATCTCGACGTGAATTTCAGGGTCGACACGGCACAGAACAAGTTTGAATCCGTCACCATCCGCCTTACGGATATTACGGGGCAGACGAGCGTTGCCGCCGTACTGACGGCGGAGGGGACTTCCACGCGCCTGAGAGTGGGAACTATGTCCATGCTCATGAACCTGAGTTTCAGCGATCCGCTCAGAAGCGAATACCGTTTTGTCTTTGACCAGGCAAATGCAAGGCTGACGGCAGATGGTATCAATTATCTCCCCGTCCTTACAACGGAAGACGGATCTCCGTTTACCGGCTTTGAGGGTCATATGGCATATATCGAGATCGAGATTGCGGGTATCACGGGCGCAAGCGCGCTGCAGATCGTTTCCATCAATTCGCAGGAAATTTCGAATACTCCGCTCGACATCGTGCGTCCGAGAATTTATATCGAGGGCGTCTACGGCGGCGCGCATGAACTCGGAGAAGAAATCATGCTCAACCGTGTATATGCGGCAGACGTCGTCGATCCCAATCCTTCGCTTACAATACGGGTAACGGGGCCCGACGGGCAGGCGCTCGTCAGTACGGACGGCGAAACGCTCGATAATGTTCCCGTCGTATACGGCCAGACCATCCGGCTGGAAAAATACGGCACCTATCAGGTGATCTACACCTCTGCCGACGCTTCGGGCAGGAGCGAAAGGACGGTCTCATATACCATTTCCGTCATTGACGACGTGACGCCTGTGATCACGCCGCAGGCAAATATGAAGGAAAACTATACCCTCGGCGAGACGGTCGTCATACCGAAGATTACGGTTACGGACAACGAAACTGCGGCGGAAAACATTTCCGTCAAAAAATACGTCGTGCTTCCCACCGGCCGTATTGCGGAACTTCCGGGCAACTCGTTCATCGCTTCGTATGCAGGCAAATATACGGTGCGCTATGTCGCCTATGACGAAGCGGGCAACCAGGCGCTTTACGAAATTTCGTTCATGTGTGCATAAAGGAGGAAGATCATGAAAAAAATCGTTCAAAAAATTGTTCTGTTTCTTCTTGCGGCAACAATGGTCTTCGGGGCGGCGGCTTGCACGAAAGGCGAGGGAGGGAACTCTTACGTAAGCGATGCGCCCGAACAGACGATCGATCCGGACTTCAACGAATATCAATATCAGGGTACGCACATTTATAATTTTACATCTACAGGCAAAAATATCATCGAAAACGGTGCGACCGATTATAAGATTGTATATCCGGCAGAGAGCGGCGATTATATCGATACGGCCGTAAACGAACTTATCTTGAATTTGGCAGCCGCGACGAAAGTGCAAATGACCGCCGTGCCGGATACCGGGCTCGTGTTCACATCCGACAGCAAGTATATTTCGCTCGGCAATACGACGCTTGCCGCAGACGCGGGCGTGTTCGTAGACAGTGAAAAACTGACCGAAGCGGGCTTCGAGATTCGTACGGTCGGCGACAGTGTGTTTATGATCGGCGGTTCTGAACTCGGCACGCTCAATGCGATTTACGAATTCTTGCTGCGCACCATCGATTTCCGCGTATACTACAATGACGCCACCCATTATGAAGAGAAGAATTCCGTAGAACTGTACGATTTTGCCATTATGGATGTTCCCGACTATACGTATAGGATGCGCGATTACGGGGTATACGACACGGATGCACGCTTTGCACGCAGGATGCGCATCAACCGAGAAAACGATATTTGGATCCCCGTAGGAAAAAATTATTGGCACAACGTATTCGATTATGTCGATCCCGAGGTATATGGCGACTCGCATTCTAAATGGTACAGCGCGGACAAAATGCAACTTTGCTTCAACGCGCACGGCGATGAAAAAGAATACGAGGCCATGTACGAAAAGATTTTGGAAAAAGCGATCGAATGCGTGGATGCATACCCCCATCTTTCCAACATTACCTTTACGCAGAGGGACGGCGCATACTGGTGCGATTGCGATACGTGTCAGGCAGAATTGGCAAAGTACGGCACGGGCGCTCCCGCCATCATCAGAACGTGCAACCGTCTTGCGGAAGACCTGAACAAACACGTGCAGGGTACGGGCAGAACCATCAAGGTTTCTATGTTCGCATACGGCAATTCGAGGAACGCTCCCGCCGTGAAAAATGCAGACGGCACCTTTTCCCCGATCGATGATTCCTGTGTCTGCGGAGAAAATGTTTATGTATTCTGTGCACCGCAGAGCATCGATTACCGTTATTCGATTTATGATTCTAAGAACAGTGCGGCCAGAGATAATGTAAATGCCTGGGCGTCTTTGACGGAACAGATGTATATCTGGATCTACAGTACCAACTTCAACAATTATCTGCTGCCGTACAACAGTTTCGATTCCATACAGGGCAACTATCAGTTTTTGAAGAGCATCGGCGCGAATTATATCTTCAATCAAAGCCAGTTCAACCAGAGCGCGGCGACGGGCTTCAGTACACTGAAGATGTTTCTCAACAGTAGGCTTGCTTGGAATGTAAATCTTGACTATGAAGAATTGTTGGAAGAGTTTTTTACGTATTTCTATTACGATGCAGCAAAGCCTATGCGCGAAATGTTCGATATGTTCCGTATGAACCTGCAGTACATCCAGTCTGTTTACAATACCGAAGGCTCCACGAACACGGATATTCTTAAATCAGAGTATTGGCCGAAAGCCTTCATCGATCAGTTGCTTGCAAAGGCAGACGAGGCGTATGCGGCGATCGCGTACCTTGAAAGAGAAGATCCCGACATGTACGAGATCATTTATGACAGGATCTGCTTGGAAACGCTTTGTTTCCGCTATATCGATCTTTCCCTGTACAGCGGGTTAAAGACTTCTCAGGATGAACTTGCAGAGAAAAAGCAATTCCGTGCGGATGCAGAACGTGTAGGCATTACCCTCTTTAACGAACTGAATTCTATCAGCAATCTTTGGTCGTCATGGGGCGTGTAAGTCCGCGGACTATAAGGAGAAATGAAATGAAAAGTAAGAAATTTCGTATCGTATTGGCGGTATTGTTGATGTTTGCGACCGTCCTGTATGTATTTGCGGGATGTTCGGGTAAGGAGCAGACGGAAGGCAAAGCAACGTTAACGCTCAGCGCGGCGACGCTTGAACTCGACGTGTTGGAAAAATCGACTCTTACGGCAACGGTTTCCGGAACGGAAGCGGCGGTGGAGTGGACCTCTTCCGACACGACGGTTGCGGAAGTGAACGAGGGCGAGATCTTCGCCCTCAAAGCGGGGAACGCTACGATCACCGCCAGCGCCGGCGGGGCAAGCGCGACTTGTTCTTTGAACGTCTACGATTCGGGCGCATACCCTTCGATGACGCTCGACAAATCCTCTGTAAACATGAAAGAGGGCAAAAAGGTATCTATAAATCCCACGATGAAGTACAAAAACCAGGTTGTGGAAGCCGCATATACCTACGTTTCGTCTGACGAGGATGTCGTTACGGTCGACGGCGGCGTGATGACGGGCGCGGGGCTCGGCAATGCGGTCGTTTCCGTAACGGGCACATACGGCAACGCGAGCGTTACGAAAGACGTTTCCGTCACCGTAACGGAAAACGTGACCTTCATGCTGGACAAAAGTTCCGTGGAACTCGCCTTGAGCGATGTTGGCGAATATCACAACACGGCTACGATCGTTCCCACCGTATACGAGGGGGACGAACCGGTCGAATCGCCCGCGATCACGTGGACGTCGGCTTCTTCCGAAGTAACGGTGAAAGACGGCGTGATCACTGCCGCGGCTAAGACAGATGCGCCCGTCAAAGTGACGGCGACTTATCGTTCGGAAAGCGGAAACGATTACGTCTGCAACGTAAACGTCAGCGTGATCCTGCCTGAAATTTCGGTTGATTTTTCAGTTGATGCCGAACTCAATTCCGACGTTTCGGGCGACTATATTGATATAGATTTTTCTGATTCCGGCCTGAATATTGGCGGCGTTGTGGCGGTCACCGACCTCGGCCATTCCGCCGATATCGGCTTCACGCAGCAGGGGAGTATCGTCAGCCTGAAAAAGAGCGATCTGTATTCGGGTATCAACGTATACGCTGTCGAAACAGAGAGCATCCTTTACCGTATGCAGATCAAAACGGTCACGCGTTACATGAAGTCGTATACCGACCTTACGAAACTGGAGGAATACTGTCTTACGGACAGAGAGACGCAAGAGGTTACGTTTACTTCTGGCACGGCGACCGCAGAGGGCTATCGCTACGGCGGATATTTTGAAATGACCTCGGACATCGACTGCGAGGATCAGAATCTTCCCGATTGGGGCGGTAAAGCGCAATTCGGCAACAACAGTCCCGCTGAGGACGGAGAGCGATTTGGTTTCCAGGGCACGTTCGATGGCAACGGGTATACCATCCGCAATTTCACGGTAGAGAGAGCGGAATCGGGCGACCGTTTCTTCAGTGGTATATTCGGCACGCTCGGCAAAGAGGGCATCGTGCGCAACCTTGCGCTTGAAAACGCAGGTGTCGGCTATTGCGGGGGCGCATTGGCGGGCATTTTGGGCGGCACGGTCGAAAACGTATCCATTATCGGCAAGTTCAATCGTCTCAACTGGGCGGCTAACTGGATGTACAGCGGCCTTTGCGCGGCGCGCGTTACGAGCACGGCACAGGTCAGAAACCTGTTTGTCAATGTTACGAGCGCAGAAAATACCACATTGAACACTGCTTCCGCGTTCGGCACAATCGACGACGGTGCCGTGTTTGAAAACGTGATCGGCGTTGGGCTGGAAGACGCATACGTTACGGGCAGGCGCTACGGTCAGGCGGCAACGCACAGCGGCGCCGGTATTTCCGCATACGAAACGCTCGAAGCTCTCAAAAATGCAGATCTTTCCTTTGCCGACTGGGACGAGATCTGGGATGTTTCCGGCGATTATCCCGTTTTGAAACCGCAGGGCTGAAAATTAGCGGCGGAAAAACAATGTAGCAGTAAAAACGGCTTGCCGCAAAGGAAAACTTTTCCTTTGCGGCGGCAAAACCGGCCTGCATGGAGCAGGTTTCGGCTGCCGCACGGTGTACGCGCGGCGCAATGAGAGAAGAAATGATTTGTCTGCCGAAATATCGGCAGACTGAAAAAAGAAAAAGGAGGAGAAAAATGAGTAAGTTATTCGCAAGAAGGCTTATCGGCACGTTGGTTTGCGCGGCAATTTTGTTCGCAAGCCTGGTAGGTTTCATTTTTACCCGCCCCGCGGTCTCCGCGGAAGCAGACAGTTCTCTTTTGACCGACTGGACGGTCGAAGAGAACGCAACCACCCCAATGGTGGACGGGCTTGTTCTGCAGCCGCATCCGAGTAAACAAGCAACGACGTATGATGTTGCGGACGGAGCGGTCAAACAGGTCGCGCTTGATTCACGCACGGGCGTCAAACTCGTTTCCAAAAACACGGGCGCGGATGCAGCGGGTAGCGACTTCTATTTTGCCGGAGAAGACGGTTATTACAGCGGCAATTTCGAAGTGGATTTCCGCATCGTATCCCAGCATACGGCTGTGGGGAATTTTAATAACGGCGGAGATTCTCAAAATAATACTGTGACCCTCGATAATATGGCCGCGCAATTAAACCCGTATGCCGACGTTGTAAAAGTTACCTTCACCTTCAAAGACGCCAATTCCGGTAAAGAGGTGAACGTACATCTGCTTTCTGCACAGAAGGGCAGGATCGCAACGGTCAGCGCATATGTCACTACGGACACGATGACGATTTTCCGTGCGACCAGAAACAGTGATGACAATGCACTGAACAGAACGGCCATGTCTGTCGGTGACAGGATTGATGATCACTATTATTATAATAGTACTTTATGGAAAACGTCTTTTTCCAATGCTTATAGTTACTATAATACTTGCGGCAATGACAGCGTTCTGCCCAGTATCATCGGGTTTGATCCCGTCGAAATGCAGATATATGGTATGGCCAAACAGTCTTGGCAGCCGACTCATAGCACTGCGAAAATTGTGATTCTCGATCTCGATGATCCCGATCAGATGGGCGGCTGGGAAGATCAGTTTTCCGATACCGATTTCCAGGGGGATTATACGGTAAAATTCAGTGTCGACAGGATGACCCCCAACGATACGGAAGTGGAATACAACGGCGAGAACATTTCTTACGACCGCCATGCGACCATGATGCTGTACGAGATCAACGGCGAAACAGCGACCGCCGCCAGCCTGTCCGAATATCCTCCCGTGGAACTCAACCTCAGGCTCGACGAGACGGAAGCGGATGCCGAACTGTACGAGCCCTTTACCATCCCCACGCCCGAAGTTACGCTCAACGGGGTGGCCGATTCCTTTGAAGGCGGCACCATCACCGTGACGGGGCCCGATTCGCAATCTGTTACCTATGACGAAGATACGTTGCAGTTCACGCCCGATCAGAAGGGCGAATACAGAATCGCCTACACGCTTACAAAGCAGGGCGCAACGTCTACGGCGACCCTTGTCCTGACCGCGGCGGACACCACCGTGCCCCAGATCACAATCAACAGCGGTGTCGTCAACGACTATGCGTGGAAATCCGATCTGAGCGTGACGTTCGGCACGGAAGACGTTACCGCGACGGACGCTTCCGGTAAAGCGGACGTGACAGTTTCCGCCGTCGATTCCGCGAACAGGACGGTAACTTCTCCGCTGAGCGCGATCGGCAGATATACCATCACGTATACCGCGACCGATGCGAACGGACTGACTTCAAAAATTTCGAGGACGATCACCATCTCCGATCAGACGGATCCCGTCATCTCCGAAAGTTTCGAGTTTGCGGAAAAGATCACTCTGGGCGAAGAGATCACTCTGCCTTCCGTCACCGCGACGGACGACATCACGCAGAATCTGACCGTCAGCCTGAAGATCACGCTCGACGGGCAGGAAGTCGCTTATACGGGAACCGCGTTCAAACCCGAACAGGCGGGCACCTACACCTTCGAGTGGACGGTATCCGACGCCGCGGGCAATTCTGACAAAGTCACAAAAACGCTCGTCGTCAGCGAAAAGCCTGACAACAACAGCAATACCTGGATCTGGATCGTCGTCGGCGTGGTTGCCGCCGTCGTCGTGATCGGCGCCGTGGTTGCGGTCGTTGTCGTTAAAAAGAAAAAGAACAATAACAACACGCAGGCATAAAAAACCTGATTAGAACTGTCCGAAAGGGCGGCGCGGTTTCGCGCCGCCTTTCGCAGGGCAGACATGCGGAGGATCGATTATGTATAGGCTCAGACTGGGAAGCAGCATCAAATTTTCCGATACTGATTTTTACGAAAAACTTGCCGAAGCAAAAACGCTCGGCTTTGACGCGGTCGATTTCGATATCGCGGGCTTTTGCGACGAGCGCGAAAAAGAGATCGAAAACTACAAACACCTTGCCGAGGGGCTTGCGGCTGTCAAAAGTAGCGGTCTGTTCCTCAACGGCGTGCACCTATCTTTCGGCGTAGACTGGAATTTTGCCAATCCCGACGACGGGATACGCCTTGCGGCCGTCGCGCGCGCAAAGGAAGTGTTCGACGCCGTCGACCCCTTTTCGCCCTTCTGCTATATTTTTCACGGGAGCCTCGAACCCATTCCCGACGGGCAGAGGGGGCTTTTTCTCGGCGCTCTGAAAAAGTCGCTCAAAGATCTCAGGCCGCTCACGAAAACGCGCCTCTGTATCGAAAATCTGCCCCGCACCTGTCTTCTGAATACCGCGAAAGAGGCGTGCGAGGTCGTAGACGGGGCGCAGGGCATCGATATTTGTGCAGACGTCAATCATTTTTTGCAGGAAAAGACGGAGGATGCGCTTTTAGTTATGGGCGCGCGCGTCAAAACGCTGCATATCTCCGATTGCGACTACGTGAACGAGCGGCACTGGATGCCGCTGAAAGGCAAAATCGATTGGATGAAAGTGATCGGCTCGCTGGAAAAGATCGGGTACGGCGGCGTTTTCAATTACGAAACGGTCGGCGCATCCCTGTGCGAGATCAAAGAAAATTACGAAAAACTTTTCGCCATGTACAACGCCGCGCAAAACTGACGGCGGCAGAGCGGACCAAAAGCGGGAGCGGGGCACAAAAATACCTTGCTCCCGCTTTTGCGTATGCAAATCCGTTTTTAACAAGCGGCGCGCAGGATCCGCCAAAAAAGGCGTATTTTGTGTGCAAAAAAACTTGACGGGGGGGGGGTATGGTTTATAATGGATCCGTTCGGTCGGCGCAGGCAGAAAAATCCCGCTTGCGCCGCACGAACGCTTGACAGCGCGCCCGCCGATAGATTATGATAGACGGCGGAAATCATTCGGTTAAGGAGTATTATGCAGGACATTATCCGCGCGGAAAACGTGCGCAAGACGTTCAACCTGTCGCGAAAACAGCAAAAGATAGAAAAGAGCCCCGCGAACAAAAAAGTCGCGCTCGACGGGCTTTCCTTTACCGCAAGGGAAGGGGAGATCTACGGGCTTTTGGGGCCCAACGGTGCGGGCAAAACGACGATGCTCCGCATCCTTGCCACGCTCATCAAGGCGGATGCGGGCGATGCGTTCGTAGCCGGGCACTCCGTTTCGAAAGAGCCGGACAAAGTGCGCGCCTCCATCGGCTTTCTCACGAGCGAACTCAAACTGGAAGACTTTTTTACGCCCGCCTATCTTTTCGGCTTTTTCGGCAGACTGCACGGGCTGTCGGACGAGGCGATCCGTCGGCGGCAGGACGATCTTTTCGGAAAATTCGGCATAGACCGCTTTGCGGAAGTGCGCGTGCGGGACCTCTCTACGGGCATGAAGCAAAAGGTCTCTCTCGTCATTTCCGTCGTGCACGATCCCGCCGTCATCGTGTTCGACGAGCCTACGAACGGGCTCGACGTTCTGACTGCGCGCGTCGTCACCGATTTTTTGGCGGAACTCAAGGCTCAGGGGAAAAGCGTGGTCGTCTCCACGCATATTTTCTCCCTCGTCGAAAAACTGTGCGACCGCGTGGGCATCATCATCGGCGGCAGAATGGCGGCGGAAGGCACTTTGGCGGAAATTTCGGGCGGAAAATCTTTGGAAGATGCCTTTTTTGACTTGTACGAAAGGACGGTGGGCGGCCTATGAAAAATATTCTGACGATCATGAAAAAAGAGTTTGCCCGCTTTTTCAAGGACAGGCGGCTCGTGCTCGGCACGCTGATTTTGCCGGGGCTTCTCATATTTGTGCTCTATACGCTCATCGGCACCGCCTTTGCGGACGGAAACGAGCGGTATACGGCAAAGGTGATCAACCCGTCGCAGCAATTTTCCGTTGCCGTCGGCGCGGGCGGCGAAGACGCGGCCATGACCCTCGTTACGGCAGACGTATCCGAAAAAGAGGACGCAATAGGGGAGATCAGAGAGGGAAGCCTCGATCTTCTCATCGTGTTTCCCGAAAACTTCGATGACCTGCTCATTGCGGGCGAAACGGACGCGCCGCCCAACGTGGAGATCTATTACGACTCCGCGTCCTCCTCTTCTCTTTCGGCGTACGGCCTTGCCGTCAGTGCGCTGGATCTGCTGGAAGATATGGCGTCCAATCTCTTTAACGTAAACTTCGGCGCGGGCGGAGATCTTTCCACCGCGCAGGAGGCGGCCGCATCCTATTATGCGATGCTGCTGCCCTTTCTGATCCTCACCTTCCTTTACAGCGGATGCATGGGCATCGCGCCCGAATCCATCGCAGGGGAAAAGGAGCGCGGCACGATCGCGACCCTTCTGGTCACGCCCGTCAGGCGCGGTCAGTTGGTCATCGGCAAAGTCATCTCTTTGTCGGTACTTGCAACGCTGTCCGCCGTCAGTTCGTTTATAGGCACTTTCCTTTCTCTGCCCAAACTGATGGGCGGCAGCATTGCGGATACGATCGGCAGTTATTCCGTGGGCCAGTACTTCGCGCTTTTTGCGGTCATGGTCACGGCGGTGCTTTTGATCGTTTCGCTCATTTCCATCATTTCTTCCTTTGCCAAGAGCGTAAAAGAGGCGACTTCCTTTTCCGTGCCGCTGATGATCGTCGTCATGCTCGTCGGGCTTTCTACCATGCTCTTTACCGTCGGCCCGTCCGCGCATGCGGCGTTTCTGATCCCCATTTTCAACTGCGTGCAGGTGATGGCGGAAATTTTCTCGTCCGGGTTCGTGTTCGTCAATTTCCTGATCACCGTACTCAGCAATCTCGTCTATATCGTTCTGCTCGTCTTTTTGCTCACGAAAATGTTCAACAGCGAAAAGGTCATCTTCAACAACTGATTTTCTTGCGGCACGCCTGTCTCCCGTAAAATATTTATGTGCGGACAGGCGTTCCTTGAAAAGCGCCCCGAACATATTCGGGGCGCTTTTTGCGCCTTCAATAAAATATATCGCCGCAAACGGGGTCAGTCCTCCGTTCTCACGCCTTCGATGTGCAAAAAACGCACTTTTTCAAAGACGTACGAGGCCAGCGGTTTGTCGAATGCGTCGTAAGAATGCGCCGCCACGAGGGGCAGACCGAACAGGAATCCGGTTACGATGCAGGTATGGTAAAAATCGCCCGTTTCCCGCCCCAGTTGTATCACGTCGCCGAGCGCGAGCGAACGCATGTCCGTTTCCGCGGCGAACGGCCCCATACCCCGGTTTTGCGTCAGAAAATTATAAAAAAACTCCACACCCGTCCAGGACGCCGTGCGTTCGTTCGCGCTCTTGTAAAACCAGCCGGTAACGGGCGTGAAATTCATGACGCCACTGCCGGCAAACAGGCATTGCGACACAAAATTCGTGCAGTCTCCGCCGATCCCGGAAAAATCGTAATAGGCGGGGTTGCGGCGGAACGCCCAAAGTTTCGCATAACGCACCGCCGCGTTTGCGTCATAAACTGCGGTCTTCATACCGCATTTTATTCCGATACATGTCGGAAATGTGCGAGGCGGGAAGCGTAAATAGCATGATTCACCGCTGAAAAAATAAAATCGGGAAACGGCAGGGGCCGTTTCCCGATCGGTTGTTTTTCAGAACGTCAGTCTTTGAACATCCTGTTGAGCCGTCTCGTGATGGAGCGGATATTTTCGCGCACGGCGCTCCTTGCGGATCCGCCGATCATCTTTCTTGCCTCGACGGACTTGTTCACCTTCACGCGCTGGAGGATCTCCTCGTCGAAGAGAGAGGAAAAACTCTGGTACACGAACAGATCAAGTTTGTCGAGCGTCTTGTTGTTCTCGATGCAGTAGCGCACGATCTGCCCCGTAACGGCATGTGCGTCGCGGAAGGCCATGCCTTTCTGCACAAGGTAATCCGCCACGTCCGTCGCGGTAGAGAATCCGCCGCCCGCCGCAAAGCGCATCTTGCGGGTGTCGAAAGAGATATTCTGCAAAAGTTCGGTAAATATGGTCAGGCAACCGAGCACCGTTTCTTCCACGTCGAAGAGCGCCTCTTTGTCTTCCTGCAGATCTTTGTTGTAAGAGGTGGGGATCCCTTTGATGACGGTCAGAATCGCCGTCAGGTCGCCGTACACTCTGCCCGTCTTGCCGCGGATGAGTTCGGGGATGTCGGGGTTTTTCTTCTGCGGCATGATGGAAGAGCCGGTGGAATAATTGTCCGCAATGTCAATGAATCCGAATTCGTCCGTCGAATAGATGATGAGGTCTTCGCAGAATCTGGACAGGTGAGACATCAGGGTCGAGCAGCAGAAAATGTATTCCGCCACGAAATCCCTGTCGGATACCGCGTCGATGGAGTTTTGCGAGATCTCCGAAAAGGAGAGAAGGCTCGCGGTCATGCGCCTGTCGATGGGGAAGTCCGTTCCCGCAAGCGCGCAACTGCCGAGCGGCATCACGTCCGTGCGCTTATAGCAATCGGTAAAGCGTTCCAGATCGCGCAGGAACATTTCGCTGTATGCATTGATATATTGCGCGACGGATATCGGCTGCGCCTTGCGCATGTGCGTATAACCGGGCATGATGAACTGCACGTTGTTGTTTGCGATCTCCAAAAGGGTGGTGATGAGCGATTTGATATGATTGCTTACGTTTACGATGCTGTCCTTAACGTACAGCCGCATATCCGTGGCGACCTGATCGTTGCGCGAACGGGCGGTGTGCATTTTTTTGCCTTTGACCCCGATCCGTTTGACGAGTTCGTTTTCCACGAACGTATGGATATCTTCCGCGCCCTCGATGGGGAGGTTGCCCTTTTCTATATCCGCAAGGATATTGACCAGCGCGTCGCTGATCGCTTCCGCTTCGTCCTTTGGTATGATCTGCGTTTCGCCGAGCATTTTGACGTGCGCGATGCTTGCCAGAATGTCATGCCAGTACAGTTTGTAGTCGAAAGACAGCGACTGGTTGAAATCGTCGGCGTTTTTCGCGCTCGGTTCGGTGAATCTTCCTTCCCACAGTTTCATAGAATCCTTCTCCGTGATTTTTTTAAGTCGATTTTAATTGACTTATTGCGCCGAAACCCTTAAAATAATGGGTATGGAAGCCGCGGTTTTTCCGCCGCGCGCCTCCGTTTCGGGCTCATGTCCCTTCTATTGTAATACATTCGGTAAAAAAATTCAAGTTATTTTATAAATTTTATAATAAAGAGAGAAAAATTTGATTATTCTGGGGATCGACCCGGGCCTTGCCACGCTCGGCTACGGGGTTTTGCATAAGGATAAAAACGGAAACGTCTCCGCGCAGGATTACGGCGTCGTGCTCACGCCCAAAGAAGAGCGTCTGCCCGTGCGCCTTGCCATGCTCGAGGAGGGCATCGGGAAAATTCTCGATAAATTTTCGCCCGACGAGGTCGCCGTCGAGGAACTGTTTTTCAGTAAAAACGTGACGACGGGCATCGCCGTCGCGCATGCGCGCGGCGTCGCGCTTTTAACCTGCGTCAAGCGCTGCGGCAGGCTGTTCGAGTACACCCCCATGCAGATCAAGCAGGCGCTCACCGGATACGGCGGCGCGGACAAGCGGCAGATCCAGCAGGTGACGGCAAATCTTCTGCACCTGAAAGGGATCCCCCGTCCGGACGACGCGGCCGACGCGCTCGCCGTCGCGCTGTGTCATTCCTTTACGTCGCGGCTTTCCGCCCTGTACAGTATCTGATTTTCCGTCCGTTACGGAGGTTTCTGATGATCGGTTATTTGAAAGGAAAAGTATTATATTCGGACGCCGGCACGATCGTGCTCGAAACGGGCGGCGTCGGCTACGAAGTGCAGTGCTCGGGCGCGGCGTTTGCCAAACTCGTGACCGACGGGGCGGGGGAACTTTATACCTACCTGCAGGTGCGCGAAGACAGCGTATCGCTGTTCGGTTTCGTCTCCATGGAGGAAAAGAATATGTTCCTCAAACTCATCTCCGTTTCCGGCGTAGGGCCGAAAATGGGGATCGGGATCCTCTCGTCCATGAACGTGGGAGAACTTGCGGCGGCGATTGCCTCTTCCGACGTCAAAATGCTGAGCACCGTAAAGGGGCTGGGCAAAAAGACAGCGGAGCGCATCGTATTGGAACTGCGCGAAAAAGTTTCCGCCGCGGCGCTGCCGTCTGCGGGGGCGGTGCAGGATATGCCGGCGGAAAAGGTGACGGACAGGGAAGAGGACGCGATCGTCGGCCTCATGTCCCTCGGATATACGAGAAACGAAAGTCTGCGTGCGGTGCGCCGCGCGGTGGAAGGCGGCGCGGCCAGCGTGGAAGAGATCGTCATGTCCGCCCTGAAAAATATGTAAAGCGCAAAAAAGGTTGCGCATTCGGTCAAAGATATGGATTTTGAAGAGGAATTTGAAAACGAAAGGCTCGTAATGAGCACGAAGGGAGAATTCGACGCGGAAGAAAACGTCCTGCGCCCCAAAACGATGCGCGATTACGTCGGGCAGAGCAAGGTGAAGGAAAATCTGAACGTGTATATTTCCTCCGCAAAGATGCGCGGCGAGCCGCTCGATCACGTGCTGTTATACGGCCCTCCGGGGCTGGGCAAAACGACGCTCGCGCACATCATCGCCAACGAATTGGGGGTGCAGATCCGCCTTACGAGCGGCCCCGCCATCGAACGGAGCGGCGACCTCGCGGCGATCCTGACCAACCTGAACGAAGGGGATGTCCTCTTTATCGACGAGATCCACCGGCTCAACCGCTCGGTGGAAGAGATCTTATATTCCGCGATGGAAGATTACGCGCTGGATATTATCGTGGGAAAGGGGCCTTCCGCTCGCAATATCCGCTTTTCGCTGAAAAAATTCACGCTCGTCGGCGCAACGACCAAGGCGGGCATGCTTGCTTCTCCTCTGCGCGACCGTTTCGGGGTCATGTGCCGTCTCGAAATGTATACGCCCGCGGAACTCGCCGAGATCGTGACGCGCTCGGCAAAAACGCTGGGGATCGGCATCGATCTGAAAGCGGCGGAGGAGATCGCGCGCCGTTCGCGCGGCACGCCGAGAGTCGCAAACCGCCTTTTGAAGCGGGTGCGCGACTTTTCCGCGGTCAAGGGCAACGAGATCGTATCCTTTGAAGACGCGCGTTACGCGCTCAAAAAAATGGATATCGACGATCTGGGGCTGGACGAAACGGACAGGGGGCTTCTGCGCGCGCTCATCGAAAAATTCAACGGCGGCCCCGCGGGGCTTGAAACGCTGGCCGCCACCATCAACGAAGACGCCAACACCATCGAAGACGTGTACGAGCCGTATCTTATGCAACTCGGCTTTATCGCGCGCACGCCGCGCGGCAGGGTCTGTCTGAAGGGCGGTTACGAGCACATGGGCGTGAAGATGAGCGAAAAGCAAAAGGCGCAGATTTCCATGTTCGACAAAGACTGATTTTACCGCATAACATTATTTTGAAAAACCCGTGTTCGGGAGCAATACTACTAACGCACATCTTCCGTGTCGGCTTTTAGAGAATAAAAAAAGCCTCACAAAAGTGAGGCAAAATGTAAAGATGAGGAAATTATCTTTATCTTAATAAAAAGTATAAAAGATTATTTCTGTCCAATCTTTGCTGGTCGTAGATTCAGTTGTCATGGGAATATTAGTTACTTGTGAACCGCTAATATAGTTTGTGTTTGTATTTACATCAGCCCTTGTGAGAGAAATTTTTGCGGTAAACGCCTGCTGATTTATGGTTATTTGAGTAATACAAGTAACCAGTTGAAAAAGTGGCGGATAATTGAGATACTCAATACTACAACCTATAACCGCAACATTATCTGTACAAGTGAGTGTTAAATAAACATTCTCTATAATAGATTGCGTGGATAATTCATTCTTAGTCACTACAACTCTTTCAATATGCGTGGCGTTCTGAACACTGGCTGTGAGACTGTTATAGTTGGAAGTGAGTTCGGCAAGGTCGTCTGCGAACGTGTCGGACGAGGTGTCCAAAGCGGCGAGTTGCTGCTGGAAGTTCGCGTTTGCGGCTTCAAGCGCTTCCACTTTTGCTTCGAGCGCATCAATGTCTGATTCCATCGCATCGAGGCGGTCTGAAACATTCTGATCGCTGCTGCAAGCGGCAAAAGAGAACAAAGCAACGCAAGCGAACACGGCGAGTAATATGCAACTAAAAAGTTTCTTTTTCATTTTCATTTCTCCCTTTTTTTGGTAGTTATATTATACCATAAACGGGGATAGAAAGCAATAGTTTTTATAAACAGGATACCCTCGTATAAAATACCGATATTCAGAAGCAGATCATGCTTACAAATACAGAAATTTTACACATCGCCCTGCAGCAATCGGCCATCGAATCCTGTTGCGCGCCCGGTGATTTTCTGAAAAACGAAAACGTGGTGGCGGTATCGCGGGAGAACGCAGGGCGGCGGGCGTACCTTTCCGAGCCTTATGCGTTCGATCTCACGTCGTACGGCGGCAACGCGGTCGCCTGCGTGCGCGAAGATCTGCAAGAGGTCGCTTATTCTTATCTTGCAAAGCATTCCGTTGCGCATCTTTTCGAAACGCCCGCGCTGCACGAACTGGATGCAATGCTCGCCCCGTTCGGGCTGAAAATAAAATTTCAGGCGGAATATTTTTTGCCGGACGCAAGATATGTCCGCATTTGCGCCTCGCCTTACGAAACGCGCGTTTTGACGCCCGCCGCGTTCGGCGGACTGTATCAGACGGAGTGGGGCAACGCTTTATGCGCGGAAAGAAAGGAGCGTGATATGCTCTGCGTGGGCGCATACGACTGCGGCAGGCTTGTCGCATTGGCGGGCGCAAGCGCAGACTGCGATACGATGTGGCAGATCGGCGTGGACGTGTTGCCGGAATACAGGGGGCGCGGTCTGGCGAAAGCCGTCACCTCGCGCCTGGCGCAGGAAGTGTTTGCGCGCGGCAAAGTTCCCTTTTATTGCGCGGCGTGGTCGAATCTTCCCTCCGTGCGGAACGCCCTGTCGTGCGGCTTCCGTCCCGCGTGGGTGCAGCTGACGGCAAGACCTGTCGAAAAAACCGAATCTCCCGCCGGTGCATTCGGATTTCCATCCACGCATTGAAAGTCTTACGAACGAACAAAGAAGGTCAAATTATGCTGAAAAAATCCGATTATTATTACGATCTGCCCGAAGAACTCATCGCGCAGACGCCCGCCGAGCCGAGGGATTCTTCCCGGCTTCTCGTCTACGACAGAAAGACGGGCGGCGTACAGCACAGAATATTCCGCGACATTGCGGAGTATCTGCATGCGGGAGACGTCCTCGTTATCAATAATACAAAAGTACTGCCCGCGCGCATGTACGGTTATACGGCAAACGGCGGCAAAGTGGAAGTGCTTTTGCTCAAGCGCCTTTCCATCAGCGAATGGGAAGTTTTAGTCAAGCCCGGCAAAAAGGCGAGGGAGGGGACGTCGCTGAAAATTTCGGACGAACTTTCTCTCACCGTAAAATCCAGGACGGAGACGGGCGAACGGATCGTCGAATTTCACTATGACGGCGTGTTTGAAGATATCCTTTCCCGCGTGGGGAGCATGCCGCTTCCCCCGTATATCCACGAAAAGCCGAAAGACCCGAACCGCTACCAGACCGTTTACTGCAAGACGGACGGGTCCGCCGCCGCGCCGACCGCCGGGCTGCATTTTACGAAAGAATTGTTGGAAGCCCTCAAAAGTCGGGGCGTGCAGATCGCGGAAGTCCTTCTGCACGTGGGGCTCGGGACCTTCCGCCCCGTAAAGGAGGAGGATCTTACAGAACACAAGATGCACTCCGAATATTACATGGTGGATGAAAAGGCGGCCGAGATCGTGAATGCCGCCAAACGGGAAGGGCGGCGGGTGATTGCCGTCGGCACCACGTCCGTGCGCACGCTGGAAACGGTCGCCGACGAAAACGGCTTTCTGCACCCGTGCAGCGGAAACACCGAGATCTTTATTTATCCGCCTTACCGATTCAAATGCGTGGATGCGCTGATCACCAACTTTCATCTGCCCGAAAGCACGCTGATCATGCTCGTATCCGCCCTGATCGGCAGAGAGGAGTGCCTGCGCATTTATAAGGAAGCGGTGGAGGAGCGGTATCGTTTTTTCAGTTTCGGCGACGCGTGTTTGCTCTTATAAGCGGCGCATCTCTTTGTCGCGGTTACGGTTCCGCTCAGTCATGTACGTCTAAGTACACTCCTTCGCGGCTTCCGCCCGCTCCTCGACCTGCTTGCTTCTAAAAGCAAACGACAGAACTTTTTAAATATTTTTAGGGTGGGGATTTATGGGGAATGAAATCGAACACAACTTTATAAAAAAATTTGTCGATAAGCGGCTGCGGGACAGAATGATCTTGGAACTGGATACTCCGCCCGAAATCGTGGTCAAAAACGGGAAAGAGAATGAATACATGAGTAACCGCCGTTACAGAGCGATCTACCGCCTCAATGATCCGAGAAAAATTATTTCCGATAAGTACATCTATCTGGAAGAAAAATATCTGTCCGAGCAGGACGCCGAAAAGATCATCCGAAGTTTGGATAAAGTTTTCGAGAAAGCGCATTTTATGTGCCACGACGGTGCGGACGGGGAGGATATGCCCTTGCATAAGGGGATATCCGTCTTATACAACAACTACGGAACAACCGTTTTGGTGTGCGGAGAAAATATAGCGCTTATCAAAGAAGAAGCGAGTTACGGCACACCGACAAAATACATTCTTTTCCGCAAAACGGGAGAGTAAAAGGAACAATCATTTTGGCAGAAAAATTTTCGTTTGAAGTCATCAAAACAGATCCGGAAACGGGCGCTCGCGCGGGCATTTTTCACACCCCGCACGGAGACATCGAAACGCCCGTCTATATGTCCGTCGGCACGCAGGCGACCGTAAAAGGGGTCTTTCCGCGCGATCTCAAAGAGGCGGGCGCGCAGATCATTCTTGCGAATACCTATCACCTTTATATGCGGCCCGGGCACGAACTCGTCCGCAGTGCGGGAGGACTGCACAAATTCATGAATTGGGACAGGCCCATCCTCACCGACAGCGGCGGGTTTCAGGTCTTTTCCCTCGCAAAACTCAACGACATCAAAGACGAGGGCGTCTGGTTCCGTTCTCATATCGACGGGAGCAAACACTTTTTCACGCCCGAAAAAGTGATGGAGATCGAAAACGCGCTGGGCGCAGACATCATCATGCAGTTCGACGAGTGCAGCGAATACGGCGTCGATTATAAATACGCCAAGGGAGCGCTCGAGCGCACGACCCGCTGGCTGGAACGGTGCGTTGCGGCGCATAAAAACGCCGGGCAGGCGCTCTTTCCCATCGTGCAGGGGAATTTTTACAAAGATCTGCGCATCGAAAGCGTCCGCGCCGCCCGGCCGTATGCAAAATACGGGCTGGGGATCGGCGGCCTCTCGGTGGGGGAACCCAAGCCGCTCATGTACGAAATGCTCGAGGCCATCCGCCCCGAACTTCCCGACGGCGTTCCGCGCTACCTGATGGGGGTGGGCAGTCCCGATTGCCTGATCGAGGGCGTCAGGCGCGGCATCGACATGTTCGACTGCGTGCTCGCCACGCGGATCGCGCGCAACGGAACGGCGCTCACGTCGAAGGGCAAGATCGTCGTGCGCAACGCGGCGTATCGCGAGGATTTTACGCCGCTGGACGAAAACTGCGACTGTTATTGCTGCCGAAACTACACAAAGGCGTACCTTCGCCATCTGATCAACGCGGGCGAAATGCTCTCGTCCATGCTTCTTTCCCTGCACAACATCACCTTCCTCAACAGACTGATGCGAGGGATGCGGAATGCGATCCTGCAGGGGGGCTTGCGAGAGTTTTGCGAAGAATTTTACGCGAAATATGGCGAAAAATTATGAAAATTGTGAAAAATTCCTGCGGTTTCCGATTTTTGCCTCGCAAACACTTGCAAAAATCCGCCGAAAAAGTTAATATATAAGCATACTTTGAAAAGGAGATTTTCCATGGCAACGAATTTATTGGCGAGCAACGGTGCGATGAGTTGGATCTTTATCGGCATTATTGCCGCGCTCCTCATCGCTTTCTTCGTTTGGTCGTACATCTCTCAGAAGAAAAAACAGAAGAATTTCAACGAAACCATCAACGCGATCAAACCGGGCAGCAAGGTCAAAACGATCGGCGGCGTGTGCGGCGAGGTCGTGGAGATCAACGACGACGAGAATACCTTTGTCCTGAAAACGGGCACGTCCGACGGGGAATACAGTTATCTGAAGTTCGACAAACAGGCGATCTATCAGACGGATGCAAAACCCGAACCCGCCGCTCCCGCAGCGCCCGCGGCTGCTGCCGCGCCCGCCGAGGAAAAGAAAGCGGACGAGGAAAAGCCTGCCGAAGAGAAGAGCGAAGAGGAAGAAAACAAATAAATGTAGCATAACGGAAGAAACCTCCGCATACGATAGAATAAATCGTGCGGAGGTCTTTTGTTATGAGCGGAGAAAAAAAGAGCGCGTTTGCCCAGATCGGCAAGAGCGCGGGCGTGTCGGTCGTATTTACGCTTGCGGCCGTGCTCGTGTTTGCGCTTTTTATCAAGTTGTTTTCCATCGGTTCGTCCGTCATCATGCCCGTCAATCAGGTGATCAAACTGTTGGCGATCTTTGTGGGCTGTTTTTTCTGTATAAAACCCGGCAAAGCGTTTTTTAAGGGGATCGCGAGCGGTATTCTGGTCGTTTTGCTCACCTATTTCATTTTTGCCATACTGGCGGGCGAGATCTCTTTCGGCTGGAGCAACGTCCTCGACCTGCTTTTCGGCGCGATCGCGGGCGGCATCAGTGCGCTGATCTCGGCAACGGTCAGAAGCAAGGCTTCCTGATCCCCCCGCCGTTCGGGCGGAAATTCTGCAAACAAAGATTGCAGGCGGAAAACGCTTGCAATTTTTTTTGCGTTATATTATAATATTTTTATAAACAGGTTGTAAAGGAGATTATTTTTATGAACAAGATCAAGACGATAGCGCGTCCCATGGACAGAAAGATCACGGGTTGCGGCGAATGCAGAAGCACCTGCCAGTCCGCATGCAAAACGAGTTGCACGGTGGGCAATCAGTCCTGCGAGCGTATTTCCAGAGAAAATAATCCCGAAAAAAATAACTGATCGTTTAAGGAGCAGAAACCCTGCTCCTTAAATTTTGTCGGGAGCCGGGCGCGGGTACGGGGTTTGCCTCGGCGGCAGAATTTTACGTTTTTCGTTCTCTTGCCCGTTTTTGAGGGTTGCGAAAGAAGAGAGGTTATTTATGGTACACGTTTTCCGCTGTGCGGATCATTATTATATTTTCGATACGGGCAGTTCCGCCCTGCACGAATGCGACGAAAAAGCGGCGCTTCTCATGCGCGAAAAATTGGGGGAAAAGGTCGACGTTTCTTCCGTTTCGCCCGAAGAGCGCGCTCAGTACGAGGAAGATTTTGCGGAACTTGAACGGGAAGGACTGCTCTTTCAGGAGGAGGTCAGGGCCGCGCCCGCCAAATCGAACGAGGTCAAGGCGCTGTGCCTGCATATCTGCCACGACTGCAACCTCCGCTGCCGATATTGTTTTGCGGACGAGGGGGCGTATCATTCCCGCCGCGAATTCATGAGTTTGGAAACGGCCAAACGCGCCATCGATTTTCTCATTGAAAATTCGGGAAACAGAAAGATCCTCGAAACGGACTTTTTCGGCGGCGAGCCGCTCATGAATTTCGACGTCGTTAAAGAGACGGTGTATTACGCCAAGGCGCGCGCGGCGGAACGCGGCAAAAAATTCCTCTTCACGCTCACGACGAACGGTCTCCTTCTCAAAGACGATATCGCGAAGTTTCTCAACGAGGAGATGGAAAACGTCGTGCTCAGCCTGGACGGCCGCAAAGAAGTGCACGACGCCGTCCGGAAAACGGCGAACGGCAAGGGCAGTTTCGACCTTGTGATCGACAATCTGAAAAATTTTGTCAAGATCCGCGGCGATAAAAGTTATTACGTCCGCGGCACGTTCACCGCGAAAAATCTCGATTTTTCAAAGGACGTGCTGTTCATCGCGGACAGCGGATTCGACAGCATATCGATGGAGCCCGTCGTCACGGACATTCCCGATCTTGCGATCACAAAAGAACATCTGAAAACCATTTCGGACGAGTACGACAGGCTCTGCGACAAATATCTCGAATATTATGCCGCGGGAAAGGGATTCAACTTTTTCCACTTCAACGTGGATCTGGAAGGGGGACCGTGCCTGTCGAAGCGCGTGAGCGCATGCGGCGCGGGGAACGAATATTTTTCCGTCGTGCCGAACGGCGACATTTATCCCTGCCACCAGTTCGCGGGAGACGCGGATTTTTGCATGGGCAACGTGTTCGAGGGCAAACTCGACGAAAAGATACGCAGCCGTTTCAAAAATTCCTGCCTTTTCACGCGCAAAAAGTGCGGCGATTGCTTTGCAAAGTTTATCTGCAGCGGCGGCTGCAGCGCCAACAACTACCACTATAACGGAGACATTGACCAGCCCTACGAAATGACCTGCGAGATGATGCGCAAGCGTATAGAAAACGCCATGCACATTCTTGCGGAAAAAAAGCGCATCGACGGGGCAAAAAAGGAGAACTGCGGTGAATGAGGTCAAGAGGGGCGAGGGGGCGTTTATCCACAAGCGCGCGTACATCGCCGGCGACGTGACGCTGGGCGAAGACGCGAATGTCTGGTGCGGCGCGTGCATCCGCGGGGATATCGCGCCCGTAAAGATCGGCAGAAATACGAACGTGCAGGACAATGCGACCGTGCACGTGGGCTGGCAGCGCCCCGCGGTGCTGGGCGACAACGTGACCGTCGGCCACAATGCGGTCGTGCACGGCTGCACGGTGGGCAACAACGTGCTGATCGGCATGGGAGCGATCCTTCTCGACGGTTCGGAGATCGGAGACGGCTGTATCATCGGTGCGGGCACGCTGATCCCGCAGAACAAAAAGATCCCTGCGGGCAGCGTCGTGTACGGCAATCCGTATAAGATCGCGCGTACCGCCACGGAAGACGACCTGAAGGGCGTTCTTCTCAACGCGCAGGCGTACCTGAAACTTGCAAAAGCGTACGAAGAGGAAGGGGAGGGCGTATGAACTCCCATGCCGGCCCGTCACGGGGCGGCCGTGCGCGGTTTTGCGGGGGCGCATTTTTTCTGCGGATTTTGTGAATAAAAGATAAAATCCGTAAAAAAAGAATCATTTACGCTTGACGAAACTTTCAATCTTTTATATAATTATTGAGTATATTCGAGATTCTGTCCGTCGCGGCATGCGGAGGAGGGGTTTTTGCGCATGCGGCGCGTTTTTTCGGCAGGATCGCTTATCTCGTTAAGAAACTTATTGATTGCAGGAGGATGCAATGGGCAAGAAGAAATCGGTTGTACTGATCGTGCTGTTCACGCTCGCGCTGGCGGCGCTGCTCTTTTTGTGCTTCGCGCCGGCGTTTCCCGTTCAGGACGGTATCGGCAGTTACAGATCGATGATAAAATGGGTGAAACAGGGGTCCGATCTCGACGGAGGATATTATTCCGTCTATTATCCCGAGGGCGTGATCTCCAAAGAAGAGTACGAAACTCTCGTGGTCGAATACGCTTACGCGCAGGAAGAGGCCGAAGAGACGGGAGAACCTTCCGATCTGGAAGATCCCGCGGCAAATTACAAGGCTTATAAAGGGCTGTATCTTTCCACCGATATTTATTCGGAAGAAACGGGGGGTTCCCAGTCTTTTCAGGACGAATTTGCCAAAGCGTTCCGCGCGGTTCGGGCACGGTACGAAGATATGGGGTATTCCGATTATTCGGTGCGCCTGCAGGACGACTATGCGATCCGCGTAGAGATCCCCACGCCCGAAGACGATGCGGGTACCGGCGTGAATGCGACCGCGCAGTCGATTTTTGAAACTTTTGCTTCTTCCGGCGGACTGATCTTCAGCGATTCCGATTCGACAGTCGCAAGCAAAAACGTGCTCATGGAAGGGACAAGCCGTTATATCGAAAGGGCGTCCGTGGGCAACAATCCCTCCGGATCCGGTTATGCCGTGGTCCTGCATTTTACGAAAGAGGGCAGGCAAAGATTTGCGGAAATCACCGCAGAACTTTCCTCTTCCGCTTCCGACGGGTCGACCGCAACGCTGTACGTTTATGTCGGTGACGATCAATTGATGGGGGCTGGGGTTGAAGGTGAACTCAATCAGGATACCGTTTCCATTTCGGGCCAGTACACCACGCGCGAGAGCGCGGCGGCGGATGCGGCGGTCATCAATTCCGTTCTCGATGAAGACGACGTGTTCGATCTGAAGTTCGAAGCGCCCGAATATTATTCCATGACGCCCACCTCGGGAGATTATACGGCGCTTGCCGCCGCGATCGCGTTCGGCGTGCTCGTGCTCGGCATGCTCGTGTTCTCTCTCGTCAAATATAAGGGGATGGGGCTTGCGCATCTGTACGGTTTTCTGACGTTTATTCTCGCGCTCATCCTCTGCCTTGCATTGATTCCGGGGATCGAAGTTACCACCGGCGGGATCTTGGCCATCACTCTGGTTTCCGCCATCATGGTCTCCTGCAACTACTTCGCGTTCGGAAATATCAAAAAAGAATTTGCGACCGGCAAGACGCTCACCGCCTCTGTCAAAGCGGGATATAAAAAGAGCATGGCGTTTACGATCGACGTGCACATCATCCTCTTCCTCGCGTCTTTGGCAATGTATCTGATCGCGACGGGAACGGTGAAGTTCCTCGCCCTGATCTTTACGCTCGGCATCGTCGCGTCTGCGGCCTGCACGCTTGCGGTCACGAGGTTCTGCCTGTATGTGTTTATGGCACAGCCTAAAAACAAAATAGCCTTCGTCGGGTTCAAGAGGGAGGAAACGGAAGATGAGTAAAATCACCGGTAAAAAATGTCTCCTCATCAGCCTCGCAGTGAGCCTTGCGCTCATTATTGCGGGCGCGTTCGTGTTCGGGTTTATCGGATTCAATCCCGATTCCGTCACGAAAGATTATTCCAAAGTAGAAGTTTCCTACTACGGCAACCAACTCAACAGCGACGATTTTCTCGCGGAGATCGAAAGCCTGTGCGCCGATACGATCGAAGACGGCGGATATAAAATATCCGAAACGTGCCGTTCGGACGAAGCGTCGGGCAGCAAGCGCCTGTTCGAGTTTATTCTCGGCAGCGATCTTACCGCGGAACAGTCGGCGTCTCTCGTGTCCGATCTGGAAACGGCATTGCGCGCGAAAACAGTGAGCGGCGATGTCACCGTGGCCGAGGACGACGACGTGACGGTCGCATATATTTCAGACGTCGAATATGTTCCTCATTACGAATATATCTGGCGCACGGCGATCGGCGGAGGGGTCGCGCTCGTTTTGCTCTTCGCGTATGTTGCCATCCGCTTTAAGGTCGGCATGGGCGTAACGTCGCTCGTCGCCGCCGTGCATGACGTTCTTCTGACGCTTGCCCTCATTGCGCTTTTCAGAATCCCGATGAGCACGGCAGTGATCGGCATCGCGGCATGTTCGCTGCTCCTGTCTGTGTTTATGAACCTTTTCGTATTCGGCAGAATGCGCAAGGATTTCAAATTAGAAGAGAGAAAAGATCTTCCCGCCCGCGAAAACGTGGAACTTTCCGCGGCGGAAAGCAGAAAGGGCATCTATATTACGGCGATCCTTGCGGCGTCCGTTTTCGTGGTGCTGGGCGTGATCGGCGCGATCACCGGACTGAACCTGCTTTGGTTCATGCTCGGTTCGCTCGTGGCGGTAGGCGTATCGGTCTATTCCTCGCTCGTACTGTCTCCCGCGATCTATGCGCGCATCAAAGAAAAATCAGACGCTGCCCGCGCAAGAAAAGCGAAATACAATTACGAATCTGAAAAGAAAAACAAAAAGGCCGCAAAATCCGCCGAGAAAGCGGAGCCGGTCAGCGAATCTTAAATTACGGCATGTAAGGGCGGGCGATTGACCCGCCCTTTTGTTTTGATTTGCCCGCGTCGGGCAAAGGGGCTCTGCCATGAAACGGATCGTCCCGGAATTTACCTTTTCCGACGAACAACTGGATAGAGTGAAGGCAGTCGCCGCCGCCTGCAACGTACGGGAACTGACGGCGAAGATCCTGTTTGCCCGCGGCGCGGATACGCCCGAAAAGGCGGAGAGGTTTCTTTCTCCGTCCAAAAAACATTTTCTTTCCCCCTTTCTGATGCGCGGCATGCGCGAACTGGTCGATGCGATCGGCCGCGTAAAGGAAAAGGGCGGGGTGATCGCGGTGTTCGGAGATTACGATGCGGACGGCATCTGCGCGGCCTCTATTCTGACTTCCGCGCTCAAAGCTTCGGGGGCGAACTGCTTTGCCTATATTCCCGAGCGGGAAGAGGGCTACGGCATGCGCCGCGAGTCTTTGGAAAAAATCATTTCCGAACGGACGCCCGATCTGTTCGTCACGGTCGACTGCGGCGTGAGCAACCGGGAAGAGGTCGCCTTCATCCGGTCTCGCGGCATTCCCGTCATCGTGACCGATCATCACGAGTTGCCCCCTTCGCTGCCCGATTGTACGATCGTCAATCCGAAAATAGAGGACGATTATCCCTACGACAATCTTTGCGGCGCGGGTGTCGCGTTCAAGATCGCCTGCGCGCTTTTGGGCGAAAAGGCATACAGTCTGCTCGATCTTGCGGCGATCGCTACGGTTGCGGACAGCGTTCCTCTCACGGGCGAAAACAGAGACATCGTGGCCGAAGGCCTCAGGCTGATCAACAGGAAACCCCGCCTTGCCGTCAAATATCTGTTCGGCGGAAAATCGGGGGACGTCACGGCGCAGTCGCTCGCGTTCACGGTCGCGCCGCGCATCAACGCGGCGGGCAGGATGGGGGACGCGAATTGTGCGCTCAGGCTGTTCACGAGCGAAGATTCCGTCGAAATTTATGATCTTGCGTCCAGGCTCAACGCCTTCAACATCGAACGCCAGCAAGTGTGCGACGAGGTATATAAGAGCGCAAAGCGAAGGCTGGAAGAGGGGGGCGCGTACGAAAGCGCCATCCTGCTCGCGGACGAATCGTGGAGCACGGGGCTGGTGGGCATCGTCGCGGCGAAACTTGCGGAAGAATTCAACCGCCCCTGCATCCTGTTCGTGAAAAACGGCGATATTCTCAAAGGGTCCGCGCGCACGAACGAAAACGTGAATATTTACGAGGCGCTCAAGGCGTGTTCCGGGCTTCTCGCCGAATTCGGCGGCCATGCGCAGGCGGCGGGCGTGAAGGTCACGGAAGAAAATTTCCCCGCTTTCAGGCAGGCGTTTTGCCGCTATATCGACGAGCATTACAGCGCGGAGGATTTTATTCCCTCGATCGGCGTCGCCGCAGAGGCCGATTTCGTATTCGATACGGCGCTGGCGCGCGAGATCGAGCGGCTGGAACCGTTCGGGGTGGGGAATAAAAAGCCGCTGTTTTCGCTTGCCGCGGGCGCGTTGCCTGCGCGCAGGCTCAGAGACGGCTCTCCGCATATCTCCGTCGGGGCGAAGCAGTTGGAACTGATCTGGTTCGGGGGAGAGCGGGCACTTCCGCTGATCGAAGCGGATCTGAAAAAGACGTTCGTTTTCGAATGCGGCGTCTCTTCTTTCCGCGGAGAATCGCATGCCCGCGGGATCGTAAAAGACATGATCTGCGCGCCGCACGGCGCAGAGAACGCCCGGCTGTATCTGTTCCGCAACGAACTTCTGCGGCTGAAAAGCGCGCCGGCAGAAGTCTCGCCCGAATACCTTTCTGCAAAAGATCTTCGGGAGGAGATCCTGCGTCGGCGATCTGCGTGCAGATACGGGCTTCTGCTGATCGCAAGCGAGAAGGTCCCCGAAGAATTCGAAGAGGCCGCAGCGGGGCTGGATGCGGATATTTTCCGCCTTTCCACCTCCAATGCGGGGAACGCGGTGCTCATTTCGCCCGCCGCGGACGCCGCGCTCGATTACTATCGTTGCGTCGCCTATCTGGACGCGCCCGCCGATTTCAACGTGGCGGCTCTTACAGGAAAACGCGTATTGGTCAACGGAGAGCGTTGCGGCTACGGATCTTTGGCCGCGCTCGATGTATCCCGCAGTACGATGGGGGAGATCTATCGGGCTCTGCGCAGCGGCCCGACGGGGGAAAACAGCATAGCGCTCGCCCTTTCTTCCGATAGCGGGTTTTCGCCCGAGCAGGTGATTTTTGCGGCGGAAGTGTTTGCCGAACTCGGCCTGATCCGCTTCGGCGGAGGAAAAATGTCGGTCGTGAAGAACAGGAAATCCGACCTTGCCCTGTCAGCGATCTACAGGAGCGTATGCGCATTGAAGGAGAGATGATATGAATACCGTATTGCAGACGATATATGACAATTATACGGGAAAAGACCGCGAACTGCTCGTCCGCGCGTATCATTTTGCCGAAGAGGCGCACAGCGGCCAGAAACGCGCGTCCGGAGAGGCTTATTTTATCCATCCGTGCGCGGTTGCGCAGATTTTGATCGAGTTGGGGCTGGACAGCGCGACCGTGGCCGCCGCATTCCTGCACGACGTCATCGAAGATACGCCCGTTTCCGAAGAGGACATCCGCAAAGAGTTCGGAGAAGAGATCCTCGGCCTCGTTGCGGGCGTGACGAAACTGGATAAGATCGTTTTCAAATCGCAGGAGGAGGAAGAGGCGGAAAATTTCCGCAAGATCTTCGTCGCGATGGCAAAGGATATCCGCGTGATCATCATCAAACTTGCCGACCGCCTGCACAATATGCGCTCGCTGAATTTTCTTTCCAAAGAGCGGCAGGTGCGCATGGCGCGGGAAACGCTGGATATTTATACTCCGCTCGCCGGCAGGCTCGGTATTTCGCAGATCAAGTGCGAACTTGAAGACCTGTGCCTGAAATATCTCGAACCGGAAGCGTACGAATTTCTCGTGGAAAACATTCATCAGAAGTTGTACGAGCGGCATAATTTCGTCGATTCCGTCGTCAAAGAGATCAAGGGGATCCTCGAAGAGAGCAAGATAGAGGGAGAAGTGTTCGGCAGGCCCAAACATTTTTATTCCATCTATAAAAAAATGAAGACGCAGAACAAGACGCTCGATCAGATCTACGACCTGACGGCGGTGCGCGTCATCGTAGGTACGGTGGACGAATGTTACGAGGTGTTCGGCAAGATCCATAAAAAGTGGAAGCCTATTCCCGGGCGCATCAAAGATTACATCGCCACGCCCAAGGCGAACATGTATCAGTCGCTGCACACGACCGTCGTGACCAATTTCGGCCAGCCGTTCGAAATACAGATACGCACCTTCGAAATGCACCGCGTCGCCGAATTCGGTATCGCGGCGCACTGGAAGTATAAAGAAAAAAAGTCGGAGGATTCTACCTTTACCGAACGGCTTTCGTGGATCCGCGAGGTGCTCGACTGGGAGGGCGGGCTCAAGGATTCGAAAGAGTTCATGCAGTCGCTCAAAACGGAACTTTACAGCAACGAACTTTTAGTGTTCACGCCGAAGGGCAAGGTCATTTCTCTCCCGAAAGACGCCACGCCCATCGATTTTGCCTACGCCATACACAGCGAGATCGGCAACCGCTGCACGGGCGCGCGCGTCAACGGAAAGATCGTACCGCTCAACTCCGCTCTGCAGACGGGCGACGTCGTGGAGATCATCACCTCCGCAAGTTCGAAGGGCCCTTCTTGGGACTGGCTGAAGATCGTCAAATCTTCCAGCGCCCGCGCGAAGATCAAGCAGTTCTTCAAGCGCGAAATGAAGGAGGAAAACGTAAAACTCGGCAAGAGCATGCTCGAGCAGGAGGCGAAGCGGCGCGGATACAATCTTTCGGATATCCTCACCGAGCAAAGTTTTCAGAAGGTGTCCGAAAAGTTCTCCTTTGCCAGCCACGACGAGATGTTTGCGTCCGTCGGTTACGGCGCCGTAACGGTCAATCAGGTCTTATACAAACTGATCGACTTTTATAAAAAAGAAGTCCCGAAAGAGGTCGTCTATCGCGGCAGCAATCTTCCCAACGATTCGGGCGGCGTTGTCGTAAAGGGGATGAGCGGACTTCTGACGCGCTTTGCGGGGTGCTGCAACCCCGTACCCGGCGACGAGATCGTGGGGTTCGTGTCCAGGGGGCGCGGCGTGGTCATACACCGTGCCGACTGCCCGAACGTGAAAGATCTGGAAAAGGAAGAGGGCAGGATCCTGCCCGCCGAATGGTCCGCCGCCGCGCAGGAGGGCAGGTTCGTCGCGGGCATCGTGATCAAGGCGAAAGATCAGGGCGTTGCCCTTTCCGTGCTCACGAGCGTGGTCGCCGACATGCGCCTCGTCATTACGGGCGTAACCTCCCGTTTCGATAAAAACAAAGACGCCGTGATCGAGGCGAACATCCGCCTGAACGGAAAACAGGATATCGATCTTCTCATCAAAAAGATCAACGCCGACGAGCGCATCGACGAGGTGTACCGCACGGCGACCAACCAGTAAAGAGGGCGCAATATGAAAATATACACCATTCCGGCGGGCGTTCTGCGGGCGAATTCCTACCTTTTGACAAAAGACGGAGAGAGCGGCGTTCTGATCGACTGCGGCGGGCCCGAACCCGTCGCGTTCGCAACAGAAAAGAAGATAAAAATCGAATACGTGCTTTTGACGCACGGGCATTTCGATCATATCGGCGGCTGCGCGGCCGCCCGACGCACCGGGGCGAAAATAGGGTGTTCGGAAAAAGAGCGGCCGCTCGTGTTTTCGGCAGCAAATCTGGCGGGCATATCGGGCGTGCGCGTTCCCGATTTTGCCATTGATTTTACTTTCCGCGGCGGCGATTGTCTGTCTTTGTGCGGAATGGACTTTCAGGTGATCGAAACGCCCGGGCACACGCCGGGCGGCGCGTGTTTTCTTGCGGAAAACGCCCTTTTCACGGGCGACACGCTGTTTTGCCGCAGCGTGGGCAGAACGGACTTTCCCGGCGGGGATGCGGGCGCGCTCCGCGAAAGCCTGCGCACGCTGTTTGCGCTTTCGGGCGATCCGGACGTATATCCGGGACACGACGAGCAGACTTCTCTGGAAGAAGAGCGCCTGCACAATCCTTACGCGATGTAACGTGATTCTGCTGTGCAGAAAGGTTGAAATATGGTTGCGACGAATACCGAATTTTTACAGAACGAACTCAACGACGTGGCGCGCCTCTTCGATTGCGCGCCCGATATCGCGCACAATTTTCTGTATGCGGACGGAAATTTTCTGAATACCGTCATTGCGGAGGGAAAGGAATATACCTTTCGGGAAACGTGCGCCTGCAAAGACGAGGTGGAATTCAGGCGCTACGCAAAGCGCTTTGCAAAACTTGCCGTCTACGAGGTGCTCAGCGGCCTTTGCGGCAAGCGGATGCCGTGGGGGAGCCTGACGGGCATCCGCCCCACGAAACTTGCCTATTCCGAACTTGCGGCGGGCAGAGATTTTCGCCCCCTGTTCCGCAAATTCGGCGTGAGCGAGGAAAATATTTCTCTCATATCCGACGTGCTTTGTTCGCAGGAAGGCATTTACGGCGAAAAAGAGGGGGACGCCGATTTGTACATAGGGATCCCGTTCTGTCCCACAAAGTGCAATTACTGTTCTTTTATCACGGCGGATATCCGCTATACGGAAAAATTTCTGCCCGACTATCTTTCTGCTCTGGAAGAGGAGATCTATGCCTGCAAGGGGCTTTTCAAGCGGCTGAAAAGCGCGTATATAGGGGGCGGAACGCCGCTTGTGCTTGAGGCGAACCAACTCGAGCGCGTCCTGCGCGCCGCCGCATCGCTGATCCCCGAAGGGACGGAATACACCGTAGAGGCGGGGCGGCCGGACGTTTTTACCGATGAAAAACTCGCTCTTTTGCGCGATTACGGCGTAACCCGCGTTTGTGTCAATCCGCAGACATTTTCCGACGCCACGCTCGAGCGTATCGGCAGAAAGCACACGGCGGCGGACGTCTGCCGCGCGTTCGGAATGGCTGAAAAATACAATTTTCAGATCAACTGCGATCTCATCGCGGGGCTGACGGGCGAAACGGTCGCCGAATTTTCGGACAGTGTGGACAGGGCGATCTCCCTTTCTCCCGACAATATCACCGTGCATACGCTTTGCCTGAAAAAGGGCGCGAAACTCAAAGAGGAAGAGAGCCGCCTGAACGTCGACGGCATTGAAAAGATGATCGCCCTTTCCCGCGAAAAACTGTATGCGGCGGGGTATAAGCCCTATTATCTGTATCGCCAGAAGTACATGGCGGGCAACTGCGAAAACACGGGCTGGACGAAGCAAGGCGCCGCCTGCATCTATAACGTAGACGTCATGGAAGAGATCACGGACAATATCGCATGCGGCGCGAACGCGGTGTCAAAACGCGTATGGTTCGAAGAAAATCGCATAGAGCGCATCGGTTCGCCCAAAGACATTCCCACTTATATCGCGAAAATCCGAAAGATTATCGAGGACAAACGCAATTTTTTCTGCTGATTTAGTTTACATAACGGCAAAAATATGGTAAACTATATGACGTACGTAATCAAGGCCGAGCGGATCTCCTCGCCGCGCTTTGTTTGCGCGAATAAAATTTCCAAGGAGTAAAACAATGGAAAAGGAAAAGAAAACACAGATCATCAACGAGTACAAGCGTCACGACGGAGACACGGGGTCTTCCGAAGTGCAGATCGCGCTTCTCACCGAGCGCATCAATCATCTGAACGAGCATCTCAAAGAGCATCCGCACGACAATCACAGCCGTCGCGGGCTTTTGAAAATGGTCGGGCAGCGCCGCGGACTTCTCGACTATATCAAATCGAAAGATATCGAAAAGTACAGGGACATTATCGCGCGTCTCGATTTAAGGAAATAAGCGTATTAAAGGGCGGAGCAGGTGCTCGGCCCTTTTATCGAATATAGGGGGTACAAGCCCCCGGAAAACGTAAGGAGTTAGAGAATGACAAAAAATTTCAGACAGTTTGAAACAGAGATCGGCGGAAGAAAGGTCGTCGTCGAAACGGGGAAATATGCCGAGCAGGCAAACGGTTCCTGCGTCGTGCGCTGCGGCGACACGGTCGTCATGGTCAACGTGACCATGTCCGAAACGCCGAGAGACGGCATGGACTTTTTCCCTCTTCAGGTCGATTATGAAGAAAAGATGTATGCCGTGGGCAAGATCCCCGGCGGCTTCAAAAAGCGCGAGGGCAGGGCGAGCGACAAGGCGATCCTCACTTCCCGTCTCATCGACAGGCCTATCCGCCCCCTCTTCCCGAAAGGGCTGTATAACGACGTAGTCGTCATCGCCACCGCTCTTTCCGTAGACACGAACATACCTCCCGAACCGTTCGCAATGCTGGGCAGTTCCATTGCCCTGAGCATTTCCGATATTCCCTGGGCGGGCCCTACGGGTTCCGTGCAGGTGGGCTGCGTGGACGGGCAGTATATCATCAATCCCGATAACGCGCAGCGCGAAAAGAGCACGATCGCTCTGAGCCTTGCCGGCACGAAGGACGCGATCATGATGGTGGAAGCGGGCGCAAAGGAAGTTTCCGACGAGGAAATGGTCGGTGCGATCCTGTTCGGCCATGAAGAGATCAAAAAACAGTGCGCGTTTGTGGAATCCATCCAGAAAGAGATCGGCAAACCCAAACGTGAAATGGAATTTTATCACGTTCCCGAGGACATCGACGCTGCGGTGCGCGCTTTTGCGTCCGCGAAACTGGATGCGGCCCTCGAAGAGTACGAAAGGGCTGCCCGCGAAGAAAAGCAGGCGGAAGTCGAGGCGGAGACCCTCGCCCATTTTGCCGAAACGTATCCCGACAAAGCGCGCGAGATCAAGGACGCCCTCTATTATCTGACGAAAGAAAAAGTCCGCGCGAAGATTCTCGACAAGGGGATCCGCCCCGACGGCAGGTCGCTCAAAGAGATCCGTCCTATCTGGTGCGAAGTCGGCGTATTGCCGAGGGTGCACGGCTCCGGCGTGTTCACGAGGGGCCAGACGCAGGTTCTGACCACCTGCACGCTCGGCACGCTGAGCGAGGTGCAGAAACTCGACGGATTGGACGACGAAGTGTCCAAAAGATATATGCATCAGTATAATTTCCCCGGCTATTCCACGGGCGAAGCGAAGGGCCTGAGAAGCCCCAGCCGCCGCGAGATCGGGCACGGCGCCCTTGCAGAGCGCGCGCTTGAACCCGTCGTGCCGGATGCCGACACGTTCCCGTATGCGATCCGCATGGTCTCCGACGTCATGAGTTCCAACGGCTCGACCTCTCAGGCGAGCGTGTGCGGTTCTACGCTTGCCCTGATGGATGCGGGCGTGCCCATCAAAGCGCCCGTTGCCGGCTGCGCGATGGGTCTGATCAAAGATACGAACAGCGACAGAGTCGCGATCCTTACGGATATTCAGGGGCTCGAGGACTTCCTCGGCGACATGGACTTCAAGGTGGCCGGTACCGAAAAGGGCATCACCGCCATTCAGATGGACATCAAGATCAAGGGGATCTCCGAAGATATTCTCCGCCGCGCCATCGCGCAGGCGAACGAGGGCCGTCAGTTTATTCTGCACAAGATGCTCGACGTGCTCCCCGCACCCCGCAAAGAATTGTCCAAATACGCGCCCAAGATCATTTCCTTCAATATTGATCCCGAAAAGATCCGCGAGGTCATCGGCAGCGGCGGCAAGGTCATCAATAAGATCATCGAGGAAACGAACGTCAAGATCGATATCGATGACGACGGAAAAGTGTGCATCGCGACCTACGGCGAAAACACGGAAAACGCAGACCGCGCCAAAGCGATCATTCTCTCCATTGCGCGCGATCCCGAAGTGGGAGATATGTTTATCGGTTCCGTCGTTCGCGTGCTCTCCAAAATGGGCGCTTTCGTGGAACTCGCTCCGGGCAAAGACGGCATGATCCATATTTCCAAACTGAGCGACAAACGCGTCAATCAGGTGGAAGACGTTCTCAACGTCGGCGACACGGTAAAAGTGGAGATCATCAAGATCGGCGAGAAGGGCATCGACCTTAAACTTCTCGAAAAGATGGACTGATCCGATCAAAACATTTAGAAGCATAAAAAAGTTGCGGCGTCCGCATTCAGCGGGCGCCGCGTTTTTTAACCGATTCCGATCTGATCGGGCAGTTTTTGCCGTCATTGCGAAGCGATCCTGATCTTGTCTACGCTGTTCTTTTTTTCGAGCGTAAAGACGGGTTTGCCTCCCACTTTGAGCGATTTGAAAAAGGAGGTGGGCTTGCTGTTCCGGTACCCGTACAGTTTGGGGTTGAACGAGTTTTCCTCCCTGTACAGTTCGGAAACAAAGTTTGACATGAGCATCCAGCCGTCCGCATCCGCCCCTTCGCTGATGATGGACTTGGAGATCTCGATGATCTTATGCAGGGGAGTGGGCACGTTGCCGTCCTCCGTCTCCTCCGCCTTTTGTTCCGCCTTCGGTTTTTCCTCCTTTGCGGGTTTGTTTTTGGCGCGCTTCTGTTTCTCCTCGTTCTCCTGTTGTTTCGTTTCGGCAAGCAGCGCGTCCATCAGGATAAATCTGTGGCAGGCGGCGCGGAAGGCCTGCGGCGTCTTTTTTTCGCCCGCCCCGATGACGACAAAATTCTGGTTGCGGTAGCGCATGGCAAGTTTTGTAAAGTCGCTGTCGCTCGTGGCCAGGCAGATGCAGTCCACCTTTCCGGTATACAGAATATCCATCGCGTCGATGATCATTGCCGAATCGGTGATGTTGAAAGATTCTTTGTTGTTCTTTTTCACCAGCAAATATTGCTGAATGGGTTCGACTGCAAATTCAAGCAGAAGAGGCCGCCAACTTGCAAGTTTCGGCGTGGTAAAATCCCCGTAAATGCGTTTATAGGTGATATTTCCGTACTTGCTCACTTCGTCGATGAGGATTTTCAGATATTGTTTGGAGATGTTGTCCGAATCGATCAGCAGGGCGATCGTCCTGTTTTCTATTTCCAAAATAGGTAGCCTCCTTTTTTTATATTGTACCATATTGCCGGAATTTTGTCAAAGGAGATAAATTTTTCCTTTTTTCGCCTTTGTAAAAAAATTTTTCATTTTGCTATTGACAAAGAGGCCAAACGGGTGTACAATAATATTCGTTATATAACATATGTTATGTATCGTCCGTAGGAGGAAGCGCAAATGCCGCCGAAAGCGAAAATTACAAAAGAGGAGATCCTTTCAAAAGCGGTCGCGCTCGTCAGGGAAGAGGGCGTCGGCGCGCTGACGGCAAAATCTCTCGCCGCAAAACTCGGCTGTTCCACGCAGCCGATCTTCTGGCACTATTCGGGCATGGACGAGATCCGCAGTCAGGTCTGCGAACAGGCGCTGCGCCTGTTCGATCGTTTTATCCGTTCGGGCGGCGAAAACGTATCGCCGTACAAGGCGATCGGCCTGAACTATATCCGTTTTGCCGAGGAAGAAAAGGAGTTGTTCAAATTGCTCTTCATGAGCGAAAACGAGCGCGGGAACATATTGTCCGAGCATGCCGAAATGCCGTATATTCTGAACGTATTGAAGGAAACTGAAAATATCGGGGGAGACGCGGCCCGCGCCGTTTACGAAGAGATGTGGCTGTTTTCGCACGGCATCGCCACGATGATCGCCACGGGTACCGCTCGTTTTTCCCGCGAAAAGATCGACAAAATGCTGAGCGACGTCTATCGCGGCCTTGTGAAAAATCTCGGCAGCGAACATATTTTGTAAAATAAAAAAAGGGAGGTTATTATGAAAAAGTACGATGCTGTTGTGATCGGCGCCGGAAACGGCGGCCTGACGGCGGCTGTGCGGCTCTTGCAGGGCGGCGCGAAAGTGCTGTTGGTGGAAAAGCACAATCTGCCCGGCGGGTTTGCCACCAGTTTCCGCCGCGGAAGATTTGAATTTGAGGCGTCATTGCACGAACTGAACGACTTCGGCACCCCCGACAATGCGGGGGACGTGCGCGTCCTTTTCGACGAGTTGGGCGTGACCGACAAGATCGAGTGGACGCCCATTCCCGACGCATACCGCGTCATCTCGCGCGAAGAAAAGATCGACGCCACGATGCCGTTCGGCGTCAAAGAATTCATCGACCGCATGGAACGGTATGTGCCCGGATGCAGGCTTTCGGTCGAACGGTTTTTCGATCTTGCCGAAGAGGTGCGCCTCGCGCAGGCTTACAGTTCTTCGGTGAACGGGAAGACGGATTCCAAAGTCATGGTGGGCAAATACGGCAATTTCGTGCGCAGCGGATCTTATTCGGTGAACGAAGTCCTCAAAGCCCTGAAGATGCCCAAGCGTGCCAAAGACATTCTCAACGCATACTGGTGTTATCTCGGCGCGCACTGCAACGATCTGAGTTTTGCGCACTATGCCTCCATGGTCAACCGCTATATCCGCCGCGGGGTGCTGATGCCGAAAATGCGTTCGCACGAGATCTCTCTCGCCTTTATCGAGCGTATCCGCGAATTGGGCGGCGATGTTCTGATGAATACCGAAGCGGTCAGGATACTGACCGATCCTTCCGACGGGGGCGTTGCGGGCGTGATCCTCGATGACGGAACGCAGATTCAAACGCGCCACGTCGTGGCCAACTGTGCGCCGCACCTCGTTTTCGGAAAAATGATGGACAAAGTTTCCGAAGAGGTCGTCCGCGCGACCAACGCGCGCAAGTTTTCGGGCAGGGGATTTACGATGTTCCTCGGGCTGGACAAACCTGCGGAGGAACTCGGCATAGAAAATCATAACTATTTCCTCTACGATACGATGGATACGGCGCGTCAGTACGATATGATGCGCACCATCGAGGGCAACAATGTGCAGGCGACCGTCTGCCTCAACCGCGCATATCCCGAATGTTCCCCGAAGGGTACGTGCATGCTGTACTTTACCACGCTCTACATGTCCGACGATTGGGCAAACGTGACGCCCGAAAATTATTATAAGACGAAAAATTACGTCGCGAATAAGATGATCGACCGTTTCGAGCGGGATACGGGCGCAAAACTGCGCGGCAGTATCGAAGAGATCTCCGTAGCGACGCCCATGACGTACGCCCGTTATTGCGGGCACCCGCAGGGGGTGATCTACGGCTACGAATCGCAGTATTGGGACGGCCTGATGCCCCGACTGCAGATGATGGCGGAAGATCATAAGGTGCGCGGCCTGCGGTTTGCGGGCGGCTATGCGATGCGCCTTTCCGGCTATTCGAGCGCATATTTTTCGGGCGACATTTCCGGCCGTCAGACGGTCGGCGACATCAAAAGGGAGGGTTGATCATGTCTTACAAATTCAAAAAACAGATCTTCGGCTTCATGGACCTGCTCCGTTTCAAAAAAATGGTGCCCAAGCGCCGCGCGCGGCTTGCGGAGGGTTCTCCCGAACGCCTCCCCGTGACCTATACGGTGAACGAAACGGCGAAAATTCTGCACCCCGGCTATCAGACGGCGGTGCTCAGAAAAATAGAGCAGGACACGCCGGATACAAAGACGTATACGTTTGAAACGGAACGCCCGCTGTATTTCAGAGCGGGGCAGTATCTTACGGTCGGCTGTCGGGTGGGGGAAAGCGTTGTTTCCCGACCCTACGCGCTCTCTTCCGCGCCCCGCGCCGCGCTGAATAAACAGATTTCCGTCACCGTCAAAAAGTGCGGATTTTTCAGCGGATATCTCTTCGATCGGGCAAAGGAGGGTGATTCGTTTACCGTCGGTGACCCCTCCGGCGAATTCTGCCATGAACCCGTCAAGGACAGCTCCCGCATCCTTGCGATCGCGGGCGGCAGCGGCATCACGCCCTTTTACAGTATGGCGCAGGCGATCGCGGACGGAACAGAAAACTTTGACCTCACCATCCTGTACGGCGCAGAAAAAGAGGAAGATCTGATCTTCAAAAAGCAACTGGACGATCTTTGTTCGGACAAGATCAAAGTCGTTTACGTCCTGCACGGCGAGAAAAAGGAAGGATACGAACACGGGTTTATTACCAAAGAGATCATAGAAAAATACGTTTCGGGCGATTTTACCGTCATGATGTGCGGCCCGGGCGGAATGTATGAATTTGTTTCGAAAGAACTGGAAGCATGGCACCTGCCTTTGCGCCGCGTGAAAAAGGAAGCGAACTGCGTGGGAGTGCGCGACGTGCAGGATGCGGAATACGATCTTACGGTGCACATCGGGTTCGATACGTATACGGTGCGCGCGTCCGCCAACGAGACGATCCTCACCGCGATGGAGCGCGCGGGGCTGTCCGTGCCCGCAAAATGCCGCGCGGGCGGCTGCGGGTTCTGCCACAGCAAACTTGTTTCGGGCAGGTATTCGCTCGCGGGGGCGGATAAGCGCAGGCTCGCGGATCTGAAATTCGGATATATCCATCCCTGCTGTTCCTATCCCGATTCGGATATGGAGATCATCGTACCCAAAGCGCAGTAAACAAAAGATCTGCCCGCCGGAATCCGGCGGGCTTTTTTTCGCGCAAAATAAAAATTTTATTCGGTCATGCAGGTAATAATTCGCCAAAAACTTCCCTCTTTCGCGGAAAATGGATATTTATTTCAAAATATATTCCTTTATAATAAAGCCGTGAATGCGCGCCGATAGGGCGGAGGTAAACTATGGCAAGAAAAATCGTCTTTACGTCCGGTAAGGGCGGCGTCGGCAAAACGACCGTTGCGGCAAATCTCGGCATGCGGCTTGCGGCGGCGGGGGAAAGCGTCGTTTTGGCGGATACCGACTTCGGACTGAACAACATAGACGTCGTCTGCGGCGTAGAAAATCTTATCCGATACGACATCGTAGACGCGATCGAGGGGCGATGCCGCGCCAAGCAGGCGCTCGTGCGGCACCCCGTATATCCGAATCTGAATATCCTCGCATCCAACCGCGCCGACCCTGACCGCTACGTATCGCCGCAGGCGGTACGGCTGATCCTGGACAATCTGTCTCCCCGCTTCGATTACATCCTCATCGACTGCCCCGCGGGCATAGAGGGTGGATTTCACCGTGCGGTCGCGGCGGCAGAGGAGGCGGTCGTCGTTACGACGCCGCACATATCCTCTCTGCGCGATGCGGATAAGGTCATTTCCGTGCTGAAAAGTTATCGCCTTAAAAGCGTGGAACTCGTCATCAATATGGTGCGCGGAGATATGATCGTGGACGGGGAGACCCTTGCCCCTGCGGAGATCGCGGATATTTTGAAGATCCCGCTGCTCGGCGTCATTCCGCAGGATGACGGCGTGTTCCTCGGCGAGCGCGGCGGAGATGCGCGCAAGGCATTCCGCCTTTTGGCCAACAACCTGGCAAAGGGAACGCGGAAGGTCTATAACGCCACGGGCAAATACCACGGATTTTTCGGCAGTATCAGAAGAAGCCTGAAAAAAAGCCTGTGACCGATGCGAAGGGCGCAGGTCGGACGGCAAAATTTCCTTTCAGAATGGTTTATTTACGGTAAGGAGAAGGTATGCGAAAACTGACGGACAACGCGCTCCGCGCGCGGAATTTACTCTCCCGAGAAAAATCGCCCCTGTCCCCCGAATGCGAACGGGTGGTCGTCCGCGATCTCGAACGTACCTTGTCGGGGTATTTCAAACTTTCGGGCGGGATCACGCTGAAAGTGGAAAGGGGCAAAAAACTTTCCGTAACGATACAGGCCGAGGCAGACGAGGTCAAACCGTTCGGCATCGTTACGTGAGTAAATTTCGTAAGTGAGTAAATTTCGTAAGACACTTGACTAAATGCGTATTATCTGATATGATATTTATATTCTGTTCGACTTTAACAGACAATCTGTATCGGCTCATGAGCCGATACGCCGAAAAAGAGGCCTCTTTTTCGTTGCTTTAAGGGCAACGAAAGCGGTTTAGAGGCAAAATGCTGCGAGCGGAGATGTGAGAGAATATTTATTTTACGAAAGCAAAAATTAAAAGCATAAAGGGAACTTGAATGAAATGCTCCTGCACGGTAAATACCGTGAAAACAGGGGCATTTTATTTTCATAGGAAAAAGTCGAACGGATAACGCGCGGCACAAAGTCGGAAAACCGACGGGTGCCGTACGTGCGGCGAATCGGTCGCCGGAAACTCTGCTCATAATGAGGTGTTGCACAATGGAAGAAGAAGTTGTCTGCGCGGAGGGGCAATCCGCGAAAGCGGGATACGGCCCCGCGGCGCATCCGGAAGAATATAAACGCATAAAAAGCATCGATCGTTTCCGCGGCTTTTGCGTCGCGTGCATGCTGATTTTCCAGTTTATGTATCATTTCCCCAGTCTCGGCTTTCTGCAAAGGATCGCGAGCCATTATCCGGAAACGGGATACGTGCTCCTGCCGACGATGACGATCGCCGATATCATCGCGCCCGCGTTTATTTTTGCGATCGGTCTGACGTTCGCGCTATCCTTCAAAAGGCGTCAGGCGCTTTTCGGCACGAAGCGGGCCGTCGTCCATTTTGTCGAAAGGTCGCTGGCGATCGTCGGCCTCGGGACGTTCATGGACCTTTCCGAAATCGTGATCGAGTCCTTTTCAGATCGGCCGATGAACGCCGTGGACTGGGTGCTGTTTGCGGTAAGCGCCGTTATGCTGATCGGGCTGGTGCTCCGTATTCTTCCTTTCGGCAAAAAGTCGAAAACATGGAAAGAAGTCGCGGAACAGATTTTTTATATTTCGATCTCTGTTTTAGGGCTGATCAATATCGTCGTGGCATTCGTGGACTATGCGACCATTGAGCCGGGGAAATATTGGTATTGGTCCGTTCTGCAGGGGATCGGGTTTGCGGTTCTGATCGCGCTGCCGTTTGTCCGTACCAAACCGTGGCTGAAACTGACGGGCGCGCTCGTGATCGGAACGGCGTATTCCGTTTACCATCAGATCGGAAACCATAAAGAATTGCTGGATATCATGGTACACGGAGGCGTCGTCGGTTCTTTCGGCTGGGCGGCGATGCTCTTGCTCGATATGTTTGTCGCGGATATGTATTTTAAGAATAAGTATACTTCTTTCGCGCTCTCTGCCGGCATCGCCGCGATCGGCGTCTTTGCGATCCAATGGCTCGGAGACGTGAATATGGGAAGTTGCAGTCCGACATTTATTCTGGTGGGCACGGGGCTTCCGGGCGTGCTGTTCATGCTGTTCGATTGTCTTGACCGTTTCCATCGCTCGTCGTTTGATCCGTTGGTCTGGTGGGGCAAAAATCCGCTCATCATGTTCGTTCTGCAATTTTTTGTCATCGGCATCTATACGATGCTCGCGCCGGATTCTCTGATAAAGGACGCGCCGTTATGGTCGGCCGCTTTGCAGAGCGTGATACTCATCGCGGCCTTGACGCTATTCGTGTATTGGCTGGCAAAACGTAAAAAGAGCATCCGACTGTAAATCCGGTTTTATTTTTAACAAAAGGAGAATTTGAAATGAAAGGTTTTGAAAAATTCAGGCTTTGGCTGCGCAGGCATTGTTTGGATACAGACGTCCCCGCTGTCGCCGCGGCGGAAGCAGGGCCCGTTCCGGAAACGGCCGAGCCCGCCGTGCAGGCGGAGGCTCCCGCTTCGGAGGAGGGCGCGGAAAATTCCGTCAAGCCGGAGACAAAAGAGAGGATATTGTCCATTGACCGTTTCCGCGGCCTGTGTATTTTGGGAATGGTCTGCCAGTTCATCATGCCGCTGTTTGCGTCGCTCGCGCCCCTCGCCCCGATTTTTGAACATGACGCCGACGGGTTTCAGATTTTGCCGGGCGTTTCCTTTGCGGATCTGTTCGCGGCAATGTTTATTTTCGTCGTAGGATTGACGATGGTCAGAAGTTTTCAGTCCCGCGCGGCAAAGTACGGCACGGGGAGAGCATATTTTCAACTTGCCGTGCGTTTTTTGGCGCTGATCGGGCTGGGTGCCGCTCTCGACGGGTTTGAAATGGGCTGGATCTACGTTTTTACAACGGACGGCGGCTCCTATTCCGCAACCATCCGCGACAACGTAAAACCCTTTGCGATCGAATTCTGGATCGTGGTCGGCCTTGCAGTGCTCGCGCTCCTTCTCTATATCTGCCGGCTGAAAAAACTGTCAGGCTATACGGGTTCTCTGCTCAAGTACGTCCTTGCCGCTTACGGCGTCTATCTGTTTTTCATGCTGCTTGTGTATACGGCGGAATATATAGGGCACGGGCAGTACGATCCGATCCCTTCCGAAGGGTATATGTTCGGTTTCAAAAAGCCGATCTGGGCGACGCTGGAAAATATCGGGCTTGCCGGTCTCCTTTCCCTGCCGTTCGTTCGGCTGGGTAAATGGGAACGGCTGACCGTTGTCGGCGTTTCCTATGCCGTCATGACCGTTTTGATGCAAAACGGTCTGTATCCCGTCGCAAAAATTCTGATCGAAGGCGGCCTGATCGGCGGTGTCGGTTGGGCAGGCGTTTTGCTTTTGGGTACTTTTTTTGCGGATATGAAAGACGATAAAAGGTATTGGATCTTTTCCTGTATTTTCCTGCTGATCTCAATCGTTTGTTCGGTTTCGTTCGGATGGATCGCGGCCAAGCGGGGAGGAACGCCCGTGTACGGGCTGTTCTGTGCCAGCATAGCGTCGATGATCTGGGGCGGGCTGAATTTCCTGAACGGCTGGAAACCGAAGTTCGATTTCTTTGCGATATGGGGCAGCAATGCGATCTTAATGTACGTGGTCGTAACCTTTGTCAAACTGCTGCTTGCCTTCTATGCGGAAACGGCCCTTGCCAAAATGTCGGTCGCGGTGGCTTTGCTTATCACGCTTGCATTCCTGGCCGCGTTTACGCTTTGCAATTGGGTAATGCGCCGCAAAAAGGTATATATCAAAATATAGAAAACGTCTCAAAAAAACGGCAACTCCGCGGAACGATCGCGTTCTGCGGAGTTTTGTCGTATAAACGCGCTTTTCCACATATGGGCGTAAAGTTTGTGCAATCTACACAATATATTGTGTCCGCGCACAAAATGTTGCAAATACGACAGTTTTTTTCGGCGAAGGTGATATAATATATTGCGAATAAAAAGACAGGGGTAAAAAGTCATATGCAGGTCATCAAGAGAGACGGCGCCGTAGCCGAATATGACAGGAAGAAAATCGAGATCGCCATCGGCAAGGCGAATGCGGAGATGGAGCCGGAGGAAAGGGCTTCCGCCGCGGAGATCGAGCATATCCTCGAATATATCGAGGGAAAAAAGAAAAAGCGCATGCTCGTCGAGGATATCCAGGATATCATCGAGCAAAAACTGATGGAAGCGGGGCATTACGAACTTGCCAAAACGTATATCATTTACCGCTATAACCGCGCGCTTGTCAGAAAGGCGAATACTACGGACGAGGCGATCCTGAGCCTGATCAGCAATTCCAATAAGGACGTGATGGAGGAGAACTCCAACAAAAACGCGCTTGCGGCGGCGACGCAGCGCGACCTGATCGCCGGCGAGGTCTCCAAAGATCTCACCAAACGTATCCTTTTGCCCGAAAAGATCTCCAAGGCGCACGAAGAGGGCATTCTGCATTTTCACGATGCGGATTACTTTATTCAGCCCATTTTCAATTGCTGTCTGATCAATATCGGGGACATGCTGGACAACGGCACCGTCATGAACGGAAAAATGATCGAAAGCCCCAAAAGTTTTCAGGTCGCCTGCACGGTGGTCACGCAGATCATCGCCGCGGTCGCCTGTTCTCAGTACGGCGGGCAGTCGGTGGATATCCGCCATTTGGGCAAATATCTGCGCAAGAGCCGCGAAAAGTTTGAAAGACATTTCCGCGAGGCCTGCCCCGAACTTACCGATAAAGAGGTGCAGGCGCTCGTCGAAGACCGCCTGCAAGACGAACTCAAGAGCGGCGTGCAGACGATCCAGTATCAGATCAACACGCTTATGACCACGAACGGGCAGTCTCCGTTCGTCACGCTCTTCCTGTATTTGGACAAGGACGACGAATATATCGAAGAAAACGCGATGATCATCACCGAGATCCTGCGCCAGCGCTACGAGGGGATCAAGAACGAAAAGGGGGTGTATATCACCCCTGCGTTCCCCAAACTCGTGTACGTTCTCGACGAGATCAACTGCCTGAAAGGCGGCAAGTACGATTCCATCACAAAACTTGCGGTAAAATGTTCGTCCAAGCGGCTGTATCCCGACTATATTTCCGCCAAAAAGATGCGCGAAATTTACGAGGGCAACGTATTCAGTCCCATGGGCTGCCGCAGTTTTCTTTCCCCGTGGAAGGATGAAAACGGCAATTATAAATTTGAAGGAAGGTTCAATCAGGGCGTCGTCTCCATCAATCTGCCGCAGATCGGCCTGATCGCGCGCGGAGACGAGGAAAAATTTTGGAAACTTTTCGACGAACGGCTGGAACTCTGCCGCGAGGCCCTGATGTGCCGCCACCGCGCTCTTCTCGGCGTCAAGTCGGACGTATCTCCCATTCACTGGCAGTACGGTGCCATCGCCAGGCTCGACAAGGGTGAGCCGATCGACAAATTGCTGTTCGGCGGCTATTCCACCCTTTCGCTCGGGTATATCGGGCTGTACGAGGTGACAAAACTGATGAAGGGCACCTCTCACACGACCAAAGAGGGGAGCGAGTTTGCCCTCAAAGTCATGCAGCACATGCGCGACAAGACGGATGCGTGGAAAAAAGAGACCGGTCTCGGGTTTGCGCTCTACGGCACGCCGGCGGAATCGCTTTGCTACCGTTTCGCCCGCATCGACAAAGAGCGTTTCGGCACGGTGGAAGACGTTACGGACAAGGGGTATTATACAAACTCCTATCACGTGGACGTGCGCGAACATATCGACGCGTTCTCCAAATTTTCATTTGAAGCGGAATTCCAGAAGATCTCTTCGGGCGGCTGCATCTCTTATGTAGAGATCCCCAATATGCAGAACAACCTCGAGGCGATGGAAGAGGTCGTGCGCTATATCTACGACAACATTCAGTATGCCGAATTCAATACGAAAAGCGACTACTGCCACGTCTGCGGCTGGGACGGCGAGATCATCATCAACGACGACAACGAATGGGAATGCCCTAACTGCCACAACAAAGACCACCGCAAGATGAACGTGACCCGCCGCACGTGCGGATATCTCGGCGAAAATTTCTGGAATCTCGGCAAGACCAAAGAGATCAAAGCGAGAGTCCTGCATCTGTAAGATACTTAAAAAAATTCGGGAGGTCGCGCCGTGAACTATGCGAACATAAAAAAATTCGACGTGGCGAACGGCGTCGGCGTGCGCGTTTCCCTGTTCGTCAGCGGATGCACGCATCGCTGCAAGGGCTGTTTCAATGCCGAAGCATGGGATTTTTCTTACGGCGAACCGTATACGGAGAAGACGGAAGAGGAGATCCTGGAAGCGCTCGATAAAAATTTTATTGCGGGGCTGTCCCTGCTCGGCGGAGAACCTTTCGAGCCGTGCAACCAGCGCGCGATCCTGCCCTTGGTGCGCAAGGCGCGCGAGCGGTTTCCCGCAAAGACGATCTGGTGCTATACGGGCTATACGTACGATAAAGATCTGGTTGCGGGCGGCAGGGCGCACTGCGAAGTCACGGACGAACTTCTTTCGCTGATCGACATACTTGTCGACGGCGAATTCGTGGAGGAACTGAAAGATCTGAAACTCAGATTCAGGGGATCTTCCAATCAGAGGATCATCGATCTTGCGGCCACCGCGTCGGCGGGAAAAATCGTACTTTGGTCCGGAATGATTTCCGATAAATAAAACCATACGGGAGAAAATGACATGCAAACTGCAAAATTAAAGATCAAAAAACTCGATCCGCAGGCCAAAATGCCCACATACGGCAGCGAATTTTCCGCAGGGGCGGATCTTTATGCCCTGGCGGAAACCTCCATCCGCATAGCCCCCGGCGAAACGGCCATCGTGCATACCGGCCTTGCGGCAGAGATCCCCGAGGGACTCGTCGGGCTTATCTATGCGCGCAGCGGGCTGGCTACGAAAAAAGGGCTGGCGCCCGCGAACAAAGTGGGCGTGATCGACAGCGATTACCGCGGCGAGATCCGCGTGGCGCTCCACAACCACTCCGCGCAGCAGCAGACGATCGAACCTTTCGAGCGCGTTGCGCAGTTCGTGCTCGCCCCGTACATTCAGGCAGAGTTTGAAGAGACGGATGCGCTGTCCGATACGGTCCGCGGAGAGGGCGGATTCGGTTCGACGGGAAAATAGGCACAAAATTTCGCAAAAGACTTGTAATTCAGGAAATATTTGGTATAATAATAGTAACAACCAAAAAGGAGAGTGAACAACATGGCAAAATACGTATGCAGTATCTGCGGTTATGAATATGACGAAGCGGTCGGCGATCCCGATAACGGCATTGCGCCCGGCACGAAATGGGAAGATATTCCCGACGATTTTACCTGCCCCATCTGCGGCGTCGGTAAAGATCAGTTCAACGAAGCGTAAAAAAGGGGAGGGGACCGGCCGTCAAGGCAGGTCCCCTGTCAATTTGCGCAAAGAGGGAAAGAGCGGATTTTTCAAAAAATAGGCGATAAAGAAAAAATTTTTTCTATTTCGGCATAAAAACGATTGAAAAATTTTTTATTTTTTTATATACTATTAGAGCGTTCCGCAAAGAAATCGAATAACGGGGATGTAGCTCACCCGGTAGAGCGATACGTTCGCAACGTATAGGTAGTCAGTTCGAGTCTGATCATCTCCACCAGTCCAAACCTAAAACGAACTCCTTTTGTGAGAACAGTTTTAGGTTTTTTCTTTACCTTTTTAGGCTTATTTTGTGCCGTTTTAAGCCGTCAAAGAGCCGTTATCGGTTGCTGTCATATATTTAGGCGGTTTATGCCGCGAAAGCCGCTTGACGTGAGAAAGGAACGTGTTAGGCTGTTATTGCCAAAGGCAAACCAAAACCCGACTGACATCATTCAGTCGGGTTGTTGTGTTTCGCCCTTATTTGCCTCAATACACGTTCCTGAGAGGCTCGCGTCAAGCGGAACGTGGAATAAATAGCCGTTTATTGTTATTACACATACATTTCTATTTCAAATTCGTATTTTATAAGGTTTGTTCTGAACGGCACTTTATAAGAGAGTTTTACCGTTTTAGAGTAAAATAAAAAGCCCCGACGGCTTTCGTCATCGGGACTTACTTTAATCGGGGCGTTGAATTGTATTTCTATTTTATCATCGTAAAGTGTTATTTCCTTTATAAGGTAGTTTATTAAGAGTTTCGGCTCTAATGATAAGGCTTGCATATAAAACTCACGAATTTGCTTTTCTGTCAGTTGCACGGTTGTTTTGCTTTTTTCTATGAGTATTTGCCGTTCTAATTCTTCTTGACGGATTTCAAGTTCTCTTAATCGTTTCATTACCGTATTGCTTGTACCGCCGTTTTCAATAGCATTCATAATATTTGCTACGGAATTTTCGGTAGTACGCTGTTCTTTCACAAGTAGATTCAAAACAATATTTGCCTGAGATTGTCTTTCTTGTTCTCGCATTAAACCTTTTACGGTAAAGTCAAGAGAATTGTTTTTCTTTATCTGTTCCGTAATGCTATCAAGCACAATTTTTTCAAGTATGTCTTTTCGGATTGACTGCTTATGGCAATTTGTCGTTTTCTTTTTATGACCTTGACAGGTGTAATAATATTTTCTTTCGCCGTTATGTGCAGTCCCGTTATCACCGATGATAGATTTACCGCAATAACCGCACTTGATTTTGTCTTTCAGTAAATAGGTAATGTGTTCGCTGCGCTTGCCGAATTTATTGGCGTTTACTTTCGCACGGACTTTATCAAAGGTTTCCTGCGGTACGATTTGCGGATAGATATTGTCAAATACTTCGCCGTTATGGCGGTATATACCCGAATACCGTTCGTTGCCGAGCATACTGTAAACCGTATTCGGGACAAAAGGCTTGCCTTTATGTAATAGCCCTTTTTCGTTCAGTTCGGAAATAATGTCTTTTACATATACGCCTATCGAATACCGCTCATAGATATAACGGACGATGTCGGCTTCTTCGGGTATGATTACGGCTTTTTTATCTACGTTTTTGTAGCCGTACGGTATTTTACCGCCTGTCAGATTGCCTTTTCTTCTGCTTTCGTTGTTGCCGCGCCGTATCTTTTGGGAAAGTTCTGCACTGTAATACTCCGCATAGCCTTCCAGCATACTTTCAAAGATAATGCCTTCGGGCGTATCTGGTACAAACTCGGTAGCGGAAACGACTTTAACACCGTTGTCTTTTAACGCTTTCTTATGTATCGCCGTTTCATACTTATTACGGGAAAATCTGTCAAACTTATAGCAAATAACATAATTCCATTCTTTACGACTGCTGTCTTTAATCATACGCTGAAAGTCGGGACGGTTATCGTTCGTTCCCGTCATTGCACGGTCAATATAGGTGTTGAGAATAAGAATATTATTCTTCTGTGCGTATTCTTCGCAAACGCGCAACTGTCCCTCAATGCTTTGTTCTGTTTGGCTGTCCGAGCTGTATCGGGCATAAATGACTGCTGTTTTCATAATTTATTAATCTCCTTTGAAATGAATTTTTTGTCTTTCGACAAGGGGCGATCAAACGAAAACGCATTGTATGGTTGCTTTCTTATACCGCCTTTTCCTTTTCTGCAAGGGTTGCGATAAGCAATGCACTTTACCCTTGCAAAAAAGGGCGGTTTCGTTTACGCTCCGCAAGCCGAAAGACAAAATGATTTAGTTGCATTTACGCAACTGCGATATGGTTTCGGGACTGACTTTACCGATAAGGCAACCCTCGTCCCAACAGTCGAAATTGTCAAATAGCAACTTTTTTCTGCCGTCTACTCCGATAGAGCAAGCAATATCTTCGTCCATAATGTCCGACTTAAAATAAGTCGGTAAATTTCCGCCGTATACCAACTTTTCTCCGCTTTTTTCTATGTATTTGAGTAAGTAACGGACAGATTGCACAATTTCGTTTTTGTCTATTTCTTTGAAATCGTTTCTGCCGAATTTTTGTAAAAAGTGTGTGTTCTGATAGGTTGTCTGTATACGGCGTTGTTTGGTACTGTAATCGCTGACTTGTTTCAGTTCTCCGACCATAGCGTTTTCGGGGATATAGAATATCCCGTGAAAATGTAATCGCTCGCTTGATGAACGCTCCCATACGCCTATGTACTTCCAACCTTTACGGCTCACAAGGTGTTTCAGGGTATTGCGTAGCGTTTTTTGAAAGGTTTTCTCCGTGTGTTTTTCGTTATCGTAAGTAAAAGTCACAAAGAAATTCCAAGTGCCTTGCAAATATACTTTGCGCCATAGTCTTGTATAACGCTTGTAAGCGTTGTTTCTCTTGCGTTCGGTCTGCTGTTTGACGTATTCCTTTGTCTGTTCTGCGGTGGCAAATTCGTCTTTTAGTTGTTCCTCAATGTACTGCTTTCGCTCACGTTTTGGCAATGCCTGACTTTCCGCATACGCTGTTTCAAACTTGATTTTTTTCGTATCCGTCTGCGGACTGTTTTTCTTTGGAGTATTCCGACCTTTACGGCTCGGAAAATTCTCTTTTGGGACGGCGATATAATGACCGCCGTCGAAATATACTTTGCTATCTTGATATGCCATTTTTTTGTTCTCCTTGTGGTTTGTATTTTGGTAAAAAGAAAAAGGACAAAATACAAAACAAGTCTTTTCCTGCTTTATACTTTGCCCTTTGCTTTACGGCGTGTTTCCGCTACTTTTCGGAAATCTTAAACGCCTGCTTTTTGGCTCTTTTATTTTTCTTTACTTTTTTTTCGTTTAATTCGTTTCGGTCTTTATTCGATTATCTATTTCATAGGGGGCGGCGTAATAAGTTGCGCCCCGATACATGTCATTCCATTTCCGTTTCAATACATTACAATTCATTTCATTACTTTACATTTCTTTTCTTTCTTTCGCTAATTCCAAAACTCTTGCAAATATTGTTTCAAAGAAAATCCGTTGTTCGTTTTCGGATAACATCGCAATATCCGGTGTTCCGACTGTAACAATTTCGAGTTCTGTTTTCAGCATTTTTACACCTCCTTTTCGTTTGTTTTTGAGCGGTAAAAAAATACCCCTCAATATATAGGCTCGAAAATGGCAAAAATCAACCCCCTAAAATGAAAATTTTACAAATTTTTTACAACTCGGCTTGCATTTTCTTTTAAGCGGTGCTTTGACCGATTGTCTAGCAATTAAGATTGTATACGAATTATTTAGTAAAGTGTGAGTAGGTGAAAGTATACTTTTCCGTATCTAAACCGACACTTTACGGATACTTTTCCGACACTCTGTTGTAAGTAACCAAAGAAAAATGCCGCCGATATACAAATACCGACGGTATACAAAAAGGCGTTAAAACTCAAATAATGCCGCACGGAGAATAAGGGCGGATCGCCAAGCGGTTCAGCGGCGACCGCCCGTTTCCGTGCGCCTTTGAGTTTCGTTTTTGTTGTTTTGTTTGTGGCGGGTGCTTGAACGGCGAGGCGTAGCCGAGCCGCTCGTTTATTCAAGCACCCGCCAAAGTGCCAAAGTTTAATTTTTTTGCATAAAATTGATTGACAACCGTCTATATGATATGTATAATATAGATAATTGTAAATATGAGAGGACAATATGGACGCATTAGAGTGTACTAAAATCTTAAAAGCATTAGGCGAGGACACACGCATTCAGATATTTGAAATGTTGCGTAACGGAAAATTGTGCGCTTGCAAAATGATTGAAAAATTTGATATAACGCAACCTACGTTTTCCCACCATATGAAAATACTGTGCGATTGCGGAATTGTTGTTTCCGAAAAAGATTGGAAATGGACTTATTATTCCATAAATTGCGATAAGTTAAACGAACTTTTAACATATTTGGGGCATACTAAATGTAATAGTAATCTAACATGCGAATGTAAAAAGAATAATTGCGATTAGTCGCTTTTATTTTTTACATATCATATAGATAAGTATTGATATAAACAGAAATCAATTTAAGGAGTGTTTTTATGAAATGTAAGTGCTGTTGCAACAAAAAGACAGAACAAACGGAAAATAAGCCGATTGAAAACGAGCAAGTCGAACAGTCGGAAAATTTAACCGATACTGCGCAAGAGATACAGCCTGTAAAGAAAAAGGATTTTTTTGCAAGGCATAAAAAACTTGTCATTCTTATTAGCATATTATTCGCAATAGGTCTTGCAATAGGAATTGCCGCTATTGTGGACGGCATAAACGGAATAAAAGTGTTGGGCGATTTTGTAACCGACCAAATACTTGGTATGAAATGGCTGAATATGCTTTTAGGAATGGCGTTTACGGGTATGTTCGGCGAGGAATTTATGTCAACCCGTTGGGGCGGCGCAATACAATTTTTTATTTACGACACAATAAAGATAATGGTATTGCTGTGCCTTTTAATCTTTCTTATATCGTATATTCAAAGTTATTTTCCGCCCGAAAGAACAAAAAAATTTCTCGGCAAATTTCACGGCATAGGCGCAAACGCCGTTAGTGCGTTGCTCGGTACTGTTACGCCGTTTTGCTCTTGTTCGTCAATTCCTATCTTTATGGGTTTTACCCGTGCCGGACTGTCAAGCGGCGTTACGTTTAGTTTCCTTATTTCAAGCCCTTTGGTTGATTTAGGCGCGTTTATTTTGCTTGCAAGCGTATTCGGCTTTCCTATTGCTATCGCATATGTTGTTGTCGGGCTTGTACTTGCAATATTAGGCGGTACGATAATAGAAAAAACGGGCGTTGGAAAACACGTCAGAGATTTTATATTAGAGGGCGAAATTGCCGAAGTTGAAGGTGTAGAACTTACTAGAAAAGACCGCTTAATTTATGCAAAAGACCAAATGCTCGGAACGCTTAAAAAAGTATGGATATATATTCTTGTCAGCGTAGGCATCGGTGCGGCAATACACAATTTTATTCCTACGGAATGGATACAAATGGTACTTGGCGAGGATAAATGGTATTCCGTATTTGTGGCAACTTTCGTCGGCGTGCCTATGTATGCAGATATATTCGGCACTATACCCGTTGCGGAAGCGTTGTTTGTAAAAGGCGTTGGCGTTGGTACTATACTTTCGTTTATGATGAGCGTTACCGCTCTTTCGTTGCCGTCGCTTATTATGCTGTCAAAAGCGGTTAAGCCTAAACTTTTATTTTGGTTTATCTTTATAGTCGTTATCGGTATTATCGCTATCGGGTTTATCTTTAACGCACTAAATTTCTTATTCATATAAAATTTTGGAGGTATATTATGAAAATTATCACATTGGGAAGTTGTTGCAAAAAGTCAAAACAAAACCACGAAAACGCCGTTATTGCGGCTAAAAACTGCGGTATTGACGAACCCGTAAATGTCAGCGACACAATGGAAATTATGAAATACGGCGTTATGTCAACGCCCGCGCTCGTAATTGACGGGAAAGTTGTCACTATGGGTAGAATGTTATCGGTTGAGCAAATAGAAAAACTGATTAAAGACAGATTATAAATATTCGTTTTAGGTTACTACTTCTCCACCAAGTCAAAATAATCCGAACCTTTTGGTAACAACCGATTGGTTCGGATTTGTCGTTTATCTGAAACAATAAAAAACGAGGGGCTTGCGGAAATTTCCGCAAGCCCCTCGTGCCGTTGTTCAAGGTTTATGATTTTCGGCGCAACCTGTCTGATTATATAAAAAACATATACTCAATCCGCTTTATGTTTTGCGCGAATTTCCGTAAACCGTCAGAGCGGTCATCCCGTGAAATTCAATGGGACGTTTCCTTATTCTTTGATATTTAATTGTCTTTGCGTGCGCGTTGAGCCTGCCATTCTTCAAACTCTCGCATACCTTCTTCGCTGTTGAAAAAGTCCATGATTGCAGGAATAAACGCGCGAGCCAGCGAATCGATCTCGTATTGCGGTATTCCCGTGGTGTTTTTCCTTCTCATCATTCCCCGTTGTTATGTAATCTGCTCGATAGTTTTTCTCCTTTTATTCGGTTATTCAGTTTTACTTTCCGCCGCGGTCGTTGCCGTTTGACTTGAACGACGGGGCGGAATTCTTTGCGCGTGACTTGTTTAAGAGAGCGTTGAACTCGTCAGGGTAGGCAGTGAGCATATCGCTTACCATCCCGAACGCCTGCTCCTTGCCTTTGGCACGCCGCTCGGCTTTCTGCAACTGCTCGAATAGGTCGCTGCGGTCGCGGTCGGCAATAGCTTTTGATTGCCGCAGGGCGGCGTTTTCCGTGCGGAGTAGAGCGATCTCCTCCTCGGCTTGCCGTTTTCGCTTCGGCGTGGGCTTGCTGCGCTCCGCCTCGATGTTCTGCACGATGCCGTCCAGATACTTTTGTGCTTGTTGCTGGGCTTTTGTTGCCGTCTGTTTCGCCTGTGAGACGATGCCGTCCGCATGGATTTGCGCAATTTTCACTTTGCGCTCGGCATTGTGATCTGCTTCGGCAATGATGTTTTTTGCCTGCCCGTGCGCCTGCTCGACGATCTTCTTCGCCTTAAACTCCGCCGTATCAAGATGTTTCGCCTGACTGCCTTCCTTGCCGCGCTGCAAATTCCATTTCGCGCCGACTTCCCGATAGAGGTCTGTCTGCAATGCGGTAAGCGCCTTTCTGTCAAACATCTTCTTCGCGCACAGCCTGCCGCCCGCTATCGGGATCAGATTCAAGTGCAGGTGCGGCGTGGTCTCGTCCGTGTGGACGATCGCCGAGATGATATTGCCTTCGCCGTAACGCTCCGCGAAGAAGCGGGTGCATTCGGCAAAGAACTTCTCTTGTTCTTGCGGCGATAGCCCGCCAAAGAATTTCCTGTCCGAGCCCACAACGAAGGAACACATCAGAACGGCATCCTTGCGCACTTTGGTCGGCAAGTCAAGAGCTTCGATCTTATCGTTGATGAATTGCGTATAGCTGCGCTGACGCTTGACAATGTGGTAGTTGCCGCTCGTGCGTCTGCAATCGATCTGCGGATTGCCTGCCCGATAGGTTTCGTCGCGTTCGTTCTCTTGTTCGACTGGCGCAATGTCCGTCTTGTGATACTTTTTCATGTGACAAACTAAATAGCTTATAGATTTATCTCCTTTGATTTTTTCTGTTAAAAAGCCTCGCAGAGCCCACATACTTTGCTTGCAAAGTATAGTGGGCTATACTTCTTCGTCGAACTCAAAAGCTCGACCGTGTTTTGCTTGCCGTTTTTGGCGATTACTTTTCCCTTCTACGGCGGTCTGATCGTTATTTGATTGTTCATAATTTTCCTCCTAAAATTGTATTTTTCTATCCTTAGTCCACGCCGAAAAAGGTGGGCTTCAATAGCTGAAAAAGGACACAAAAAAGCCGCTGACTGCTCTTTCCTCGTCACCGACTTTGACCTTATTTAGCGGGTTCTCTCCGCTCTATGGTGGCCAGCCATTCTGTTAAGTTGTATGGATGTTTCCGTTGTAGAGGGCCGCGCTTTCCGAAAAAGGCGTACACTTATAAAAGCCCATCACGGCGCGTTCTAAAACTTACAATGACAACGGCATACTTTCTAAAAATGCGTACAACTAAAAAAACCTGTCATCGCACGTCTTTTCAAACGGCTCGGGTGCGGCGCATGGTGCGCCGAAACATCGCGGAGAACTTGCTCCGCACACGCGGAATGCATACCTTCCGCATGGCTCTCCTCATTACAAGGAGATACCTTCATGCCACTTCTGCGGTACGATAAAAGAATACAGGCAGCTTTCCGCCTATATACTTTACATTATATCATATAGACGCGGCGTTGTCAAGAGAAATGAGAACATATGTTTGTAAATTTCTCCGAGAAATTTTATTAACATGCCTATACTTGTCATATTTGTTGCAGTATAATAAAAGGGAAGAAAGATATGGATGCGAATCAATATTAGCATCCGATTTTTCTGGTATTTTACTGAAATACTCTTGAAAAATGGCTCTATATATGCTATAATGTCTAAAAAGCAGTGTAAGTTAGTTGCATAAGGAGAAGTTCTATGCCCTCTGCGTTGTCGTCTAATGAGATTTTGAAAGAGCTTAATATAAGCCGGTCTACTTTCTATTATCTGTTAAAACATCGTCTGATCGAATTACCTACTACTTCTACCGGGCGTTATGTTTGGGATGAAAAATCCATTTCACAGCTTAAAACAATGCTGAAAGAAGCGCCGGCAGATAATACGGCGGCTTCGGAACCCGCCTACAAGACCACCCAAATCAATAATAGGCGTTATCTCGGCAACAAATACAAATTGCTGGATTTTATCAAGTCTACGGTAAATCGAGAATGTAGCGCAATCAATACTGTTGCTGATATTTTTGCAGGGACGGGTTCTGTTGCGTCCGCTTTTTCAGATAAGAAGCTGATTACGAATGACTTACTCTACTTTAATTACATTTGTCACGTTGCGTGGTTCGGTTCGCAAAAATATGATAAAGAAAAGATAATTGACTTGGTTTGCTTCTATAACGCCGTGCAGCCGGACGAAGAGAATTATATGTCGGAAAATTTTTCCGATACGTTTTTTTCTGCTGCGGATTGCCGTAAAATTGGGTTTATCAGAGAGGATATAGAAAGCAAATACAAGAATGATCAGATCAATGCCAGAGAGCGTGCGATTCTGATCACTTCGCTGCTCTACGCAATGGACAAAATCGCGAACACCTGCGGTCATTACGATGCCTATATACGCAATGCTGAATTCTGCCGCCATCTTGAATTAGCTGTCCCCTTGGCAAGCAATGATAATAACGAAAACAATCAATGCTACAATGAAGATGCTAACGAGTTGATCAAACGTATAGAGGCTGATCTGGTGTATATCGATCCGCCGTATAATTCAAGACAATACTGCGATTCATACCATCTTCTGGAAAACGTTGCAAGGTGGGAAAAGCCAAAGGTATCGGGTGTTGCCTTAAAGATGGATCGTTCAAAACTCAAGAGTGATTATTGTACTTCAAGCGCAGCGCAGGCGTTTGAAGATCTTGTTTCGCATATTAAGGCGAAATATATTCTGTTGTCGTACAATAATATGGCGACAAAAGGCAACGACCGTTCCAACGCCAAAATCAGCGACGCAGATATTATGCGTATTTTATCACGGAAGGGGCGCGTAAAGGTCTTTTCGGAAAGCTACAGGGCGTTCAGCGCCGGGAAATCAAACATCACAGGGAATGAAGAGCGTTTGTTCCTTTGTGAGTGCTATGACTACAAGCAAAAAGAGCTTATCCAATCCCCCCTCAATTATACGGGAGGAAAATACAAGCTCCTGCCCCAGATACTGCCCCATTTCCCGCAGGATATAGATAGGTTTGTCGATTTATTCTGCGGCGGCGGGAATGTAGGTATCAATGTTCCTTGCAATCGCGTTATTTTTAATGACAATAACGAGCTTCTTCGGTATATGTTTGGAACATTTAAAAATCTCGACAAGCAAGTAACTTTTGAAACGATCGACGCGATTATAGAAAAGTACGGCCTTTCCAACACGGAAAAGTACGGGTACGATTTTTACGGGTGCAATAGCGCGGAAGGACTTGCTGCATATAATAGTTCTCGTTATCTTAAATTAAGAGATGATTTTAATCATCATACCAATTTAGAGTATAACTATTATGTTACGCTGTACGTCCTGATTGTCTATGCCTTTAATAATCAAATCCGTTTCAATCGCAAGGGTGAATTTAATCTCCCTGTCGGAAAACGCGACTTCAATAAAAAGATGCGTGAGAAGCTATCGACCTTTATTGACCGATTAAAGAGCGGTGATTATAGTTTTGCAAGCCATGATTTCAGAGAACTTCCGACTGACGATTGGAATGAGAGTACCTTTGTCTATGCCGATCCGCCTTATCTGATCACTTGTGCTACGTATAACGAGCAGGACGGCTGGAACGAAACGCTTGAAAAAGAGCTGCTTACCTATCTTGACAATCTGAATGAACGAGGAATACGCTTTGCGCTTTCTAATGTTCTTCATTCCAAGGGGAAAGAGAATAAGATACTTCTCGATTGGATTGATAGGAATGTTGACCGTTATCGCGTGATTTACCTCGATTATAACTACGCGAATTCAAATTATCAGACAAAAGATAAAACTTCCAAGGCAGAGGAAGTGCTGATCGTAAACTATTGATAGGGAGCTAAAGCATGAGTGAAGCTTATTATTTTCAAAGATACTACACAAAGGAAAATGCGCATTCAAGCAATGCACTTTTGCTGTTAAAACGTGTATATTTTTACAATCAAAAGATATTCTACAATGTCTTATCGTTCTGGACAGACAATGAATCCGATAATTTTTTACCTTCCTTTGTGACTCAAGAAAGAGGAAATAAAAGCGTGCCCGATTTTTGTATACGGCAGAAAGGATTTGAACTGATAGTTGAAGCAAAAGAGAAACGTAATGGTTTTTCGCAGAATCAGTTAGAGAGACACCTCAACGCTTTTCAAACTGATAACAGTGAAAAAATCTTGGTTTTGCTTGCTCCATCGTTTAGCGAAAATGACAAAAATATTGTTGATTCTATTAAAACAAAAATTAAATATGTTATTTGTATAACCTATATGGATTTATATGAGGCAATAAAAAGCCATTGTGATGAAAGACGGGATTTTGAACTTATCGAGCTTTTAGATGAATACCGAGAATACTGTGCCGCTGAAAACCTTATTGACGATACCAACAACACAATCATGGTGAGATTAGCCGGTTCAACGATGGATTTTAATATTCAACCTGATATCCATATCTATTTTGATAAATTTGAACATCGTTATGAAGGTTTCAGATATTTAGCATTGTATCAATCAAAAAGCATCAAATATATAGGAAAAATTCAAAAAGTCGTAAAGGGATTTAGGCAGCCAAATGGTAGTATTCATATGGAAGGTCTTGTTCCGCACAAATGTGCTATATCAGACGAAGAAAAAAGGCGCGTGGAAAAAGCGATAGATCAACAGGAAAACCTTTACGATAATGCAAGTATCCCCCACTGTTACTTTTTGGTAGAATCCTTTGTTCCCGTAGAGAATTTCACAAAATCGAGCAAACGGGCTTTATATGGAAGAAAAAAATTTTATCTTTCACAGTTTAATTTACCTATCAACTGTTCAGCAGAGGAAATTGCTGAACAAATGAGAAATAGAACCTGGGAAGAAATAGATAATAATTGAGGAAATCAAAATGCCCACATACAAAAGCTATTGTTGGTCGCTTGGAACTACAAGCTTCCGAATGGTCGAGTTTAATAGAAAGATTGAAAAACAGCTTGAACTTTTGCGCGATTTTTGGGCTAATCCTGCTTTTTCGGATCAGCAATGGTCTAAAAACGAGCCGTTGCAGATTGAATATTATAATTTTCTCAAAGAAAGCGGCTTTATTGAAGGCGAAGCTTCACGAAAAGCAAAAGACGCAAGAGAAAAAACATCCGGGCTTGTAGATCTCGGCCTTATCAACGATGAACGCAGGCTCACAGAGGCTGGCGCTGCGTTATTGCAGGTAGCATTAACTGCTAACTTCAATACCAGTAATCTGCTTCAAATTCCGGCGGATAGTTTTCTGTATCTGAAACAGCTCCTTAAAGTCCATTCACCTATCAATAGCGGCTATGTGCGGCCTTATATTATCTTGATCATGGCACTCAACCGCTTGGGCGAGTTGTCGTTTGATGAGTTTACATACCTTTTGCCGCTCGCAATCGACGAAGCAAAAACCCGGGATATATTTGATAGTATTGAAAAGATTCGGAGCGGCAACACTACTATCGATGAAACGATAATCGATATCCTTATGGATATGCCGAATTACCAAGAAGCACTTGATATACTGCTTGCGAACGATGTTACCGAAGAGGTCATTACAGAAGTCGGCATGAATCGCAAGAGCAGTATTTATGATAAGCCGTATTTGAAGTTGTATAAGGCACTACAGGATGTCATTGCTACCCATTCTGATGCTGCTGCAATCAATTTATTTAACACGGTAAAAACAGTCAGCGGCAAAAGTTCGATCCTTTGGAAACAGTATCTTTTCAATACGACCTTGACAAGCAGAGTCAATAGAGACGGCTTTGCCACAGTGAATAGCCGCGCCCGCATTTTTAACTGCGCAGATGAAACGGAGTTCAAAACTGAATTTTTCAAACTTCAGCATTTATTTAAGGCAAGGAGCACTCTATCGGATTATTTTGACCTTAACAGACGTTACTTCAAAACGACTGATACCGTATTGTTCCAAGACGGTAAAGTCAAGTTTGATATAATCCCGAATTGTTTCTTCAAAATTGCCGAAGAACGCCTTACAGCTTTAGCATATACTTCAGATGATAATCTGATGGAAAACACCTCGTTGGAATCAATTGTCGGGACGCAGATAACCGAAAATCAGATATTTGCCAAGGTTGAAGAAATATACGGTGTTCAAGTTCGTAATTTGTATGACGTACAGGCTTTTGTCGATAGAGAACGCTATGAGCGATTCAATGCGATGATTGACCGCAAATTCACGGACGAAAACATTATCTCCCTCTTTTCCGCTTTTGAAGATAGGCGTGATAGCGATATTCAGGCTATGGTAACGAACAACGCGGATGTGCCTACTATTTTTGAGTATGTGCTGGCTATCGCGTGGTATAAGATTTCCGGAAGGCAAGGAAAAATCCTTGACTATATGAACTTATCACTTGATGCGGATCTGCTGCCTGTAACTCATGCTGCCGGTGGACATGAGGACATTACCTACAAATACGAGGCGACGGAAGACTATCCTGCACACACCCTTCTTTTGGAGGCGACGCTTGCAAGCAGTACAAATCAACGCCGCATGGAGATGGAGCCCGTTTCGAGACATTTAGGGGATTATCTCTTATCCCACGCCGATGAGCAGGCATATTGCTTATTCGCAACGACATATCTTCACGTTAATGTGGTTTCGGATTTCAGGATGAGGAAGAATAATCCCTATTACTCAACCGATGGCACACGTTTCGTTGAAGGTATGAAAATTATACCTTTGCAGACAAGCGAGATAAAGACTATCATTGAGAAGGGATTGACGTACGGCAACCTTTACCGCATATTTGAAGCGGCTTTCACCTCTACGGTAGCACCAAATTTGTGGTATAATAAGGAGGTAATTGAAAAACTATGACAGCTGAAGAATTATTCGCAGGATGGTTGGATAAACAAGACTATTGGTTGAAAGCATTATATCAAAGTTTATCATTGCACCATCAAATAAGCGAGGACGATTTAAAGGAAATAATAGATTCCTACGTACAGAAAAAGTTTTATGACATAACTTTTACAGTTGAGGAATCAATTTCTCACGGTATTACGCTTTCAAAACTTTATGATGTACAAGGAGTTAATAGGCTTATACAAGGTCAAGAAATAGTATTTGGAACAAAATTAACCGTTGTATATGGAGAAAATGGTACGGGGAAAACTGGATATTCAAGAATAATTCAACAAATAGGAAATTATATTGGAGATGTTAAACCAATAAAGCCTAACGTATTCGAAGCTGATCAAACACCGCACGCAAAAATCGATTATAAAACCGCTGAAGGCGAATTGACCATGTTAGATTGGCATGCCGGCGATGGAGCTAAATTAGGAGTGAAATTATTCAACAACGAGTGTGTCCGTTTTTCACTAAATAATGAACGTAAAATTGATTTTCAGCCATATATTTTTTATGCGTGTGGAGAACTTGCGGATGCTACTTCTAGATTAGGTACATTAGTAAGTCAACGGCTAAATGAACTTTCTCAAGCTGCTATTTTTCCTGTGATAGCAGGGACTGAAATTCATAAGCAAATAGCAGCAATTATAACAGAATGCAGCGTTGATAAGTTGCGTGCGTTGGATGAGCAAATAAATTCGATGGAGATTAGTGCTCTAGATGACGAACAAAAGAAGTTAAATATTGAAAAGGATAAATGTTCGATTGCAGCACTTGAAGCGGATTGGCGAACAAGTAACAGTTTACAAAAAAGTATACAAAATATTATTTCGGCTACAATTAAGTCTGAATTTTACAAATCAAAAAAATATCAAAAATATCTAAACAATGAAAAAAGGATTAAAGAACTACAGGATAAAACGGATGTTAAAGCCATCTTATCACGGTTAAATATTGACGAATCAATCAGTAGTATTTTTGAGAAATTCATTTTTGAGGCTGATAAGTTATACAAATTATTAACACATGACAAATATGGGATACAAGAGATGCACTCTTGCATTTTGTGTGGTCAAAGCATTGAATCTGATAATGTTGATGTTCATAAAATATTGCACCTTTATGGGGATTTAATTGCGGCAAGCAAGGCTGATTCTATTGACGAATTATTGGCGGAAAACAAAGCAATAGAAAATTCGCAGAAACAATTAATTCATTCTCTACAAGTATTGCAACAAACGCCTAATATTGATGGAAACGAAATTTTATCACGAGCGGTTAAAGAGCTAATAACATTATTTAAGGATTGCGCTATTGATAATTTTGAAGCTCTGGTTGATCGCCAAGTTAATGAAATAATTACTTTTGATGAGGCACTCGTAAAAAAATCCAGTGAAATCCAAACAGCAATACAAAATAACGAGGAAAAACGAAAGGACTTAAATTTAAAGCTTAATGAAATTAAAGCAAAAATTGATGTCTATAAGAATTATGAGAATATACGTGCTTATTTGTTGTCGTACATTAACTTGTCAGTCTTGAAGAGTATAAATAATCATGGAATTTCAAAATGTCAAAAGGATATCCAAGAAAAGCTATATAAGAGTTCATTTATGTCGTTGTTACAAACTACATTAAATGAACTTAACGCACCGCCTGAAGTTAAATTTAATACGGCAATTAGTAGCTCTAGAATGGCAATTAAACAAGGATATGATAAAATAGTAAAGGGAAATCAGCTAAATGAAATACTTAGTGAGGGAGAACAAACTGTTGTTGCTTTAGCGCAATTTATTGCTGAAAGCAAGTTTAATCCACATGAAAATGTTTTGTTTTTTGATGACCCTGTAAATAGTTTGGATTTGAAAAGAATGCAAACTATTGCAAAAACTCTTGTTTCGTTAGCAAAGGAGAAGCAGGTTGTAATTTTTACACATAATTATGTATTTCTAAGTTTCCTTAAAGCGTTCATAGATAAAAAAGAATCATCAACAGACTATAAATTTTATCAGACAGAACCAGCAGTTCAAGACGGTAAAAATTATGTCGGAAAAGTGACGGAGAGAGATAATCCCAACATAGAAACATATGAATACTACCATAAAGAAGTTGAAAAGATTATTAAACGAGCCGAAAAAGCTCCTGTTGACTTGAAAGAGATTAAGCATGCTTATGGGTGTTTAAGATGTGCAATTGAGCTATTAATTGGTGATAAAATTTTAAAAGGTACGGTTGAACGATATAAACCCGATATAAGTGTTATTCGTTTTAGTAGAATTAATTTATCAGCGCTTCAAGAAGATCAGGAGTCATTAACGGAATTATATGAAAACATTTGTCGCTATATTGACGGACATAGCTCTGCATTAGAAGCAAAGATAGATCCAGATATAACCACTCTCAAATCTGATTATTCCAAATTAAGCACTATTGCAAAAAGGTATAAATAGCAACAAAAAACCATGAAAGCAATCATTTACGCTCGGTATTCGAGTGACAACCAAAGAGAGGAGAGCATCGAAGGTCAGATCCGCGAATGCATGGAATTTGCCGAGCGAAATGGCATTACCGTGTTCGGTACATACATCGACCGTGCGCTTTCTGCAAAGACGGATAACCGTCCCGAATTCCAGCGGATGATCAAAGACAGCTATCGCAAACTGTTTGATACCGTGCTCGTTTGGAAGTTGGACAGGTTCGCCCGCAATCGCTACGACTCCGCCTACTATAAAAACATCCTCAAAAAGAACGGCGTAAAGGTCATATCGGCAAAGGAGAACATCTCCGACGGACCCGAAGGCGTGCTGCTCGAATCGATGCTTGAGGGCTGGGCAGAATACTATTCGG
>ERZ1106952.57-NODE-57-length-90451-cov-116.021505_pt1 | contig 90451 bp, 85 predicted proteins | sample MGYA00403677_ERZ1106952 | MGnify/ENA primary metagenome ERZ1106952 (study PRJEB35170, sample SAMEA104062415) | human gut metagenome | biome: human gut; feature: human-associated habitat; material: faeces | place: Denmark | collected 2012-05-14 ... | reverse complement strand
CTACGGGTCCCACAGGCCCCGCCGGCCCTACGGGTGCGACAGGCGCTACGGGAGCAACGGGTCTCAGCGTTACGGGGCCTACCGGTCCTACCGGCCCCACGGGCCCGACGGGCCCCACGGGCGCGACCGGTGCAACGGGAGCAACGGGAGCAACGGGCGCTACCGGTGCTTCCGCACCATTGGAGACCCTGACGGCCTATTCGACGCCTTCTCAAGTCGTAGATACCGGCGACCCGGTCGTATTTGACAGAACGGCTGCTCAGACAGGGACGCAAATCACGCACGCGGATAACTCCGCCGAAATTCAGATCTCTCAACCCGGCACCTATTATGCCGCCTATAACGGAACGGCTTTCCCGCAGCCGAACGCCTCTCTGCCGGAGACCAATCTTTTGGTTTTCACACTGAACGGCACGCAAATAACGGGCGCCGCGACGCAGCATGTTTTTACGACGGCCAACGAAACTTCGGCGCAATCGTTGTCTTCCGTGATCACCGTAACGACGACGCCGGCGACTTTGCAGGTCGTATCGAGCGGCGGGGCATTCGGCTATTCCAACACCTCTCTCAACATCTTCAAGATCGGCTGACATTCTTCCGACCGGCCGAAATATAAACGGGACGGTTTTCCACAAGGAAAACCGTCCTTTTTTGCCGATATGCGCTTGACGAAAAGGCGCAAAAAGTATTATCATATAGGGCGGACAGAGGAGGTCACCCATGATAACGGAAGATTTACATACGCATACTTTTTTTTCTCAGGACGGAAGAGAAGATATGCGTAAAATGATCGAAACGGCGATCGGACGCGGGCTTGTATGGTACGGTACAAGCGAACATTTTGATTACGATTATATGCGGAGGAATATTCTTCTGAGAGGAAAACCCATGCTTCTGATCGATGCGGGGGCATATTTTAAAAGAGCGCGCAGGCTCCAGAAAGAATTTGAGGGAAAGATCCATTATCTTGTCGGCTGCGAACTCGCGTATGACGATTCGGGACTCGTAAAAAGGCTGTATATGCAGACGGAGGAGAAATACCACCCCGATTATGTGATCAACAGCGTGCATACCTGTCTGAACGCGGACTGCTATTTTCCCGAATTTTTTGACGGCAAAAGCAAAAAATTCGCTTATTCCGCCTATCTTTACCGCATTTTGGAAAGCCTTGACGCGCCTTACGCTTACGATATCGTGGCGCATATCGGTTACTGTTCGCGCAACGCGACTTATACGGACCCCAAACTCAGATACGAAGAATTTTCCGACGTGCTCGACAAGATCCTTAAAAAAATCGTCGAAAAAAATAAAATCCTGGAAGTCAATACCTCTGCCAAGACGGCCGGCAGCCCCTTTATTCCGGATACGGATATTTTAAGCAGATATTACGAACTGGGCGGAAGGAAGGTGATCTTTGCCTCCGATGCGCACGACGCCGGCCGCATTGCGGACAAGCGCGAACTCGTAGCGGAAAAACTTAAAGAGATCGGTTTTACCCATGTCACCATTCCCGTAAAAGGAAAACAGATCGAACTGCCCCTTTGAAACGGCATCGGCAAAAACCTGCAACCCGATTTCTAAAAATATATAAACAGAGGCGGACCGTTTGCCCGCCTCTGCTTTTTCATAACGGCTCCCGCCATACGGCGGGAGCCGGCCCGTTTCCGTTCTTTTGTATTCTGCGTATCCCCGTTTTTCCGTCCGACGCGCGGCAAATGATTCTTGTTTTCGTACACATATTGCCGATACGTCTGCAAAAAACAGGCACCGCAACGCTATTCTTTTTTATCTTTCAGCGTGAATTTATACAGTTCGCTCTTTGAAACGCCCCTGTCCTTTGCCGCCGCCTTGAGAGCCTCTTTCACGCTCATTCCGCGGGATACGTAGTACCCGATATGTTCCGTTTCGGAAAGAGCGTTGAGCGGATTTTCCCGCTCTTCCGCCCCCTTGACGGCGAGGACGTATTCCCCTCTCTTTTCTCCCGCAAGCCCTTCGGCAAGCCGGAAATATTCGATGCTTTCGTGTATTTTGGTGATCTCGCGCACGGCGCACGCTTCGCGGTCTCCGAACGTCTCGGCCATCAGGCGGACGTCGCCGTCCACGTCCTGCGGAGCGCTGTAAAACAAAAGCGTCCCGTCAAACGACGCATATTTTTCCAGAAATTTTTTCTTCTCGCCCGTTTTGCCCCGCAAAAAGCCGAGAAACGCGAATTTATCCGCGGGAAAGCCCGACAGAACGAGCGCCGCGACAAAGGCGCACGCCCCCGGGATCAGCGTGTACGCGATGCCGCGTTCCCGCAGCGCGCGAATCAAAAGATTGCCCGGATCGGAAATGACGGGCGTGCCCGCGTCGGACACCACGGCGATCTGTTTCCCTTCCGCCGCAAGCGCGCACAGTTTTTCCGCCGCCGCCGTCTCGTTGAATTTATGGCAGGCGATCAGCGGCTTTTTGATCGAAAAATGATTGAGAAGTTTCAGCGTATGGCGGGTATCTTCGCAGAATACCGCATCCGCGGCGCGCAGCGTCTCCAGTGCGCGTTCTGAAATGTCGCCCAAATTTCCGATGGGCGTCGCGACAAAATATACCATATCCGCTCCCTTAAGTTTCTGCCGCAGCGCATTGCCGCGGCGCCCGCAAATCCGTCAGTTGACGGCGTCGGGCAAAATGTCTATGCCCTCTTTTGCGCCTTTCGTGCCCTCTGCGAGGATCAGATAGGGTTTCGCCCCCTCTCTGCCGCGCACGAATTGCAGTTTTTTCGGCTCGATGCCCCGCGATTTCATCGCAAACAGCACCTCGGCAAGCCTGTCCGCGCGATTGGTCAGCGCGAGCCGGCCGCCGAATTTGAGTTTTTTTGCGGCCGTTTCCACGATCTCGGAAAGGGTGATCGTGATTTCCTTTCTGCAGATCGCCTTTTTATAATCCTCTTTTTCAAAACCGCCGCGCTCATACGGAGGATTGCAAAGGATCAGCGAAAATTTTTCGTCGTACTCTTTGCCGATATCCTGCACGCGGCAGCATACCGCTTCAAAATTTTTCAATCCGTTCAGGAGAACGGAGCGGGCACTCATTTCGGAAAGTTCTTCCTGCATTTCAAACAGCGTTACCGAACGCACGTGCGGATTGAGCGCGTAAAAATGCAACCCCACGATGCCGCTGCCCGCGCAGAAGTCCGCCACGACGTCCCCCTTTTTCCCCTTGGCAAATCGAGAAAGAAGAACGGAATCGCTGGTGAACCGATACAAATTCACATTCTGAATGATTTTCAGATTTCCTTCGAAAAGTTCTTCGACGACCTCTCCCTCTCTTCCCTGCATACGCGCATCTCCTTTCCCCAATATGTTAACACAAAGAGCGGATAAAAATCAACCGTTGGCGTTGACAAACGCGCGCAAACATTCTATAATGAAAGAAAAAAACGGAGAAAAACAAAATGCAGTTATCCGAAGCGATCCAAAACAGGAGGAGCATCCGCAAATATAAGACGGGGATCAAGATCCCCCGCGAACACATCGAAAAAATGCTGGAAGCGGCGATGATGGCACCCAGCGCCGTCAACAGCCGCCCGTGGGAATTTGCCGTCGCAGAGAGCGAAGAGTTGAAGGAAAGCCTGATGCGCGTGCATCCTTCCTGCCCCATGCTGAAAACGGCGTCTGCGGCGATCGTCGTGATCGGCAGGCCTGATCTGCAGCCCGGACGTAGTTTTTGGCCGCAAGATTGCGGAGCGGCGATCGAAAATATCCTTTTGCAGGCGCTCGATCTCGGTTACGGCACATGCTGGTGCGGCTGTTACCCCGTGGCCGACCGCGCAGAGGGCGTAAAAAAGGTGATCGGTACAGAAGGCGTTCCCGTGGCGATCGTCGCCGTGGGCGTGCCGGACGAAGCGCCCGCGGCCCGCGGCTTTTACGACCCTTCACGCGTGAAATTTTTGTAATTTTGCAACACCACAAATGCACGGCAACGCGCAAAGGCTCCGCATATGCGGAGCCTTATTTATTGGGTAATTCGAAAATATATTTTTATGATAATCAATCACTCCACGCTTTTTCAGCAAAGACAATACTGCCGACAAAGCGTACCTTATAAATCTATTTTTCTGAACGCTTTTGCAGAAAGGACACACGCAGCCGCCGTAAAGGCGGCATAAATACCCACTCCTACCGACAGTGCCGTAAACTTTGCCCCGAAATGAAATGTATTGCCTCCGTTCAGCACTTCGGAAAAAAGGGGAACTGTCCAGCGCAGACAAACACACGCCCCGATCAGTAAAAAAAGAAGCGTCGCAGCGGCAACGAACGGCACGCCGATTTTTTCCGGGCTTCTGTAATAAAGAGGAAAAAACACCAAATTGAAGCATCCCAAAATCAAGGCGCCATTGCCCGCTAAGGCAATATTGGCAGAAATCCCCACCGCATTGTACTGCATATCGACGGGCAAAATACACTCTTTAATTGTACCCATAATAATGGTCAGCAAAAGCAGGACGCATTGCAGAATAACGGTCATCAAAATCCTCGCGAGAGGGACAGATTCCTTTTTAACGGGCAAGGCGCAGGTAAAGGACAAGTCTTTGTTTTCACGCGAAGCCATACATACAAAGTAGACAGACAGCCCGGAAAAAAAGAAGATGACCTCGTAAGGATAGTTCGGCACAAATACGAGTGCCGAAAAAAACAAAAAAATGACAGAAGTCGGATGCAGGCAGAGAACAAATTCCTTTTTTATAAGTTTCAGCATAGAGTGTTTTTCTCCTTCATCGACTCTTCCAAATGAATCATGATTTGATCAAGAGAGGCTTCCGATACTGCGGCGCCCTCAGGCGGGACAGAAGATCGCGGAAGCAGTCCCTCAAACCCGTCTTTAACGGATTTGACGCCGATTGCAGACGCTCTGCACGCTGCTTCGGCAGTAGAAAAACGCACCAGCGCATATTTGCAAAGCAATGCTTTCAGGGAAGATTCAAGCAGAATCTTACCATCCGAAATATATACGATGCCGTCCGCGATACGCATGAGATCGGAAGTAATATGCGTAGAGAAGAGTACGGAAACACCCTTTCCCCTTACAAGAGAAAGCACGATATCACAAAACTCTTCGCGAGAAACGGGATCCAGCCCGCTCGTCGGTTCGTCCATGACCAACAGACGCGCACCATGTGAGAGGGCGAGGGCAAGCGAAAACTTTACTTTCATGCCTTCCGAAAGTTCGCGCACCCTTTTGTTTTCGTCCAAACCGAACTTTTTAAGATAAAGGCCGTATTCCTCAACATTCCAGGCCGGATAAAAAGAAGCGTAAATTTTGCGAATTACAGAAAGTTTTTTGAGCGGATATTGTGCGAAACCGCCGCCTACGTACCCGACTTTTTGTTTGATTTCGTTTTCTTCGCTTTTAAATTCTTTTCCGAATACTTGTACGCTGCCCTGTGCCGAAATCAAGCGCAAAATACCATTGATGGTCGTGCTTTTGCCCGCGCCGTTCCTGCCGATCAAACCGACGATGCGCCCTTCTTCCACAGTAAAACTTACGCGATCCAAGCAAAAGTGTGCATAGGATTTCGTCAGATTTTTTACGGAAAGCGCTGTCATCTGTCCTCTTCCCCCTCGCTTTTTACTTTGCTGACCGCATTCCATAATGATTCCATATAGGAAAACGGCTGCAGGGCGATCCCCTGCCCCTTGTCAGCCATAAGCACAAGCGAATCGCCCGTTTGCAGAGAAAACATTTCGCGTACTTCTTTGGGAATAACGATTTGACCCTTGGGGCCGATTTTTACCGTCGTCAGATATTTACCTTCCGGAAATTTTTCCATTTTACGCCTCCTGTTGGAATAGTATTACTTTTCCAACTTATTTGCCTCTATTATATCTTTCACTGCAAATAAAGTCAAGCGCTTTTCTTAAAAAATGTGTGTAACAACATAAAGCGCGTGCATCGAAAAATCGATGCACGCGCTTTATCTATGTGTTTTATAATTCCCTATCAACGATTTTGCCTTTAAACAGAGTTTCAAACAGATCGAACGTCCCCTTTTTGAGCAGAGACCGCTGGCACAAAAAGGCGTTGCTCACATCGTTATAGACGAGAAAATAACAGGTTTTCGTGCGAATGACCTTTTTGATATCGGCAATGCGCTTCACTTTTTTTACTTCCTTATTCGGCAAATACTGAATAAACGTTACCCTGTCTTCCGCGATGGTAACGCGCAATAACCACTTTTTATCTTCGAGAGAACGCGAGGGACGGGCTAGGAACAAAAAAACGGTCAACAAAGCAAGGAGAAGAGCAAAGACGGCGAGCACAATCCAACCGCCGCCCGTGACGCCGCTCACGACCGCGATCACCGCAACGACTGCGGTCAGCACGAGCGTCCAAACGGCAAAATATTTCTTTTTCAGCCTGTCGGCGATCTGTTTGTTCCTCAGGGAGATCTCCCCGTAAAATTCGATCATGCGAATATTATACCACAAAGAGACCGCCTTCGCCAATGATTCAGAGTGTTTTTTACGCAAAATCCTGCCGTTTTACGTCCGTTTGACCGATGTTTTTATATCATTCTCCATTTTTTGCGCCGCTCTTGAAATTCTGTACGCCGCCATGTTATACTGAAAGGACAAAAAATCTGTTGTTTTGATAAAAGGGAGACGAAAATGAAGAAAAGCAATCGTATTTTTGTAAAATTATTGGTCGTTATACTCTGTGCCCTCTGTACGGCGCTGGCTTTGTCCGCATGCAGTGAAAGCGTTTCCGTATCGCTCACGCCGCAATCGGCTGCGATCGGCGTGGGAGAAACGGTAACTCTGACTGCCACCGCACAAAATACCGACGAACAGGCGGCGTTTTCTTCTTCCGATCCGTCGGTGGCGACGGTTTCGCAGGAGGGCGTCGTGACGGGCGTCGCGCCCGGAACGGCAACAATCACCGCTCGCGCGGGCGGAAAGAGCGCGGAAACCTCCGTGACCGTGAAACCGTATTTTTACGCAGACGCGCAGACAAAGACCATCGAACTGTACGGCGCGCAGGGGCTGAAAGACCTCAATAAAAGCGTCAATACGGACGGGTCGGAATATCATCAGTATACGATCCGTCTCAAGAGCGACGCGGATCTCGGAGGTGAAGTCTGGAAACCCCTTTCCGGCTACAGCCTGACAGAATGCGTATGGGAGGGCGGCGGCCACACCGTTTCGAATCTTGTCATCAACGAGAGAAACACGAGCGAAGTCAATACGGGCGGAGACGCACTCGATACAATCGGCTTTATTTCCGGCACGAGCCGCATCACGATGCGCGATATCGTGTTCGATAACGTGCAGGTCTCTACGGACGGCACCGCCTATTACGGCATCGTGGTCGGCTATCTGGACGGAGACGGCACCTTTGAAAACGTGACGGTGCAGAACAGTTCCATCGAAACTTCTTCCTCGCGGGGCACGGCCGCTTTGGTCGGGTTTATCAACGACGTCGTGCGATTCCCCGGCGGAGTGGAAAGTTCCTCGCTGGAGATCACGGGCTGTAAAATCAAAAACGTGACGGTAAAATCGGCAAAATCCGCCGGGCTGGTCGGCAGAATGTGCAACGCGATCGTCAACCCCGAACTCATCACGGGCGATGAGCCGGCGAATACCTGGTACGCCTATTTTTACGATTGCGAAGTGACCGGCTGCAGTTTTTATACGACCGTATCCTACAACGCAGACGGCGCGCAGCCGGTGCACTGGGCAGCGAACGATATGACGGACATGATCGGCAGCGCCGCCGACAGAGACAATACGCAGTCGGGCAACCGTTTCTATTTTGCGGGCGCCGAATACACCTACTCGAACGGTACTTATACGGCGGTGCAATAAAATATAATTTCGCCTTCCCCGCGTTTTCTTCTTTATTCGGTTGACATATCCGCCGATTTGCGCTAATATATTGTTGCAATTGCAACAAAGGAGAATGGCGATGGAATCGGTGGTCACCTCCCTCTTCGACGGCGTTTCGCAAAAGGAATTTGCGGCGATGAGGGTCTGCTTCAAAGCCGTATCGAAAACGTACAAAAAGGGGGAAGAGATCCCCATGCCCCACGCGCGCGTGGCGGTCGTGGAAGGGGGGCGGGCAAGCCTGATGAAGACGGACGTGAACGGCATACGCACCATATTCGAACAACTCAGAAAAGGGGGCGTGTTCGGAGACGTGCTCGGATACGCCTGGGCGGACGCGGAATTTTTTCTCATCGCGGAGGAAGACTGCGAGATCTTATACATAGATTACGAACACATCGTAAAGCGCTGCCCCAATGCCTGCGAACACCACAGCACGGTGGTCCGCAATCTCGTACAACTCATGTCGGAAAAAACGCAGGCGCTTTCAGAGCATCTTGAGATCTTAAGCCGCCGCACCACACGCGAAAAACTGATGGCGTACTTTTCGATGCTGTCGGCAAAGGCGGGAAGTTCCTATTTTACCCTGCCCTTTTCGCAGACGAGCCTTGCCGATTACATCTGCGTGGACAGAAGCGCCATGATGCGCGAATTGAAGAGGATGAATGAGGACGGGCTGATCGAAACGGACCGCCGCAATATCAAACTTCTGCACAGGGCGGCATCGGAAACAAAATAAAGGAACCGGCGGAGGGGGATATCCCCCTCCGTTTTTCTGCCTTTTTATATAAAAGATCCGCCCGCAAAACGGACGGATCTTCATTTATAAAATATTGTGCGGCGAAAAGCCGCTTTCTTGCCCGTCCGAAACGGTTCATCCGTTTCGGGGCATTCCGCCGACAAGATCTTTTACGATCTCGCCCGCAAGCAAAAGGCCCGCGGCCGAAGGGACGAAGGACACACTGCCGATCAGCCGCTCCCCTTCCGCCACGCCGAACCGTTGCGGAACGTACGGCTTTTCTTCCGAATAGACGGCCTTTACCCCCGTTACGCCTGCGGCGCGCAGTTCCCTGCGCACGATCTTTGCCAACGGGCATTCGCGCGTCTTTTCGATATCCGCTACGCGAAAGGCGCCCGCATCCAGTTTATTCCCCGCGCCCATGCAACTGATGACGGGCACGCCCGCCTGGCGGGCCCTGCAGATCAGCAGGACTTTGCTCTTCACGCTGTCGATGCAGTCGGCCACGTAATCGTAGGCGGAAAAATCAAATTCGTCTGCACGATCGGCGCCGAAAAATCCGGCGACCGCCCGCACGCGGCATTCGGGAGCAATGTCGAGCGCGCGCTCTTTCATCACTTCCGCCTTATTTCTGCCCAGCGTGGAATGAAGCGCGACGATCTGACGGTTGAGATTGGACGGGGCGACGGCGTCACCGTCCACGAACGTGAGCGCGCCGATCCCCGCACGCACCAGCGCCTCCGCCGCATACGAACCTACGCCGCCGATGCCGAACACCGCCACGTGCGCCTTCTGCAATTTCTGAAAATTTTCCTCACCGATCAGCGAAATCTCGCGGACAAACGCATCGTTCATGCCTGACCTCCCGTTTTTACTATTATAAGAGATTCCGCGCCGCTTTTCAAGCGATTTTGCGCGGCGGAAAAAAGGTTTGCAAAATTGCGCGCCGCCTTGACAGCCGTGCGGGAAATATGATAAAATTCTTACAAAAAACCGGGGAGAAATTTATGTACGAACGAGCGGAATGCGCCGTCATCGGCACGGGGCAATACGGCACCGCAGTGGTGACGCAGCAATTTTCGGTACGGGGGATCCGGGTGCGCATCGTGGCGGATATCGATGCGAAAAAGGCGCAAAACGCATATCTTGCGGCAGGGCTGCCGGAAAAGGAGATCGCCTACGCGGCGGACGAAAAGGCGGCCGCCGCCCTTCTGAAAACGGGAAAGTACGTCTACACGGACGACGCAAACGCCGTCTTTGCGGCGCATCCCGACGTTTTGTGCGACTGCACGGGCAATCCCGAGGCGAGCGCGCGCATCGCCCTTGCGGCCCTGGATCGCGGCGTAAACCTCGTTGCGGTCGGCAAAGAGGCGGATAGCGCGGTCGGAGCCATCCTGCGCAAAAAATTTGCGGAAAAGGGCCTCGTCTATACGGCGGCGGACGGCGACCAGCACGGGCTTTTGATACAACTGGTAAAATGGGCGCGCGCATCGGGGCTGACCGTGATCGCGGCGGGCAAATCGCGCGACGGCGAACTTGTCTGGAATGAGGCCGCGCATACCGTAAGGCTGTGGGATTTTACCGCGGACGTGACGGGCAGAGAAGAGGTTTTGCGCCCCCTTGCGGGGAATGCGGCAAAGGGGCTTGCCGCGCGCAAAGCGGCCCTGGCCCCCCTTCCGTCTGCCGGCGGATACGATTACTGCGAACTCGCGATCGCGGCGAACGGAACGGGCCTTTCGCCCGCCTGCCCCGAACTCGTGCAGGCGCCCCTGCGCATCAGTGAAATCGCATCCGTTTACTGCGAACGGGAACACGGGGGCATCCTCGAACGGGGCGGGATCATCGACATGGTGCAGTGCCTTCGGCGCGAGGACGACTTCGGCATGGGCGGCGGAGTGTACGTCGTCGTACGCGCGGAAAACGGTTATTCGCAGAGCATACTGGCGGACAAGGGGCCTTCCAACGCCGATCATTCCGCCTGCCTTTTGTTCCGCCCCTATCACCTGTGCGGGGTGGAAACGCCGAATACGCTCATCCGCGCCGCACGCGGGCTGGACGGTACGGACGGGCTGATCTTCGGACTGGAATGCGAAATGCCGCCCTATCGACAGGCGTGGGACGTCGTGCGCACGGCAAAACGCGACATCGCCGCCGGAGAAATTTTTGCGGGCGATCACGGCGATATGTTCGACACGCTGATCCTGCCCGCCCGTACGCGCGGACCTCTTGCACCCGTTCCCGCGCACATGCTGACGGGCAATGCCGCGGCAAAAACGATCAAAAAGGGCGAACTGATCACCTACGAACACGTGACCCCGCCCGACGATTCCCTCCTTTGGGCGCTTCGCGAAGAGCAGGAAAAGGACTGCGATCGCGCATAATACATATCCCGCGCCGTTCGCTGAACGCTCGGCGCGGGATATTTTTTGTATATACATTGTGCCTGTCCGACCGCCCTCTTTTTTCTCATTTTGAAAAAAATTGCAAAAAAATGAAATAAATTTTCCGTTTGCTATTGAAAAACGGCCGAATATATAGTATAATGAGATATAGCAATGTTGCGGGCATATAAAAATCTAAGCAAGGGCTCGCCCGCAGCCGAAGGGGAAAATTTATGAGCATCAATGCGGAAAACATCAGAAATATTGCGGTCATCGGGCACAGCGGGGAAGGCAAAACCTCCGTCTGTGAGGCGATCCTGTTCAACGGCAAATCGACCGACCGATTGGGCAAGGTGACGGACGGCAACACCGTGACGGACTACGACGAGCAGGAAATCGCGAGAAAAATGTCCATTTCGCTCGCCGCGGCGTTCACCGTATGGAACGGAGTCAAGATCAATCTTTTAGACGTTCCCGGATTTTACGACTTTGAAGGGGAAGAAAACGAGGCGCTTCGCGCAGCGGGCGGCGCGCTCGTGGTAACGGGGGCGACGGGCTCTTTGTCGGTCGGAGCGGAAAAGGCCATCGACAAATGCCTGAAAAACAAGATCCCCATGGTCATCTTTATCAACGGCGTAGACAAGGACAATGCCGATTATGCGGGCACCGTTGCCGCGCTGAAAGAAAAATACGCCGGCAAGATCGCGCCCATCCAGATCCCACTTATGGAGGGAAATAAGATGGTCGGCTATATCAACGCCCTCAAAGAGACGTGCTATCACTTTGCCGACGAGGCGCAGAAACAGCCCATCCCCATCCCCGAAGAACTAAAAGGCACGCTTGCGGAGATGCAGGCGAACCTGACCGAAACGGCCGCCGAAAACGACGAGGCGCTCCTCGATAAATATTTCGAAGAGGGCGAACTCAGCAAAGACGAGATCATCCACGGTATCCGCAAAGGGATCTACAACGTAAACACCATCCCCGTCATGGCGGGCTCGGCGCTGCAGAACCGCGGCATCATAAACCTGATGGACGAGATCGTAAAATACATGCCCAGCGCAGAAGAGCGCAGAGAGATCCTTGCAAATTCCGTAGGAAAGGACGAACTTGTTGGCATCACCTGCGAGGCGGACGCGCCGTTCGCGGCACAGGTCTTTAAGACGGTCGTGGACCCCTTCGTCGGAAAACTCAACGTCATGAAAGTTTTCCGCGGCACGCTCAAAGCGGGCAGCACCGTATACAACGCGACCACTGAAAAGACGGAGCGCATTTCGCAGATCTATCTTCTCAAAGGCAAAAAGCAGGAAGCCGTTTCCGAACTCACGGCGGGCGATATCGGCGCGGTGAGCAAACTTGCGGCGACGAACACGGGAGACACCCTCTGCGACGAAAGCGCAAAGGTCAAATTCGACCCCATCCACTTCCCCCGCCCCGTCCTTTCGATGGCCATATATGCGGAGAAAAAGGGCGACGAAGACAAGATCTTTGCCGGGCTGAACAAACTTGCCGAAGAAGATTACACTTTTGCCGTAACCAAAAATCCCGAGACGGGAGAGATGCTCATCAGCGGTCAGGGCGAAACGCACCTTGACGTGATCAATAAAAAACTCAAAGCAAAATTCAACGTGTCGGCAGTGCTCAAAACGCCAAAGATCGCCTACCGCGAAACCATCCGAAAGACGGTCGAGGCGGAGGGCAAGCACAAAAAGCAATCGGGCGGACACGGGCAGTACGGGCACTGCAAAGTGCGCTTCGAGCCCTTTGACGGCGATTTCGAGTTTGCCGAAGAAGTGGTCGGCGGAAGCGTACCCAAGCAATATATCCCCGCGGTGGAAAAGGGGCTCAGAGAGTGCCTCCCCCACGGCGTTCTGGCGGGCTATCCCGTGACCGGACTGCGGGCGGTCCTCTACGACGGCAGTTATCACGACGTCGATTCGTCCGAAATGGCGTTCAAACTTGCCGCCGCCATCGCCTTCAAAGAGGGGCTGAAAAACGCAAATCCCGTGCTCTTGGAGCCCATCATGAAACTGAAGATCGCCATCCCCGAGGCATATCTGGGCGACATTATGGGCGACATGAACAAGCGCCGCGGCCGCATCCTCGGCATCGATATGATGGAAGAAATGCAGATCGTGAACGCCGAAGCGCCGCAGGCGGAACTTGCAAAATATGCGACAGACCTTCGAAGCATGACGCAGGGGCGCGGAAAATTCGTTGCGGAACTGGAGCGCTACGAAGAGGTGCCTTTCGCGGAATCGGAAAAAATCGTAAAGGCGCGCGCCGCCGAAAAAGAACAGCAGTAACAAGACGTAAAGCGCCCCGCTCAACACGGGGCGCTTGTTCAGAAATCAAATCATTCCGATATTAAAATCATGGCCGAAACAACCGAAATAAGGAACAAACCTGAAAAAGTTATATGTTCTCGGTCAAAAACATGCTTGAACAAACGAGTCGGGCGGCAGAAGGTTTTTTTCTGCCGCCCGATACCGTATTCAAACTGTAAAATCGGAACAATCAACTAAATATTTATATCCATTTCAAAAAAATCCGCGCAGGTTATTCCCGAGAAACATTCCGAAGCGCCTTGCTCATAAAGAAAAATATTAAATCCGCAATTGCAATAGCCAACAGAATACTCGCAACGTAAATCCCGGGCTTTCTGCCTTCTGCATACACCATATTGATCACCACTGCCAGAACAAAATAAACTACGATCAAAACAAACAGCGTAATAGAGGCAAACGAATCTGTCTTGTTTTTACAGGCGATCCCCTTAACCGCGCACAGGATCCGATAAACTGCATAAAAAATTACTACAAGGCCGACAGTGAACTGCAACAAATAAATAATACCTGCGAATAAGGGAAATACGTCCATGTTTTCTCCATAACAATTCAGAATAAAGGAAAACATTACGGAAAATCCCGTATCTCCGCCCGATACGGCACATATCTGAAAAGCCAGCACTGCTACGGCGGCAACACCCATGATGAGCAAAGCGATACCCGATAACACAGCGCCCCTTTCCTTTTCTCGCCTTTCTACGGGAGGGAAAGCATATTCTTTGGGTACAAAAACAGGTGTATCCGGCATCAAAGAAAGGCTTAAAAGAAAGACGATCCCGGGAACAACCACAATGATAAAAGATAAATATCCCGTAGAAGAAGCGTCATACTTACCATAAAAATCCGCATTAAAAAGCGCTGTTCCAGTAATTTCCAACAGCATAAATACAGCGCTCACATAAAGGCAAAGAGATACGGCAGTTTTGGCAAAAGATTCCGCTTTTTGATCAAAAAAATACCAAATACCGAAACCTAACGCCGCAATACCGGCGATTATTTGCAAAACTGCGCTTATACCGAGAATATAGCATAACCAATCCCCGCCAAAAACATCAGAAAAAAAAGCGCTTTCAAAATCGACAATGTCGAACGCTTTTTCGGAAATGGTAATCTTTCCGAATTCAATATAAATAAGATCGAACGAAAGTCCGAATATGGCGGCCAACCCCACAATCAGAGCAAAAGTCCCGCCCACTATCGATTTTGCAGTCATATCAGTTTACCTCAATCCAAAACGTACGGACAGCCTTAAATTCCCAGCAATTCTTTCTTTTTTGCTTCGAACTCTTCGTCCGTTATAATCCCTTCTTTATGGAACGCGGCATATTTTTGCAGAAGTTTCATTTTCTCTTCTTCCGTCGCCGGCGCCGCGTTCACGGGCGGAGCAAAAGGATTTTGTCCGTAAGGCATGACCGGCGGCACGAACGAATTTTGCCCGTAAGGCGCGGGAGGGGAAACAAATGTATTTTGCGCATAAGGCGGCACGGGAGGTTCGGGAGGTACGGGCGCGCCGGCGGGATAAGCGTTCGGCACGCGATCGCACTGCGGCCCGTAAGCGGCGGCCATTTCTTCGTTCGGCATGCCGTACATATTTTTCCGCGCCGCTTTCTGTTGGATGCGTTCGACGTCTTGCCGGTAATAACCGCCGGCAAGGCGGATATCCGGCACCATTTTCGCACAGACGAAATAAGCGATCGTAAACAAAACGCCGAAAATCAACGGGAGATATGCAAGTGTCTTCATCGGAAACATCTGTTCCATGGCCTCCATGATTTGATCTTTGTAATCTTCGTACTCTTCGCCTGCGATTGATTCACACAATAGTTCTTTGAACTGCGATACGTACAGGATCCCGCAGACCATATACAGCATAAGGGCCACAAGGCAACTTATGATGAGAGCGCGCGCCGCCGTTTCGCAATTTTTGAAAGCGACAGAACACGCCCCGACGACGATCGCCGCAACGCCGACAACGCATTGAAGAATGGAGATCGCCGCACTGAGATAAACGACCCATTCTCTGTGTGTCGTCCCGTCGAACAGGGCACTTTTAAAATCGAAAACCTGAAACCCGTTTTCCCCTATCACGGATATGGAATTGTACCTGGTGTCCACCAAAGACATCAAACTGAGGTCCACCGAAACCAAATCGGCCAAAAGCCCCAACAGCGAGGCGAGCCCGATCCCGAATGCCAGCACGCCGCAGACCAACGATCTGATTGAAACCCTCATCTTTTATCCTCCTTATTCTGCAAAAATATGCGCCGCCGGAATTATAAACCCAGCAATTGCTTTTTCTTTGCATCAAAATCTTCCTGCGTAATCACGCCGTCTTTGAGCAGTTGCGCATAGCGTTCGATCAGATCGAGGCGCCGCTCTTCGCTCATTTTTTCCGCCGGTTTCTGCGCCGCATACGCGCTGCGCTGCACGGGCGGCGGTACAGGCGTTCCCGGATATACGGGCGACGGTCCGGCGGAATATGCGGGCGGCACAGGCGCTCCGGCGGAATATGCGGGCGGCACAGGCGGCACGGGCGCATGGTTTACAAAAGCCGGATTCTGCCGTGAAGACTGCGGCGGCCGCATGAATACGGCAGGATCTTTCACGGGCTGCATCGAGGAAGCCGCCCGAGGCGGCTGCATGGAAGGAGCCGCAGGATAAGGAACGGCGCCCGCTCTCGCTGCATTGTTGCCCAAATACTTTTCGGGAACAAGATGCAGACAGATCAGATATCCTATCAGACAGATCAATGTAAAAATAAACGGGATAAACGCCGTTGTTTTCGCGCCGATCAATTCCATTTCATTGCAAAAGGCCAACCCGATGAATCCGAATACCATATAAACGAGCGTGGCCGCGCAAGCCGCTATAGAGAAGGCCGTTGCGGGCTTCCTGCACTGGATCATGCCGACGGACAACCCGCCGAGAACGATTGCCGCCGCACCAAGTACACATTGCAAGATGCCGAACCCTCCTACGAGATAAGCAAACCAGGCGTATCTGTAATCGATCGACCAGTTGCCGTCTTTTACGGACCAGTCCCTGAAAATATTGCTCTTGAACGAAAAGAAATCAAACCCGCTTTCTGCAACACCCACTTTGATAAAATTTGCGGTCAGGCCCAAAATGGCCGCCAGCCCGACAAAAACCGCCAAACATCCGCAAACGATAGATCTGATTGAAACCTTCATAAAATTTTCTCCCTTTTTCAAATATTTTACGATGCCGCGTTTTATACTGCCGCAGCGAGACAACCCCTTTTACTCTTTCAGCAATTCTTTCTTTTTTGCCTCGAATTCCTCCTGCGATAAAATTCCCTCTTTCCAAAGACGTGCGTAGCGCTCAAACAGTTCGAGCCGCTTCTCTTCGCTCATCGCGCCGTCAGCAGAGGGCGCCGCATATCGCGCATCGGCAGGGGTCGCACCGCCGTACCGATCCGCTGCCGCGCCGGCGGGCGGCATATATGTGTTCGCCTGCGCGGGATACGCATAAAAGCGCGGAGCCGTATTCGGCCGCATCCTTGCTCTTCCCAAAGGTATATCGGGCACTTTCGCCCTGCATATCGCATATGCGATCATCGTGAACAGCGTAAAGATCAGCGGCAGGTATGCGAGCGTTTTCCCCTGATAGGTCATGTTCAGTCCGTTGTACAAGGAAACGCCCACGATCCCCCATATCATATAAATGAACGTAAACACGAAAGTAAACACTACGAGGACGGTAGCAGGTTTCCCGCACTGCGGATAGGCGACGGAGACCGCGCCGACGATCATCGTCACGACGGCGAACAGCAACTGCAAAAGGCTGAAACTCCCCATAACAGCCGCAAACCATGCAAGATCTTCTTTGCCGTCGACAAAAATTTCGCTTTCAAACGATAAAAAATCGAATCCGTTTTCGCTGTACTCGCCGCCTGTAATCTCCGTCACGCAGGCGAGCAGGCCTAAAATGGCGATCAGCCCCGTCAGAAAAGCAAAAACCCCGCATACGATCGAACGAACCGTAACTTTCATGTTATTTTCCCCCTGATCAAATTTGATAAAACGCGGAGGCGAGACCGCCTCCGCGTTCGAGTCGCACGATTATTTGCTCAACAATTCTTTTTTCTTTTCGTCAAATTCTTCCTGCGTGATCGCACCGTCTTTGAGCAGTTGCGAATATTTTGCCAGAAGTTCGACCCTCCGCTCGTCGCTCATGGGAGCGTCTGCGGCAGGCTGCGCCGGCTGAGCGGGCGCCGTATAAGGAGCGGCAGAGGCAGCCGCGATCTCTTCTCTCGCCTGCTTTGCGGCCGCTTTCTGCGCCAGAGCGGCTTCGTCTGCCTGATTGCGCACACCGTAAACGTAAATATCCGGCACAAGTTTTGCGCAAACGAAATACGCAACCGTAAATATCACCGCAAAGATGAAAGGCAAAAAGGCAGAGGTCGTATATGTTACATAGTCCGAACCGTCTCCGCCAATAGCCTTTACCTGCAAATTGTAGATAATGCCGGCGACCATATAGAGGAGAGTACAGATAAGGGACACGATCATCATTTTTTTCGCTGCGCCTTCAAATTTTTTGAAAAGCGCCGAAAGCCCGCCGAGCACGAGAGTGACTACCCCTACAATGCAGGAAATGATGGAAATCGCGCCCGCAACGTAGACGGCCCATTCCCTGTTGCTTCCTTCCAAAAAAGTGCTCTTAAAATCGAACACGTCAAACCCGTTCTCGCTCAACTTGAGTCCCAGTGCCTCCACACTCGACAATTGCGGACGTAAGCCCCACCAATGCAATCAGCCCGACGACGAATGCGGCCACGCCGCAGGCAATCGTTTTGAAAGAAATCCTCATAATTTTAATGATCCTCCCTAAAAATATTTTGAGTTGAACTCTACATAAAACATTATACAACGGCATTCAAAAATCTGTCAAGTGAATATCATAAATTTTTCAATTCTATCACAAAAGGCCGCCCGCAAACGGCGGACGGCCTTCCCTTTTTGTAAAAATAAATTTTTATAGAAAGAAACTGATGATCAGCACCACGATCACGCCGGGAATGCCGAACAGACCCGTTATGAGCGCCGTCCACCATTCGATGGGCATGTTCACGCCGGGGATCAGGTTGAGCAAAAACATTGCCGCAACGCCGATCACCGCGTTGATGACGATTTTTATGATCGTTTTGAAACTGAATTTGAGCAACTTCAAAACCAGCGACACCACGACGATCGCCGCAAGCGCGATCAGGATATACTGTAAAATTTCGGGCATAAAAATTCCTCCGTTTTTTATAAGTATTGCCGGGAATCAGAAATTTATCCCGCTTTTGAGAAGAGTTTTCCGTCAGTCTCGCCTGCGGCAGTCCTGCCGGTACGTGCTTGGGCAGTTTCTGCAACGGGCGCGGGCGCGCCGGTCATGAAAAAGATGCGCCGATCGTTCGGCGCATCTTTTGAAATCCTTATTATTCGTAGTCCACGACGTTGACCCATTTTTCCAGGAACGCCTGTTCTTCGGGAACGGCCTTCGTCGTCTGGCTTGCCGCGACGATGGGAAGCGCCTTTTGCACGAGTTGCTTGGCGATGCCCGTCTTTTCGCAGAACAGTTTCAGATACTCTTCGGCGATGTCGTCTTTCTTTTCCAGTTTGAAAAGAAGATACGTCCTCGCGGCGTCGCAGCGCGCGTTGCCCTGCGTTGCATGCGCCCAGTCGATGATAAATTTACGGCCGTCGGGGCTGACGATAATGTTGCCGGGGTTGAAGTCGCCGTGGCAAAGTTTATCGTGCTGGGGCAGAGAATCGAGCAAAATGTGAAGATCGTAGCGGGTGGTCTTGTCGAACTTGGTCGCGGAGATCTTGCGATGCATCTTATCCTTGAGTTTGGTCAGAAGCGGGACCTTCTGGCTGAGCACCTCTACCTGCAGGTCGACGAACTCTTCGAGATACTGCGACATTTTCGCGGGATTTTCGTCCATGAGTTGCTGGAGCGTTTTTCCCTCGACAAAGTCCATGATGATCGCCCATTCGCCGTTGACTTTGGTAACCTCGTGCACGGCGGGGACGTTCAGGTTGGTCCCCTCCTCCACGCGCGCGGTATTGAGCGCTTCGTTCAGCACGTCCGACTTCGGATATTCCGTGCAGAACAGTTTTACGAGCGTTTTGCCCTCTCTGTAAATGGTCTTTTTGTCCGTTTTTTGCAATATTTCGGCCATGATTCATCCCTCCTTATTTGCCGTAATAGCATTTGAGATACATTTCTTTAATTTCAGAAATGAGCGGATAGCGGGGGTTCGCGCCCGTGCACTGGTCGTCGAACGCCTGTTCGCACATTTCGTCAAGCCTGTCGAGGAAGTTCTTTTCGTCCACGCCGTAATCCTTGATCGTCTTTTTGATGCCGATCTTTGCTTTCAGTTCTTCGATCGCCTTGATGAGATTTTTCACTTTTGCATCATCGTCTTTGCCGCCCAGACCGAGGTATTCGGCAACTTCGGCATACCTTCTCTTGGTATGCGGATAAGCGTACTGCGGGAAGGTGCCCATCTTGGTCGGGATCTCGGCGCTGTTGAAACGGATGACTTCGCAGATCATCAAAGCGTTCGCCACGCCGTGCGGCAGATGATGGAACGCACCCAGTTTATGCGCCATCGAATGGCATACGCCGAGGAATGCGTTCGCAAACGCGATACCCGCCATCGTGGAAGCGTCGGCCATTCTTTCGCGCGCTTCGGGGTCGTTCGCGCCGTTCTCGTATGCGCGGGGCAGATATTCGAAGATCATTTTTGCCGCGACGAGCGCCTGGCCGTCCGTATAAGGGGTCGCCATGACGGAAGCATACGCTTCGAGCGCGTGCGTGAGCGCGTCGATACCGGATGCGGACGTAAGCCCCTTAGGCATGTTCATCATGAAATCGGAATCGATGATCGCCATCTTAGGCAGCAGTTCGTAGTCGGCCAAAGGATATTTGATGCCCGTCGTCTCGTCGGTGATGACGGCAAACGGCGTAACTTCCGAACCGGTACCTGCGGAGGTAGGGATGGCGATGAAGTAAGCCTTTTCGCCCATCTTGGGGAAGGTGTAGACCCTCTTGCGGATATCCATAAAGCGCATCGCCATATCGAGGAAGTCCACTTCGGGGTGTTCGTACAGCACCCACATGATCTTGCCGGCGTCCATCGCGGAGCCGCCGCCGAGGGCGATGATCACGTCGGGCTGGAACTCGGTCATAAGTTTTGCACCCTCTTTCGCGCAGGCGAGGTTAGGATCGGGCGCAACGTTGTAGAAGCAGGTATAACGGATGCCCATTTCGTCCAGTTTGTCCGTGATGGGTTTGATATAGTTGTTTTTATACAGGAACTCGTCGGTAACGATAAACGCCTTTTTCTTGCCCATGACGTTTTTGAGTTCGTCGAGGGCGACGGGCAGGCAGCCCCTCTTGTGATAAACTTTTTCAGGAAGTCTCAGCCACAGCATATTTTCTTTCCTCTCCGCTAAGGTCTTGATATTCAAAAGATGTTTTACGCCTACGTTCTCGGAAACCGAGTTGCCGCCCCACGAACCGCAGCCGAGGGTGAGCGAAGGGTTGAGTTTGAAGTTGTAAATATCGCCGATCGCGCCCTGCGAGGAAGGCATGTTGATGATCATGCGGCAGGTCTTCATGGCCTCCTGCCACTTTTCGATCTTCTCTTTGCCCTTTACCACGTTGATATGGAGCGATGCGGTATGGCCGTAACCGCCGTCCGCGATCAGACGCTCTGCCTTGGCGACGGCGTCGTCAAAATCTTTGGCGCGATAAAGCGCGAGGACGGGAGAAAGTTTTTCATGCGCAAACGCTTCTTCGAGTTCGACGCTCTCCACTTCGCCGATAAGGATCTTCGCCGTATCGGGAACGCTGAATCCGCAGATCTCGGCAATTTTGGGCGCGCGCTGGCCGACGATCTTCGCGTTCAGAGCGCCGTTGATGATCATCGTGTTGCGGACCTTATCCTTTTCTTCATCGTTGAGGATATAGCAGCCGCGCTTGATAAATTCCGCTTTCACCGCGTCGTAAACCGCGTCTTCCGCGATGACGGACTGTTCGGACGCGCAGATCAGACCGTTGTCGAAGGTCTTGGAATGAATGATCGAGTTGACCGCAACGACGACGTCCGCCGTTTCGTCAATGATGGCAGGCGTATTGCCCGCGCCGACGCCCAGAGCAGGTTTGCCGGACGAATACGCGCTTCTGACCATGCCGGGGCCGCCCGTCGCCAGAATGATGTCCGCCGTCTTCATGAGGGTGTTCGTCATTTCGAGGGAAGGAATGTCGATCCAGCCGATGATGCCTTCGGGAGCGCCCGCTTTGACCGCCGCTTCGAGAACAACTTTCGCCGCCGCGATGGTGCAGTTCTTTGCGCGCGGGTGGGGGGAAATGATGATGCCGTTCCTCGTTTTCAGGCAGATCAGAGTCTTGAAGATGGCCGTGGAGGTAGGGTTCGTCGTAGGGATGACCGCCGCCACGACGCCGATCGGCTCCGCGATCTTTTTAACGCCGAAAGACGCATCCTCTTCGATCACGCCGACCGTCTTGGTGTTTTTATACTTATTATAAATATATTCTGCGGCATAGTGGTTTTTGATGACCTTGTCCTCCACGATGCCCATGCCAGTTTCTTCTACCGCCATCTTCGCCAAAGGGATCCTCTGGTTGTTTGCGGCGAGCGCCGCGGCGGTGAAGATCTTGTCCACCTGTTCCTGCGAGTACGTTGCAAAGATCTCCTGCGCCTTTCTGACTTCTTCGATTTTCGCCATAAGCGCTTCGACGTTGTCAACGATTTTTGCGTTTTCCATGAAACCTCTCCTTAAAAATTATTTTTCGTTGTATAAAATTTCCGCGAGGCGTTTGGACAGGATCGCGAGCGATGCCGCCATATCCTCGTTTTTAACCGCTATATCGGGGGGGAGCGCCAGATGCGCGGGCGCGAAATTCCAGATCGCGCGCACGCCGCCCGCCACAAGTTCGTCCGCAACTTCCTGCGCCGCCGGCCCGGGGACCGCGATGATCCCGATCAGAACGTTCAGCCTGCGTACCGTATGCGTCAGGTCTTTTGCGTCGAATATCTTTACGCCGTTGATCGTTCTGCCGATCCTCTCCGGCGATTTATCGAACGCCGCGACGATATTCAGCCCGTAATTTTTGAAGCCGCCGTATCCCGCGAGAGCGCTTCCCAGCCCTCCCGCGCCCACAAGCACGGCTTCGGTCACGTTGTCGTAGCCCAAAAACCGATTGATGTCCCGAATGAGTTCGCGTATTTCGAAGCCGAGTTTCGGTTTCCCCGCGACGGAACTGATCACGGCCAGATCCTTTCGCACCTGCACGGCATTCAGCCTTAGATCTTCCGCGATCGCCGTGGAGGAAATCGTCTTTTCTCCCGCGACCTCCTTCTCTTTGAGGTAGCGGAGATATGCGGGCATTCTGCCGATGGTCGCTTTCGAGACGTTTGTGATCTCTTTATTATTCCCCATTCCCGCCAACCTTACAATATCGATATTTTTTTATCGATAAAATATTATCAAAACGGAGCCGGTTTGTCAACCAAAGAAAAAAATTTTTTTAATTCTTTCAGAAATGAGTAAAAAAGGATAAACTTTGTGAATTTTTATCATTTCCGTATCCGCGAAGAGGATTTTTCATACAATATGATACCACGCTTTGCCCGTTCAGGCAATACTTTTTCAAAAATAATGCGCCCGATAAAAATATTTTGCCCGTTTTTGGCGCTCGCCACTTTTTATCGATATTAAAACAAGCGGGCGGCAATTTGTTTTTGCCGCCCATTAGTTTATTCTTGTTTTCCGCCTTCCTGAGAAGAAGGACCGCCGCGTACTTTTTGCACCACGTACACGGCGCATACCGCAGCAAACGCGGCAATGCCGACCGCGGTGACCAAAACGCCCTCTTTCAGGTACGGCGTCGTATATCTGAGTTCCACCGTGTGCCCGCCCGCCTGCAATTCTACCGCCATGAAACCGGAATTCGCACGCAGGATCGGCTGTTCCTTTCCGTCCACATATGCTTTCCATCCCGAGTCGTACGGCAGAGAGAAGAACATCCATCCGCCCTCGTCCAGCGCGATCTCTCCCGTCACGGCATTCTCGCTCCGTTCTACGTTCTCAAGGTGCGGCGCTTTCTGCAACGCATCCGCCGCCCTCTGATAGTCCGTTACCGAATACCCCAGCACCTCCACCGAATCGAACGAAATTTTTCTCCCGTCGATCAGAGAAAGATCGATCTGCAACGTATCCGCCTCAGCGACCCCTAAACAGACAACGGGATCCCGCTGGCTGCTGTACATAAGGTCTCCCTTTTCTTTATAATAATAGGTGCGCGTCTTTCCGTTTCCGCTGATTGAAAACTCCGTCGTCTCTTTGACCTCGGCCGCATGATTGAAACGGATATAGATCTCTTTTCCTGTACAGCCCGTCGCCGTCAAAGCGATTTTGTCTCCCTTTTCAAGGCTAAAGTTTTCCACCGTTTTCTCGGATAAGGTGATCGGCAATTCCGTCAGTTCTCCCAGTGCCGGAGCCTCCGCATTTCCTTCCCCTTCCACGACCATGGCCGAAAGCATCGCGTACTGACGGAGGAGCGGATCCAAAGATTCGTAATATTCTTTCGACACCGTATTCCGATAGACGAACCCGAACGGCACGTAATTTTCGTTTTTGAACAGATCGTCATATCCGGACACAGGAGTAAAACCGTAACCGCCGTTCTCTCCGCAGTAATATTGTACAGACAAAAGAGTCTGCAAAGCAGCGCGATTATCCAAACCGCTGATGCCCAAATTTTGTGTCGGGTTATAAACCTCGTTTTCCCGTAAAAATTCATAGACGGAGGCGTTGCTCATAGAGTTATACGCCCTGGTCCCCATATACGAATTATTTACGCCGAGATTGCGGAAACAACTCCACCATGTTTCGCCGCCCTCGCTGTCGGTACGAAATACCGAATTTTCGTTCAGTTCGGAAACATATTGCTGCGAGGGAGTCGTTAAAGAACGATAGAGTGCCGCCCCTTCGTGATCTGCGGAATATCCTATATAAAAAAAGAGACAACAGGCGACCGTACACAAGGCAGCAACATGCCAAAGAATATTGGGCGTGGCAAGTTTTTTTGTCAGAACGTTGTCAAGAATTTTGTTGGGAACGCAAACGCCGTCCTTTTCGCGGTCCGCATAAGGAGATCTGCCGGACAGCGCCCAGAAGATCAGCGCGGCAACGATGGCAACGGCGACAAAAGAGAGCACCGTCAACGAAATTTTTACCGGCGAAGAAAAATTGCCCGACAACAGAGTTTTGATCGCGACCCCCAGCGCGCACACCACGCCAAACCCGACAAAAACGGTGATCGCCTTGGCAATTTTTCTGCGAAGTGAAATCGGATAAATCTCATCTGCGTTTTCATTTTGCGTATTTAAGCCGATCAGGCTTATCATGCAAAAATTCAGAATGTACGACCACCGGTTATTGCTGTAATTAAAAATATTCATGAAATAACCGAATAAAGGAACAAAAAAGCCAATGGTAAGAATCACCGTACAGACGCGAAAAGCAAAAGCCTTTTTTTGCCTTTTACAGATCAAAAAAGCCGCGAGCAACAGAATATCTATAAAAAGATTAAAGCCGATAATACTGTAATGATTGCTCACCGTATGGGTAAAATAAGTGAATACGGCTCCCGTAAGGAAAGAGAATGTTATGCCGATCAACCCTTTCGATTCGCTTCGGGCCGCATGCAAATAGGCATAAGCGTTTGGCAGAAGCATGAACCCTGCCAGAACGATCGCCACAAGATAAAATACCGCGATCTTCCACAGAGAGGGTATCAGCGTCTTCCAATATGTGCGCCCCCCCCCCGCAGCAGAACAGACTTCGGCGTGGTATAAAAAGGCATACAGTACCACGAACACTGAATTGAAAAAGAACATATAAAAAGAGTTGATCAGGCACAAAAAGGAAAACCCGATGAAAACAAACGGATTTTTCTTTTGGTAGACCTGTTCCAGCCCCATGATCATCAAAGGAAGGTAGATCGCGCCTGAAGTGAGATTCAGATGGCGTACAAAAGTAAACGCCAAAAACCCCGTGAACATATATATCAGGGAAAGGGCGACCGAATATCCCCCTTTTACTTTACGCCAATGCAAATATATAAAAATCGCTGCCCCCGCCGCGATAAATTTGAGCAACATGATAATATCGTATACCCATACGATATCGAACGGGAAAATAAATACAAGCACGTTGAAAGGATCGAACAGAGAGAAAAAACTCATGCTCGTCAAAAAATCGGATCCGAGACCCAGATAAAAATCGTAACTTCCGATCGCCTTGAACCACCCGACTTCGCGCAGACGATTCAAAAACGTGACGCCCTGTGTAGCGGCATCGCCCGCCTGTGCGACCCAAACGAGGTGGTGGCCTCTTGCAACAAACGGAATCAAAAGAACCAGGAGCGCAACAATTGCACTCCCGAAAAAGACAAGCCACTGCTTGCCGCGCTTCATTTCGTTTACTTTTTCGATCACCGAAACCATGTTCCCGCCCTCCTATTCGTCGAAATTGATCTTATCTTCAACGATATATTCGGGGCGATTTTTCACTTCGTCATACGCCTTGCTCAGATACAGATTCGTAAGAGAGTTGAAAACGCACAGCGCTCCGGTGCAAAAGGCGATCGCAGGGAACAGCCATGCCGTGAGCGGAAGCGTTATTCCGCAGCAGACGAGCACGATGAAGGTTATAAAACACAAGACAGATGCCGCTCCCAAAACCGCTCCGAATTTGAAAGAAAGTGTGAGCGGCCAGGAAGAATTGGAGACGATGCCGTTTTTGGCAAGACGTACCATTTTTTTGAGCGTATATTTTGTTTCGCCCGCAACCCGTTCATTGCGGTGAAAATCGACGAACGTCTGCTTGAACCCGACCCACGATTCAAGCCCGCGCAAATATTTGTCGTGCTCGGGCAACGCGCAAATCACGTCGATCACTTTTCTGTCAAGCAATTTGAAATCGCCGGTGTTGCGGGGGATCTTGATACCCGTTATGCCATGCAAAAATTTATAATACATTTTTGCTGTGACCTTTTTGAAAGCGCTCTCTCCCTTTCTTGTCAGCCTTCTGCCGTGCACGACGTCGTACCCTTCTTCCCATTTAGTGAGCATTTCACCCACAACTTCCACGGGATCCTGAAGATCGACGTCAAGTTCTACGGCACAGTTGCCCGTACAATGGCGGAAGCCGCACAGGATCGCCGCCTGCTGTCCGAAATTCCGCGAAAAATTGATCACTTTGACCCGTTTGTCCTTTTCGGCCAAAGACGCCAAAATTTCCGCAGTCCTGTCACGGCTGCCGTCGTTGACGAAAATCAGTTCGAACTGATACCCTCTTTCCGCAAAATTTTCAAAGACGGGTACCGCCGCCGTATAGAAGGCTTCCACAGTCGCCTCTTCATTAAAACAGGGAACGATCACGCTCAGTTTTTTCATATGCTCTCCTCCGAATACTCTTCTTTGCAAACCGACATCCTCTTCCGCATCGGTTAAAGCCGTTTTCGATCGTTTGAACAGGATGAGTTTTTTGGAAACGTAGTTGTAGACCATGACTACGGCGGTCAGCACGATTTTAACGATCCACTCGTTGATTTTCAGAAGGTCGTAGCCGATATACATGCCGACGAGGTGTATCCCCAGCCCGATGAGCGAAAGCACCGTGAACATGACAAAGCCGTAGGCGCTTTTGCTTTTTCCCTTTTCGATAAAGACGAACAGGACGGACAGGAAATAATTGATAAACAGCCCCACCGTAAATCCCGCGCCCGTGCCCACGACCGTAGCGAGCGTAGACGGTTCTCCGCCGCCGTACCATACGTTATAAAAATGCGGATACAGATCGGGATCGAACAAATACAGCACGACGCCCATCACGAGCATGTCCGCGACCGTGGCAAGGCCGCCGACGATCACAAACCGCACGATTTCCATAAAAAGCGGATACTTTTCGTTGAGTTTTTTTAGAAAGGACATTTTCTATTCTCTCCTGTTCGCGCAAACGAAGGGCCGCGCAAACTTATCTTTTGAAATCGTCGACGACCGATTGAACGAGTTCGGCGTATTCTTTCAGGTGCGCCGCCTCCACGCCCGCCTCCGTCGTAAGCGGAAGGGCGTTTTCTCTGCGCGCTCTGTTCGCAAGCAGAAACTTTTTCAAAAAATATGCGGTAAAGCACAGCCCGATCACCGCCAACCCGGTACAGACCGCTGCCGCCGCGGGGATCCCCCATCCCGGCGTGCGGTACATGAACGAAAACAGCACGCACGCCGCGATCAGAAACAACGCGAACAGCGATGCGGAAAGGATCAGCCGCAGCCTTCTTGTCCGAAAAGTCCGTACGATCTCTCCGCGTTCCTCCTGCCGCTGGTTTTCATCCTGCGCGGACAACTTTTCTGCCTTTTCTTTCGCTTCGCGGACCGTGCGCTCCATAGAGGGCACGTATTTTTCGGCAAGAGAGGCACGCTCGGCCTCCGGCATGCGGCGGAAGGCTTTTTCGTAAGCCTTTTCGCAATCGTAAATTTCGGTGAAATCGGTAAAATCTTTCGTCTGCACGCGCACCACGCCGAACCAGGGCCGCCAATCCGCGCCGTACAGAGCGGCGCTGTCGAGATATTTTTCCCCCGCGCCGTCGGCATCCCCTTCCGCAAACAGTTTTTCCGCCTCGAAAAAGAGCGCTTCCGCCTGCTCTTTTTTATCCAGCGACTGCCGTTCGCGCGCCGCGGCCTTTGCCGCAAGTTCCTCTTCGGACAGTCCCACGCGGTTGTCTTCGCTCTTGAACTGCTCGAAATCGGGCACGTCGATCACGATCTCGCCCTCTTCCTCCGCCTTTTCCTCCGGCAGAACGGATGAACTTTTGCGAAGTTTGATCTTCCCGTCGTCATCCATTTCGAGATTTCGTTCCTCCATGTTTCCGTCTCCTTTTATATTGTTTTTGCTTTGAATTTCTATTTTTTGTCAGAAAAGTCCTCTTCTTCCTGCCCTTCCCGCGCCGCTTCGATCTCCTCCTGCGTGAGCGCAAAGGGGCTTGCGAGGCGCGAAATTTTACGATCGGACGCAAGTACCGTCTTTACGACGCGCGTCTTGAATTTTCCGCGGTAACGGCTCTTCGCCCAGCGGCACAACTCCGCGCTTTCAAACAACAAAAAGACCGCGCTGCCCGACCCCGTGACCGCATAGGCGGAGGGGGAAAACGAGGCTGCCTCGGCAAGCGCCGCGGCAACGTCGGGGTTCAGTGCCGCCGCCGGCGCGCCGAGATCGTTGCGCACGCTCTTTGCAACGCGCATGAAATCGCCTGCGGAAAGCGCCGCCGCCATCTCTTCGGAGCCGGCTGAAAAAGGTATGCCGAGATCGTCGTATCTGCGGTAACATTCGGCGGAAGAAACTTCGCTCGGCGGCAGGATCAGAAGCATGTCCAGCCGCCGCCTGCAATCGATCTTTTCAACGATCTCTCCCCTGCCGCGGATGCGCGCAAAGCCGCCCGTCAGCATATACCCCGTGTCGCTCCCCAGCGTGTCCGCCAAGCATTTCAACGCGGGAAAATCTTTGATCTTATACAACTTTGCCATTGCGTTCAGCACGCCCGCCGCATCGGCCGACGAGCCGCCCAATCCTGCGCCCATGGGAATGTCTTTATAAATTTCGATGTCCGCGCCGCGCGTGGAAAAGGCGGATACGAACGCTTCGCCCGCCCTGACCGCGTTGTTCTTTTCGGGCGGGATATCCTCGCTCCCCTTTCCGTGCATATACACGTTGACAAGGCGGTCTTTGCGCGGTTTCGCGCAGACGGTATCCCAAACGTCGATGCCGGCAACGACACTGTCGATCAGATGGTACTTGTCTTCCCTGCCCGTGACCGAAAGGGACAGATTGATTTTTGCGTAACTTCGCGCTTTGGCTGCAAACATAAAAGACCCCGCACGGTTGCTCATTCCATTATACCATGTTTTTCGCGCATTGTAAACGGCGGACAAACATTTTTCACAGAATCTTTACGCGAACGGGCGCAAAACGGGGGCGCGGCAAGCCGCGCCCCCGTCCTATGCCTTGTTTAACCCCCTTTCCCGAATACGGGAACGCCGTGCGATCGCAGATATTCCGCGAAGTCTTCCGGCGTGCCGACCGTAAAACAGGCGGTGTCAAGGATATACGCCTGTGTATTGGAAATATAGACGAACAGATAATTTTTGTATCCGACCGCCCTGACCAGTTGCCCCACGTTCAGTTCGGCAGAGGAAAAGACGCGCTCGCCGCGGAACGCGCGGGAAAGGATCTTTGTTTCCGTAACGATGAACTCCGCTTCCGCATCGGCCGAGACGAGGCTTCTGACCGTATTTTTGCGCACGAGCGCGGGAAAGCCGATCACAACGGCGGGAATGGACGCCGCCGCGATCACGCACATCGCAATGCCGAACGCAAGGTCATGATCCGCAAAGCCCAACGCCCATGCGAGCAGCAGAAAGATGACGGGAATACAGATTGCAAAACAAATCGTAAACTTACGGGAGGAATAGTCCGCAAGGGCGCGCGCCTCCCTCTCGCCGAGCGGATTTTTTACCCTGAACAGGATCTCCTCGCGCAGCGCTGCGGGATCAGGGTCTCCGAAATCGCGCGTAAAAACGTCGGGCGGTAGGGCCTCTGCCGCAGTTTCAGGACCGCTATGCATCTCTGTCGCAGTTGCCGCGACTTCCCTTCCCGCGTTCCCGGCCGGATCGGCCGCGGCGCTCGGGCGATCTGCATTTTCTTCGCAACGCTCGCCCCTCTTTTTTTCTTCGTCCATATCTCACTCCTTTTTTCTAAATTATAACAGAATTTTTCTTTCCGTGCAAGCGGCGGAGCAAAAAACCTATCCCTTTCCCATTCCGCTCGGCCGTTTTGTGCCCGAACAGGCATAAAAAAACAGGGGCGGGAGCGCTTATACGCTCCCGCCGAAAGAAAAACTTTTCAGAATTTAACCTGCTTTTTGCGGTAGATGACGATCCTCTCCTTTCCGGTCAGGGGGTACTCTAGATCTGCGTTGCACCGCTGGACTTCTTCGGGCGTCTTTCTGAGTTTTTTCGCGACGTCCCACAATCCGTCGCCCGCGGCGGGGATATAGACGCTGAACGCGCTGTCGTTTTCCGCGATCGGATCCCCCGCCTCGATGCGGGTGACGACGCTGTGCTTTTCGCCCGAAAAAAGTGTAATATACAGTTTCAGGGCGCCGTCCGCTTCCAGTTCCCCTTCCTTTTTCTGGCGGGCAGATACGCCGCATACCAGCGCAGAGACTTCTGCCGTATCGCCGCGGCGGGCACGGTCGCTTTTGACGGGAAAGGCAAACGGCAGACTGATCTGACAACTTGCGGGCGCGCCGCCTCCCTCTTTATACAAAACGGTGGCAAACACGACCCCTTCGACATTCACTTCTCCGTCGCCCACGCCCACCGCGACCTCGCAACCGGTCAGCGCGACCGCTTGCAGAGAGCAGGAAAAGTCGATTTGGCCGGACATTGCGGCCGTACCCGAAACGCGTTCGGAAGCGGAGAAAGAGCAGGTCGGCTCTCTCGATTCGATCTCCCTCTTTTCGGGAGCGCTCTTGCAGCCGAGGCAGAAGGCGTCTTTCGGCATGACCACGTTTTCGCCGCGATACACTTTTGCGTGCACTTCCAGCACAAATTCCGCAAAGACGCGGCAGCGGTTTTTATCCTCGTCGCAGGACGCGGAGATATTGACGGAACGCACTTCTACGACCGCCGTAGCCCCTGCGCCCGTCACGGCTTCGTCGCAGGGGATCTCGGCGCGGAAGGGGATCAGCCGTTCAAAGGAAACGACGTCGTTTTCCCCTTCTTTTTTGGCCAGAATGCCGAGGTTGATCTCCCCGGAGACCTCTACGCCGCCCGCAACGGACACGGCGCGGTTTACAAACGCGCATTCGCTGTGCATGAGCACGTCGCCGACGTAATCGGTATCGAACTCCTCCTCGATCTCCGCCTCGCCGCGCGCGGTGAAGACCTGCAGAACGCGCACAGGCGCAAAGTCGCATACGATCCCCTCTCCTCCCGAAAGATAATCGATCTCGGCGGGGACAAAAAGTTCGATCTCGGCGGAAACGATCGCCGACAGGACGACCGCCCTGCCGTCCCGTCTGATTTCCGTCTTTTCCACGCGCAGAACGACGTCCGCCGTCTGTGCGGGCGCGGCGCTTTCGCAGGGGGCTTTATGCGAAAATTCAGCGCCCCGTTCCGCGCCGATGATCGCGCCGTCCTCTTCGGCGGCGACGATTGTAAAATATAATTTTCCGCCGTAACGGATCTCTCCCGAAAGCACTTCCGCGCCGCCGAGCACCGCTTTGGCGCCCACGGCGAGGATCTTTTTTTCCGACCAATCGTTCAGGCGGCACTCTACGATCGATTGCGTTTTGATCTTATCGCCGCCCGTGCAACAGGTATATTTTTCGTATTTTCCCGATACAGACATATATAGACCTCCGTTTTTATCATTCTTATTGTATGAGCGCGCGCCCGCCGATATGCCCGCGCATTTTGTTTTTTTATGGCAAAAAGGCGCGCAAGGTATAAAAAGCGCAAAATACGGCAAAAACAGAAGCATGATTAAGCCGACACAGAACATACAGCAGATCAAAGAAGAGATCAAAAATTTTTACGACAAAGAGGTAGATGTGCGCGTCAACCTCGGGCGGAACAAGATCGTGAATTTTTCGGGAAAACTTTCGGGCGTCTATCCCGCCCTGTTCACCGTTCAGCCGGACGACAAAGCCTTTCGGGGCAAAACATCCTATTCCTATTCGGAAATATTGTGCGGAAACGTAAAAATAAAAGCGCGCTCGGCAAAAAACGAGGGCTGACCGCGCAGCGATCCGCAGAAATTTTGAACGCACAAAAAATGGCAGGCGGCCGTTTCATCGGCTGCCTGCCATTTTTCTGTTTCGAAATATTTTAAGACGCATCAGAAGTCGTCGTCCTCGTCGTCCTCATCTTCGTCTTCGTCGTCCTCGTCGTCGAAGTCCTCGTCAAGATCGACGGCTTCGTCAAAATCGTCCGGAACGTCGTCGTCTTCGGAAAATTCTTCTTCCTCGTCGAACCCGTCGTCAAATTCGTCGTCAAAATTCTCGCCGATATCGATCGGCTCATCGTCCGCAAGATCGTCCGTATCTTCGTCGAGGTAGTTGCGCCACTCTTCATCCTTATCGGGGTCGATATCCGCCTCTTCCTCGTACTCGCTGTTCTTCTTGCATTCGTCGCACATCTTTTCGCCGAACCGCATGTAATTCACGCCGCAGACGGGACAAAGTTCCGTCTTTTCCATTTCTTCGTCCTCTTCAAGGTCGGCAAATTTCAGTTTTTCGCCCTGCATTTCCGCCAGGCAGACGTCGCAGTATTCCTGCTTGTCGGGATCGATATAGTTGAGATCGCATCTCGGACATTTGATATATTTCACCATACAGTTTCACCCCTCGCTGTCGTTTGATATTTTTCTTCTATTAAAAATTATATTACGGCGGCGGACACTATGTGCGAAACTTCGCAATCGGGCGGCAAAACTGCCCGAACTGCCCTTCCGTAAAAATTTTCCTTTCAACGGGTTTTGCCGAGATCCCGGCCGCCCGTCTTACGGCTCAATTTTTTCGTTAGGTATTATACTAATAAATATCCCGTTTGTAAAGAGTTTTTGCGCGCTGTCGTTAAGAATTTTGCAGATTTTAACGAATATTATGCAAATGAGAGCGGAAATAAATCCGCTCTCATCATATTCTTTGAAAATTTACCTTTTTACGATTATTTTCTTCTCTTTTTTTTCACGAGAATGATCGTAACGACAACGCCCGCAACGACCACCACGCCGACCGGAACGAAGATCGCCGCCCATTGCCACGTCCATCCGTCCGAAGTGTTTTCTTCCTCTTCGGAAAGCAGCAGCGCGCCTTCCATCGTGTCGGCGATGCTGTCCGCGTCGTCGGAAGTGACTTTGCCGATCACTTTATAATAATAGGACTGGTAATTCCAAGCGCCGCTATCGTCTTTCAGGATGCTCGCGTCGATCGAGTTGCTGTACTGCGTGCACTCCGCAAACGCCTGCACGATCGCCAAATCGTCCTCGGTGTACTCTGCCGCATGTTTGCCGTCCGCATCGGTGATCGTTTCAAGATCCTGCGTGTAGAAATAATATCTGGCCGCGTTGCCCGCATCCGAATAATTTTCCGAAATGGCGTCGATGACGTCCATCACGTCCTGATATTTTTTATTGAGCGCGACCAGGCCGTCCTCCTCTTCCGTGCCGTTGATCTCGGGATTCTTCATCGCGTAGATGTAATCTTCCGCATAACTCTCCGCGTTCGCAAAGAACAGATACCCGTTCACGATCTCAGGAGTATACCAGCCCGAAGAATAATCGACCGCCAGATACTGTACGGGCCTATATTCATCGGTCATGTTCAGATTTTTATATTGATCCGCCGTACCGGTATAATTGACTCTGTACAAAGCGTTGCCGTTCGTGCCCGTCATAGAGAAATACAGGTAATCGCCGTCTCTGAAAAGAAGGGTCGCCGAAGTCGTTTCTTCCGAAGACGAATCGGAAGAGGAATCGGAAGACGAGGTCAGGTTTTTCGCAATGCTGACGCTCTCTGCCTTTCCGTCTGCGGCGGAAGAATCCACTTTAACGCGTACGATTTCAGAACCGCTCGCATATATATAGTAATGCGAACCGTCTGCGGTATAGAACAGCGCGCTGTCGCTCGCCTCATCCGTGCCGAGCGCGATCTTCACATTGTCGCCCGCATTGCTGTCCGTCGGGTTTGCGGAAATAGAATTCCACGAGCCTGCCGTCATCTTTTCGCTGAGCGTCGCATCGGACAGATAATAGAGGGAAGAGGTGCCCGAAACATCCGATGCAAGCGCAAGAGAGGGCGTAAAATAGAGCCCGCCGTTGGAATACTTGACAAGATCGTACGTGAATCCGAGCGAAGAGCGCGTCACCCCGTCGGCGAGGTCGTGGTTGAAAGGCGTCGGCTGATCGAGGCTGCCGATTCCGTCATAGACGATTCTGCCGAGGTTGATGTATTCCATCTCCTCGCCCGTATCCTTGTCCACATAATCGGAAAGGTCGAGATCGTAAGCGTCCTCTTCCGTGGCGGAAGCGTTCACTTTATATACCTGCTGATACAGTTCCGCGGCGGTATCGGGATATCCGTAGTTCCTCTGCACGGCCATCGTGTAATATACGGTGGGATTTCCCAAATCGTCCGAATCAAAAAGATATTCGCTGTAATCTTTCACGAGCACGGTGTCTTTGCCCGTCGCCGTATTATAAGAATGGATCTCCGTCTCGGAAGAGTCGACATAGAGGCAGTATACCGTGCCTTCTTCCTCTACATAACGGAAAACCGTCGCGTTGTCGTCAACGCGGAAATAATAGTCCTTCATGGTAGACGAACCGTCGAGCGCGGAACTCTTGAAATCGAGATAACTGTTCTCGACGTCGCCGTCTTTGTTCTTGGTGGAAGTCGGCGTGGCGTAATAAATTCTGTCGCCGTAGATATAGAAACCGGACGTGTAATCCTGAGAGACGACCAAAAGGGGCACGACTGTTTCGCTCTTGTCGAAATCGCCCTTTTCCAGATCGTCTTTATGAATGCGCTGCAAAGAGCCCTTTACGACGTCTCCGTACGTATTGTCGGCCGTGTAACTTTCGACGCCGTTGATGAAATAGATATAATTGCCCTTCTGAACGACAAATCCCCCGTTGGACGTAACCTCGCCCGAAATGTCGCCGCCGAGCGGGTCGGAAGTGAACGACCCTCCGCAGCCGGCAAACAGCGCCAGCGCAAGCATGAGCGCAAGGATCGCCGCAAAAATTTTTTTGCCCGTTTTACGCATATAAAGCATAGACTCCTTATCAGTCTTTTTATTTGCGCCGCCAAAGCACTTTTTCAGGTCCCGGCGGCCAATCTTCGCGATATTCTCTATTATATACCAAATCCGCCGTTTAATCAATTAAAAAATATTGATTTACGGTGAAAATTTGTGCGTCGGAGTAAAAATCTCATGGAAAAATTCGGTATTTTCAACATATTGTCCGCGCTGTCCGACTCTTTGGCGAAATCGGAAGACAGCGACAAAAAGGACGGGGCCGCCGGGCGGGAAAAGGAAGAACCCGCGCGCCCTGCCACAGCCGGCCCGCGCGCAGGGATCTTTACGCCCGAAGAGCGGGCCAACCGCATGATCGGCATTCTTGAACGGCACGAGCGCATTTCAAAAAATATCGACCGCAAAAAATAAGGGCCGCACCTTTGACGGGAACGCCCGAAAGGACAGGCCCGATACCCTTTCAGATTAGAAGCGCCGCGCAAAAAATATTTTTGCGCGGCGCACGATTTCTGCCCGTTCTTAAAATTATCTCTTCGAGAACTGAGGAGCGCGGCGAGCCTTTTTCAAGCCGTACTTCTTTCTCTCTTTGGAACGAGGGTCTCTCGTGAGGAATCCCTCTTTTTTGAGCGCGGGGCGAAGTTCGGGCTGCGCCTGAATGAGCGCGCGCGCGATACCGTGGCGGATTGCGCCCGCCTGACCGGTATATCCGCCGCCGCACACGTTTACGACGATGTCGTAAGCGGTTTCGGTCTGCGTCAGCACGATAGGCTGCTTCACGATATACTGCATGGTACCCTGCGGGAAGTAATCTTCCAACGCCCTGTCGTTAATGACGATGCTGCCGCTGCCCGCCGGAATGAGGCGCACGCGGGCAATCGCCTTTTTTCTTCTGCCCGTCCCCCAGAACTGCAATTTCTTTTTCAAATTCGCCTTAGCCATGGTCATACCTCATTAAAATAATTTCAGCGTTTCGGGCTTTTGAGCCTCGTGATTGTGCTGTTCCCCTTTGTAAACCCTGAGTTTTTTGATCATCTTTCTGCCGAGGGAATTTTTGGGAAGCATGCCGCGCACCGCCTCGTAGACGGCAACGTCGCTCTTTTCCGCCATCATCTTGCGGTAGGAAACCTCCTTCAAACCGCCGATATAGCCCGTGTGATACCTGTAAAATTTGTCGTCCAGTTTTTTGCCCGTGAGGAGCGCTTTATCGCTGTTGATGACAATTACGAAATCGCCCGCATCGACGTTGGGAGTGAACGTAGGTTTGTTTTTACCGCGAAGAACGGCCGCAACTTTCGATGCGAGCCTGCCCAAAGGTACGCCCGCCGCGTCTACAACATACCATTTTCTCTCTACCGTCTGGGCATTTGCCATGTAGGTCTTCATGATGTTGTTCTCCTTGTTTGATTTATAATCGAGGAAGCGGCGTGCCATAGACGCCTTCCGTTGTTTACTCATTAAATTTTATCTTATATAAAAAATACTGTCAAGCGGTTTTGATCGCGGTTTTGCGGATTTTTTTAAAAAATTTTCAGCGTTTTTTGCACCGAGAATCTTTTTCCTTCCTGCTGAATGCCGTTTTGCATTTCCGATACGGCGTTTTTTACTATATAAACAGGGATACTGCGGGCAAAAAAACGGCCCGCCTTCCGGCGGACCGTTTCGTTTCGGAAATTATTTGTTCAGGTTTTCTTTGAGCGCCGCAAGTTCGTCGGACAGTTCCTTGGGCAGGCGGTCGCCGAACTGTTTATAGAACTCTTCGATGCCGTCCGCCTCTTTCTTCCAGGTCTCTTTGTCGACGGTCAGGATCTCTTTGAGCGTCTCTTCGGAAACGTCCGTTCCTTCGAGATTGATGTCCTTGGGATCGGGAACGTAGCCGATGGGCGTCTCTACCGCGCCGACTTTGCCTTCGCAGCGCTTGACGATCCACTCGAGCACGCGCATGTTCTCGCCGAAGCCGGGCCACAGGAAGTTGCCTTCGTCATCCGTTCTGAACCAGTTGACGTTGAAGATCTTGGGCTGATTTTTGATCTTTGTGCCCATTTCGATCCAATGTTTGAAATAGTCGCCCATGTTGTAACCGCAGAAAGGACGCATCGCCATGGGATCGCGGCGCACGACGCCGACGGCGCCGGTCGCGGCGGCGGTCGTCTCGCTCGCCATGATGGAGCCTACGAACACGCCGTTGTTCCAACTCTTGCTCTGGTACACCAGAGGAGCCGTCTTCGCCCTTCTGCCGCCGAATACGATCGCGGACAGAGGAACGCCCTTCGGGTTGTCGAATTCCTTGCTGATGCAGGGGCAGTTTTTCGCGGGCGCGGTGAAACGGGAATTCGGGTGCGCACCCTTGACGCCGGCGGCCTTCGCCTCGTCCGTCCAGGGGTTGCCCTTCCAATCGACCGCGTTTTTGGGAGGATTTTTATCCAATCCTTCCCACCAAACGGTGTTGTTGTCGAGATTGTGCACGACGTTGGTGAAGATCGTGCCTTTCTGCGTGGTATGCAGTGCGTTGGGGTTGGATTTTTCGTTCGTGCCGGGCGCAACGCCGAAGAAACCGTTTTCGGGGTTCATCGCCCACAGTCTGCCGTCCGCACCGATGCGGATCCAGGCGATATCGTCGCCGACCGTCCAAATCTTATACCCCTTCTTGCGGTATGCTTCGGGGGGGATGAGCATGGCAAGGTTGGTCTTGCCGCATGCCGAAGGGAAGGCCGCGGCGATATACTTGACGTCGCCGTCCGGTTTTTCAAAGCCCAAAATGAGCATGTGCTCGGCCATCCAGCCCTCGTTTTTGCCGAGATAGGAGGCGATACGCAGCGCAAAGCACTTTTTGCCGAGAAGCACGTTCCCGCCGTAGCCGCTGTTGCACGACCAGATCGTGTTATCTTCGGGGAAATGCAGGATATAGCGCTTATTTTCGTCGAGTTGGCACTTGGAATGCAGGCCCTTGACGAAATCGCCGTCTTTGCCCAGAGCGTCGAGAACGTCTGTGCCGACGCGCGTCATGATCTCCATGTTCAGAACGACGTAGATGCTGTCGGTCAGTTCGATACCGATCTTGGAAAATTCGCTGCCGACGATGCCCATGGAATAGGGAATGACGTACATCGTTCTCCCCTTCATGGAGCCTTTGAAGATATCCCCCGCCATTTTGTACGCTTCTTGGGGATCCATCCAGTTGTTGATGGGGCCCGCGTCCTCTTTATTCTTGCAGCAGATGAACGTCCTGTCTTCGACGCGCGCGACGTCGTTGACGGCGGTCCTGTGCAGGTAGCACTCGGGGAGCAGATCCTCGTTGAGTTTGATCATCTCGCCCGAAGCGCACGCTTCGGCGCGGAGAGCGTCTCTCTGCTCTTTGCTGCCGTCGATCCATACGATGCGATCGGGCTGGCAAAGCGCAGCGCTCTCATCGACAAACTGCAGTACTTTTTTGTTTTCTGTCATTGCCATATATATCAGTCTCCTTGAAGATTTTCTTTTTATTGCTCCCCCATTATATAACAATTTTTCAAAAAAGTAAACCTTTTGGCAGGGAATTTTTACGGCCGCCGAAAACGGCGGGTTTCGACGAATTTTTGCTTTTTTCGCCCTTACCGCGCAAAATTTTCGGGGGAATATATTCTATAATACACACATATATAAATTATGATATAGAAAAAAGACGAAAGGCGGACAGGGCGGTGGCTTATTATACCAAAAAATTGTGTGTTCTGAAACAACTCTCTTCGGGATTCGCGGCGGACGGAAAAAAAGTTTCCGCCCTGCTTACGGCGGAATCGTATGCGGGCAGGCTGACGCTCAACCTGTCGCTGATCGGTTTCGCGCCCCTTTCCGAAGGCAGATACCGCGCGGCGGTCGTCGACGAGCACGGCACGGCGGAGATGTTCGACGTACCCTCGCATACGGGATGCTGCGTGAAAAAGGAAAGCGCGCTCTCTCTGGAAGAGGGGTTTGCGTGCATCGTATGCTTTGCCGGAGGAAGGATCTCGCCCGTGGCGTTCGGGAAATGCGGCGATAAAATTTACGACGTAAAAAAACTGTGCGCCGCATTCGAGGAAAAGGAAAACCCGAAAGGTGCCCAAAGCGAGAGTGCCGCGGCCAAAAAGGCAGAGAGCCCCGCGGAGGGGTACGACGACGAGATCGTGGCGAGCGAAAATTATTACGAATATCCCGACGCGGACGTGAAAAATTTGAAAATACGGGAGGATACGCATGCCGACACAGAAATTGCGGCGGATGAAAATGCCCGAAATGCTGGCACAGATCCGCACGAAGGAACGGAAACAGCGGTGCGGGCGGACGCTGGAAAAGATGAAGATGCTCAAAGCCTATTCCGAATCGCAAGCGCAGAGCGCCTCAGAGAGGATGAAAGCGCTTGCTATTACGAAAGGGTGAAAAAAGATCTGGACGCGCTCTTTGAAAAATATCCGCCGGAGGAGACCCTCTGCCGGTGCATCCCCCTTTCCAAATGGGTCAAAATCGATTTTTCGCGCGGGAAATATTACACGGTAGGCGTGATATTCGACAACAAAAAGCCTCGCTACATATGTTACGGAGTGCCCGCCGAAAAGCGGGGCGAGCCGCCCGAAGCGCTCAAAGGCTGGTGCTCGTATCTGCCCGCGTCCGTCTTCGACGTGGACGGCAAGGGATACTGGATGATGTATCAGGACGCCGAGACGGGCGGCTGCGTAAAGATGAGCAGCGTATGACGGGCAGCGCTCATTCTCTTTTCATAGACTCCGCCGTCTCTAACCCGAGCAGGATGCCGGATTTGAAGACCTCGGCAAAATATAATTCCGCTTCGTCGGAAGAACAGTATCCCTGCGCGTCGAGAAGTTCGTTCAGGTCGGGCAGGATCTCCTCGCCGTATTTTGCGATAAAGCGGTCAAAACACTCTTCGAACGCGCGTTCGTTCTTTTTTGCCCTCTCTTCACTATGAAATCAATCCCCCGAAAGCGTTCCGCTTTCGGGGGATTTTCCGTATATTTCCCCTGCCGCGGGCGGCAATGACCGGGAAAGCGAAAAAATTTTTGAAAAAAATAAAAATTTTTAGTTGTAATGCTTGACATTACATCAAATGCGTGTTATACTTACGCTGTAATCGAAAAGATTACAACAAAAAACGATTTCGGAGGTTTTGTAACATAAAAAAGGTAGCCATCGTATGTGCGGCCGGCAAACAGGGAACGTGCCTTGTAAACGAGGCGGTATCGCGCGGGTATGAAGTGACGGGCTTCGTGCGCGGAAAGGACAAAATTGCAAACCCCAAGGCCAAAACGGTCGTAAAAGACCTTTTCGACCTGACGAAAGAAGATCTGCAGGGTTTTGACGTGGTGATCGATGCGTTCGGCGCATGGACGCCGGAAACCCTTCCCCTGCACAAAACGTCGCTGGAACACCTGTGCGACGTCTTGAGCGGCACGAAGGTGCGCCTGCTCGTTGTGGGCGGCGCGGGAAGCCTGTACGTCAACCCCGAACACACGGTGCAGGTCAAAGATCTGGACAGTTTTCCCGAAGCGTTCAGGCCTTTGGCGACAAATATGGGAGACGCTTTGGCTCAGTTGCGTAAACGCAGCGACGTTTTGTGGACGTATCTTTCCCCTGCGGGAGATTTCGTGGCGGACGGCGCGCGCACGGGCGAATATCTGCTCGGCGGAGAGGAGTATTTCGTAAACGAAAAGGGCGAAAGCCGCATCAGTTATGCCGATTACGCGATCGCCATGATCGACGAGATCGAAAACGCGGACAATATTCAGAAACGCTTTTCCGTGATCGGAAAGTAACACGCATACCGGAACACAGACGAAGATCCCCGCAGGGCAACAGCCCTGCGGGGATCTCTGTTTTTATTTTATTTACGAAACCGCCTTTCCCGTTTCGGAAGAAGCGTGTTCATCGTTGAGTTTGATCATGGCGAGCACGTCGCCTTCGAGCACGCGCGTATTGCCGTTGGGCACGACCGTCTGATCTTTGCGCTTGATCATGGCGATCAGGTTGCCGCGCGGGATATGCAGTTCTTTGACCTGCCTGCCCGCCCATTCGTGATTTTTTCCGATCTCCTCTTCGTACATGCCGAACTCGTCGCGGTTTTCAAACTCGGGCGCGGCGGTAACGATGACGTCTCCCCCTTCGATGACGGTGTTTCCGTCGGGCACGAGCACCTGGTCGCCGCGGATCACGAGCAGGGCAAGAAATTCTTTGGGCATGACGCACTCGCGCAGTTTTTTGCCGTACCAGGGATGGTTTTTTCCGATGCGCAGCCTGACGAAGCAGACGTCGCTTTCCTCCTGATAGTCGTTGAACGTCCTTAAGACATTGTCGCTGTCTCCGAGCATGTGCATTTTGCGGCTCATGAACGGAAGCAGAGAACCCTGCAAAGAGATCGAGATTATGACGATGACGAACACGACGCTGAAAATATCGAAGCGCATGGCGTCGCCCAACTGATTCAGAGCAAAAACCGCGAACACGATGGACGCGACGCCGCGCAGGCCAGCCCAGGAAATAACGCCTATCTGGTTGATCTTGGCGCGGAAGGGCGCGAGCAGTGCGAACACCGCGGCGGGACGGGCAAGGATCGTCATGAACAAAAAGATCAGAACGGCCGGCACGAGGACGGCGGGTTTGATCAGATCTTCCGGCGTTGCCAAAAGCCCCAAAAGGAAAAAGATCATCATCTGCGCGACGCTCGTGAGCGCGTCGAAAAACCGGACGCAGTCGCGCTTTTGCGGAATGCGCGCATTGCCGATCATGATGCCCGCGATATACACGGCGAGATATCCGTTGCCCGCCAGCACGTCGACGCCCGTAAATTCGCCCAAAAGGGAGGGCAGCGCATACGTGATGAGCGCGATCGCCAGAATGAAAATCGTGCCGCCCTGCCCCATGTTGAAGGAATACTTTCTGAGGATAAAGACGGACAAAAAACCGAACGCAGCGCCGAACAGGGCGCCGAACCCGACCTGAGAAAAGAGCATGCCCACGATCTCGCCCGCGCCCATGCCCGAAGCGCCTTCCAGCCCGTGCTGAGCGGCGAGCACCGCGGTAAACACGAAGGTGAGCATGTACGACATGGGGTCGTTCGAGCCCGATTCCATTTCGAGCAGAGAGGAGGTGCGGTATTTGAGATTCAGCCTGCGCGAACGCAGGATGTTAAAGACGGACGCGGCGTCGGTAGAAGAAATGACGGACCCGACGAGCATGCTTTCCGCCCAGCCGAGGGTGGGAAAAAAGGGCAGAATGCCCGCCATGAAATACACGAAAACGCCCACAAATCCGGCAGTGAGCGCAGTGCCCGCGAACGAAAGAAGGAGCGCCCTGCCGGCAACAGGTTTCGCTTCTTTGAAGTTGGTGCCGAACCCGCCGTAAAAGATGACGAAAACGAGGCAGACGGAACAGACCACGTTGCCCAGTTGATAGTCGGTGAAATTGCCCAGCCCCGCCACGCGGAACAGCACGCCGAACAGCATACCCAGGCCGATAAACAGCAGAAGGGAGGGCACTTTCAGTTTATCCGTAATACGGTTGATGAAGATGCACAGAGCAATGACCGCGCCCATGAGCAAAAGCATATAGATGTAATTGTTCATGCAGGACCTCCCGTCTTTTTTCCGCTCAGCCGCGGTACATCATCAGTTTCCCCTTTACGATCTGCACGCGGAAAGGAAGATCGTCGTACAGTTCGCCGTCCACCTGAACGGTGAGTTTTTTCTCCGGAAACACCTCCACCCTGTCCGTCCGTACGAAACGGGTAAATTTTTCTTCGAGGATTTTTCCCTTCATCAATTTGACGAACGCCGCCGGAACGCGGGATTTTTTTACGTCGTCGACGACGACAAAATCCAAAAGCCCGTCGTCCAGGACCGCCTCGGGGCACATGCGGATGCCGCCGCCGATCTGTCTGCCGTTGCCGATGCAGGCGATCAGCGTTTTATATTCGTGCTCCTCGCCGTTGCAGACGGTGCGCATCTTATAGTTTTTGAATTTGATCAGAGAGATGATCAGGCTGATCACGTATTGAAATTTTCCGCGCAGAATTTTCGAAGCGCGGCAGCGTTTGAGGATCTCCACGTCGATCCCCGTGCCGATGACGTTGATGCCGCGCACGCCATCCATCTGCATAAAATCGGTGGGTTTGGGCTCGCCCTGCAAAATGAGGTCGAGCGCGGCGTCCGGATCGACGGGGATCTTCGCGGCGGCCGCAAAATCGTTGCCCGTGCCCGCCGGGATCAGCCCCAGACGGCAGTTTTCAAAATCGGTAAAACCGTTCAGCACCTCGTGCAGGGTGCCGTCTCCGCCGACGACGATCACGTCGCAGGGCCCCTCCGAAGTGAGTTCGCGCGTCAGCCAGAGCGCCTGTTTTTCCTTTTCCGTCTCGAATACGCGGTATTCCGCATGCAGCGCGTCCAGCCGTTGAATGACCCGCGCATAGACCCTGCGCTTTTTTCCGCCGCCCGAGCGCGGGTTGTAAATTATGTTATACATTTCTCTCTCCCCGCGCCGACGCGCGCACCTTTTTTGAATAAAAAAGGGAACTTCTTTTCAATATATTATACAAAAAATTTCGGAAGATTGCAATTTTTTTGGGAATCTGTTATAATCGTAGACGAAATTTTTTGCATTCGGGAAAGCAAAGGAGACGCTCGATGAAACCCAACGTACCCGAAAAACTGTATCTTCTCGCAAAAGCGCTCCCCTGCCCCCTATATATCGTGGGGGGCGCCGTACGGGACGCTCTGGCGGAACTTCCCGCGGCGGAGGACTGGGATCTGGCCGCGCCGACGGATGCGGACGAAGTGTGCGCGGCCGCCGCGCGCGCGGGAATGACTGTAAACGCCGTCTACCGCAACACGGGCACCGTGAATCTGTCGGACGGGAAAAGAAAATACGAATTCACCTCTTTCCGCACGGACTTTTACAGGGGCGGAGAACACGCGCCCATGCGCGTCCGCTTCACCGATGACATCGAAGAGGACGCAAAAAGACGGGACTTTCGCTGCAACGCCGTCTATTTCGACGTGGCGGCAGAACAATTCTGCGACCCTTTGGGCGGTACGGAGGATATCCGCGCCCGCATCATGCGGACGACGCGGGAGGCAGGCGAGGTTTTTTCCGAGGACGGGCTAAGGCTGATGCGCCTGGCGCGGCTTTCGGCGCAACTCGGCTTCGCGCCCGATGAAAACTGCCTTGCCGGCGCCGTAGAAAACGCGGAAAAAATACGGAAAATTGCGGCGGAACGCATCTTTGCGGAACTGACGCTGCTGTTGCACGCGGACGAAAAATACGGCAGGCCGCGCGCGCAGTACGAGGGATTGAAGATCCTCGACGAAACGCGCGTGCTCGACGAGATCCTGCCCGAACTTGCCGCGGGAAGGGGGATGCGGCAGCGGAGCGACTTCCACGCGCACGACGTGCTGGAACATTCGCTGCGGGCGTGCGGGTACGCCGATAAAAAAGTGAGGCTCTCCGCCCTGCTGCACGACATAGGCAAGCCCTACTGCATGCGCACGAACGGCAAATACCACGGCCACGACGCGGAGGGCATGCGCATCGGGCGGACGGTTCTGGAAAGGCTGAAAGCGCCCAAAAAACAGGCGGAAACGGTCGTACGGCTGATCGGGACGCATATGTACGACCTGGACGGGCGGGCGCGGGAAAGCAAGATCCGCGCGTTCATACAAAAAAATCATGACATTTATCCTTTGATCCTGCTCGTAAAGCAGGCGGATTATTCGGCCTGCAAAGACGACCTTTCCGTCTGCCCCACCCTGCTCAAATGGGCGGACATCTATCGGAAAATGCAAAGCGAGGGCGTGCCCTTTTCCCTCAAAGAACTGAAGATCGGCGGAAACGACCTTGCGGACATCCTTCCGCCGCAGAAGCGGGGAAAAGTTCTTGCCGCCCTTTTGGCGGAATGCGCCTACGACGGGCGGAAAAACGATAAAAATTATCTGATGGCGCAGGCGGCGCGGCTGGCCGCAAAGGAGGAATGATGGCGGCAACGGTTTTTGCGGCGATCGCGGCGGTGCTGGCGGCAATTTCGCTGGCCGTGTGCGCGCTGCTTCTGAAACGGAGCGGGCGCGGCAGCGGCGCGGACACTGCGCGGCTGGAACAGAAGATCGACCGCGCGAATTATCTTTCCGAAAACAGCGCGCAGACGGCGCACGATTACCTCGAATTTCTCACAAAACAGCAATCGGGCGCGCTGAAAGGGCTGGAAAACAGGATGGACGAACTTTCCGCAGTGACGGAAAAGCGGCTCGTCGAGATCCAGCGCACGGTGGCGGGCGAGATCCGGTATATGGCGGAACAGAACGCCAAAAACCTTGAAAACATTCGCCAGACGGTGGACGAAAAACTGTCTTCCACCCTCGAAAACAGGCTGAACAAATCATATTCCATCATCAGCGAACGGCTGGAAGCGGTCTATAAGGGCATCGGCGAGGTGCAGCAGTTGGCGGGCAGCGTATCCGACATCAAAAAGGTGTTTTCCAACGTAAAACTGCGCGGCACCTGGGGAGAGGTACAACTTTCCGCCCTGCTCGGGCAGATGCTTTCCCCCGCGCAGTACCGGGCAAACGTGCGCGTAAATCCCCTGTCCAACGACGTGGTGGAATATGCGGTCATCCTCCCCTCCAAGGACGGAGAGACGGTGTACCTTCCCATCGACAGCAAATTTCCCGTGGAGGAGTACCAAAGGCTGATCGACGCGTCCTCCGCCATGGACAGGGAAGCGGAGGCCCGGGCGCTGAAAAACCTTGAGCGGGCGCTCAAAGTGCAGGCGGACAGCATCGCGGGGAAATACATACGCCCGCCGATGACTTCCGACTTTGCGATCATGTTTCTGCCGATCGAGGGGCTGTATGCCGAAAGCCTGCGCATGGAAGGGCTGACGGAGTATTTTGCGCAAAAGCGCATCATGGCGTGCGGACCGACCAATCTTGGAGCCCTGCTCACCACCCTGCAGATCGGGTACAAGACCGCCGCCATCGAAAAGCGGTCGGGCGAACTTTGGGAACTTCTGGCGGCGTTCAAACACGAATTCAGAAATTTTGCGCTCATTCTGGAAAAGACGCAGAAAAAACTGCAGGAAGCGCAGGATACCGTGGAAAACGCGGCGAAAAAGACGAGGACCATCGAAAAGAAACTCAAAAATGTTTCCGAGATCGCCGAAGAGAGGGCGGATCTGCTCCTTTCGGACGACACGGAGACGGGAAAAGAAGACTGAAGGCAAGATTTTCCTCGGCGTTTTTGCGCCGAGGAATTGCATTTTTTTTGCATATGTTATATAATGGCGGTATGAAAATCACAAAAACAGCGGCGCAGGGCCGCGCGACGGACAAGAGCGAATTTTCCTTTTCGGACAAAAGGGTGCAGGGCGCAACAATCGGCAAAAAAGAGGGCGAAACGTACGTAATTTCCCCGAAACGATATAAACTGTATTGCGAAGGGAAAATGCGCATACTCATCGTGAAAGGAAAGGGCTTTGTCAAATGGAAACGCGGAGAGATCGCGTTTGAAGAAAACGATGCCCTTTTTGCCGAGGAGGCCGGAGAATTCGAACTGAACGGCGGCTGCGAATTCGTTTACGAAATTTCTGCGGATTGAGGTAAAATATGGTCAAATCCAATTTCAGTTTCGGCAGCAAACTGCTGCTCATCGTCATAACCATACTGGTCTGGACGCTCGTGCTCGCGCTGGCGATCGGGGGCGGCCTTTACTACGCCTATAAAAACGTCAAGGTCAAAAAGATCCTTTCCCTGATCGGGCAGGAAGACCTGCTCTCTTCCGAATATGCCGAAAACACCATTTCGGACCTCGTAAAAGATCTGCAGGCCACCCTCAGCGGGGACATCACGCTGCAGAAACTTGCGGACATTTCCCCCTATCTCGACGAAAAAGTGAACGCGGTGATCGACGAAGTGGATTCGCTCGGATATGTGACCATCGACCGCGACGCACTGTACACGACCTCGCTCAGCAATATCGGGGACAATTTTGAAGAATTGTTCGCCATTACCGCCTCTTTCAACACGCTTTCGGAAAATCTCGGATTCGACCTTCCCGGCATCCCCTATATCGCAGGAGGCGCGGAGGGAGAGGAGATCTGGATCTACACGCGCATCAACGGCACGGAGGACGGGCAGATCGACAAAGATTTTTCCGCCTTGCAGCCGGACGCATATTATACGCATGCGCTCGAATATCTGCCGGCAAATTCGCTTTCCCCCTATAAAGTATGGTCTTTGGCGGGTGCAAAAATATCGGATGACGGACAGATCCGCGTGACCGTTGACGGTGCCGACCGCATCGTATACGCCGCTTACGCGCAGGATGCCTATATTCCGCTGAACGAATCGAGCGATCTCGTGCTGAACGAGAACGGAACGCTGCTCTTTAAGACGGATCAACTCTTTTATAAGACGCCCGCGTCCGACACGGCGTACACGGCTTTGAACCCCGATCCTGCGGGCGAGCGCTCCGAATGGGTGATCAGCGCCGAATACGAATACGTGCCCCTGTACGCAAAATCGGGCAACGATTACGTGCTCGTGACGGTCGAAGAGGGCGACGGCTACGCCGTTGACGGAGAAAACGGCGGATTTCTGATCCCCGAAGACCAAAAAAGCCAGCAACTTTATTACGCGCATGACCGTTACGACGAGATCGAAGGGGAACTGACGGAGGAATTTCTCGCGCAGAATGCCGTATATATCCGCACGAACGGGATCGCGGACCTGCCCGTCACGCAGGCGCTGACGGCATTTTCCGCCGCCTTCGACATGACGACGCTCACCCTCGACAAAGCGGGCTTGTACTTCGGCGTGGACATGGACAACGAGATGCTTGATTCCGTCAAATACGTACCGTTCGCGTATCTTTCCGACGGCATGGAACCCGCACTGCAGCAGATCGAAATGGCGGACGTGCTCGGGAACCCCGACCATACAGACAGCCGCGTGATCCTCTTCCTCGCTTACGGGCAGGAGGGCGCGGGCTATACGCTCGTTCTGGACGACGGCGGCAATCCCGTGGGCATCGACATACGGCACCGCAACACGTTCAAAGAGGCGCTCGACCTGTTCGATTCGCTCAGAGTGCGCGACGTGATCGACATCGACGAGGACAACAACCTTTTGAACGCCATCAAAGACTGGACGATGGAAGACATGGGCAATACGGACGTCCTGTACGGCCTGACGCTCGGGCAGGTCATCCCCATCGGCGAAGACGCGCTTCCCATCCTCAAAGCACTGGCGGATACGCCGATCGGCGAACTTTCGGGCAGCGTCGGCGAACTGACGCTGGGGGAGATGATCGAGATCGCGGACGATTCCCTGTTGGCGCAGTTGCGCGGCGAAAAACTGGAAGATCTGGACTCGGCGGTGAACAGGCTGGAGATCAAATTGCTGTATGCCGATTCGATCTACGACTATCAGGAAGTCGTGACCGACGGCGCGGGATACGGTGACGCGAGAGCGCTGTATCCGGAACTGTTCACTTACGAAAACGGGTCGTATACATTGTATACGGGGGACGGCACCGACTCCCCTACCCTGTATGCAAAATATGTTTATGCGGGCACGGCGGACTCCGTTTCGGCAGACTATACTGGGGTTCCGCTCTATAAATTCATTCCCGCCGCAGACGGGCAGACGGAAGGAAGTTACGAACTTGTGACCAAAGCGGTCGGCTGGAAGATCCCCGACGGAAAGAAGCCTTCGGGCGTCGACACGTTTTACGTTGCAAAAGAGGACGGGTCCTATACGCAGATCTCACCCGACGCGGACGGCGTGTTTGCGGCGGATACGATCTGGTACCTCGACACCTCTACGGACAAAATGATCAAACTCAGCCTGGAAACGGCGAAAATCGGCTTGGACGAGAGCAAAGCGGAGGCGGGAGAAAGGCTTTACTCACGCATGCGGTATGTGAGCGCAAACTACGATGCGCACGGGAATCTGTGGTATTACGACGCCGCGGCGGGCGTGTATAAAGCGGCCGAAAAGACGGAACAGGGCGCATACGTGATCGACGAAGACAAAACTTATTACACCTACGGCGAAGTGAACGGCATCTGGAGATATCTGCTCTTGGACGCGGACACGCAAAAAGAGGAATCCTGCACGGTGGAAAATCTGGCGAGCCTCGTATTGAATGTTTCCGCAAACATCAACAAAGCGACCCTGAACGATCTGTACAGAGACGGCCTGCTGCAGTTGGACGATCCTACCATTTTGGGGAAGACGATCTCTCTGCCGCCGGCATTTGAAACGGATGAAATCGGAACGTATTCCATTCAGGGGCTGGTCGACCTTATCGCAACGCTGGCAAACTGAACGGCCGAAAACCATGACGCCCGCGGCATTTTGCCGCGGGCGTTTTTATAAAATCCATGAAAAATCCGTCAGGAAAGGCCGCAAAGAAGCAAAAATCATTGACTTACCCCCGAAAATACGGTATAATATACCATGCGTTTGAAGAAACGCGTATACCTTGCGTGCGGAAAACGCACGCCGAATAAGACCGGGAGGTGAAAAAATGAAATACGAAATGCTTTACCTGATCGATTCTTCCATGGCCGACGAAGCGCGGGACGCTTTGATCTCCAAATTCGAAGGCACGGTTGCGACCCTCGGGGGCACGGTTCTCTCCACCGACAAGTGGGGAGTAAAAAAACTGGCGTACCCCATCGATTACAAGAGCGATGCTTTTTACGTTCTGATGACGTTTGAAGCGGGCGCGGAAGCGGTGAAAGAACTCGACAGACTTTGCGGCATTACGGACGGCATTCTCAGAAGAATGATCACCAAAGCCGCCAACTGACGGGAGGGAGCAAGATGAACAAAGTGTTTTTGATCGGAAACCTGACGCGTGACCCCGAACTTTCGGAAACGAACAGCGGCGTAAGCGTATGCCATTTCGGGCTGGCCGTAAACCGCGGCTATTCTTCGCAGGATGCGGAAAGACAGGTCGACTTTTTCAACGTGACCGCATGGCGCGGCACCGCGGACAGCGTGGCGCGCTTCTGCAAAAAGGGCAGCAAGGTTGCCGTTACGGGCAGCATTCAGATCCGCAATTACGAAGACAATGCGGGGCAAAAACGCACCGCCGTCGACATCATTGCCAACGAAGTGGAATTTTTGACCACCAAAAACGCCGCTTCCGACGACGATTTTGCCTCTGCCGCACCCGCACCCAAGAAAAAGCCCGTTCTCGAAGCGTTCGACGACGATTCCGACATTCCGTTCTGATCGGCGCACCGACGCATGCGGGAACCCTTCGGGCGCGCACGCAAAGCGCGCATTGCGATCCCCTGCACATACAAAAAATCCAAGGCTTTTGCCCGGATCTTTGTGGACCGAATTATTTTATAAGGAGTGAATAACATGGAAGAAAAACCCGTCAGAAAGCCCATGAAAAGGGCTTCGCGCAGAAAAGTCTGCGCTTTCTGCCAGGAAAAGGTCGAAGTCATCGACTATAAAGACGTAAACCGCCTGAAAAAGTTTATTACCGAAGGCGGCAAGATCCTTCCCAGAAGGATGAGCGGCGTTTGCGCTATGCACCAGAGAGAACTCTCTACCGCGATCAAAAGAGCGCGCGTCGTTGCCCTTCTCCCCTACAGAGGAGAATAATAAAGACCCGAAAGCCCTTCGCTTTAACGCGAAGGGCTTTTTATTTTTGAAAATAAACGATACTATCGAGCGCAACTGATGCGGCGCTGCGCTCAGATCAGCCAGACGGTGAGATATCCAACGCCGAGCAGCACGGCAAGGAAGGAAAAATTGAGCGCGGAAAAGAGGCCGATATACCCTTTCGTCTTCTTGGGACAGACGCGGCGATAGGTGTTGAGCGTGATCAGGCTTGCCAGCGACGAAATGGGCGTGCCCAGCCCGCCGATGTTTACGGCGATGAGAAGGCTTGCGTAATCTCCGGTAAATTTTGAAAGGAGCACCGCCGAAGGCACGTTGGAGACGATCTGGCAGGACAACACGCCGAACGCGAGCGGATCGAGAGACATCAGCCGCCCGAAAAACTCGCTGACGGCGCCGATGCGGGACATGTTTCCGGAAAAGACGAAAAACGCGCAGAACGTGAGCAAAAGCCCGTAATCTACGCGCAAAAGCGCGCGGAAATCCAAAACGGCAAGGGCGGCAATAACTGCGATCAGCCCCCAATAATAAGGAAAAACGCGGAACACGATGAGAACGGACAGCACGAACAGCGCGCCGTACACGGCGGAACGCCATACCGGAGGACTGTTTTTCGGGCGCCCCTCCACCGCGAGCGGCGCGGGCTTTACAAACAGGCATACGGCAAAGATCAGCACGAACGCCGCGGCGAACGGCAGCGCCATGATGCGGAAAAATTCGCCCGCACCCATTGAATAATAGGAATACAGGTACAGATTCTGCGGATTCCCGAACGGCGTGAGCATGCCGCCCAAGTTTGCGGCAATGTTCTGCATGACGAACGTGAAGGCGATCCGCTCCCGTTTTCCGCACGAATCGAGCGCGAAATATCCGAGAGGCAGAAAGGTCACGAGCGCCATATCGTTGGCCATGACCATCGAGCCGAAATAGGTGATAAAGACGAGCGCGAGCACGACGTTGCGCTCGTTTTTGAAACGGCGCAGGATCTTATCCGCAAGCCAGACGAAAAATTTAATGTTTTTGAATGCGGCGACGACCGCAAGCGTACAAAACAGGCAGGAGAGCGTTCCCCAGTCGAAATAACCGAGATACTGCCTGTCGAAAGGCACGAAAATGCACGTAACCGCCGCCGCGACGAGCGCGACGATCAGAACGGCGCTGCTTTTGAAAAAATGCGCCGCTTTGCGCAGCGCCCTTCCCTTTTCCCGCATCTGCGGATTTTGCGTATCTTCCATAAAACTCTCTGCCTCTGTGTTTTCCGACCTATTATTATAGCCGCGGCGGCGGAAAAGTCAACCGTTTGGGGTAAAATGTAAAAATTTCCGCAAGGCGGCAAAACATGCATTGCGAAATGCGGATAGATGTGATATAATACACCCGCAGGACAAACATGCGAGGAAGCCGTTTTGAAGAATATTGTACTGAAAATCAAAGAGGGCGATCTGTTCCGTTTTTTCGACAGCGAAGAAAAAACGGAAGTCTTTATCGGTTCGGGCCGCTCCTGCGACGTTGTGATCAAATCGCAGTACGTACAGTCCGTTCAGATCCGGCTTTTGCAGAAAAATTCCGTCTGGTATGCGGAGGATTTGTCGGAAGCGGACGCAAAATGCGCCGTGCTTGCAGACGGAAAACGATTCCGCAAGCCGATCGAAAAATTTGACAGCACCCTCATTCTCCGCCGTACGGGCGAAAAGGAGAAAGCGGAAATCGCACGCATTTCCGTCGTCAAGCAGATCAAAAAACGCAAAAACGGATCGGACTTCGACCTTACGAGGCAGACGATCACCACCGTGGGCCGAAGCGAAAAGTGCGATATACGGGTGGAAAACCCGCTCGTTTCCGAAAAGCATTTTTTTATCGCGTTCGACGGCATGAACTGCTTTATCGAAGATGCGCACAGCCTTTCGGGGACCTACGTGAACAACCGCAAAGTCAAACGGCAGAAACTTTCCGATTACGACAGGATCTCCATCCCCTCGGCGGCGTACATCTTTTATAAAAACAGGCTGCTCTGCTCCACCGCGGCGGGCGGGATACAGATCGACTGCGCGGACGTGACGAAACTGGTGCAGGACAAAAACGCGAGGGGAAAAATTTCGCTGGTGACGGGCGTTTCTTTCCGCATCGAGGCGGGAGAATTTGTGGCGGTCGTAGGCGGCAGCGGCGCGGGAAAATCCACCCTGCTCGACTGCATCAACGGTATGCGCCCCGCGACCGGCGGCAAAATTTATTACGACACGAACGACTATTACGAAAATATGAACTCGTACAAGGGCGTGGTGGGATATGTTCCGCAGAAGGATATCCTGCACGACGATCTGCCCCTTGAAAAGGCTCTGTTTTATACGGCGCGCCTTCGGATCCGCGCGGACCTGTCCAAAGAAGAGACGCTCAAGCGGGTGCGCGAAGCCATCGCGGACGTTAAACTGACGGGCAAGGAACGCCTGCGCGTTTCCGCCCTGTCCGGCGGATAGAAAAAGCGCGTATCCATCGCCATGGAACTTTTGTCGGACCCGAAGGTCATCTTCCTCGACGAGCCGACGAGCGGACTTTCGCCCGACCTCGATTTGGAAATGATGGAACTTCTGAAAGAATTGGCCGCCAAGGGACGCACGATCGTCATCGTGACGCATGCGATGGAAAACCTCGACAAATGCGATAAGGTCATCTTCCTCGGCAGGGGCGGACGGCTCTGCTATTTCGGCGAGGCGAGCGGCGCGTTCCGCTGGTTCAACAGGCGTTCCTATTCGCGCATATTCGCCTCTTTATCCGACGAGGCCACGAGCGAAGCGTTCGCAAAAAAATATCGCGCCGGCGAATATTATAAAAAACTGTACGCCGATTTTACGGAAGAATACGGCAAAGGCTGCATCCCGCCCCCCGAAACGGCGGAAAAGCGGGTGCGGCGCAAGGCGTGGGAATTGCCGCCCGAGGATCTGCCGCAGGGCGTCGGAGCGCTGAAAAAGAGCGCGCCGCGCAAAAAAACGGCTCCGGAAAGCGGGCAAAACGCGGAAGCGCAAAAGGAGGGCGGCACGGATGAAAAAGTTTAAGCGCCGCTCAGCAAGGGTCAATTTATCTCATTTCCGCGTGCTCTCCGCAAGATATTTCAGGCAGATCTTCACCAATTTAGCGACGCTGCTGCCCCTTATCCTCGAAGCGCCCGTCATGATCTTGATTCTCTCCATCGTATGCAATGCGGACGCTTTTGAAATGCACAGCCTGACGCAGGCAAACACGACCATTTTCGTTCTCGTCGTAATGGCGGGCATGATGGGGATCTTGAACAGTTACCGTGAAATCTGCAAAGAGCGGGAGATCCTTTCGCGGGAGGTGTTCGGCGGGCTGGACGTTTCCGCATACGCACTGTCTAAATTTATTGTGCTGTCCGCGATCGGCATCGTGCAGTGCGCGCTTCTGTTTTTCGGCAGTTTGCCCGTAACGGGATTCCGCTTTTCGGATCCTGCGGCGGGGTATGCGCTCTGTTTTCTCGCCATGGCGCTCACGGACATTTCGGTTACGGCAGTCGGGCTGTATATTTCCGCCCTGCTGAAAAAATCGGAAAGCGCGATCCTGCCCGTGCTTCTGATCATCATCATGCTGGTAGTGTTTTCCGACAGCGTGATCACGCTGGACGGGGCGGCGGGCTGGCTTCGTTACATTACGCCATCCGCCTGGGGCATCGCCGTTTTCGGCCGCATGTGCGGGCTGAACGGGTGGACCGAATATTTCAACAAGGATTTTTACGGGTATCATCCTTTGATCCCCCTCGCGGCTTTGGCGGCGATCGCGCTTCTTTTTCTGTTTTTGACGATCGCGCGGCTGAAAAGGACTTACAGACAAAAAGATCAATAATATTGCGGCGACCCCGCAAAGGAGAATAAAAAATGCTTTTCAAAGACGGAGACAGAATTATTTTTGCAGGCGATTCGGTAACGGACACCGGCAGAGAGAACGCGCTCGGCGACGGGGATTACGGCCTCGGCAACGGCTACGTGCGGCTTGTGAATACTTTTCTCACCGCATATTATCCCGAGTACAGGTACGACCTTGTCAACATGGGCGTGAGCGGAAACAATTCGCGCCAGTTGCTCGAACGCTGGGACAGAGACATTACCGCGCTCGATCCGGACGTGGTCTTCTGCATGATCGGGATCAACGATATCTGGCGCCAGTTCGACGCCCCCGCAAAGCCCTACAAGCACATTTTGCCCGACGAATATGAGGCAAACCTCGACCAAATGGCACAAAAAAGCAAAAACGTGCGCGACTTTATTTTCCTTTCCCCCTTCTTTATGGAGGCGAACAAAGAGGACGCCATGCGCAAAATGTGCGACGAATACGCGGCGATCATGCGGCGCGTCGCAAAGAAAAACAACAGGCCTTTCGTGGACATTCAGGCGGAGTTCGACAAATTTTTGCAGCATCGTTCGGGCATCGGCCTTTCCTGGGACAGGGTGCATCCCTTCTATATCGGCGCGATGATCATTGCGCGCGCGATCCTGCGCGAGATCGGATTTGACCGCCCCCTCTTTTAAGATGGACGCCCACATCCCGCAGGATCCCATGATCCTGCTCAGTTTTGTCAATATGAAACTGCGTGATCGCTACCCTTCCCTCGACGGACTTTGCGAAGATTTAAACATTGAAAAAGATCTTCTGCAAGAAAAACTGGGGGCGGCGGGCTTTTTTTACAGCGAAGAGGAAAACAGATTCCTATGACCGCGGCGCCGCATATCTGCGGCGCTTTTCTATCCCTCCATACAAAAGAGCCCTGCAGAAAGCACATTTCCTATAAAAAATAAAAATCAAAATTAAATTTTAATAGGATTTGCACTTTTAAGCGATTAAAGAATAAATATCCTCCGGCAAAGCCGGAGGTTTTTCATTTTCGGGCAGTTAGCCCTAATACTACCAGCAGCGCGCAAGTCGCGCTTATGACGACCTGGCAGTCATGCGATTGTTACTTGCCGCCCGTTAACGGGCCTTTCCTGTGCTTAACTTTCTTCTCCTATGCCTTTGCTCCTCTTTTTTGTTCCTTATTTCTATTTTCCCGTTTACTTTTCTATCCTTGCTTTTTCTTCTCTTTTTGCCTTTTTTCTTATCTCCTTTTCTTTTGCTCGTTTTTTGTTCATCGGCAAAGCCTCTCTTAAACCCGCGGACTATCCGCGGGTTTTCTTATACAAAAAACAGATTAAGATTTTACAACTTAATCTGTTTTTTTAATTATTAAACACAAATTTACTTCATTTATCTATTTTTTCTATTTATGAAATCTTAGTTTTTCTTTGGATCAGCTTAAAATGTACTTAATCAATATGAAACACCTATACGCTGTTTTGATTCAAAAATCTCTCCGAATCCAAGAATAACTCGCATACTCGCTTACTAGACGATTTCTTGCTCTTTGCGGTGTATTAATCAATTCTTCCGAAACACTTGTTTCTTTTCCTGTGGTCTCTCGGATTACCCAGCCTTGCGTGTTTTCAAACGTCACGCCCATCAAGCCGGTGCATCCTCTGAACGCATAACTGCCGATATAACCCAGTGTTGACGGAATCGTAAGTTCTCGAAGGCCGGAACAATTATAAAAAGCATTATCTCCGACCGATACCAAACTTGCCGGAAAAACAACTTCCGTCAATCCCGAACACCCCCAAAAAGCACGGTCTCCGATCGCCTTCACGCCATTCGGAATTACACTTTTATTACATCCTAAAATAATCTTTTCGGTAGACCGTTCAATCAGGCAGTTCGTTTCACTGCGATAAACGGTATTCCCTTCTTCGACAACAATACTTTGTAATCCAGAACAGTTAAAAAATGCATCATTTCCGATTTTTATAACCGATGCGGGAATAATCAGCTGTGTGATTTTAAAACATTTATAAAATGCTTCCTTATTGATTTCTTTCACGCCGTCGGGAATCACGCTTTGATTACATCCCTGCAACAACAGGCCCGTTTCAAGATGGACCAAACAATTTCCTTCGCCTGCATAAAACGTATTTCCATCTTTTACTGAAATAGATTCTAACCCTTCGCAATGGTGAAAGGCAGTTTTTTCTATATTTTTCACTCCCGAACCGATCACCAAACCTGTCAATTTTCTGCACCTGGAGAAAGCGTTATTGCTTATTGATTGAACCGAATCCGGAATCACCAATTCTCCTTCCAAATCAACGCATCCATCGAATGCTGATGTACCGATCGTTTTTAATTGGTCACCCAGAGTCAGTTTGGAAATACCGCTTCCATAAAAAGCGTTTATTCCAATTAACTGAACCTGATCGGGGATCACGACCTCTTTCAGAGCTATGGAGCCCTCAAACGCACCTGAATTGATTTTAGTAAGGGAACTTCCGATCGAAAGAACCGACATCGATTTACAATTTGAAAAGACATCAATCCCCGTCGATACCAACGAATCCGGCAAATGCACTTCTTTTACCGACGTTTCTGAAAACGCATACGCTCCGATACTTTCCAAATTTTCGGAAAACGTTATATCTGTCAGATTTTCACAATATTCAAAAGCGGCATTTCCTATAAATTTCAGGGAGCTCGGCATACTCACGCTCTTTAAATTCATACACCAGTTAAAAGCATATGCCGGTATTTCCGTAATGCCGTCGGATAAAACAAGATTCTCTACCGCAACATCCTGAAAATACAAATTGCGCCTTCCGTGTGTATCCCCAAGCTTAATACCGCACCATGCCGCAGCATCGCCCGCATAATGCAAATTATAGCCGACAATCGGAATATTCAGAGCACTGTTTCCGATCGTTTTGATACTCGCAGGCAACCAAAGATCAGAAAGCTTACAACTGCTAAACGCGTAATCGGCAAGAAAACTTCCGCCCGTAAGCCTCACTTCCTGTAACGATGACGGAACATTGCCCGAGTTCTCCCACCCGGAAGTCGCCCCGAACCAATATCCCAAAAAAGAATTTTTGGCGTCTTCCGCCTCCATTCCTAGGAAAGGCACCACAAGACTTTTCAGTCCACTGCATCCTGAAAAAGCATTTTTATAGATAAATTCAACCGACTCCGGAATGCAAAGTTCGGTCAGCAATGAACAATTTCGAAAGGCATAGCTGTCGATCATTTCCAATCCATCCGGAAAAACGACCGATCGGATTTTTGCCCCGTCAAAACCGTAAGCCTTAATTTGTGTCACCTGTTTACCGCTGAAACGGTCAGGAATAACAAGATCATATTCTCCTACTCGTGCGGCTTCTTCTCTGTTTTCGGAAACCAAATACGACGATCCGTCCGAAGAGGGCGTAAAGATAATAAGCCGACTGTGCCCGCAGACTTCACAGACCGAATCTTCGCCATAGATATGCTCGGCAACGACCTCCTGTCCACAAGCAGAACAATCCGTCCAGTGATAATTTTCATCAAAATCCCAATGAACGTTTGTATTTTTACAACGCTCTGAAACATATCCGCATATTCCACACTCGACCCAATGGCCGGAAGCGTCCGTTTTCCATGTCGTCTCATGCGCTTCTGTCTCTCCGATATAGCCGCATTTTTCACACTCCATCCGGTGATTGGCCGCATCTTTTTCCCAGACCAAAGTATGAGAAAGCATTTCTTCTTCGTAGCCACAGTCTTTGCAATGCTTCCGATGCCCGCTTTTACTTACAATCCATTCAAAAGAGTGTTCTTCCTGTCCTTTTTCGTATCCGCAGACCTCACAACGCTGCCAATGACCTTTTTCGCTTATACTCCATGCAAACGTATGCGGTTTTTTCTCTGTTTGTTCTCCGCAGGAACAAGTCTGCCAATGACTTTTCTCGTCTGTCTGATATCCTTCGTATGTATGGACATGCGGATTCTTCGTTTTTCCGCCTTCCGAAGTGCACCCGACAAGCGTAAATATTCCTATACTCAGAGGTAAACTTATTAAAAGAAACAAAAATAATTTTTTCATCTTCCCCCTCTTCTTGTACGAAACAAAACCGTTCTTTTTTCACTTTCGACAAATAAAACAATCCCTTCAGCAACTTTTCTCTGCCGATTTGCCGGCTCTGTTTCCTACTAACTGAATTTAATTATATCACAGTATTTTCTTTTTTTTACAATATATTCCAAAAAATAAAAATATGAAATTAGCCTTTTCAAGACAAAAGGCGGTACGTTACCGCAATTCCGATAGGGAATTTTAGTAAAGGCAGGGCTCTTTGCTTTTTCTGAAATTTCAGCGGAGCACGTACGAAACGCCGAATGCTCCCGCGCCGACGTGAATGCTCAGCACAGGGCCGACGACGCGCTGGTGTATATACACGGCGGGAAACCGTTCTTTGAGCATGGCCGTGAGCGCGGACACGTCCGTCGATTCTCCGCAGCGGCTCACGATGATGCGCCGCACGCCTTCGGGGATGAGAGAGATCATCTCTTCCAGCCGTTCGCGCGGCCCGCGGTAATTGCCCTTGAAAAGGATTTTTGCCTTCAATTCGAACACGGGGCGGAAATTCAGATTCGTTTTTGCCTTGTTCGTGTTCAGCCTGCCGCCGCGCACGATGTTTTCGAGCGTTTCCACTGAAAACACGATGCCGATCTTGCTCTTTAACTCTTCCAGCATCTCCACGGCGCGGTCAAACCCGATGCCCGCCTTTACAAGATTGACGGCCTCGTCCACGAGAAGGTGCATCGCGTCGCCGATGGTGCGCGAATCGAGCACGTAAATTTTGCCCCCCACCTGAGAGGCGGCAAATTTTGCCGACGAATAGGTGCCTGACAGAGAGGCGCTCAGCACGATGCAGATGACGTCGCACCCCTTTTCGACGAGCGAAGAAAATGTTCTGATAAAATTGTTCAGCGTCGGCTGCGCCGTTTTGCATACAGACGAGGCGAGGGCGGGAAGGAAGGTCCCGTTTTTGTCCGAAGCCTTTTCTTCATACGTTTTTCCCCCGATCTCGTAATTGAGCGGCACCACCCGCACGATTCCCCTGTCGGCGATTTCCGCCGAAGAGTAGCCGACCGAAGAATCGGTCACGACAGCGATCATATCTCTCCTCCTGTTTTCTCATTCATGTTTCCGGTTTCCGTTTTCAGAATTTGCGGAAGCGGCGATATCTCTCTTCCGCCAGTTGTTCGGGCGGAATTTTCATCTTTTCTTTGAAAAATTCGTAAATTTCCCCTTTCAGCCCCGCAAAAAACGAATCGGAAAAACCGTCTTCGGCGAGCACACGCTCTGCCGCGCCCAGCGAAAGGAGATCGTTCGCCGTCAGTTTCAGGCACTCGGAAGCCTCGGCGACCTTCGAACTGTCCTTCCAGAGGATAGACGCGCACCCTTCGGGAGAAATGACCGAATAGGTGGAGGTCTCCGTAATCCAGACTTCGTCCGCGGCGGAAAGCCCGAGCGCGCCGCCGCTGCCGCCCTCGCCGATGATGACGGTAAGCGTAGGCGTTTTCAGGCGGATCATGTCGAGTATGCTCATGGCGATCGCCTCGCTCTGGCCGCGCTCTTCCGCGCCGATGCCGCAGTATGCGCCCGACGTATCGACAAAACAGAGCACGGGGCGATGAAATTTTTCCGCCTCTTTCATCAGGCGGACCGCCTTTCTGTAACCTTCCGGATGCGCGCAGCCGAAATTGTGCGCGATCTTATCGTGCGTGTCGCTCCCCTTTTCGATGCCGATGACCGTGACGGGCATGCCCGAAATCGTACCGATGCCCGCAACGATCGCCTTATCGTCGGCGAAGCGCCTGTCTCCGTGCAGTTCGATAAAATTTTCAACGATCGATCCGATATATTTCAGGGCGGTCGGTCTGCCCTTTTCGCGGCTTTTCAAAACGATCTCGTAAGCGTTCATGCCAACACCTCCGCGCAGTGCATTTTCAACAGAAGGGCAAGTTTGTCTTTCATTTCCTTCCTTTCCACGATCAGGTCGGCAAAGCCCTTTTCCTGTATGAATTCCGCACGCTGGAACCCCTCGGGCAGGGTCTGGCGGATGGTCTGTTCGATGACGCGCGGTCCGGCAAAGCCGATCAGCGCGCCCTTTTCCGCCATAATGATATCCGCTTCAAACGCAAAAGAGGCGGAAACACCGCCCGTTGTGGGATCGGTGAGGACGGAAATATACAAAAGCCCCGCTTCGCCGTGCTTTGCGACCGCTGCGGAAGTTTTTGCCATCTGCATGAGGGAAATGATCCCCTCGTGCATGCGCGCGCCGCCGCTCAGAACAAACCCGACGACGGGAAGGGCGTGCTCCGTGGCGTATTCAAAAGTCTTTGCGATCTTTTCGCCGACGGTATGCCCCATGCTGCCCATCATAAAGCGGTAATCCATGGAAAACAGAGCGCAGCGGACACCGCCGATCTTTGCAATGCCGCAGACGACGCCCTCTTTTTCTCCCGTTTTTTCCCTAAGGCTCTGCAATTTTTCGTCATAACCCGGAAAATTCAGGGGATTCCCCCCTTCCTCTTCCGCAAAAAGTTCTTCAAAGGTATCCGCATCCGCGCACATGGAAATGCGGGCGCGGGCGTCCAGTTTGCGATAATGCCCGCACTTGGGGCAAACCCCGAAATTTGCGGCAAATTCGTCCGACAGGACGATCTGCCCGCACTTTTCGCACTTTTCGGCAAGTTTTTCGGGTATGGACGCATCCTGAAACTGACTTTCGGGCGTCCGAACGCCGTTTTCCGAACCTTCCAGTTCGTTTTTCGGCTTTTTGAAAAAGAATTTTCTGAAATCGAATTTCATTTCCGTTTACTCCGTAAACATAACGACCTTCGCATACGCGGCGGGCATACGGACACATCGGCGCGCAAACAAACGCGCCGGATGCGGCCTTTCAATAACCCCCGCCGACAACCGATTATTTGTAATTTTTTAAGAATTTATCCAAAAAATTCGTACAGTAAGTACCGTCTTTGAACTCGGGCTGCGCGAGAATATCGCTGGAAAGTTCCGCATTCGTCTGCACGCCCTCGATGACCAGTTCGCACAGCGCCGCCTGCATTTTGCGGATCGCCTCCGTCCTGTCGTGCGCGTACACGATCAGTTTGCCGATCATGCTGTCGTAATAGGGAGGGATCATATAATCCTGGTAGATGGCGGTATCGAACCGGACCCACGGCCCGCCCGGAATGTGCAGAAGGGTGATCCTGCCGCAACTGGGACGGAAATTGCTGCGCGCGTCTTCCGAATTGATGCGGCATTCGATCGCGCAGCCGCGCATGCGGATATCCTCTTGCTTAAAATTGAATTCCAACCCCGCGGCGATGCGGATCTGCCACTTTACGACGTCGATCCCCGTGACGTATTCGGTGACGGGGTGCTCCACCTGCAGACGGGTATTCATTTCCATGAAATAGAATTTATTGTTCTTATCCAACAAAAATTCGATGGTGCCCAGATTTGTGTATTTGACCGCCTTTGCGGCGAGGACCGCACAGCGCATCATCTCCTCGCGCACTTCGGGCGGGAGAACGACGCACGGGCTCTCTTCGATAAGTTTCTGATTCCTGCGCTGCATGGAGCAGTCGCGCTCGCCGAGGCAGACGACGTTCCCCTGTTCGTCCGCAACGATCTGCATTTCTACGTGTTTGACGTCGGTAAGGTATTTTTCAAGATAGCATTTGCCGTTGCCGAAGGCATTTTTTGCCTCGACCGAGGCCGTTTCGAGGGCGCTTTCAAAGTCCTCTTCTTTATAGACGATCCGGATCCCCTTTCCGCCGCCGCCCGCGCTCGCCTTTATGATGACGGGATATCCGATTTCGGACGCAAACTTTTTCGCTTCCGCCACGTCCGTGATCTCGTCAAGCCCGGGAACGACGGGCACGCCCGCCGCCTTCATGGTGCGCCGGGCCTCGTCTTTATCCCCCATTTTCGCAATAACGGAAAAATGAGGGCCGATAAATTTTATGTTGCACTTTTCGCACAGTTCCGCAAACCTCGGATTTTCGCTCAAAAGCCCGTATCCGGGGTGGATCGCCTGACAGCCCGTCGCGATCGCCACGTCTATGATGGCGGTCATGTTGAGGTAACTGTCCTTCAACAGGGCGGGTCCTATGCAGTAACTTTCATCCGCAAGGCTCACGTGCAGGGCTTCGGCGTCCGCCTCGGAATAGACGGCCACCGTCTCGATGCCCATTTCGTTGCAGGCGCGGATAATGCGCACCGCGATCTCTCCGCGGTTTGCGATCAGGATTTTGCTGAACATTTTTTACCTGTCCTTTGCCGCTGTTGCGCCGCAAACGCGGCGCGGGGTACCTATGCTCCCCCGATCACGGTCAGAATATTTTGAAGAGTACCTGACCGAACTCGACCAGGGCGCCGTTTTCCGCGCAGATTTCGACGATCTCTCCGCTCTCCTCGGCAACGACGTCGTTCATCAGTTTCATCGCCTCGATGATGCAGAGGGTATCCCCCTTTTTCACTTTCTGCCCCACTTTTACGAAGGGTTCCGCTTCGGGGCTGGGCGCGGCATAAAAAATCCCGACCATGGGCGAGCGGATATCGCGGTATTTGTTGTAGTCCTTCACGTCCTCGGGCGCGGGAATGGGCGCCTCCGCGACGGCTTCCCTGACGGGTAGCGGGGAATATGCGATCGGCTGCCCCGCTCCGTTTTCCAGTTTCAGCGAAAAACTTTTATCCCCCGCCGTTTCGGAAAACTCCATCGACGAAAGGCCGCTCTCTTTGAAAATTTCTATCAGTTCAGTAATTTTTTTCTTTTCCATTTCGTTCTCCTTTTTGAGACCGTCCGTTCAAAAAAGCACGTTTATTACGATCTATCATAACAAACGCGCCGTTTTTGCCGTTATATTTTTCGGAATGCGAGACAGCCGTTATGCCCCCCGAACCCGAGCGACGTGGACAGCGCAAACGCGACGTCCGCCTCGCGCGCCTGATTGGGGGTGATGTCGAGGTCGCATTCCTCGTCTTTGACCTTGTAATTGATGGTGGGCGGGATCACGCCGTCGCACAGGGCGAGAACGGACGCGATCGCCTCGACGCCGCCCGCGGCTCCCAGCATATGCCCCGTCATGGACTTGGTGGAAGAGACGTGCAGTTTATAAGCGTCCTGCCCGAATGCGCGCTTGAGCGCGAGCGTTTCCGTCTTATCGTTCAGGGGGGTTCCCGTGCCGTGCGCATTGACATACACGCCCTTCGATACGTCGACCTGTCCTTCCTTCGCCGCAAGTTCGACGGCGCGGGAAGACGCGATCGCCTCGGGATTGGGCGCGGTCATATGATATGCGTCGTTCGTGCAGCCGTAGCCGACGATCTCCGCATAGATCTTTGCCCCGCGCGCTTTCGCGTGTTCGTATTCTTCCAGCATCATGACCGCTCCGCCTTCGCCCATGACAAAACCGCTGCGCTCTTTGTCGAAAGGAATGGACGCGCGGTCTTTATCCGCAGCCTGCGAAAGGGCCTGACAACTGATAAATCCCGCAAAACACATGGGCGTGATCGCCGCTTCGCTGCCGCCCGCGAGCATGGCGTCCGCATAACCGTGTTTGATCGCGCGGAACGCCTCGCCGATGCTGTTGGTAGAGGTCGCACAGGCGGTCACGATGCCGACGTTCGGCCCCTGCGCGTTGTATTTGACGGCGACCGTACCCGACGCCATATTGGAGATCATCATGGGAACGAAGAAGGGAGAGACCCTGCCGGGGCCCTTCTCCATAAATTTTTCGTGCTCGGTGATCAGCGTCTGTATGCCGCCGATCCCCGAACCGATATAAACGCCGAATCTTTCGGGCGCGATCGTGTCGATCGTAAAACCGCTGTCATCGTACGCCTGCGCCGCCGCGGCGAGCGCGTATTGGGTATACAGATCGCTTTTGCGCACTTCGCCCTTGGGCATATACAGCACGGGATCGAATCCGCGCACCTCGCCCGCAAAAGTGCATTTATATTCGGAAGCGTCGAATTTCGTGACCGTATCGATCCCGTTGACGCCCCGGACCATATTTTCCCAAGTGGTTTTCACGTCGTTCCCGAGCGGCGTTACCGCACCGAGCCCCGTTACAACAACTCTTCTATTCATAAAAACTCCTCTTTTTTCACGGAAGAGAGGGCAACTGCAGTTCCCCTTTTCTGTGATCTTCAGGCGCCTTGAAACAGCGCCCCGCGGCCGCCTTTCATTCCGTTCGGAAATTTCGTCCGGTCTGCTTATATATACATCCCGCCGTCCACTTTGAGAACGACGCCCGTGATATAGCGGGCCGCGTCGGAAACGAGAAACCTGACCGCGTTTGCGACGTCGTCCGTCTCGCCGAGAGAGCCGAGCGGAATAAGTTTATACATTTCTTTTTTCTGTTCTTCCGTGAGCGCATCCGTCATGGCGGTGCGGATGAACCCGGGCGCGACGGCGTTTGCCGTAATGTTGCGGGAACCGAATTCTTTGGCGACGGATTTCGTCAGCCCCACGATGCCCGCTTTGGAAGCGGCGTAATTCGCCTGCCCCGCATTGCCCATCAGCCCCACGACGGAACTGACGGATACGATCCTGCCGAACCGCTTGCGCATCATAAACGGGGTAACGTGCTTGATCATATTGAAACAGCCCTTCAGATTGATGGACAGCACTCTGTCCCAATCCGCCTCGTCCATGCGCATGATCAGTTTATCCGCGGTAATGCCCGCGTTGTTGACGAGTATATCGATCCTGCCGAAATCTTTCAGGATCTGGTCCACGACCTCTTTCGTCGCGGAAAAATCGGATACGTCGCAGCGGTAATAGCGCGCCGTGACGCCCGCCGCCGCAAGCGCGTCAAGCGTCTCTTTCGCGGCGGATTCTTCGCCGTAATCCACGACAGCAATATCCGTATTGTCTGCGGCGAGGGCAAGCGCGATCTTTGCGCCGATGCCTCTCCCCGCGCCCGTAATCAGGGCGACTCTTTTATCCATAAAAACTCCTTATTCACGAAAATCCCGGCAACCTGCCGATTTTGTGAAGCGGCCGCATGCGGATATTTATGCAAAAGCGGATAACCCGTTGCGGCAACTTGGGGCGCTTTTGCGTCAGCGCACCCTCATTTGCAAATACTTTTACTTTTGCAGAAAAGGTAAAGCCGCGCAAATTCAACAATCAGCATGCACTGAAATATTGCACGGAGAGGAAAACTCCGGCGGTCGGCTGTTTTGCCGCGTACCCGGGGCAGTCCTCAATCCCGCGAAAAAGTTTTATTTGCTTAACCCTTTTTCGCGAATCGGTTATCCTCTCTGTACCAGCCCCGTCAGGACTTTGCCCGGCCCGACTTCGACAAAGGTGTCGATCCCGCGCGTTTTCATCGCCGCGACCGTCTCCGTAAAGCGGACGGGCGAACGCATCTGCATTGCGAGCGTCGATGCAAAATCTCCTTCGTACGGCTTTGCGGTCAGGTTGGCGTATACGTCCATACGCGGGCTTCCGAATTCGAGCGTGCGCAGATATTTTTCAAATTCTTCCGCTTCGGGCGCAAGTTCGGGGCAATGGAACATGCCCGATACGCGAAGTTTCATCGCTCTGCCGCCCGCGGCCTTGACTTTTTCCGTAAATTCCTGCTCCGCGCTCGCGCGGCAGGCCACGACCGTCTGCAACGCGCCGTTATAGTTCGCGGGGTGGGAAGAAACGCCGTCGCACAGCGCTTCGACCTGATCGCGCGGCAGTTTGACCACGGCGATCATGCAGCCCTGTACGCGCTGTGTGTACGCCTCCATCAGTTCCGCGCGTTTTACGATCGCGGAAAAGGCGTCTTTTTCGGACAATGCTCCCGCAAAACAGAGCGCGGGCACTTCGCCCACGGAGAACCCGCATACGCACTCGGGCGCGCCAAACTCCTCTTCCTTCGCGTATGCGTAGGCGAGGTCTGCCAAAAACATCGTCGGCTGCGTCAGAAGCGTTCTGTTCAACTCTTCCTGCGTGCCCGAAAGCATTTTATCGACAATGCCGGGGCGGATGCCGTCGGCAAGATCGAACAGTTTTTTTACCTTGGGGAGATGTGCGACGTCTCCCGCCATGCCGGGTACCTGCGCGCCCTGACCGGCAAATAGGAAGGCTACACGTCCCACTGCACGCCCTCCATCATCTTATCCGCCTGCGCCATGACTTCGCCGACGATCTCCTTTGCGCTCTGGCGTTTGCTGACCATGCCGGCGATCTGCCCCGCAAGGAAGCAGCCCTCGTCCGCATTGCCCTCTTTGGCCGCCTTGCGCAGCGAACCCACACCGAACTGCTCCAGCGTTTCGTCGGGCACATTGGAATCCGCCTCCAATTTGGCGTAATTGTTCATGTATGCGTTTTTGATGGCGCGGACGGGATGGCCGAGCCGTCTGCCCGTGACCATGGTCGAAATATCCTTTGCGGCAAGCACCTTCTTTTTGTATTCTTCAGATACGGTGCATTCGTCCGCAACGAGAAAACGCGTGCCCATCTGTACGCCGCAGGCGCCCAACGCGAACGCGGCGACGACGCCTCTGCCGTCTCCGATGCCGCCCGCCGCGATGACGGGGATCTTGACGGCGTCGACGACCTGCGGCACGAGCGCCATCGTGGTAAGATCGCCCACGTGTCCGCCGCTCTCGCCGCCCTCGGCGATCACAGCGTCCACGCCCGCGCGCTCGACCATTTTTGCAAGCGCCGTGCTCGCCACGACGGGGATGATGACGATCCCCGCCTCTTTCCACGCCTTGACGAAGCGCGACGGATTGCCCGCACCCGTCGTGACGACGGGAACCTTTTCTTCGGCGACCATCTTGGCGACCTCTTCGACGTGAGGGCTCATGAGCATGATATTCACGCCGAACGGCTTATCCGTCAGCGTGCGGCATTTTTTTATTTCGTTTCTGACCCAATCGGCGTCGGCGTTCATGGCGGAAATGATGCCAAGACCGCCCGCGTTGGATACAGCGCTCGCCAGGGAAGCGTCCGCGATCCACGCCATTCCGCCCTGAATGATCGGGTGCTCGATACCGAGCAGTTTCGTCAGTTTCGTCTGCATACTTATGCCCGAAACTTTCGATTACTTATTCGCGACCGCTTCGTCGATCTTCGCGACGAGTTCGCCCACGGTGGAAAGCTGCATGTTGTCGCCCAAAGAGATGTCGTACGCCTCTTCGATCTGCATGACGATATCCACTTTGTCGAGGGAGTCGAAATCGAGTTCGTCAAACGTGGTTTCGGGCGTGATATCGAGGTCTTCGCCCTTGCACTCGCTGAGAATTTCCTTCAATTTTTCCAATGTTTCCATAATTTTGTTTCTCCTTTTCGATTTTTTATATATCTCTGTTCAGTGTGTTCGATATTATTTGTTCCATTCGACGATCACGGCGCCGCTCGTAAGCCCGCCGCCGAAAGCGACGAACAGAAGTCTGTCTCCCTTCTTGAACGTTCCCTTTCTGGCGTATTCGTCCAAAAGGACGACGACGGACGTCGCGCTCATATTGCCGTACTCGGAAATATTCAGAAGAACTTTGCTCTTGTCGATCTTGAACTTTTTGCGGCTCGCCTCGATGATGCGCGCATTCGCCTGGTGCGGCAGATACCAATCGATCTCCGCGGGCGTAAGATTTGCGCGGCGGCAGGCCTCTTCGATGCAGTGGCCCATGGCGTTCACGGCAAATTTATACACTTCTCCGCCGTCCATGTGCATGGCAAGTTTTTCCTGCGGGTTTTTGTTGTAAGGGCTGTTGATCCCCTCTATATTCGGCATACGGATGGTATGCGTATCCGGATCGGTGGAAAGGATCGCGGAAAGCCTGCCCGTTCCCTTTTTCAGGACCATCGCGCCCGAGCCGTCTCCGAACAGGACGCAACTTGCCCTGTCTTCCCAGTCGACAAGTTTGCTCATCGCCTCCGCGCCGACGATCAGCACGGTATCCGCCCTGCCCGTCGAAATAAAGGCGTCCGCAACCTCCATACAATAGAGCGCGCCGACGCATGCGGCATTCAGATCGAACGCGGGCGCGTGCGAACCGATCGCTTCGCCGATCGCGCACGCCAACGACGGCGTGAACGTATCGCCGCGCATGGTGGCGCAGAGGATCAGCCCGACCTCATCCGCCGAGACCTGCGCGTCTTCCAGCGCACGCTTTGCGGACAAGATTGCAAGATCCACAAGCCGTTCGTCCGTCAGCACATGGCGGCGTTTGATGCCCGTACGGGTATAGATCCACTCGTCGGATGTATCGAGAAATTGGGCAAGATCGTCGTTGGAAACAACTTTTTCGGGAAGCGCGCTTCCCGTGCCCGCAATATAAAATGACATACGCGTAACCTTCTAATGAATCATTATAAATACTTGCGCCCTTTTCGTCAAGCCTTTTTTCCGTTTGTTGCGAAATCGGGCGGTCTGCGGCCGAAAAAACCGGCCGTTTCAACAAAATACGCCCGCGTTTTTGCGGACGTATTCGGCAATTTGTCAACACTCCATCAGCCCTTTTCTGCCCCGTCCTCCGTTTTCGGAAGCATTGCGAAAGAAAATTCCGCGCTCGTGCAAAGTTTTCCGCCTGAACGCAGCGCCCCTTTCGCAAAGCAGAAAATCCCGCGCCGCGCCGTGACGGACACCGTCATCTCGGCGGTGTCTCCGGGCAGGAGCGGATTTTTGAATTTCACGTTGTTCAGCCCCGTGTACAGGGGCGTTTTTCCCTTGCTGTCGGGAAGAAGAGCCACGGCCGTCTGGGCGATCATTTCGCACTGAATGACGCCGGGCACGATGGGATTGCCGGGGAAATGCCCCTGCAAAAAGAATTCGTCTCCCCTGACGGTATATCTGCCGACCGCTTCTCCCTTTTCGTTCACTTCCACTTCGTCCAAAAGGAGCATCGGCTCTCTGTGCGGTAAAAATTCTTTGATCTGTTCCCTGTTCATGCGTCACCTCGAAAGGCAAATCGATATTGAATAAATTTTACCAAATTTTTTACCGGTTTGTCAAATAGTTTACAACACTTCGGGCATTTCACAAAGATTTCACGCACGTCAACTGACGTAGCCGCCGTTCTCTTCCCTGTCCTCGGGGAAAATGCCGCCGTTGACGACGGGAAGGACCAAAGGCGCGGTAAACGCCGCCGCCGTAAGGGAGGTGACCGCACTCCTCAGATAGGGATAGAGCACGTTCGTCGCCTCTATGGTGAAGGCTTTTTTCTCTTCGTCCGTGGTTGCGTCCGCCTCGAAAACGCCCGTGATCTTGGCGACAAGATTGAAGGGCTTGGGCATGTCCGCCGTGCTTTCGATGGATACGGACAGCGATACGAAAAAGATCTTTTCGTTTTCCGTGGCCGTGCGCACCTGACGGGAAAAGGCGGGTTTCAGATCGAGTTTGGTGTCCCTCGGAATACGGATGTTGTTCAGATTGAAACGCATTTCGTCTCCGCGGATTCCTTTGAGCGTAAAGTTTACTTTCTGCATAATTTTGTCCCCCGCGGGCAGCCGCCCGCTGATATTATTTTTTATATGTTTTTCGTGTTTTTACCGAATGCCGGTCAGTTTTTTGCGCCCGTATCATCGAGCACCGCCTTGATGCGGCGCACGCCGCTCGAGGAGGATTGCTCCTTGACGATCCTGAAATGCCCCAGTTCGCCCGTCCGCTCCGCGTGCGGGCCGCCGCACATTTCGCGGGAAAAGGTGCCGATGCTGTACGTTTTGACGACGTCTCCGTATTTGTTGTCGAACACGCCGACGATCCCTTCTTCCCGGGCGCGGTCGTAAGGCATCTCTTCGAACACGACGGGAATATCTTCGCCGATCTTTTCGTTGACCAGATCTTCCACCGCCCTGATCTCTTCCTCCGTCATGGGACGGGAGAAATTGAAATCGAAACGCAGCCGTTCGGGCGTGATGTTGCTTCCTTTCTGATTGACGTCGGGCGAGAGCACCTGTTTGAGCGCAGCGTTGAGAAGGTGCGTCGCGGTATGCAGGCGGGTCGTCGCGACGGACGTATCCGAAAGGCCGCCTTTGAACTGCCCCTCCGCCACGGCGTGGCTCTTTTCCTGATGCTCCTTGAACGCGAGTTCAAAACCCGCCGCGTCGACGGTATACCCCCGCTCCGCCGCCAGTTCTTCCGTCAGTTCGAGCGGGAACCCGTACGTATCGTACAGGCGGAAGGCCTGTTTGCCGCCGATCGCCGTCTCTTTGACGTATGCGGGATCCTGTTTCGCCATGAATTCGTTCTTGCGCTCGATGCCGGCGACCGTCTTTTCGAATTCCTTCATCCCCTTTTCCAGCGTCGCCTCGAACCTCTCCGTCTCGCGCGCGATCTCGGAAAGAATGTATTCTTCCTTTTGGGGAAGCAGCGGATATGCTTCGCCGTAAACGTCTTCGATAAAGATCTTTGCCACGTTCAGAAGTTCCGCGCTGTCGATCTCCAGCGCCTTGCAATAGCGGATGGCGCGGCGCATGAGCCTGCGCAGGATATACCCCGCCCCCGTGTTGGAAGGGAGGATCCCGTTCACGTCGCCGATGAGCATGACCGCCGTGCGGGTATGGTCGGCGATGATGCGCATCGCCTTGCGGGCATCTCCGCCGTCGTCGTATCTTTTTCCGGAAACTTTTTCAAGATGCGCGATCGCGCCGCTGAAAAGATCCGTCTTATATCCGTCCGTCAGCCCGTTCAGGAACGCGAGCATGCGGTCGAGCCCGAACCCCGTATCCACGTTCTTGTTTTCGAGGGGAACGTAGCCGGTTTCCGTCTTTTTATACTGCATGTAAACGTCGTTGCCGATCTCGACGTACCGCCCGCAGGGGCAGTTGATATCGCAGGGCTTTCTGCCGCACTCTTCGTCCGTCAGCGGATAAAACCACTCGTTGTCCGGGCCGCAGGGCGTGCCGACCGTGCCCTCCAGTTCCCACCAGTTGTTGGACTTGTCCAGATAAAAAATGTTTTCCCTTTTGATGCCGAGGGAAACGAGCAATTCCGCCGTTTCGTCGTCGCGCGGTGCGGATTCGTTGCCCGCAAACACCGTGGAGCAGATTTTATCCTTGTCCAGCCCGAACTCTTTCGTCAGAAGTTCGAAGGTCCAGGCGGTCTTTTCCTTTTTAAAATAATCGCCCAACGACCAGTTGCCCATCATTTCGAAGAAGGTAAAGTGGGTAGAATCTCCGACGGAATCGATGTCGACGGTGCGCACGCAGCCCTGCACGTTGCAAAGGCGCTTGCCCGCGGGATGGGGCTTGCCCAACAGATAGGGCATGAGCGGCTGCATCCCCGCGACGTTGAACATGACGCCCGTCGTGCCGTCGCCGATCAGGGAAACCGCCCCGATGTTTACGTGTCCTTTGCCCTCGTAAAAAGAGAGCCACTTGTCTCTCAGTTGTTTGGATGTGATCATTTTTTGCCTCTTCTCTATGTACGGGGCCCCGGAAACGTATCCGAAGGCCCGTTATTTGCTTTTATTCGGTCTTTTCTTCTTCCTGCGCTTCTTCCTCCGCCGGTTCGGGCTCCTGCTCCGATCCTTCCCCGGCCTGTACGGGGAGAGGGAAAAGTTCTTCCTGCGTGCATTCTATCTTTTCGCCAGTAAGTTTTTCCAGCGCGGCTTCCAGTTTATGTATGCGGCATTTGAGCGCGCGGATCTCCTCCGCGTTCGGGTCGAGTTTTTCCTGCGAAAGGTCGGGTTTTTCACCCTTTATGCGCACGACGCGCGCGGGTACGCCCACGACGGTAGCGTGCGGCGGCACCTCTTTGAGAACGACCGCGCCCGCGCCGATCTTGGCGCCTTCGCCCACCGTGAACCCGCCGAGCACTTTCGCGCCCGCGGAGATGATGACGTCCTTTTCGATGGTGGGATGGCGCTTTCCCTTTTCTTTGCCCGTACCGCCGAGCGTGACGCCCTGATAAATGACGACGCCGCTTTTGACCTCCGCCGTTTCGCCGATGACGACGCCCATGCCGTGGTCGATGAAGACGCCCCCCTCTATTTTTGCGGCGGGATGGATCTCGATGCCCGTAAAGAATTTCGCCATCTGCGAGACGATCCTCGCAAGCAGTTTCAGGTGCATCCTGTAAAGCCTGTTCGCGAAGCGATGCCAGGAAAGGGCATGCACCCCCGAATAGGTCAGCCAGATTTCAAATTTATTGCGGGCGGCGGGGTCGTTGCGCTTGGCCGCATTGATGTCCGCCCTGAGCCTTTTGAACATGTTTCCTCCTCCGACCGCGGATTATGCCTTGACGGCACTGTCGGTGCGGCACTTCCATTCTATGAAACCCGCCGCCCGATTGTTCCAGACGGCCGGTCAGCCGAACAGCCTGCGGATGCGGAATTCATCGAATGCCGCCGCGATCATTTCGGGATTGAAAATTCTGTAATCCACAAGATACCGCACGATCACGTCGCGCGCGTCGGCGAAATCGTACGAAACGCCGCAGACCTCCATCAGTTCAAGGTTATCGTCCAAAGACATTCCCAAAGCGAGCGTGAGCCTGTAAATCAGGACCTTTTCGGGAATGTAATTGCTTTTCAGAACATTGCGCCAGATCTCTTCCGACACGCCGAGTTTTTCCGCCATGCCCGACGGGTCCTCTCCGTAGCGGGAAATGAGCGCGGCGATCCGTTTGCCGGAAACGCTCTTCGAGCCGAACAGCGCTTTCAGGCGCTGTTTCACAGGGGCGATGCGGAAAGAAAAGGTAAAGTTGTTGTCCACATAACGCTCCTTGACCTCTTTGAGCACCTGCTCCGCATTCGGCTGATAGGCGATCTTGCGCATCTCGTTGGTCATGTGTTCCCCTTCCTCGATGCGGTTGCGGTTCTGCAAAAGCATAGAGATCGTGACCGACTCGTAAGAGGGCGACGTACAGATCAGATCGAAATCCGCGTACTTTTTGCTGAAATATTCGTTTAAGTCCTGAATAAATTGTTCGCTCATTTTTCGTTTCCGTTCGGTGGTTTATACATATTATACTATATTTCGGGGAAAATTCAATGCTTTACGGGGCCGTAAAAAAATTTTTTTTATTCGTGTGAAAATTTCAAACATCTTTTGTGAATTTTCTTGCTAAAAACTGATCAATATGTTATAATTACGGCGATAAAATGTGAAACGGAGGGTGAACAAAGATGAAAAGGACGAGAATAGACGAGATCGCGCTTTTGATCGAAAAGAACGGGAAGATGACGCTGGAAGAATTGGGCAGGCTGTTTCCCGACGTTTCGGACATGACTTTGCGGCGCGACCTGGTGGAACTGGAAAATGAAAACAAGGTGATCCGCGTGCGGGGCGGGGCGATGTCCGTGCTTGAAGTGCAAAAGCGTTCGGGCGAGGCGTACGCGCAGAAGTCCACCATCAATACCGACGCAAAAAAAGTGATCGCGAAAAAGGCGGTCTCCCTGATCGACGAGGGGGCGAGCATTTTCCTCGACGGCGGGACCACCGCGCTGTACCTTGCCAAAGAACTGCCCGACCAGCCCTGCCATATCTTTACGAACGGCATCGCCGTGGCGGAGGAACTCGCGCACAAAAAGCAGCCGGAAGTCGTGCTCGTGGGCGGCTCGCTCATCAAAGAAAACCTCTCCACCGCATCCCCCTATACCCGGGTTTTTCTGGAAAACACGAATTTTGAACTGGCCATCATTTCCGCCTCTGCATTCTCTTTCGAACAGGGCTTTTCCTGCATCTCGCAGGTGGAATCGGATCTGCTCAAATTCATTCTCGACCGCGCAAAGATGGTGTATATGATGCTCGACACCTCAAAGATCGGCAAGATCATGCCCTACACCTTCGCCACGCCCGACGATATCGACGTGCTCATCGCCGACGATAATTTCCCCGCGGACGTTAAAGAACAGTTCGAACGCAAAAACATCGTCGTTATCTGATTTTACCTCTGTCCTTTCCCGCCTTTTTGCCGCACGCGCAAAGAGGCGGTTTTTTATTTTCGCATCTCCTCTTCCGTTTAAATTTATTGCGCAAGCAAAATCCCCGAAAGTTTTTCGGGGATTTTGTCGTTTTATGATGAATTTTGTGTTTCCCGTGGAACGGCGCAAAGAAATATTTTTATGCGCCGTTCAAAGATTAAGTAAGCATACAAAAACTAATTATTACAATTTGAAGTAAACGCATGAAATCCGCACCGCGTCGGATGATCGAGATAAACGCCCCGCACGGATAAGGCGCGCAAAAACACGTACCAATCCGCCGAAGCGGAGATCAGGTTAAACACGGAAAAAGCGAACAGCATGATCCGGCCCGTAAAAAAGGAAACAACGGCGGGCGCGAGAGCGAGAAGGAGGAAGGGCGCCAGCGTACCTGCAAGGTATTTCCGGCGCGGGAGCGGGCGCGAACACGCGCAGTAAAAAAAACCGCCCTCTCTGCCGAAAGAAATGCCGCCGCGAAAACGGGAAACGCACGCCCAAACGAGCGCGTGCAACGCCTCGTGAACGGGCACGGACAGAATACAGGAGGGGAAAAAAGCCGCCGCCCCCGGCAAGGTCAAAAAATGCCTTGCCGGCAGAAAAACGAACAGACAGACAAACAGCGCCAACAGCGGCAAAACCGCGGCAAGCGAGCGAAGGGTGACGTTTTTCAGACCGACGGTGCAGTCCTTCTCCGAAAATCCGCGAAGGCGGAAAATTTCCGCCGCGCGTTCGAAGCGGGCGAGCGATTGGGCGGCGCGCCGCTCGCGTTTTTCCGCGCGGGTACTGCCCCTTGCCGCGCGCTTTTTTCCGTTCTCGGGGGACAAACGATCCCCTTTCTGCTCTTCAGCCACCTCAGTCTGCCCGAAACAGATCTGTCGAAAGATACCGCGCGCCCGTATCGGGGATGACGACGACGATGACCTTTCCCTCGTTTTCGGCGCGGCGTGCGAGCAGGGCGGCCGCATGCACCGCGGCGCCCGCGGAGATCCCTGCAAAAACGCCGTCCGTTTTTGCGATCTCCCTGCCTGCGGCAAAGGCGTCTTCCTCGTTTACTTTGACGATTTCGTCGATCAGCGACACGTCCAAAATTTTCGGCACGAACCCTGCCCCGATCCCCTGCAATCCGTGGGGGCCGGCCTGGCCGCCCGAAAGCACGGGAGAGCCCGACGGCTCGACGGCGACGGCGTAAAGTGAAGGATTCTTTTCCTTCAGATACTTTACGGTGCCGCCGAGCGTTCCGCCCGTGCCCACGCCCGCGACAAAAATATCCGCCCTGCCTTCGGTGTCCTGCCAGATCTCGGGGCCTGTCGACGCGTAATGCGCGGCGGGGTTGGCGGGGTTTTCGAACTGCCCCGCAATGATGCTGTTTTGATTTTGCGCATGCAGTTCTTCCGCCTTTTCGATCGCGCCGCGCATGCCCTTTTTGCCTTCGGTCAAAACGATCTCGGCGCCGAAGGCGGCGAGCATTTTTCTGCGTTCGACGCTCATCGTTTCGGGCATGGTGAGGATAAGCCGGTACCCCTTTACCGCGCACATAGCGGCAAGGCCGATGCCCGTGTTTCCGCTCGTGGGCTCGATCACGAGCGTATCTGCATTCAAAACGCCTCTCTTTTCCGCCTCTTCGAGCATCGCGAGCGCGGCGCGGTCCTTCACGCTGCCCGTGGGGTTGAAATATTCGAGTTTCGCGTAAAGTTTCGCCTTCAGGCCGTATTTTTTTTCATAGCCGCAAAGTTCCAGAAGGGGCGTTTTGCCGATCAGTTCCGCAATATTTTTATAGACCATTTTAACCATTCCTCCGCCCCGCCGAACGGGGCCGCTCATTTATTTTACTCGATCGGGCAGACTTTATACCCGCCCGAAAGGCATATAATTTACAAATTTTTCTTTGGCTTTTTCCTTCGATACGGAAAAACAAAGCCGAAAAGAACCATGACCGCGATAAAGAGCAACGCCATTCCCGCAAGCACCAAAGCCATAACGGAAGGAACGACCTCTCTGCCGAAAAAATCGATGTGAAACGAAAATTGTTCCGCCAGACTGTCGACCGCTTCTGCAGGCGCAATTTCCGCCAGACTGTCCAGCGCGCCGCCCATAAGAAGGTTGCGGAAAAGTCCGGCAGAATAACTGCCCGGAATGAGTGCGGTAAAATATCGGATCCCGGCAGGAAACATGGAGACGGGCATATACGCACCGATCAGAAACCCGACAACCGTGCCGAAAATTACGTTCAGCCCCATAAAAGCCCCTTCCGAACGCAGAAATCCGGCGATAAATACGCAGAGCGCCGAAGAGCAGACGACCGAAAGGATGAGAACGCCGATCGCGCCGAATATGTCTGCAACGGTCAGATACCAACTTCCGGAAAGCGCGAGCCACCCGAGCCCCAGGAGAAAAACGGCGAAACACAAGACCAACCCCGCCGCAATCACGGATAAAAAATAAGACAGGGGCGCGACCCAACCGGAAACGGCAGACGCGGCAAAATCTTTCACGATCCCGCGTTTTTTGTCCTGCACGATCAGTCCGCACGCACACAATGGCACCGTAATGCAGGAACTTGCCAGCGTGCCGACAAGCATCCACGCATCACAGAACGCCTGAACGGACTGTTCCGCGCCCGTAACGCCCGCTGCGGCAAGTGATTCGTTGATACCGTCCGCCTGCACGCGCCCGAGAAACAATACATAGAGAGCGAGAACGATCAGCGGCGCGAGCAGAGAGAAAAATATGTTTGCTTTGTCCTTCAGAAATATTTTCAGGTTCCGTGCCGTCATACAAAGGAGCGCGTTCATACGATATTTCCTCCCTGCAGCGTTTTACCTGTAACGGCAAGAAACACGTCGTCCATCGTTCCCTTTGTATATTCAAAATCCCGAAAAAGTTCTGTTTCTTGCCGCAGAAGATTCTGTACCAGCCCCGGCCGGTCGTCGGCGATGCGCACCGCGCCCGCGACTTCGCTAAAACAAACGCCCAAAGATCTGAGTCTTTCGGTCAGAAACGCAGTCTCGCCGTATAATTTCAAAACGCCGTGCGTATATTTGTTTTTCAATTCCGCCGGCGTTCCCCGCGCGGCAATGCTTCCTTGATCGAGGATCACGACGAGATCGGACCCGTCCGCTTCTTCCATATAGTGCGTCGTAAGAAAAACGGTCGTACCCTCTTCGCGGCGAAGATCTCCCAACACCTGCCAGACGTCGCGGCGGGTCTGCGGATCCAGCCCCGTGGTCGGCTCGTCTAAGATCAGCATGGACGGCCTGTTAATCAGCGCGCGGGCGATATCCACCCTGCGACGTTCTCCTCCCGACAACTTTCCGAATTGTCTGCCGAGCAGGCCTTTAATGTCGAAAAGTTTGCAAAGTTCCTCCATGCGGGCATTCCATTCCCGTCCTTTCAAGCGATAAAAAGAGGCGCGAACAGTCAAATTGTCCCGAACGGTCAACAAATCGTCGAGTATACTATGCTGAAATACTACGCCGATTTTCGGGCGCAATACCGCGGCAAAAGCATCGAGATCTTTTCCTTCAAAAATAACCTTGCCCGAATCCTGCTTCAAAATTCCGCAGATAATATTGATCGTCGTGCTTTTTCCCGCTCCGTTTTCCCCCAAAAAGGAAAACAAACTGCCGCGGGCAACGGAAAAGGAGATTCCCTTTACCGCCTGCACCTCGGCATACGATTTCGTTATTCTCTCCGCCTCAAGTATATTCTCCGTCATAAAAACCCCGCCGTATTTAATCGTTTTTATTATAACGTATCCATTACATAAAAGCAAGCGTTTGCCGTAAGGCGCTCGTGAACCGTATTAAACAGGGTTTTTTCTTACAGTATTATTATGTTTTGTCTGCTTTACGAGGAAATATTTTTATGATATAATCATATGGAAACGGGCGGCAAAACGGTCGATTTTTACGGCGAAAGCCGTGATCGACGCGACGAAAGACCTTAGACCTTTAACGGCATACCCTGCCTGTACGCCGCATAAAGCACGTACTACGCTTACAAATAATTGCTTTGCTAGTATTGTAACCCTTTTCTTCAGAGGATGGTATCATGCCGATAATACTCGATCATCAACTAAGAGAAAAAATACCTTATGACGGAACTGTTTTTCCCATATCCTATTTTCATGATGAACTTGCCACTCTTTCAAATCTAACCAGTCCTTTACACTGGCATCCCGACTTTGAAATTGCTACTGCTGAAAGCGGTGTTTTAGACTTTCAAATTGGTAAGCAACACGTCATACTGGAAGCAGGCGATAGCATATTCGTTAACAAAAATATGCTGCATAGAATAAAACAGTTGTCCGGAGCAGTCCCTGATCCGATGCCTAATATCGTCTTTTCCGGTGCCGTGATTGCACCGGAAACCAGCACAATCTACAAAAAATATATTCATCCCATCGCTTGCTGTGATACATTACCTTTTATCGTGTTTAAGAATAATAATGGTTGGCATAGTAAAGTAATTCGTTTGGTAAAAAATGTTTACCGTCAGATGTATGAACATCTCCAATGTTACGAAATGGCTGTTCAGCGCGAACTTAGCGGTATATTTGAATATATATACTCAAATTTTGAAAATTTGCCTAAGTTTGAAATTACACGTATACATATCAATGCTCAAATACGCCTCCAAAAGATGCTTTCATTTATTTATGAGCATTATGCTGAAGTTATCACCTTGGAAAATATTGCCGGAGCAGCCAATATCAGCCGCAGTGAAGCAGGCCGTTGTTTTAACGCCTATATGGGTTGTTCGCCTGTGGATGCGCTTATTCGGTACCGACTTCAGGTTGCACATAGAATGCTTCATGATGAAACATTGACAATTCAGGAAATCGGCTATGCATGCGGCTTTAATTCGGTTAATTATTTCAGCCGTCAATTTAAGCAACTCTACGGATATACCCCCGGTCAAACCCGTGCTTTGGGTAAATAGTGCTTATTTTTGGTTTTTCTGTGCCTTTATTGATCTTGATTGTTATGCTATAATGCAATTCAAGTATAATAATGCAGGGACCAAAAAGGAGCAACCATGAACGGGCAAAAGGATTACAAAAAAACACTTATAGCTTGCTATCTCGGCTTCGTTACCCAAGCTATAGCCGCAAACTTTACCCCTCTCTTATTTTTAACATTCAAGAATGCCTATGGAATCGGACTGGAAAAAATTGCGCTGATTCCTTTGGCGTTCTACTTAACGCAATTTCTAATCGATTTTGCAGCCACTAAATTTGTCGATAAAATAGGCTATCGCTTCTGTGTAGTGTCCTCGCAGGTACTGTCTGCGGCAGGACTTATATTACTGGCTATATTGCCGGAACTGCTTCCTGTTCCTTTTTTAGGAGTTTTGATTGCTGTAGTGCTCTATGCTATGGGGAGCGGGCTTATTGAAGTATTAATCAGTCCTATTGTTGAAGCCTGCCCATTTAAAAATAAAAACGGGATGATGAGTTTGCTGCACTCTTTTTATTGTTGGGGGGCAGTCGGTGTGATTTTGCTCTCGACGCTCTTTTTTACAGCGTTTGGCGTAGCAAACTGGAAAATACTTACATTGATTTGGGCGGTGGTGCCGTTATATAATGCATTCAATTTTATCTTCTGCCCTATTGAACGGCTGACCGAAGACGGTGAGAGTATGCGTCCCGGTCAGTTATATAAATTACCTCTGTTTTGGTTACTGATTCTGCTTATGGCATGCTCCGGTGCATCCGAAGCATCTATGGCGCAATGGGCGTCCGCATTCACAGAATCGGCAATGGGCGTTTCTAAGACCGTTGGAGATTTGGCAGGCCCCTGTTTATTTGCAGTATTTATGGGAATATCCCGAATTTTATATGGAAAACTGAGTGAGAAACTGGACTTGACCAAGACTATGCTGGTGTGCGGCACGTTGTGTGTGATATGCTACTTGACGGCATCTCTTTCCGCTTTACCGATTATTGGGCTGGCAGGCTGTGCCCTTTGCGGTTTTTCGGTTGGCATTATGTGGCCGGGCACTATCAGCATTTCATCCCAAAAGTGCCCGAGGGGCGGTACCGCTATGTTCGCTTTTCTTGCCTTGGCCGGAGATTTAGGCGCGACCGTAGGTCCGGCAATGGTCGGCAGCATTTCCAATATGGCGGGCGGCAACTTAAAAATAGGATTGCTTGTTGCAACCGCGTTTCCCTTAATCCTTATTCTCGGATTGATTGTCCTTAATCGGAAGTTCAATCGGCAAACAAAATAAGACCAACATATCCTTAAAAATTGTAGAGGATATAAAAATTAAAAATTTCCCTCTTTACTGACCCAAAAGTAAAAATACTTTTGATTCATGACGCAACAGAAAGCGGCGCGCCTTTCGCGCGCCGCCCCGTTTTGTGGCATTTATACTCATTTCAAACCGCTTATTCCGAAAAGTTTTTTCTTTGGAACGCGACTTACTCTTTTTAACCCTTTTTGCGACGTCTTGTCGGTTAAAGAACGCCCCTTGAAAAAATTTTGCTTTCCCTTTAACGGATCGTCATTTTCCCCTTTTATCCGCTCAAAGCCTCAAATATGCGCGCTTTTTCGGAACAAGTGCTTTTATTTTCCTTACGCGCCTGAATTTCGGCCGAAAGCGCACTGCTTTCGGAGCATGCAGATATAAACCCACTGCCGTAAAAGAACTTCGTTCGGTCAATTCCGCATCTTCCGCCATCCCGTACGAAGATAGGCGTCTGCAGATGAATCCGCGAAATTCACCCTTGCAGGAACGCGCACCCGAATTTTCCGTTCGTTTTTATCCGCTTGCAGTCCTTTTCGTCCGCCCCTTCGCGCCCTTTATCTTTACGGGATAAAGTCCTCGAGAATTTGCTCCGGAGTTTCCGATCCGTTCCGCTTACAGAAAAAACCTCCCGTCCTTTCGGCCGAGCGCCCCCGTTCGGGCTTGTTCCCGAATTCGGCTCTCTTAATTCGTACCCCTATTATACCACCGAATTTTGATTTGTCAATACCTTTTTTGAAAATTTTTTTAATTTTTTGAGAGTTTTTTTCAGCCGCTCAAAAGCTCTTGACGTTATACGCCTCTAAAAACCGGTTGATCCGCGGAAAATCGGCGGGCGTCACCATATTGATCGCCTTTTCCCCGAGAATGCCGTTTTGTGTGATGATGACGGCTAAAAGGCCCTTTTTTTCTTCGAAAGCGGTAAAGACGTCATAGACGGTCGCCGCGGCGCTCATGATGCGGTAATTTTCAAATTCTTCGGGATCGAGGATCTCTCCGCAGAGAGTGTTTTCCAGAAATTCCGTCACGTTTTCGCCCCTTTTCGCGCGGACGGCGATCTCCGCATACAGCGCGTACGCGTTCAGGACGCCCGCCATTTTGCCGTGATCGTATACCAGCAGGGTCTTCTGCCACGTCTCCGCAAACGCCTCCGCGGCGGTAAGCAGCGGCTTGTCTGCAAACACGGTGGCAATCTTCCTGATCTTCATGGCGTCGATCAGGCGGGGCGGATTGCAAAGTTGCTTTTCGATAAAGGCGATATTCTCCACGACGTTGTCGCAGGGATTTGCGATAAACAGTTCTTCGTCATCCGCGCGGTGCACGATGGCGTTGCGCAGTTTGCCGTAATCGATCAGTTCGTTTTCGTATCGCCGCACCGTGATATTCAGGTCGGTGCAGCGCTTGACCAGATCGGTAAAATTCTGCGTCGGACGCGCGTTATAGAGAATTTTCAGTTGATTCTCTATATGGTTGTAACTTTTCAAAAATCTTGCCGCATTTTCATATTCCATGGTACATCATTTCCTCCTTGATCGCATTATAACACATAATATGCCGCTTTTCAAGGGGTCAGCCACAATATTTTGCATACTTTTTCTTACGAAAGTTGCGCGGCGGGCGCTTTTGTGCTAAAATAATGCCCATGAAAGAATACAAACTCAGGTTCGGGCTCGTGCCCGACGGTTGCTGGTATACCAACTTGCGGAGCGCTCTGCCCAAGGAAGTATGGGATCGGATACGCCGCGCCGCATACGCGCGGGCGGGCGGCAGATGCTGCATCTGCGGGGCAGCGGGCAGGCTGGAAGCACACGAAGTTTGGAGTTACGACGATAACAAACATATTCAGAAACTGGAAGACGTGATCGCCGTCTGCCCCACGTGCCACGAAGTGATCCATATCGGGCGCACATCCCTTATGGGCAGAGAGAAAGAGGCGCAGGCGCACTTCATGAAGGTGAACGGCGCGACGCAGAGCGAATACCACGCCGCGCTCGGCCAGGCGAACCGAGAGCACGCAGAGCGCAGCCGCCACGAGTGGGTCACGGATATTTCCAAACTGAAAACATTGCTGTAAACAGAAAAATCAGTATAAACCGGGTAAAACTCCACGTCTTTCTCAAAATGACACAGAAAGGTCTTGCCGAAAAATACGGATCCCCTTTTTCGTTCGGAAGGCGGGGCCTCCCCGCGCCGTTCTGCATCCGTCTTTTGCCGGACGGGAAACAAAAAACATATAAGGATGGTTTACGATACGGATGAACAGCCCGATCGCTTTATCTCTGATCCGTAAAAACAAAAATGAGAGCGCGGCAAAGACGCGCGAACGCTGCGGAAAAATTTCCGGCATCGTCGGCATCGTGCTGAACACGCTGCTTGCCGCAGGAAAAATTGCCGTCGGCGCGATCTTCGGCGCGATCTCGGTAACGGCGGACGGGTTGAACAACCTGACCGACTGCGGAAGCAACGCTGTTTCCTTTATCGGCTTTCGCATGAGCGGAAAGCCGGCAGACAAAGAACACCCCTTCGGCCACAGGCGCGCGGAGTCCGTGTCTGCGCTCGCCATCGCCATGTTCGTGCTCGTGGTGGCGGCTGAACTTTTGATCCAGTCGGTAGAAAAATTGTTTTCTGCGGAAAAGAGCGATTTTTCCCTGCTGATCGTGATCGTGCTCGCCGTTTCTGCGGCCGTCAAGTTGTGGATGTTCCTTTTTAACCGCACGTTGGGGAAAAAACTGTCCTCCGACGCGTTGAAGGCGACGGCTGCGGACAGCCTGTCCGACGCGGTCGCAACGCTGGCGGTGCTCGCGTGCCAGATCATCTCCCACGAAACGGGCGCAGAACTGGACGGATATGCAGGCATCGCCGTCGCGCTCTTTATCGCCTTTACGGGGTTTTCCATCTTCAAAAACACCGTTTCCAAACTGATCGGCAAAGCGCCCGACAAAGAGACGGTGCAGGAGATCCGCGCGCGCATTTTGTCCTTTGAAGGCGTGGTCGGCCTGCACGATCTTACCGTGCACGACTACGGACAGGACAAGCGCTACGCCACGGCGCACGTTGAGGTGGACGCGCACATGCCCATTATGGCCGCGCACGATCTTGCGGACGAAATCGAGCGCGATTTCAAAGAACGGACGGGCATTTTTATGACCGTTCATATCGATCCGCTCGTGCTCGACGACCCGAAAGTCAACCGCTACCGGCAAGAGGCGGAGCGCATCGTGCGCGCCATCGATCCCTCCTTTTCCGTGCACGATTTTCGTCTGGTCGGCGGAGAGACGCATTCCAACCTCGTTTTCGACGTTGCGATCCCCTTCGATTCGCCTTTGAGCGAAGCGGAAATCACCGAGCGCATCCGCGACGGCGTTACCCTATTGGGAGAAAATCTGGATACGGTGGTCACGGTAGAACGCCAGAACAGCGACTGATCTTGCCGTAAGGTAAATTTCCGTATACCTTTTTCCGCGCGCAGCGGGCGGTTTCGGAAAGAACGCCCGCGCAATTTCGGACCAAAACATACAAAACAAAAGAGCCGCGGCAAAAAATTGCCGCGGCTCTTTTTATAAAGTTTCAGCGATTGAAAAATCTTTTTTTCTCTTCGGCAAACTCCTGTTCCGTCAGGACACCCTCGTCCGTCAGCGCTTTCAACTCGCGCAGGTACTGGAGCGATGCGACCTCGAAACGGTCGGGCGCATATTTGGAAACGTATGCGGGCGCCTTGGCCTTCACCGCCGCTTTTTCCTGCTTGGTTTCCTTGTACGAATCTTCTTCCGTCGCCTCGTATACCGCGGAGCCGTCAGAACTTTCCGCCGCAGCCTCTTCCGCCGTTACGGGACGTTTGATTTTTGCCCTGAGCACCCAGAAAGCCGCATCGAATACGGCGATCAGAATCAGCGGTACGTATGCGACCGTTACGATCTTTACACTGCCCAAATTCAAATACCAGTTCAGATATACAGAAAACAGGACGCCTTCAATCAGATACAAGAGCCCGACGACCGGCGCAAGGACCGCGATCACTTTGAGGAGTTTTTCCTTCTCTTTAAAGAAAAACCAAAGAACCGAGCCCGCGATCATCAAGATCGACGCGGCCAAAATCAGAATGTTGAGGATCTGACATAGAATCTCCAGCCACCTGAGTTCATCGGCATAGGTCGCCCCGAAACTAAGGATAACGTTGCTGTTTCCCCCCAGCAGATGAAATCCGCTGTCCGAAAACAGATCGCTCACGGCGCTACCGCCTGCACCGCCCAAACCGAGATCCGCTTTGCCTACGACAAAGCACAGGCTTAAAAGGGACAGCAGCGCCAACACGAAGGACGCGGCGGCAAGGACGATCCGTCTTACAGTAATCGGTTTCATTCTTCTCACCTCTCAATAATAATATGAAAATATTATATCACTGCCACCCCCCCCCCGTCAAGGAATTTCAACATATTTTAACCAAATTACAAAGTTTTTTCGTCCTTCATTTTTATCCGTTCAGTATTTTTTTCTTTTCCTCAGTGAATTCCTCTTCCGTCAAAATTTTCGATTCATACAGATCTTTCAGCGCTTTCAATTGTTCAAATTTTGCTTCGGCTGCGCCGAACGATTTTTCCCGCGCGAAATCTGCAGGCAGATTTTCAGACTCTTCCTCCTCCGACAGGTTTTCTTCCTCCTTGTCTTTCGTTTTATAGTACAGGACCCAAAAAGCGATTTCAAAAACCGCAATTAAAATAAAAGGTACGTAAGCAAGCGTCGAAAACATATTGCCGTAAAACACAGATGCGTTGCCGGCAGCCATATCCAGCATTTTGTCCCATTCGGCTTCAAAAAACAGCGAAAACAGCAATCCTTCCACCAAATAAACGACGCCGATCCAAACGGTGATAAGTGCGATCGTCGTTACAATACTTTCGCTGCGCATCCCGAAAATCCAGCCAACCGAAAGAAAAACTGCTAAAACGGAAAAAATTAAAATAAGGATATTGAACACCTGCGCAAAAATTTCTAATCCGGATAAGTCCGTCATACGATACTCAATTTCCGCACCCGAAGCAAAGCCGACAGAAAAGTCTTTGAAAAACAGCCAGATTTTGCTGTTTCCGTCCAAAAGGGCGAACCCGTTTTCAGAAGATGCAGAAATTCCGTACACCTCCAATAGATCATTGATTGCTCCGTTGCCGCCTAACGCGTCTTCCAGGCTTAACCGAACGACGGGAAAACATAATGTCAAAAGAGAACAAACGGCCAGCACCAGCGCCAAGCCGCCAAGGCAGGCTCGGCGCTTTGTGAATTTTATCATTTTATCGCCTCCATTCGTGTTTTTATGACATTATATCAGGTCTTTTGACCTATGTCAAGACTTTTGACCTGAAACGGCATAAAATAAAGGTATGAAAAACTTTCCCTTTATCGATGTTCTGAAACAACTTATGGCGGAAAAAGGGCTGAGCCAACAAAAACTCGCAGACTTATTGGGCATCAACCAAACAACGGTAAGCCAATGGCTTTTGGGCCGCAAAAAGCCGGGGTACGATAGTATTTTACTCCTCTATGAAACATTCGGCATCGAGCCGAATCTACTGTTTGGCATAGACAACTGATCCGCTTTTTTAGCGAAACCATTGCGCCGCGGCATCCGTTCCGCGCAAAAAGAGCGGGGCAAGAAGTATTCTTGCCCCGCTCTTTTTACACTGTATTCCGCACTTTTTGTGCCGTTTTGCCTATTTTTCGACGGCGGCTTTTTTGCTGACGATATTTTTTATGGCGGCAGGATCGAATTTTGCGACCCTGTCATAGGTGTAAAGCCCGTTCCGCTCCTGCTCTACGTCGTAGAGTTGCGTATAACAAAATCCCGTGCAGTCCGGATTTCCGAGCAGCGTTTCCACCATCATGGAAAAACGGGCAATAAATTCCTCCTCGCTCTTCGGCGCAGCGCCGTATCCCCAACTGGAGCCGCCCTCTTTGTCCCACAAAATACCGCCGAACTCGGACACCATGTACGGTTCGTTCTTTCTTTGCTGCTTTTCCGGGAACAGTTCAAAAAATCCCTTTTTATAGTGCGCGGTAAAGGTTTCCGCATCCTGCGCATAATCGTGCACGTCGTAAATATCGGTGACGCCCGTATGCATGCTTCCGCTCACGTCCACGACGGGGCGGGTGGGATCGTACGCCCTCGTCGCCTCATAAACGGCCTTTATCACCCTCGCGTCCTGCAGGGCGCCCGAACGAAAATCGTTCGTTTCCGTTTCGTTGAAGGGGCACCACGTGACGATGCAGGGATGATTCAAATCCCTCCGCAGCACGGCAAGCCATTCCGGAAGCATATAGGCGAGCGCCTCTATCTTGTCTATACTCAGGCCGAAATTGGGGTATTCTCCCCAGACGAGAAAACCCATCCTGTCCGCATGGTACAGATACCGCGGGTCAAATACTTTTTCGTGCAGGCGCGCGCCGTTAAAGCCCATCGCCACGGCGCGCCCGATATCGCGCGCAAACTCCCCCTCGTCGGCGGGCGTGTAGACGCCGCCGGGATAGTATCCCTGATCGAGCGCAAGGCGCAAAAACAGCGGTTTTCCGTTCAGCATGAACACGTTGTTTCGGAAACCGACCTCGCGGAAAGCAAAATATCCGCACACCGTATCGGAAACACGGCCTTTTTCGAGCACCGTAATGCGGTATTCATACAAATTGCCGCAGCCGCACGACCATGTTTCCGGAGAAGGGATATGCGCGTCGATACGGCAGTCATGCGCGGATACGACGGTCCTCGCCTCGGCCGCTTTTTTGCCGCCGAAGAAAATCTCTGCGTGCACCTCGCTCCCCGCGGCAGGGCAGCCGAACTGCACCCCGAACGAGACGTTCCCGTCAAGCCGGGCGTCGCAGCGCACGTTCTCGATATACGCGCCGTCGCAGAACTCCAGCCAAACGGGCTGCCAAATCCCGCTGCAACGGGTATAGTATGCCGAAAAACTGCCGTACAGCGGGCTCTGTTTTCCGCTCGGCACCCGCGGGTCGGTACAGTCGTCCCGCACGCAGACAAAAATTTCGTTTTCCCCTTCTCGCACCAGATCGGAGATCTCTGCGCCGAAAGGGGAAAAACCTCCCTGATGCGAAAGCACTTTTTGCTTGTTTACCCAGACGTCCGCGGCATAATCGACCGCGCCGAATTTCAGAAGCACTCTGCCGCGTTTTTCGGGCAGAGTAAAAGTCTTTCTGTACCAGAGCCTTAAATTGAACTCCTTGTTTTCCACGCCCGAAAGGGCGCTTTCGACGGGAAACGGCACGTTGATCTTCCCCGCAAGGCGGTCGCGCTTCCAAATTTCCGGCTGCCAATAAAACACCGTGGCCGTGTTTTCGATTTCAAACTCCCATTCGCCGCACAGCGACACAAAATTTTCCCGCGCAAACTGCGGATTCGGATGCTTTTCGATCATATTCTCCCCTCCTTGTCTGCCGGCAAGCGCCCGAACAGGGCTCCCTCATTGCGTTCGGACGTCATCATGCGATGCGTTCCGATAATGGTAAATCGCAGACCCTTCGTCTTTGACAATATTTTTCCCATTTACCCCTCCTGTTTTTATAAAAAAGTATAATGAAAGCCGCCTCAGGCGAGACGGCCATACAAAACTGCTTACTCCCCCACCGCTTGTATACAAACGCGCGCGGCGCCTGCAAGCACAAAAACCTGTCTTTATTATAATATTTATTCATAAAAACAGCAAGCGATTGTCCGGAACTTTTGCTTGTCCGCCGGCGATCACTCAAAAAAGCACCTGAACGGCCCCTACAGACGTTGAAAGCACACTTTTTGTTGAACGACCGAAAGGGAAACGCCGCTTTTAATAATCCATTTTGCCGAGCAAATAGTCCGTGGATACGTCAAACAGAGCGGCCAGGTCCAGAACCTGCTGGAGGGAGGGCTCGCTGCGTCCTTTTTCCCAAAAAAAGATACAGTCGTCCGTTACGTTCATCAATTGAGCCAATTTTTTTTGCGTCCAGCCGCGCTCGGTCCGCAATTCTTTTAATCGTTCTTTGAATTTCATACACGCATATATTACCGTACTTTTTACGGAAAATACTTGACAACCGTAATTTTTACGGTTATAATATTTATATCTTAAAAAGGAGGTTCAAATAAATATGGGAAATGATTTGAAATTCTGCAAACACTGCGGAGAAAAGATCCCTGCGGATGCCGTAATATGTACGAAATGCGGGCGGCAAGTAGAAGAAATCGAAAACAAAATGCCGCAAATTATCAACAATGTAGCCAGTTCTGCAAGCAGTTCCGCCAGCAGTGCGGCTTCAGCCAATGTAGCCGAGAGGCCCATTCGTTACGTCAAAAAATGGGTAGCCTTTTTCTTGTGCCTGTTTTTGGGCTTTTTAGGCGCACATAAATTTTATGAGGGAAAAATCGGAACGGGTCTCCTTTATCTGTTTACGCTCGGGGCATTTCTTATCGGCTGGATCGTCGATATTTTTAACATCCTCGGAAAAACCGACCCCTACCCCGTCTGATCCCTGGCTATAAAATGTTTTGATTCTTTCGAATATACCGCAAGAGTATTCGAAAACAGCGGACAAACGAATACATGACCAACAAAATCGACGAAATGCTCGGAAGATCATGATCATAAAAACCACAAAAATACCGTCCCGTTAAAATTTTTCGGGACGGTTTTGCTTACCTTTTTTACACGATCTGTCGGGCAAATGTGCCCGATTTTATGAAACGGTTGCACATATCAGAGCAATGCTTATCTTTTACACTCCCTACGGCAAGCATTGCACAGATCGCCGTCGATGGGCAACGAAGGAAAATTCCGCTCCGCTCGGCGCATGCAATCTTCTGGCTTTTATCCGCTTTTTATCTTTCAGCCGCGGCGATGCCGCAAACCGAAAGCGTTCCATTGCTTTTCGGCAAAATAAAAGACACCCGAATTTTCGGATGTCTTCAAAATTGGATGCGGCAACTACCTAACCTTCCGTGGGGAAAAACCCAAAGTACTGTCGGCGTAAGAGAGCTTAACTTCTGTGTTCGGTATGAGAACAGGTGGGACCTCTCTGCTATCGTCACCGCAATGGCAACATAACCGCTTTCGCGGGTTATATTCTGTTTCCGGCGCCCTCGTTTCGGGCCGCCTCTGTATGAAAAACGGCTTTCGCCGGTTTCTCCGTCCGCGACGGTTTTCCCCGTCGCCCCTTATCAATCTCTTCCTCTCGCGGAAGTTCCCTCCCGCAATCCGGCGGATTGACAACTGCACAGGCTTTCAAAAGATCTTACTTCCCTTTCCTCTTACTCTTTTCCAGGCATTCTTTCTTTTCCGTTGAAATCATATTCTTTCATACGTCTTCAAGGATTCGTATTCCGCTTTTCATCTCATTTTTCTTGAGATCAAGCCCTCGACCTATTAGTATCGGTCAGCTGCACGCATTGCTGCGCTTCCACCTCCGACCTATCAACCTTGTCGTCTTCAAGGGGTCTTACTACCTTACGATATGGGATATCTTATCTTGAGGTGAGT
>ERZ1106952.56-NODE-56-length-91026-cov-17.179464_pt1 | contig 91026 bp, 77 predicted proteins | sample MGYA00403677_ERZ1106952 | MGnify/ENA primary metagenome ERZ1106952 (study PRJEB35170, sample SAMEA104062415) | human gut metagenome | biome: human gut; feature: human-associated habitat; material: faeces | place: Denmark | collected 2012-05-14 ... | reverse complement strand
CTTGTTGCTCCTCTTCCCCAAAAATCTCACACCGCTTCGCGCGTTGCGATTTTCGTGGGCCCCGTTATTTTTTAGGGGCACACCATATATATGCGCGCCGCTTTCACCCCTTCCGTAAGGCAAGGGATTGCCAAATGGAGTGCAAGAGCAAAAAGCGTGGTTTTTGCTCTTGCGAGTAAATATTACAAATGTAAACCCAAAATTTAAGATTATTATGGCAGCAATCGAAAGTATACGGGAAAAATTTCATACGGGCGAGTTCGAATACAAAAAGGCGGGCGACATCTGTCATCTGCTCGGCATAGGCGGCCGCGGCGGCAGGGAGGAGATCTTCCGCATCCTGCGCGAACTCGAGGAGCAGGGCGAAATCGTGCGCGACGAGCGCGGTCGGTTCGTCACCCCCGCAAAGCTCGGGCTGGTGCTCGGCACCGTACAGGGCAACGAGCGCGGGTTCGCCTTTCTTCTGCGCGAGGACGGGGAAGATCTGTTCATTCCGCCCCGCGCCCTGAACGGCGCGCTGCATAAGGACGTCGTGTTCGCAAAGATCGTCGGCGGCGAGCGGGGCGACGAGGCGAGCGTGCATTCCGTTGTGCGGCGCGGCATGTGCCGCCTTGCCGGCACATATTATAAGGAAAAGAAGGGCGGGTTGGTTGTGCCCGACGAGCGCAAATATTCGCAGGATGTCCGCATTGTCGGGGGCGTGCGCGCCGTTTCGGGCGAAAAGGTTCTCGTCAAAATTATAAACTATCCCGACGGCAAAAAACCGGAGGGGGAAATTCTCGAAGTGCTCGGCTGCAGCGGCGAACTTTCTGCGGAGGAGGACGCGCTCATCGCGGCGCAGGATCTGCCGACCGCCTTCCCGCAAAAGGTGCTTTCGGAAGCGACGCGCGCCGCGCGCGAACCCGTAACGCTCGCGGGGCGGCGCGATTTCCGGAACGAACTTGTCATCACCATCGACGGCGACGACTCGCGCGACTTCGACGACGCGGTGAGCGTTTCCAGGAGCAAGGACGGAAAATATTATTTCCTCTCCGTGCATATCGCGGACGTTTCGCACTATGTAAAGCGGGGCGGCGCGCTGGACAAGGAGGCGCTGTCGCGCGGCACGAGCGTGTACTTTCCCGACCGCGTTCTGCCCATGCTCCCCGAATCCCTCTCCAACGGCGCCTGCTCGTTGAATGAAGGGGAGGATCGCTATACCCTCTCCTGTCTGATGAAGGTGGACGAGAAGGGGAACGCCGTCGAGAGCGAACTCGCGGAAGGGGTCATATGTTCCCGAAATCGCATGACGTATAGCAAAGTTACAGCCATTCTGGAGGGTGACGAGGCGCTGTGCAGGGAATATGCGCACCTTGTGCCCATGCTGGAAGATATGAAGGCTCTCGCCGGAATCCTCATGCAAAAGCGGGACAGGCGGGGCAGCATCGACCTCGACGTGCGCGAGGCGAAGATCACCGCCGACGGCGAAAACATCGAGGTTTCGGCATACGAGCGCACCATTTCCCACCGTATCATCGAGGAATTTATGATCCTCGCGAACGAAACGGTGGCGGAATTTCTGGCGGGTTACGAACTGCCGTGCGTGTACCGCGTGCACGAAAAGCCGAGCGAGGAAAAGGCTGCGGGGTTCAGGTCGTACTTGCAGGAATTGGGCGTCAAGGCGGATTTCCGCCCCGAAAACGTGCGCCCGGGCGAATACGGCAAAATTCTGGAAAAGCTGGAGGACAGCGAGCTGTTCCGCGTGGTCAACCGCGTGATGCTCCGCTCCATGTCCAAGGCGAAGTACAGTGCGGAGAACGGCGGGCATTTCGGACTCGCCTCCCGCTGTTACTGCCACTTCACCTCGCCGATACGCCGCTATCCCGACCTCGTGGTGCACCGCCTGGTCAAGCTCGCGATCGGCGGGCAGGCGGGCGAAGCGGAGCAAATGGCGGCATTCGTCGCCCGCGCCGCGAACGAAAGTTCCAACACCGAGCGCCGCGCCGACGAGGCGGAGCGCGCCGTCGACGAGCTGTACAAGGTCTGGTATATGCGCTCGCACCTCGGCGAGGAGTTCGAGGCAATCGTTTCGGGCGTCACGGCGTTCGGCGTATTCGCGGAACTTGCCAACACCGTCGAGGGGCTCATCAAAATCGAAAATCTGCCCGCGGACGACTATGTGTTCGTCGAGCAGCGGTATCTGCTCAAAGGGGAGCGCCGCTCCTTTAAGATCGGCGATAAAATCAAAATTAAGGTCGCCGCCTGCGACATCGGCACGCGGCGCTGTGAATTTTTGCTTGCGGAGTAAATTCGCGGCAAAAGGGGGAATTCGGCAAAAAACGCTTTCCCGCGCGGCGCAGTATGTGCTATAATATCGGCAGAGCGGCGAAAGGGAGTTTGTATGGATTTCGAACTTTTGCAATGGGAGCCTTCGCTGGCGCCGTCGCTCGCCGAAAGTGCGAACGATGCGAAAATCGATTGGTGGCTGGGCGAAGAATTTCCGTCTCCGTATACCGAAGAGGACGCGAAAAAGTATATCGACAGCACCTTCGTCATGAATCGGCTGGAAGGCAACAATTTTTGCGCAATCGTGGCGGACGACCGCGCGATCGGGTCAATCAGCCTTATGGCGCGCGGGCTTGGCGTGCGGAAATTTTGCGCGGAACTCGGCTATTGGCTGAATCCCGCCTATTGGGGCAAAGGCATCATGACGGAGGCGGTGCGCCGCATCTGCGGAAAAGCATTTGAAGAAACGGACGTCCGCCGCATTCAGGCGGAGGTTTTTGCGCCGAACGCGGCTTCCTGCCGGGTGCTGGAAAAGTGCGGTTTCGCGCTCGAGGGAACACTCCGAAAGAGCACCTATAAAAGGGGAGAGTTTTTTGACAGCCGCATTTATGCGCTGTTAAAGGAGTAAGATATGGCGGTCAAAATCATCGCGGTCAACAAATCGGCGGGGTTCGAGTACTTCATCGAGGATAAGTTCGAGGCGGGCATCGTGCTCGAGGGGAGCGAAGTCAAGTCCATCCGCAAGAATAACTGCAACTTAAACGACAGTTTCTGCTTTGTGCGGCGGGGGGAGGTTACCCTCAAAAACATGCACATCGCCGTGTACGACAAGAGCGGCGCCTTCAACACCCGCGATTCGCGGCGGGACAGGCGGCTTTTGCTGCACAAGTCGGAAATTTCCAAAATCGTCGGCAAGGTCAACGAAAAGGGGTACACCCTCGTGCCGCTGAAAATTTACTTTTCGGGGGCGCTCGTCAAGGTGGAGGTCGCTCTCTGCCGCGGCAAGCACACCTACGACAAAAAGCAATCGCTCAAAGAAAAGGACATCAAGCGCGATACGGACAGGCGCATCAAGGAATACGCCTGAAGTTCGCAAAGCGGCACAAAAAAGCGGCAACGTTCAGCCAAAACGGAGCCGTCGGCAGAATTCCGAACGGAATAACAAGCATTCAAAACGGAGATACAATACTATGAGTTACAAACAGGATACGATCTGCGTACAGGGCGGTTACAGCCCGAAGTCGGGCGAATCCCGCATTCCGCCCATCGTGCAGAGCACCACGTTCGCCTACGACAGCACGCAGGCAATGGCGGATCTGTTCGATTTGAAGGCGGACGGCTATTTTTATACCCGCCTTGCAAACCCCACCGTTGCGGCGTTCGAGGGCAAGGTCGCGGCGCTGGAAGGGGGCGTTGCGGCGATCGGCTGCGCGTCGGGAATGTCCGCGATCCTGCTCATGGCGCTCACGCTGTGCGGCTCCGGCGATAACATCGTCTCTTCCGCGGCGATCTACGGCGGCAGTTTCAATCTTTTTGCGGTCACCTTGCCCAAACTCGGCATTCAGACCCGCTTTTTCGATCCTGACGATTCCGCCGAGGACATCGAAAAGCTCATCGACGAAAAAACCAAATTTATCTATACCGAAACGGTCGCGAACCCTTCCATTAAAATCATTGATTTTGAAAAGATCGCGAACATCGCCCAAAAGCACGGCATCGTGTATGCGGACGACAACACGCTCGCGACCCCCGTGCTGTGCAAACCTTTCGATTGGGGCGTGAACGTCGTCGTGCATTCCTCGTCAAAATATCTCGACGGGCATGCGGCGGCGCTCGGCGGCGTCATCGTGGACGGCGGCAACTTCGATTTCAAGGGGAACAAGCGCTACGCCTCCTTCAACGAACCGGACGAAAGCTACCACGGTTTGGTATACGCCGATCTCCCCGCCGCGCAGTTCGCGACCAAGTGCCGCGCGCAGATGATGCGCGATCTGGGCGCCATCATGAGCCCGCAGAACGCCTTTTTGAGCTGGCTGGGCTGCGATACGCTCGCGCTTCGCATGGAGCGGCATTCCTCCAATGCGGCAAAGGCGGCGGCATACCTTTCCAAACACCCGAAAATCGACTGGGTGCTGCACGCCTCCCTGCCCGATAACAAATACCATGCGCTCGCGCAGAAGTATATGCCCAACGGCACGGGCGGCATGCTCAGCTTCGGCATCAAGGGCGATGTGAAGCAGGCGGCGAAATTTATGGAAGCGCTTCAGCTCATCACGCAGGAAACGCATGTCGCCGACGCGCGCAGCTGCATTCTCCATCCCGCTTCCACCACGCACCGCCAGCTCACGCCCGAGGAGTTGAAGGCTGCAGGCGTACCCGAAAATCTCGTGCGCCTCTCTGTCGGCATCGAACATCCAGACGACATCATCGCCGACCTCGAGCAGGCTTTGGCGAAGATTTAAGGGAGAATGTAATGAAAAAATTTATTGCGGCGCTGGCGGTAGCATTGGTGCTCTGCCTGTGCTTTGCCGCGGTCGCCTGCGCGGGCGGAGATGTATCCGAAGTCGGCGCGTGGGAGCTTGAATTTTTCGGCGACGGCGAGGCGAACTATTCCGTCGGCGACGAGTACGGCGGGCAGACAGTCACGGAGGACTTTTATACCTGCAATTTCGGCGGCGGGAAATACACCGTCGAACAGCAGGGGGAAACCGTGCTTTCGGGAAGCTATACGGCGGAGGAAATGGCGGACGGCACCCTTTGCCTCACCGTCGGGCAGGGCGGGGAGGAATCGCTGTGGACGTGCGGAATCCGCACGGAAGCGGACGGGAAGGAGACGCTCTGCATCACCGCGCAGGTCGGAGATTTTACCGTCAGTTTCGTGCCCGTTGAATAATAATAGGTTACACAATTTCGCAAACGGTCTGCAAATTTTGCGCCATTTTGTGTGGCGAACGAAATTTGCGCTGTGTTGTGTGCAGAACAAAAGAGGAGGAGAGAGCAATGCCTATCGTCATTTCCAAGGATATACCCGCTTATGCGGCGCTCCAACAGGAGAATATTTTCGTTATGAGCGACGAGCGGGCGTTCACGCAGGACATCCGCCCGCTGGAGATCGCCATTTTAAACCTCATGCCGACCAAGGTGGAAACGGAAACGCAGTTCATGCGCCTTCTCTCCAATTCGCCGCTGCAAGTCAACGTCACGCTCGTGTACACCGAATCGTACAAGAGCAAAAATACTGCCGCGGCACACCTCGAAAAATTTTATAAAAGGTTTGACGACATCCGGGAAAAGCACTTTGACGGCATGATCATCACGGGCGCGCCCGTCGAGGTCATGCCCTTCGAGGAGGTCGCCTACTGGAAGGAGCTGACGAAGATCTTCGATTTCGCGGATCAAAACGTCACGAGCACCATATACATCTGCTGGGGGGCGCAGGCGGCGCTGTACTATCACTACGGCATCGAAAAGCACCTCTTGCCGACCAAGCTGTTCGGAGTGTTTCCGCATAAAAAGAAGCTCGAGCAGCATGACCCGCTCTTGAAGGGCATCGACGACGTATTCTACATCCCGCATTCCCGCCACACGACGGTGGACATCGAAGACGTAAAAAAGGCGGACGATCTCGTGATTCTGAGCGAATCGGAGTATACGGGGCTTTCCATCGCCAAGTCGAAGGACAATAAAAAGATTTTTTTGACGGGGCATATGGAATACGACCGCGACACGCTCAAAAAGGAATACGAGCGCGACGTGGCGAAGGGGCTGCCCATCGCGCCGCCCTTCAATTATTTCACCGACGACACGCACACGAGCGTCAGAGTCACATGGACGAGCGCGGCGAACCTGTTCTACACGAATTGGCTGAATTATTACGTCTATCAGGTCACTCCGTTTGCATTTTAAGAGAAAAAGCAGTATAATAATAGAGAGGGATAGTTTTTCGGCTATCCCGCCATGGGGCAGAACCGGTTTCGATTGCCGGTGCGCGGAAAGGTAAGCACGCAGAGGAACGAGTGGCCTCTATAAAACATTCGGCCTAAAATTAAATGCAGATAACAATGCAAACTACAACGCTAACGCTCAGTTGGCGTACGCTGCTTAATTAACGTTAAGCGGTTCGTCCGCACCTCTTTCCCGTCGGGAGGCTGCGGGCGTCATTTGAGGCGGGGAACGGCTGCTTTGCTTTGAAATCGGCAGGGCGGCGGCACTTTGATTTCTGCCGATGTGTTCCTTCGGTCGCAGAGGGACGCATCGTAAGACAACTGCGGCATAAGCGTGTAGAAAGCCTTTTGGCAATCCGGTAAGACGCGAGTTCAACTCTCGCCTGCTCCACCATCAATTCGCGACAAAAAAGATGTCGCACCAAAAAACCTCGGTTTTACCGAGGTTTTTCCCATTTATTGGGGTAAAAGTGGCACTTTTTTGAGAGTAAATTTTTTGACATAGAATGTTCAACATCATAGATGCTTTTTATATGATTGCCGTGTTTGGAGGGACTTGAACTCACGGTTATTTAAAAAAATGAGGAAAAGTGAAATACAAAAGAAAGTACATAGGTAAAAACCTGTGTGTTTTTTTATGCCCAAAAAGAGGAGGAAAATAAATGCTGGAAAAAACGAATTTGGAGAAAGTAAAAATGATAGCGCGGGCGCTTCTCATGACAGAAATTCACGAAACGGAGTTCTCGCCAGCGGTCGTGCAACATCCGTTTACTTCATCGGGAATTACAGTGCTTCCGAGAGACGGGATTCTTCAACTTGGCGATATATGTAAAAACGAGAAAGATTTAGCTGCTTGGCAGGATTATATGAGAAACCGAATCAATAACTCGACGTGTGCGTATTACATTTATATGATGACAAACAAGCCATACGGTTTGACGTGCAAGCTATATCTTCTGACGGCTGACCGTGCGTTGTGGCGTGCGGCAAAACGTCAGATGTGGAACGGGAAAATCATACTCGGCAGAATCCGTCTTGCGTGCGGAACGGAGAGCAGTTATACGCTGTTATGCTGCGCAAAGGATTTGACGCTCGGCACAGACCACATCACCGCGGCTGATCTTGCGGATCGGGAAGTAATATCGCCCAAGTTATTTAAAATCATCGAAACAGCAGTGGCAATCCGCAGGTACGGCATCAACGAAATTTTAACGATTGAATAAGGGGAGGAAAGAAATGAAACAGATTATTTTGCACATTCAGAACGGCGGAAAAGGGACAGACATCATATTTCCCTGCGAGGAATATATGCTGAGCAAATCGCTCAAGAAAATCGGTATTGGCGATGCGGTTTTCGGAAATAGGTATGCAGCCGAAGTCGTGGAACCGAAAGAATTTGTTGTTTTGGAAAATCATCCGCTTGACTTGGACGAAGTGAATTACCTCGCAAAACTAATGGACCGCGAAGACGCGACGGAGAAAAAAACTCTTTTCGCTGTAGCAGCCTATGAAGGGTATGATACACCGAAGGAACTTATCAATCTGCATTTCAACCTTGGTTGTTATACGCTTATACAGCCAACAGACAACTCGGTTTTTCATTATACGCTGACTGTATAAAGAAACAATGCATTTCATATTAATTTTGTTAAGATTTAATAAAAACATGTATTGACTTGAAGATGTTTTCATTATATAATCTTATCGGTTGCAACAAACTATTTAATGTCTTTTATAGGAGGAAAGTATGAGCTTTATTCGGGGAAAGCATATTTAAACGGAGACGGCATGGCTGAACATCGGGGGTGTCGTTCGATCATTTCAGAACTTTGAATCAATATAAAATTAAAGGCGACCGACATTGAGTACGATTTTTTGCATATGTACAGTGCTGCGGGAGATTGCGCGCCGATCGGCCGGCTGAATTTCTCCTACGGATATTAAACCAAAAAGGAAGGAAAGGGCATGAAGTTAAAAAATCCGTTGCTGCCGTTAGAGAACTTTATACCGGACGGCGAGGCACACACGATGAGAGACGGAAGGACGTATCTTTACGGTTCGATGGACGTGTATCCGGAATTTTGGTGCTGTGAGCGCTATAAAGTGTTTTCGACCAAAGGCATGGAAGATTTGCAGGATCACGGCGTGAGTATGGATGCGGCATGGATTCCGGATCCTGCGGTGCATTATCTGTACGCGCCCGATGCGATCGAAAAAGGCGGAAAAACGTATCTGTATATGTGCTGCGACGATCAAAGCGAATGGGTGGCGGTCGCGGATACGCCGGCGGGGCCCTTTTCCGAACCGAGCAAAATGGAGGGAGCGAGGGGATCGATCCCGCGGTATTTGTGGACGATGACGGAACGGCATACTATTATTGGGGGCAGTTTCAGCTGAACGGTTGCAGACTCAAAGAGAATATGCGGGAGATAGAGGAGGGCAGCGTCGTACGGGGGCTGATCACCGAAAAGGAGCATTTTTTCCATGAGGGAAGCAGCATGCGCAAACGCAACGGGATATATTATCTTGTGTTTGCGGACGTATCGCGCGGCAAACCCAGCCCCTACGGAGGCACACCTACCTGTTTGGGGTATGCAACTTCAACAAACCCGCTCGGACCGTTTACATATCGCGGCGTGATCATCGACAACGCGGCATGCGATCCTGCAAGTTGGAACAATCACGGGAGCATCGAAGAAATTGACGGGCAGTGGTACGTGTTTTATCATCGCTCCACCTGCGGTGAATCGCGGATGCGGCGCGCGTGCTGCGAACGGATATATTTTGATGAACAGGGGCTGATACAAGAGGTTCCGATGACGAGCAGCGGAGCAAATGCCTATTTGGATGCGAAAGGCTTGCTTTTTGACGCTCCGCTTGCCTGTGCCCTTTCGGGAACGTGTTATATCGACGCTTTAAAACGCGGCCGGGAGGAAAGAATAGTCCGGATAGAGGAGGGAGACACTGCGGTATTTCGGTATATCCGCATGGCGGGAGAACGGCAGTGCAAAATAAAGACGGAAGGGAAAGGAATATGTATACTGACGGCCTGCGATGCGAAGGGCGAAGAAAGGGAACTTGGCCGCATATATGTTGAAAAGGGAGGAGAAACAGCTTTTCCGATTGAACCCGTGGAGGGGATATATGAATTGAAATTGGAGTTTCGGACCCCGGAGGATCTGGAATTTATATCGTTTACACTTCAATAGAGCGATTAACGGAAAAATTCAAGTTTGAAAAAAACTCATGAAAGAGAGGGGTGCAGAATTAAGCACGTCCCTCTTTTTATTTCGGCGATATTTGAATTTTGGCCAGGAAATGCCCGTAAAATTAAAAAATGGAGCATTTTTTCGCTGTTTTTTTAATTTTCGGCAAAAAATCGGGCGGCGTCGCCAAAAACAAAATTTTAAAAAAAAATCATCTGAATTTGTTGAATCGTCGATAAAAATGTGCTATATTGTAAGCGAAAAAATCCATTCGGGGGTGGTGCAAAAAGTGCGAAAAATTTTTACGTTGAGTTTTGACGACGGTATCGAGCAGGATAAACGGCTTATCGTCCTGCTCAAAAAGTACCGTTTAAAATGCACGTTCAACATCAATTCGGGGCTGTTGGGCACAGGGGGAACGGTCCCGCTTGCGGACGGCACGCCCGTGCGTCACGATAAAATTGCGCCGGGCGAGGTGCGGCGGGTGTATGAAGGGTTCGAAGTTGCGTCGCATACGCAAACGCACCCGCTTCTCACGCAGTGCCCGCCCGTGCGCATCATAGAGGAAACGGTGGGCGACTATTTGAAGCTGAGCGAACTGGTCGGCTACCCTGTGCGCGGGTTTGCCTATCCGGGCGGACATCCCAACCGCGACCGCCTCGTCACCGAGCTCCTGCGCGGCTGTACGTCGCTCGCGTACGCGCGCACCATCGTATCCACCTACGGCCTTGCTTTCCCGGAGGATTTTTTGGAATGGAACCCGTCGCTGCATATCCTCGACGCGCGCACGGACGAGCTGATCGATCGGTTTTGCGCCGCGCGGGAAGATTCGCTCCTGTATATCTGGGGGCATTCGTACGAGCTGGACGGCCGCGGCGGCTGGGAACGCGCGGAAGAAGTTTTTGCCCGCCTCGCATCCATTGAGGATGCCGAGAGCATGACCAATATGGAAGTATATACGCTCGTGCAGGGAGGAAAAAATGCGTAAGAACAAAGTGGGTGTTTTGGGCGGTTCGCGCGGCAAAACGATGATGGAATATGCCGTAAAGTCGGACGACTGCGAACTTGCGGCGGTGTGCGATTTCAACGGGGCGGTTTTAGCTTCTCTGCGTGAATATTTTGCGGAAAAGGGGCAGAATGTAGCGCTGTACGACGATTTCGATGCCTTCCTTTCCAGCGGTATCGAGGCGGTGGTGCTTGCCAACTATGCCAACGAGCATGCGCCGTTTGCAGTGCGCTGCTTGGAAAGCGGTTTGCACGTTTTGAGCGAAGTTCTGCCTGTGGCGACGCTGCGCGAGGCGGTTTTGCTGGCAGATGCCGTTCAGACGAGCGGAAAAATATACCGTTATGCGGAAAACTACTGTTTTTCGCGCGCGGCGCGGGAGATGACGCGCCTGTACCGCGCGGGGGAAATGGGCGAATTCGAATACGCGGAAGGGGAATATATGCACAACTGCGAGGGCGGTTGGGGCGAATTGACGCAATTCAGCCGCAGCCATTGGCGCAACCGCATGGACGCCTTTTATTACAGCACCCATTCCTGCGGGCCGATTTTGCACGCCACGGGCCTGCGCCCCGTTTCGGTAACGGGTTTTGAAGTTCCGTACAACGCAAAAACTTCGCGCATGGGCTGTGCCGCAACGCCCTTTGCGTTGGAGATGGTCACGCTCGAAAACGGCGGGCTTTTGAAAAGTTTGCACGGCATCGCGCCCAGCCGCAATTCGGTTTGGTTCTGCATATACGGCAGCAAGGGCAAGTTCGAAAGCGGCCGCGAAGGGGTCGGAAAGGGCACCGACGAGGTGACCGTGAGTTTAGACGGCGTGACGGGGGAGGAATATAAGACATATACCCCCGCCGACGAGCTTTCCGAGCTTGCCGAAACGTACGGCCATGGCGGCAGCGATTTTTTCACCATGCGCAATTTTATCCGTGCGATCCGCGGCCAGGCGGAGGACGGCATCGGGCTGTTTGAAGCGTTGGATATGCACTTTGTGGGGTATTTTGCGCATATATCCTCGATAAACGGGGGCATACCCGTGGAGATCCCCGATTTCCGCGACCGCTCCGTGCGCGAAAAATACCGTGGCGATACCGCAAGCGTTTTCCGTTCGGACAACGATTTTGCCGAAAACCCCGTTTCGCGCTATCCCACGCCCGCGTATCCCGATTCGCTGTACGAAGCGCAGCGCGCCGCACACGAAAAGGCCTTGCGCGAGCTTGCCGGAAAAAACACAAAATAGACACAAAATAAACGTTTATATGGTTACGGTAACCGAAGCCCGCGGTGTTTGCGGGCTTTTTTATTTACACAATTAACTATTTAGAACGGATATAATACACTAATATATAATAATTATTATATTATAAACGATAAAATTACACAAATATTACAAGTTCCTAACAAATTTAGGGAATTTTTTTATTTCTGGTATTGACAAGGATAGATAATCGTGCTATACTGTATGCGGTTAAAGCGTAAACTATAAAGTTCTATGTTGGTTACGCGGTAACCAAATGGCCGAAACTCCCATCTTTCGTGCTGAAAATTGAAAAAAGAGGCGCGCCTCTTTTTTGCGTTTTTTTACAAAAACGCAATTCATTTAGCAGCGAAAAATTGCACAAGGGAAAGGAAGCCGTGCCGTTTGGTGCAAACAGCCGCAGGGGAAACAGCTTGGTGCCTATGGGCATTGAGTGGATATAAAAATTTTGTAGGGAGGATAACAAGAGAGATGAAAAAGACATTTGCAGTATTGCTGTCTTTAGTGATGTGTCTCGGCCTGTTCGCCGGCTGCGGCGGAGGGGGCGACGGCGGCTCGCATACGCATACATATGCGACTACGTGGTCGTCTGACGAAACGAACCATTGGCACGCCGCCACGTGCGAACACACCGACGAGGTGAGCGACCTTGCCGCGCACACGTTCGGCGATTGGACGGTCGTTACCGAACAAACCTGCGTGCAGGACGGCGTGCAGGAGCGCGCCTGCACTGTTTGCGGGTATACGGAGGAGCAAACGCTTCCCGCAACGGGCGTGCACGATTACGAAGTGGCCGTGCATATCGACGGCGATTGCGTGACCGAAGAGCGCACCTCGTATAAGTGCAAAAATTGCTCGAACACCTATGAAGAAGTGGGGAACGTTGACCCCTCTGTCCACCACAGCACGGCCTTTGCCTGCGGTTCGCATTGCGTTTCCTGCGCGCCGAACACAACGGAATCGGACCATGCCGCGGCGGCGTGCGGTTTGAGCGGGCACTACATCTGCGACGGGCAGGACCATATCCAGTGCACGATCCCCGTAGACGAAAACATGATCTTCGAGGAAACGGCAGACGGCACGGGCATGATCCTCACCGGCTTTGAAGCCGCGGGCACCGAAACGGAGATACTCGTTCCCGCATACGTCGACGGCAAGCCCGTCGTTGAAATCGCGGACGACGTGTTCCAGGCGTACGGCGATCCGGCGACGGCGGTACAGGCCTGGCTGCAAACGGTAACCTATCTGTACATACCCGATACCGTAACCGCCATCGGCGATTGGTTTGCATGGCATATGTATGCTTTGGAGGAACTCCGCCTGCCCAAAGCAGTCGAGTTTGGCGAGGCACCTGTATTCGATTGCATGTCGCTCACCGAATACAGCATCCCCCGTGGCACCGTTACGTTCAGCAATGTAGTCGGCTTCTCCGGCACGCAGTCGGATACGCCTGTGCTTGAAACGATCGCCATTCCCTCCTCCTTTACGGGGTTGGATACGCTGAAAACGTTCTTCACCGTGGGTGAAAACGTCGCCGTCAATTACGAGGGCACAGCTGAAGAATGGGCCGCGCTCGTCGATACGGTTTCCGACGCTGATTTGAAAGCCATCCTCACCGCCGACACCTTTGAAGTGACTTTCGGGTACAATTATGCGGCGCAGTACACGGAAGAATCTAACGCTTTGCAGCTGCGCATTTCCGATTTCACCTTTGACTTTGTAGACGGCGGCGTCGCCATCACGGGCTATGTGGGCGATGCGGTGGAAACGCTCGCCATCCCCGCAACCATCGGCGGTATCCCCGTCGTGGCGCTCGCGCAGGACGCTTTGGAAGTGCTCGTCGACGGTGACGGCACCGTGACGGCGAACGCCAACCTCGCGAAGGTGAAAACGTTCGATTTCTCCGCGGCGACCAATCTGACCACCATCGGCAATTACAACTTCTACAATCTCGACGCGCTCGAAACGGTCGTTTTGCCCGATTCCGTCACCTATATCGGCTCGCAGTGCTTCTACGATTGCCCGAACCTGACGACGGTCACCCTCCCCGAAGGGGCAGCGATGGACATGAGCAATGCTCCGTTCGCCCTGTGCGACAAATTGACCAGCGTCACCCTCCCTGCCACGCTCGAAGGAACAAGCAACGCGGGTGCGTTCGCCGTGGAAGGGGAATCGGAAAGGAATCTTTCCGTCAGTTTCCCCGGCAGCTACACGGTATTCTATCTGCATACGAAGGACGCGGCGGCGAACCTCGCCGATGCGGAAATCGAGTATTTCGGCGGAGCTGAAACGGTGCGCGACGGCAATGGCTCCGAGTATCTGCTCTGCGAAGACGCGGAGGGCAACGAATATTACACCTTGGTCGGTTTCTATGATACCGTTAAAGCGGGCGATCCGCTTGCTCCCGTTGCGGGATATACGATTCCTAAAACTTATAACGATATCCCCATTAAAGCCATCGGTGAGGCGGTGTTCAACGCCAACGCCTATGCAAACGAAGATGTCGCAAATTGGCTGGAATCTACGGTTACCGCTGTGATTGTCGGCATAATGAATATAGCGGAGGATCAAACGGTTACTTGGAGCGACAACAATGTAACTTCGATTGGGAACTATAATTTTGTAGGTATGACGGCTTGCGCACAGTTGCGGCTGCCCACTGCCATTACAAATGCAACCTTGGTCGGGTGCTATGTCGATTTGAATGCTGCAACATACATCCGTGTACCGCGCGGCGTTAAAGTATTGGATGATTGCTTCCAGTGGTCGGGTGCATATTTCGGCGGCGCTACGGGAAGATGGCTGATTTTGCCCTCCTCTATGGAAATGTTTACGGGCGAATGCTGGACGGGAACACCAAATGGTTTCGGCTTTGTTTTGGACGTAAGCAACAATTCGGCGAGCGATACTTTGAATACCATTTTGGATAACAGTACCTGCACGACCGCAACATGGGAGGGAGCAATCGTTCCGTTCTTTAAGACCTTTGCAGGCGCGGGACTTGTGTTAGGAGAAGGAAACGCAGCTGGATTTACTTACAACTTATTTATATCTCTCGGTTTCTGAGATTAAGCACTTCAAAACGACATTGCCGTTTACAAAAATCGGGCGGCAGTAGGCGGAAAACGGGGGAGAGGCGAAAGCCTCTCCCCTCGGGCCGCCGAAAATTTTCGCAAAGGGGAGGCGCACGAAACAGCGCCGTCTTTTAAAAAAATCACACGAAAAAAATCATGAATAAGAGCAAAATCCTTTCCTTACTCATCGGGGGGCTGTATCTGTTCGGGCTGTGCGGCTGCGCGCCCGGCACCGAAACGCCCGACCCCGACCCCGATCCGGGCGATACGCCCGTAATAACAGACGAATGGGAGCAATACGCCGAAGAACCCGTCGACTATACCAAACAGAGCGCGGAAGCGGAAGACGAATCGCTCGAACTATGGTTCGACCACGCTTTTGCCAAAACGCCGCGCGGCGTCACCGAATCTTCGGGGCGCGATACATACAAACTTTACATGGGCAAAAACGAAAAGGAAGACTGCCAATTTTTCCTCTCCGCGGAGGAGGCAAAACAGTTTTCCGTGCGCGTATCCGACTTTGCCTCGGAGAGCGGCGAAACGCTGGAAACTTCGCTTTTCTATCAATATTATTTCTCCATGCCGTACGAGGGCGAGGAGCAGGAAGTGCCCGACGCCATCCCGCCCGTAACGGAAGGGCAGCTGTTCGAACTTTCCGCGAACACCTCGCAGGGGTTCGTTTTGCAGGCGGAAACGCAGGAGGATACCCCCGCGGGCGAATATACCGCCGATTTGGAAGTGTTCGATTCTGCGGGCAATCAAATCAAAAAGGCGACCGTTTTCCTGCACGTGTGGGATTTCGTTCTCTCCGACGACAGCGCCTGCCGCACCGCCATGTGGATCGAAGCGGCGCGCCTGCCCAACGGCGGAGATGAGGAGACCTACAAACTGTATTACGACTATCTGCTCGATAACCGCGTAAACGCATACGACCTGCCCTACGCTTTGGACGATGCGCGCGTCGACGAATATTTAAACGACGAGCGCGTCAATTCTTTCAATATTTTGGGCTTTAAGGTCAACCGCGAATCGGGCTACACCGAAACGGCGCTCAAAACCATGATGCGCGCCGCGTACGATAAGCTATCCGCAAACGAGGAGTGGTTCGAAAAGGGGTATTTTTACCTCGTAGACGAGCCGAACCCCTCCGAAATACAAAAATTGGGCTGGATCGCGGAGTACGGCACCTGGCTGGAAGAATGCTACCCCGGCTATAAACAAATGTCGCCCTTCTTCACCGACCGGTGGTACGACAACGCGCATACGCAGGATTGGATCGAATTTTTGCGCCCGTATATCAATATCTGGGTACCGAAAACCTTCGCTTATACCACTTTGCGCGAGTACGGCTCGATCGTGGGCGCGCAGTGTCTCTATCAGGAGGGGCAGGAGGGCGCGCTCGATGCGGCGTTCGGCAGTTATCCCGAACGCATCGCCGCCATGGAGGAAAACGACGGAGCGGAGGCGTGGTGGTATGTGACCTCGCAGCCGTCCGACCCGTATATCACCCTCAACACCACCGAGCCGGGGGTCGCGTACCGCGTCCTGTTCTGGCAGCAGAAGATGAACGGCGTTACGGGATTCCTGTATTGGAGCGTCAACTATTGGGATGGCAACGGCTGGAACAACCGCGAAGCGGAGTGGACGGACGGGCAGTACACCTACGGCAACGGGCAGCTCCTGTATCCCGGCGGCTATGTCGGGCAGGAAGGGCCGGTCGGCTCCCTCCGCTTGGAGGCCGTGCGCGACGGGATCGAAGATTACCAGGTGCTCACCATGCTCGAACAGCTCCTCGGCTCCGATGAGACAGAGGAATTTATTCATCGCACCACGACGCACGTCGCCGTTTGGAACGGCGATTACGACCATTTTGCAAGCGAACGCGTCATGCTGGGCAACCGCCTCGAAGCGCTGCTTGGCGAATGACGATTCCCATACAAGGAGGATAATTATGAAAAAGACGATCACATTGCTCTTGGCGCTGCTGTTCGCGCTCGCCATGGTAGCCTGCAACAACGGCGGAGAGGGGGGCGGCGGAGGCGGCGGAGGCGGCGAACTCGATGACCGCCTGATCCAGGTGGACGGCCTCTCCGAGGATATGTATCCCAACCTCGCGCGCATGGATGAAGGCATCGATAACTATTACGCCGGCACCGTCGACGTGGATATCGTATTCGGCAAAACGCTGCCCGGCTGGGAGGCGGTCGCGGCGGCGTACGAAAAAATCCAGACGGGCGTAGTCGTGCGCCTGAACAACCATTCCGACGGCACCTATCTCAACGAGGTGACCAACGCCGCCAACAATTCTTCCACCGATTGGGATATCTTTCAGGGCAACCGCCTCTCCAACGTGAGCGCGGCGGCGATCAACCTGTCTTCGCAGCTGTATGACGAAAATCATTACGCGGGCGTGGAAGCGGACGACCCCGACGCGGAGGAAGGTTCCTCGAAAATGTGGCAGAGCGTGCTCTCCACCGATGCGTACATAACCGATAAATCGGGCAGCAATACCGCCTGCTATATCATGAATTCCGAATCGCTCTCCACGGCGTGGTTCGTCAACATGAACGCGTTCAACGCCGCCGTCGAGCTGGGCTACCGCAACGCGGACGGCGAAGCGGCTACGCCCGCAACGTGGGATGACCTCGTAAGCCTTTGCTCCTATATGCAGCAGGCGGGGTATACCAATCCCTTGGGCTTGGCGGGCGACAACGCGTCTGTGAACGAATCGCAGTTCGCATGGCTGTTCCGCGTGTACGGAGACCAATATTACCGCGATATGTATCCATCCATCAACGTGCAGGAGGGCGACGCGCTCTATACCGATAACGCATACGAGTTCGATTTCGATATAGAGGATCCGCAGCCCGAATCGGATATGGGCTACAACCCCAGCCATTCGCGCTTCTGGAATTCTTTGCTCGACGAAGAAAACGAGTACAACCAGGGTAAAAACCTGACCTATGTGGGAGCGATGAGCGATAAATTCGCCTGCTTTATTGAAAATCTGTACGAGCTTCGCGACTATCTCCCCACCGATTTTACGACCGTCAGCTTTGAAGATATCCGCGACCGTTTCCTCACCGCGACGGACAGCGATAAGACCGATCCCGTCATCCTGCTCGATTATACGGGATTCGGTCTGACGTTCGGCACCGAGGAGAGGGGATTTGAGGTCGACTTTTTCGATTATCCGTACATGACCTGCTCGCACGGCGAGGGCGGGGAACACGTTTCCACCGATTTCGTGCGCGACGTGGGCGGCAACGGCGGGTATCTCTCCGTCATGCGCCACCGCAACGACAGCGCGCAGGACGAGATCACCATCGATTTCCTCAAATTTTTCATGTCGCCGTACGGTCAGTCGATTTATTATAACGCCCTGCAAAGCAACCGGGTTGCGCCCGACGGACTCTCCACCGTGCTCAATTTCGCCGTGCCCGAGAGCTGGAGCGCTTTCTTCGAGAGCGATAAGCTCTCTTTCAACGGTCTTTGCGACGTGAACTGGTACAACAACAATTTCATCTACCACGTCAACGGACAGACGGCGAGCCGCGAGGCGCATCTCAACGTGGTGCAGAATCTGTATAAGCTCAAATCGTATGATTCCGCGGAGGCGGCCGTGGAAGATTTTCAAACCGCCTGGGACGCCGCCGTGCGCAGCGGCTTTGATACTCTGTGCGAAACCATGAACTGGAGCAAAACGTTCTGGCAGGAGCCCGGAACCAGCCCCATTGTCTGACGTGAGGTTCGCATGGATACCAAACGAAAAAAATCGCTGATCGCCTTCATTCTTTGCGCGGTGCTTACCATCGTATTTGCGGCCGCAGCGGGCGTGCTCCTTTCGATCGCGCCGAGAAACGAGGTCATCGCCTCGGCAGACGGTTCCACCGTCACCCGCGTGGCGCGCTCGTATATCGACGATTCATGGTATTACGGCGACAGTGCCGGTAATCTCGTAAAAATGAGCGCAGACGGCGAAGAGATCTGCCGCACCGTCATTACGGAAGGGAGGTCTGTCCGTTCCGTCGCTTCCGACCCCGCGCTCGACTTCCTGATCGTACTCGACGAGGATTACAACCTCTTTACCGTATCCGACGAAGGCGAAAAACTGACGGCAACGTTCGTGCGCGCCTTTTCGGGCGGGTATCAGTCGCTTGCCGCCGACGAAGAATTCGTTTATTTCGCCGTTCCCGCCTCGCGCTACACCCAGTTCGTGAAGTACGATAAAAACGACCTCGCGGGCGAACCCGTCGCGCGGGGGCAGATGTATACCTGTTTCCGGCAGGGCAGCAATTACCAGTTCCAGCCGGTCGTTTCCGGCACCATCGTCGGAATGTACGCGGCAGGGGATTTCCTCTATGTCGTCACGGGCGAGGGGCAGTATCACAGGATGGCGAAGGATTTTTCGCTGAACAGCTTCCCGTTCCTCTCCGACGAGGAACTCGCCGCGCTGGGCGCAACGGAGGATTCCGGCGGCATTGTGACCATTCCCTCCGATTCTTACGATTCTTCCCTGTACCGCACGGCGCGCAAACAGCTTGCGGCGAGTTCTGCGGCGTTCGACGCCGAAAACGGCAGATTCTATATCGCCGGCGTCGACGGGGAATTCGACGCGCTCGATCTCTCTTTCGACGAAATCGAAGGGTTCAACATCGTTCTGCCCAACACGCCCGCAACGGGTGCCATGGCGTTCCACCGCGAAAGCGGCACCGTCTATATCGCCTACGAAAATATTTCCGGCGTTACAGCAATCGACGTTTCCGGCGAAGGCTCCCGCGTGCTGTATCAGGCGAACGTGGCATTCTACATAACGAATATGGCGGCGCCTTCCGGCGGCGAACGGCTGCTGGTCATCTGTTCGGGCAACAACCGCGATAACCCCGATTATAAGGAATTGCTTTCCGCTGATATCGGCACATTGGCGGATAAGGGGCTCATCAACGGGTTGGGGATCGCTTCTGTGGCGCTTGCCGCCGTTTGTGCGCTGGGTGCTTTGTTTACGGCGCTGCTCGTGTTCCGGTCGGGCTTTTCTTCCCGCTGCCGTATCGAGGCAAAGGGCATCGTTAAAAACTGGCTTGTATACATCATCATTTTTGCGTCGATGGCGATGCTCGTCTTGTTCTGCTACTACCCCGGCATTTCGTCCATGATACTCTCCTTTTTCGATTATACGCGGACGAATCCGACGATGCGGTTCAACAACTTCGAGAACTATATCAAGATATTCACGGATTCCGCCAACCTGATTGCTTTCCGCAATATGATTATTTTCCTGCTGGCGGATATCATCATCGCGCTCGTGCCGCCCGCTATCTTCGCGCTGTGCCTCATTTTCATGCGCAACAAGCATTACGGTACCTTCGCGCGTGTGGTTCTGTTTCTGCCTTCCGTGCTGCCGGGTATCGCAACGCTGCTCATCTGGACGCGCGGCATTTACGGCGTCGACGGCGTTCTGAATATCATTTTGCGCATGTTCAGCGGGGAGGGCCTTGAACCCGTTCTGTTTCTGCAGGATCACGGTATCGTTTCGCTCATTATGATGGGATTCCCGTTCGTCGGCTCCTATCTGATATTTTACGGCGCGCTGATGAATATACCGCCGTCCTATTACGAGGCGGCGGAGCTGGACGGTTGCAAACTGTCCAAACGGATATTTTCCATCGATCTGCCCATGATCTCCCCGCAAATCAAATATGTGTTTATCCTCGCGTTTATTCAGTCGGTGCAGAATTTCAGCCGCGTTTTGATGACGACGGACGGGCAGTTCGGCACGCAGATTCCCATCGTATTGATGTATAAGCGGCTGCAGGAGGGAGATTACGGCTTGTCGTCTGCCTACGCTACGCTGATGTTCTTGGTGCTCATTGTGGTAACGATCTTCAATATGAGGATAAAAACGCAGGAAATGGAGGCGGGATCATGAAAAAAGTTGCAAGGCTTCGCAATTCAGACCGCATCCCCGTGCAGATTTTCGTCGTCATATGGGTCACGTTTTCGCTTGTGTTCAGTTTGGTTCCGCTGTATGTTACGATTCTGAACAGCCTGAAGTCGCACGCGGCGATAGCGGAGAATATTTTTTCCTTCCGCCTTTCGTGGGCTGCGATACAAGAAAATTATACGGTCGCGTTTAACAATATCTGGCGACCTATACTCAACAGTATTTTTGTGGCGTTTGTCGGCGCGTTCCTCAATATGCTTTTGGGCGCGGTGATGGCGTATATCTTTTCACGCAAACAATTTTTCGGCCGGGAATTCCTGTTTAAAATCTATATCATTATTCTGCTCGTGCCGTCTATTATGGGTATGCCCGTTTTGATGGATTTTACCACGAAAATCGGGTTGATGAACAGCTATTTCGCCATTTGGCTGCCTGTCATCGGCGGCGGCCAGGCGGGGGCTATGTTCCTGTTCCGCACCTTTTTTACGCAGCAGCCGGCTTCCATCTTCGAGAGCGCCAAGATGGACGGGGCGAATGACGTCAAAATTTTTATTTATCTCGTTCTTCCGCTCGCGTATCCCATTTTGCTCTTAAATTTTGTCGGCACGTTTTCCGCGCAGTACAACGACTATCTGTGGCCCGGGCTCGTAATATCCTCCGCAGACAAGAGAACGCTGATGCCCGTCATCCAATCCATCGTCGAACTGCTCGAATCCATGCAGCAGCGCGGCGCGCAGTATGCTATTTACGTCATCTGCTCGATACCGCTGGTCATCACTACGGCTTTGAGCCTCAAACATTTCCAGAGCGGCGACTTCGCTTCGGGAATGAAATTATAAAATTTTCGGAGGAATCACAACATGAAAAAGTTCAAGAAATTTGCGGTCATTCTCGCGCTCGTGCAGCTCTTGGCCGCCGTCGGTCTGTTTGCGGCCTGCAATAACGGCGAAGAACAGGGCGGAGGCTTGGTCGACGGGATGGCCGTGGTCACATTCGACCCGAACCTCGACGGAACGGGGCTCTTTGAAGAGGATGTGACGAGCGTGCGCGACCAAACAGTCGAACCCGGCTCTCTCATTGTCAATATGCCTCTCACCATCCGCGGCAACCCCGCAAATCCGCAGAATCTCGGGTTCAAAGAATGGTGCGTGGATAGGGAGGGTACCACCCCTTGGGATTTTTCGCAGCCCGTAACGGAGAGCATGACGCTTTATGCCAAGTGGGAATCGCAGTTGGTCGTAACTTACTATATTGGCGATCAAACAGTTGAGCAAAACCTCTTTTCGGGCGAATATGCCGAACCGCAGAACGACGCCGCGAGCTGGAACCGCGTGCTCGGCTGGTATACCGACGCGGCTTACACCCAGGAGTACGATTTTTCGCAGCCCGTGACGGAGAATCTCGATCTGTATTGCAAGCTGTCGGAGGGGGTATACATCTCCGCAGAGCGCTTTGAAAGTTTCAACATCGCCTACGGCGACGCGACCGGCAAGACGACGGATACGACCATCGAGTACGTCGATGACGGAGAGGAAGGCTATGCGGAAGTGCATTTCGGCATGTGTTCCAACACGTCGTATATTTATTACAACAACTTTAACCAAAACCTTGCCGACCCGCTTACGGGCGAGCGCACCGGCGATTATATGACCATTACCTATAAAAACCTCGGCCCCGCCACGCATATCCGCTTCTACTATGTGGTCGGGTACGATCAGGTGGATGAGAACGGCACCCATTACTATCTGTATTCGGGCGCCGAAGAGGGCGTCAAGTACAATCCGAACGCCGATTCTACCGACCCCAGCTACGGAGTGGGTCAGTGGAGAGGCGGCGTAAACGGCAGCTGGGTTATGGTCGAAATCGAGTCGAATATGGAAGAAACGGACGATTGGGCGACCGTTTCCATCGATCTGAACAAAGCTACGATCATGTCGGACGCGGCGGGCGAAGCTGCGGGCAAATCGGAGTGGGGCACGGCGGATATTCTCTGCATCCCCCGCTGGGAGGCCGTCATTTACGACGAAGCGAATAACAGCTATACGAGCAACTCCCTCGTCAATATCGTATGGTTCCGCGGTATCGAGTTTACCGCGGTTCCCGAAACGGGTGACAATGCATGAAAAAACTAAAAAAATTCCTATGCCTATTGTTGGGTGCGGCGTTTTCCCTATCGTTTGCAGCCTGTGAAATACCCGGAAGCGGCGAAAATCCCGGTATCGGCGAAAATCCCGGTATCGGCGAAAATCCGGGTGACAACGGCAACGGCGAAATAAAATTGGAGGACAACAGCGGCATGCCCGATGATTCTTACAACCTGAAAACATACCTCTATCCCCTTTGGGAGGGAACCACCGTCTACAACGAAACGCTGTGGTTTACCGTAAACAACTACGCCCCGCTGCTGTATGAGCCCGATCAGGTGCTTTCCGTCCGCTCCTACGATTTGAAGACTACCTACACCGAGGGCGTCGATTATGTAGTGGATGGCAATTCAATCGTGCTTTTGTCCGGCAGCAGCATCCCTTTTATGACGGAAAGCCAATATTTCCCCGCGCAGCCTCCCACGCCGTCCATCTCGTTGCCGCACGACGGCGGCGGGTATTGGTACATCACGGAGGGCAACGATATCAGCCTTCGGCAGGTTGTCGTCACGTATACGCACAAAGGCACCCGCGATTGGACGATGCCGCGCGTCGAAACGGATAAATTCCCCAAAACTATGCAGAAGCTGGAGAACGGCGAAAGCATTAAAATCGTTTTTTACGGCGATTCGATCACCGTCGGTGCCAATTCGAGCGAGTTTTTGGGTATTTCTCCGCGCGCGGAATCGTATGCCAATATGGTAAAATCGTACATCGCGGCGCGGTACCCGCAGGCAGACGTTCAGTTTGCAAACACGGCGGTGGGCGGCACCGATTCCAACTGGGGAAACAATGAATCGGCGGGGGTTGCGGCTATCGATAACATAAATGCCGGCGAGGGCGATCATTTTCAGTTGCGCGTGCTCAACGAAAACCCCGACCTGCTGTTCATCGCATACGGCATGAACGACCAGGATTACTTACCCGACGCACGCTTTAAAGACAATATTGCCTCAATGATCGAAAAGGTGCGTGCGCAGAACCCCGACGTGGAGATTATGTTGGTTTCGGGCATGATCGCCAATCCCGAAACGGCTTTTTACAACAAAGACTATCTTGCCTACCAGGAGGCGCTCTCCGATTTGTGCGAAACGTATGAAAACGTGGGGCTCGCCACGACGCTCAATACAGTCCTTTCCGTCTATGATCTGGACGAAAACGGGGGCAACGGCAAGCGTTTTCAGGATTGTACCGCCAACAATGCCAACCACCCGAACGATTTTCTGATGCGCGTGTATGCGCAGACGATCGTCTATTCGCTGTTCGGGGAGGATTACATCGATCATATCTGAACCAACGGAGGTGACGTATGAAAAGGTTGCAAAAACTGTTCGTTTCCGCGGCGCTTGCCGCGGCGGTCGCCGCGGGAGCGGGCGCAGCACTGCCCGCCGCGGCGGCGGGCGATTATACGGTTACGTATAAAGTTCCTTTCTTTGCCGATATTGAGCGGAGCGTGGCGCAAAACTCCGCCGCCGTGCCGCTCGATATCACTGCCGTCCGCGGCGAAATGTACGGCCTGCCCGATCACGCTTTCGTACCCGACGGGCTGGAGGTCGTATGGTATACCGATGAGGCTTACACGCAAGAGTACGGCTTCGATGTGGCGGTCACGGAAGATCTTACCCTCTACGGAAAAATCGTGGAAAATTCGCAGAATTTCCGCTCCAACGGCTTCGGCTGGGATGTCCGATCGGGTAAAGTGTATGCGGGCGATATCATCAACGATAATTACATTACTTCCAACGAATATACCTGCCCCTCGTATACCGACGAGGCGACGGGCGAAGCCTCTTTTTTATACGACGGCATTCATTATTCCGTCTACGGCAGGGGGCTGGACGTGACCAAGCCTTTCACGGTCGAATTGGATTTCACCAACGTCGTGCCGGACGGAAGCACCGCTTGGTTCCTGTATTCGCTGTTCCCCGCGCTGACTTTGGCGCAGGCAGGGGTGCAGGGCCCGTGGGCAAACGCGGGCGCGGCCAGCGTCGTCATGTTCAACCTCGGAGACGGCGGCGCACCGCAAACGATCACCGAGGGTATGTCGATCGTGAATTATACTTCGACCACCGTGACGGAATATCCCGACGGCGGCACTGCGTTCCGTGCAATGTTTGAAAACGGGAACACTTCCATATCGCTGACCGCCGAGATCGGCGAAAACGGCACCACGTTTACCGATGCGGAAGGAACGTTGGTAGCTACTTCGCCCGCTACGCGCGAGGATTTCCCGTCCGGGTATGCGTACATCAGTTTGGCGAGCAACGGTTCGCCCTCGCAGCGCATCGATTTCGACGTGCAGATCCGGCAGGAACCGGGGAACATCACCGTTTCGGGCGAGCATGTAACGCTGGGCGATCTCTCCGTCAATGAAATGGCGGTCACGCTGCCCATCACGGTAGAGGAGGGATATGAACTCACCTCCGTCACCGTAAACGGCAAGTCCGCCACGTTTGTGGAACTGTACTCTGAAAAGGGCACATACGCCATCGACGTGACCGAGTGGGGTGTGGATGCACAGATCTCTGTTGTCGCGCAGGCCCCTGCGTCGGAGGATAGCGGCGGGTGCAGCGGCGCCGTTTCGGCTGCCGGCGCAGGCGGCGGTGCCGCAGTGCTGCTCATTTCCCTCGCTTTCGCCCTAAAATTCAAATCGAAAAGGAGCATAGGATGAAAAAAATAACGTGTATCATACTATCCGTCTTTCTGTGCTGCGGCGTATTTTTCGCTGCGGGCTGCGGGCTGATCGAACAGGAGCAGACGGACGACGAAATTCGGCAGGAGATCGAAGACCTCATCGAAAATGAGGTCGATCTCGATGCAGGGTCCGACTATACGGGGACGCTGAAGATACTCTATCAGAACATTCCCTCCGAAACCGCGATCATCGACGCGATCCTTGAGGCTTTCTCGGAGGCGTATCCCCATATAACCATCGAGCGCATCCCGATGGTGGAAACGAACTACCTGACGCTGCTCCCCAATATGCACAGCACTGCCTACCGCACGGGCGATTTTTCGGAAATGCCCGACGTCATGTGGACGACGAACGAGGTGTTTGCGGGCTGGATCGAGCGCGATATGCTCATGCCCGTCAATTATTTTGACGACGCGGACGATTCTTTTTCCGCGGAGGATACGTTTGTAGACCTCATGCTGCAAGACAGTATGCTGGGCGAAAGAATGTATATGTTCCCGCGCGATTACGATCAGATCGTCATGTATTACAACCGTGAATTGCTCGAATTGGCAGGGATCTCCGAAAGCCGCATCCTTTCCGACCGCGCGCTCACGAGCGATGAATTTTATCAGCTGCTCGTGGATATCCGTGCGGCGTTCAGCGAAATGTCGGGAACCAACCCGAAAAACGAGCGCCCGTACAATCAGGTGCGCCCGCTCGACGCGATCTGGACGTGGGGCTCCCTCTGCTGGCCGACGCTGAAATCTTTCGGCGGCACGGTCATGGCGGAAGACGGCACCGTGGATTTCAATACCGAGGAGAACATCGCGGCGGCAACGTATGTGCGCGAACTCATCCGCGACAATCTCACTTTCGGCACGGGCTCCACCAAGCACGCCAACTTCGTGAACAATCTCGCGCCGTTCTGCTTTGAAACGCGCGCGGTGCTCACCGACCTGATCGATCAGACGCAGGAGGTGCCCGGCATCGATCCCGAAGATCTCGGCGTGGCGCCCATGCCTATCCTCGACGAGGAGGAAAATTACGCCATCGGCGCGGGGTGCAGCGGCTATGCAATGTACCGCTATGCCGAAAACCCGACCGAAGCGTGGCTGTTCTTGAAGTTTATGGCGAGCGAGGAGGGGCAGAACGCATTCTGCTCTACGGGCAACGGCGTGCCCTCCAATAAAAATCTTCTGTTCGACGAAGATGCCGCCTGGCGCAACCTCACCGCACCCGAACTTTCCGGGCTGACCAATTTCAACCACGACGCATTCGTATACGCATGGGATACGGCCGCCTGTACACTGCAGGATTTCAAGCTGCTCATCGATGTGGTCGCCGCACGCGAACCCGTGGCGCAGGAAGTGAGCGAAGTGATGACGATTTGTCTCAGTTCGAGCGAATCAACCTATGAAACGGATATAATCAACGCCTTTGCGAGGGGCGAAGCGAGCATTTACAGTACGATCAAAGGGTATCGCGCTTAGAGGTCTGCATATGAAAACAAGGGCTGTTTCGTCGGAGAACGCGGCACTTTCCCGCAAGAGAATGCTGCGTTCTCTCAAAAAAAATTTGGTGAGCTATTCCTTTTTGCTCCCGTTCATCATCGGAACGCTGGTCTTTACGCTGTATCCGATCGCCATGTCGTTTTTGTATGCGCTGTCCAACTTCAACGGCACGCGCATCACGCAGATCGGGTTCTTCAATTTTGAAGATATTTTCGATTTCAGTGAATTCGGCTGGGGAAGGCGGGTTTTCGGTTCGCTGGGCGTCACGTTCGGCTATGTTTTCGGGAATATGGCCGTTTCGCTCGTGCTATCGTATGTGCTGGCGCTTTTTCTGTACAGCAACATACCGGGGACACGCGCCATCCGCGTGCTCTGCTACCTTCCGTGCCTGATCCCCGGCATCGCGGCCGGCTTTATCTGGACGGACGCATTTTCCGCAAACCTTGCCGATCCTTCGATGAACGGGCTGTTCAATACATGGCTCATGAAACTTGGGCTCGAACCGCTCACCTTTTTCACCGATGCGAGCAGCTCGCTGGCAACGCTCATCTTTACCGGGCTGTGGGGCATAGGCGGCGGCATGATCATGTGGCTTGCCGCGTTCGGGAACATTTCGCCCGAACTGTACGAGGCGGCGAAAATGGACGGCGCAGGGTATTTCCGCAGGCTGTTTTTCATCACGGTGCCCATGTCTACGCCCATCCTGTTCTACAACGTGGTCACTTCGATGATCGGCGGGCTGCAAGTGTTCGGCACCTATGCCAACTACGGCGTCGGCGTCGACGACAGTTTGCATTTTATCGCCATCCGCATCTATATCACCGCCTTTCAGGATACCTTTCCGGGCAATTACGGGCTCGCCTGCGCCATGGCGTGGATACTGTTTATCATTATCGCCGCGCTCACTCTCGTCATGTTTAAAACGGGAGGCTGGATTCAATACGGGGAGGGCGACGAATGATGCAAGAACAGATCATTACCACGGGAGAAGCGGGGTTCGTTTCGGAAATCAAAAAGCGAAAAAAACGGAAACAGACCGGCTATTATATTGCAAAATATGCCGTCGCCGTCGTCTTGATCATATTTTTTATGTTTCCGTACCTGTTCATGGTCAATAAGAGCCTGATGTCCGCCTCCGAACTGTTGGCAGGCGACGCGCATTTCTTCCCCCGCCATTTTCAGATATCCAATTATGCGATCGTTAAGGATTTTTGGCACAATATACTCAATACTTTGCAGGTGGTGCTGATCAACGGCGTTTTCGGCCCGCTTACCTCCTGCATCTGTGCATTTCCGTTCGCGCGGCACAATTTTAAGGGCAAAAAGTTCATGTTCGGCTTTATGATGTCTACCGTGCTTCTGCCCACCGCCGTGCTGATGATCCCGCAGTATTTTCTCTATTCGCAGCTCAATTTGATCGGAAAGCTGTCCTCGCAGTGGATCGGTGCGTTTTGGGGCGGCGGGGCGCTCAATATTTTTCTCGTTATTCAGTTCATGCGCACCGTTCCCAAAGACGTGGACAACGCAGCCCGCGTAGACGGCGCGAACGAATATCAGATATTCTTTTTTATCCTGTTCCCGCTCTGCTTCAACGTCTTCCTGTATATGGCGATCGGCGCGGTTATGGGACTTTGGATGGACTTCCAGGGGCCGCTGCTCTACCTCGGGAACAACAGCGATCAGTACACGGTCGGCCTTGCGTTCTATTACTATTACACGAGCAGCTCGAACGTATCGTCCAATCTGCAAAATCGGCTGATGGCCATGTGCGTCGTCATGTCGCTCGTTCCTATGCTATTGTTTTTGATTTTCCAAAAGCAGATGATCGGCGGGATCAAGATCGGCGGTTTGAAAGGATGAGCCGCGGTATACTGCAAAAATAAAAATATGGAGAAGAGTGATGAAATTCAAAAAGTTTCTGTCCGTTACTTTGGGGCTCGTAATGGGGCTTTCGCTGGCGGTAAGCTGCGCCCCGGGCAAAGAGGATGGCGGCGGAGAACAGGGAGACTCTACGGAAAATATCGTATTTTCCGATGTCTGGACCGCCGGCATATCGCAAAATTTTACCTCGGGAGATTCGTATACGCTCGAAGTAGGGGCGGATATCGGCTCGCAGAACTACATCCGCTTGGATTACTCGGCCGCATGCGGGCTGGACGCCGTCATGTATTTTACCGATTCGGACGGGGCGCAGGAATACAGCGAACGCTTTTATCTCTCCCCGGAGGATACGGAATTCCGGCAAATACTTAACTATTATCACGAAAACAACTATGAAAAGCGCCTCGACCGCATTGAATTCAAGTGCGTGTACGGGAGCGGGGATTTCGCGTTGGATAAAATTTCCATCGCGACCCACCCTATCGATTTTTCCGAAGTCAATTTCTATATGGCGGATATGACGGAGGAAAATATGCGCCTCTTTATCGAGGGGAACACGGTCAAACTCGGCATCAACTTAAAACTCGGCGGTGCGATCGACCATCTCTCCTCCGTCAACCAAGGCATCAGCCTTTCGGCCGAACTCGGCGAGCTGTATGTGGGGCAGAACGCGAAAGAGCGCGTCTATCAGGAGGACGACGTAAACCTCATCAACGCGCACGATACGGGCAGATTGATCCAGCAGTCCTTTTACGGCACGCTCGGTGATTCCGCCGCGGATCCGCAGGACGACTATGTTTGCGGGTATTTCGACCATGACGGGAATTCCGCCACGTCCGCGATCGCGTGGCCGTACAACCCCGTGCAGGGCGGCGATCAATATCAAAATTTGAGCCAGCTCGTCGACGTACAGTATACCGACAGCGAAGTTTACGTCAAGACCCGTCCCATGGATTGGGCAAAGAACAACAGCGTTACTCCATTCTATATGGAAAATACGTACAAGATCATCGATGATCCCGTGTACGGGGAGTATGTGCAGGTCACCAACCGCAGTACAGACTTTTCGGGGTATGTGCACAACAATCCGAGGGATCAGGAACTTCCCGCGTTTTACGGTATCACCCCGCTCGGACGTTTGGCGACATACAAGGGGTTTTCGCCCTGGACGGGCGGCGCCGTCAGCACTGAGGATGACCTCGGCTTTTGGTCGCCCGGTACGGCGGATAACCGCTTTGAAGCGACGGAGAATTGGATCGCCTGGCTGAACGAGGACGATTGGGGCATCGGTTTATATGTACCCGACGTCACTTCGATGCTGGCGGGCAGGAACGAATATTCGGTGGATACGGGCGTAGTGGGTATTTTCCCCGATGAGGCGGTGCCCTGCACGTACACCGCGCCGCTCGGCGTGTTTTCCATGCCGTCCTATGAATCATTCTCGTATTCCTATTATTTGAAATTGGATCACCTCATCTATTCGCGCGCGCTGTTTGCGTCGCTGCACGAGGCGGGCGCGTCGAACGGCGATCTTCTTCGCCTGGAAGGTCGCACGGAATAAGGAGAAAATGGTATGAAACGGTTTGCAAAGGCGGTTTCCGCGGCGGTCTGCGCCGCGCTGCTGTTCGGCGCGGCGGCGTGCTCGCCCGGCGGAAGCGGCGAAGTGTATGAGCCGTACGATTATACGGTTCGGCACCAATCTATAGACGATGTTCTCCGCTTTTACAGTTCGGACAACCGCCTCGACGCTTTTATGAACGAATATTTCGAGCGGCATATGCGTTACGACGAGGATTTGCGCATTCATACCTTTCCCGTCGGCGGCGGTCAGCCCGTATGGAAAGAATGGGAATCGATGATCGGCAGCTTTTGGGACGCATCTCCCGCCAATTTGGGCGATTATTACGCGACCAACCGCTGGATTCGCGATTGGCTCGCGCTCGATTATATGTCCGTGCAGGACAGGCAAGGGTATATCTCCACCTCCACGGGCATCACGACGGACGATTGGGGGCAGGGGTGGTCTTTCCCTTCCTATCGGCATAGCCGCGGGGGCAGCTACGGTGAAGAATTTGCGTCGGATACCGCCGGCTGGACGGGTGAAAACGGCACCGCCGTTTCTTTCACCGCGGGCGGCGCCGACGGAAACCCGCAGTCGAGTGGCGCAGAGGGGTATCTGAAAGCGGAAACGACCGCTTCCTCCGAGGAACTCACCGTTCTCTCTCCCGAAATTTTTGATGGCGCGGGCATGAACGCATTTTACTCTCCCTTCTTGCATTTTTCGTGGAGTTTTGCTATACTGGAGGGGAGTGCCGAGGATATCGACGATCTGTATGTGTATTTTCAGACGGCGGACGAGCGCACATGGACGGAGGATAAGTGCGTGCGCTATTCGGAATACGCCACGGTGGCCTATCCGTTTTCCTCGTCGGAAAATACTCCGCAGGGCACTTTCCTCAACATGTTCCTCAATGAAAAGTGGGGGAGGGACAGCGCGGGCGAAAACAAAATCACCCGCCTCAAATTCGTTTTAAAGGCGAAGGAGGGCACAAAATTCCGCGCGGAGGTATATTTCAACTTTATCCGCGCCGACTTCGACGACAGAATGTCCGATAATTGCGGACAGTATATTTCGGCGGCGAAGCATTATCTCTCCTACACGCAGGACGCGGAATTTTTGGCGCAGATTCTGCCCACCGCGCGCCGAGCCATGCAATTCTATCTCACCTGCCTTGACGGAGAGGATAACGGCATCATCAGCAACACGTATCTCGTCGGGCATTTCAACAGCGGCACGGCCGGCGTCGGCGTCGGCATCGGGGACGGGTTCTGGGACGCGATTTCGTTCCCGAATACAAACCTTTATTCCAACCTTTCCTATCACCAGGCGCTCGTCGGCATGCTCTATTTAGAGGAGATGGCCGAGGCTTACGGAATTGAAACGGAGGAAGTCTCCGTGCTGGGGAAGGATATGAAAACGGAGGTCGTCTACCGCGAAACGACGGAAACGCTGCGGCAAAAGCTGGAACTCTGCGAACAGACGATGCGCGAAACGTTCTGGGACGATGAGCTCGGCCGCTTCTTCGCAGGCTATTACGACACGGAGGACGGCAGCGGCGTCACGGCGCAGAAGATGGATTACGGCTTTTTGATGTTCAATCTGCAAATGATCGCGGACGGCATCGCCACCGACGAGCAGGCGGAACAGATCATGAGCTGGGTCGCGGGAGAGCGCACCATCGCAGGGGACGATTCCACGGCCGAGGATATCTATAAATATCTCTTTGCGCCCCGCTTTACGACGAAGCACAACGCCACCGACAGCACGTGGGCAGTCGGGCAGGCATCCTATTGGGAGGTCGGCGTCCGCGACGGCGGCGCCGTCATGCAGACGAGCTATTACGACCTTGTTGCCAGAAGCCGGGTGCGCGGCGCAGACGATGCGTTCGCCCGCTTGCAGGGCATCCAGGACTTCTACTATGCCGTGCGCGCCGCGGGCGGGACCGGGCAGGATTTCTACCGCGTATACTTCAACGAGCTCGGCATCGGCATGCAGGGCAACTACGATGCCGACGGCGACGGCGTTGCCGACGGCGATTCGGAGGGCCCGGTGGGGATCGATTGCGAATTTTTGGAGGCGGCGCTGCTGTTCGTCAGCGTGCCGGACGCCTTTTTCGGCATCGAACCGCTGAGCGACGGAACGCTCTGCGTTTCCCCGAATATGCCTTCCGATCTCGATTATTGGCGCATGGAAAATCTGCTCTTCGGCGGAGTGGCGTACGATCTGTCTATCGGCAAATATTTTGTACAGGTTTCCAACGTGAGCGAGAGCAGCAGCTTAACTTTCCGGGCAGAGCTGGTCAAACCCTCTTTCGCCTTTGAAGTGCGCTGCAACGGCGAGCTCGTTTCGTACACCGAAGAAAACGGCCGCATCGTCGTGAGCGTTCCCTTCGGAAACTGTAAAATAGAGATCATAGGAGTATAGAGAATATGTTTAACGGCGATCGGTTGTTTATGATCCCTTCCTCCTCTCCGCTGCAATGCATGGGCTTTTTGATGGAGGGGGAGGGCGACGTCATCGGGATCGACAGCTGCACGCAGGCGGAGTCGGAAAAGCTGGAAAATTTGGCGCTCTCTTTGGGCGGAAGGGTCAAATGCTGGTTTTTGACGCACGCGCATTTTGACCACATCGAGGGGCTGATCGGCATTCTGGAGCGCGGAAAAGTGCGCGTAGACGCCGTTGCATACAGCTTTCCGCCGCTCGATTATATCGAGCGGGTGGAAAAGGCGGAAAACCGCGTCGCGCGCGTTGCCGATCTCGAACGGGCCATCGCCGCGCGCGGCGTGCCCGTGCTGCGGCCGGAAAAGGGAAAATGGATGCAGGCGGGGCATTTCCGCGTGCTGCCCCTGTCCGACGGCAGCCCCGTGGGCGAAACGCTCAACCCTTCGAGCGTGGTGTACCGCGTGGAAACGAGAGGGGATTCCGTCCTGTTTTTGGGCGATATGGATTGGCGCGCGGAGGAAAAGATCCTGCGCGAGTTTCCCGCAGAGATCCGCTGCCCCGTCGTGCAGATGGCGCATCACGGGCAGCAGGGGGTAACCGAAAAATTTTATCAAGCCGTTTCTCCCAAGGTTTGCCTGTGGCCCACTCCCGAATGGCTTTGGAACAACGATATAGGCGGGGGATACGGTTCGGGGCCCTTCAAAACGCTGGAAACGCGGTCATGGATGGAAAAACTCGGCACCGTGAATTATCGTTTTACCGATGATATAACCGAAATCAGATAAACGCGCCGTACGGCGGTTTATGCAGTGCAGAGGATTGAAAATCGCAATCGGCGAGCGCCCTCTTAGGCCCGGCTTGCCGATGGGGAATTAAAGGAGTGTATCATGCCGAAAAGGCCTACGGAAATGAAACAAAGAGTAAAAAGGATAGATGTTGCGCAGGAAGCGGGCGTTTCTACGGCAACGGTGTCCTATGTGTTGAACAAAACCAAGCGGCTGACGTCTGAAGTGGAAAAGCGCGTCGTGGATGCCGCGAAAAAGCTGAATTACATCCCCAACCGCAGCGTGCACAGCTTGCCGCGGGATACGTCGAATACGCTTGCCGTCATCACGGCGGATCTTACGAACTTATACCAATTGGACGTGATCAAGGGGTTGCAGGCGGAAGCGCTGAAACATGATTATGTGCTCACGATCGTCGATGCGTTCGGTGATGTCGACAAATATGTACAGTATCTGATTTCCTCGCATATAATCGGCATTTTTGTTTCCGCCGCCCCGGACTTTTTGTCGGACGATCATTTAGTCGCCCTGCGCGACGCAGGCATCAAAGTGCTCACCGATTTTTCGCGCAGTACGTATATGCCGGATGTTTCCTATATCATGTCGGATATGTTCGGCGGATTTTTGCAGGTGGTGACCGCTTTGCAGGAGTTGGGGCACGAAAAGATCGGATATCTGAGCGCGTTTGACGAATCCTGCTACTACGATATGCGTCTGAGCGCCTACAAAGTCGCGATCAGCAAGCGGTTTTCCGGCAGCATTCCCATCATCGAATACGGCGGCTGGCCGTATGCTTCCTCCGAACAGCTCGGCAGCAGGCTGATGACGAAAATGCTCAAAGAACATCCCGACGTTACCGCCGTTATCGCGACCAACGATCTGATGGCGATCGGCGCGCTGGAAGCGGCCAAAGCGGCCGGCAAGCGCGTTCCCGAAGATATTTCCGTCGTCGGCGTGGATAATATCGCCCGCAGTGCGGAGACCGATCCGCCCCTGACAACGCTCGACCAGTCGGGAAAGGAATTCGGCGCAAAAATATTTCATGTGCTCCATGAAAACATAACGGAAAACACTTCCGGGAAATACATCCTTCCCATGCGTCTTATCCAGCGCGGTTCCACCGGCCCCGCGCCGAATAGGGAAAAAGAGGCGCAGCCGGATCATGCGGAAGTTTGATGCCGTCCGCGCTTGGCTGGACGGGCAGGCAAAGAGCAAAGTATACGGCGCGGCTGCGGCGGTTTCCGTAAACGGCGAGCGCGTTTTTACCGGGTACGCGGGTTTTTCCGATGCCGACGGGCGCTATCCCGTCGGGGAGCATACCGCTTTCCGCCTCGCCTCCATGACGAAGCCTGTCACGGCCGCCGCCATCCTGCTCTGTTTGCAGCGGGGGCTGCTCCGCCTCGACGACAAGGTGTCCGACTATATCCCTGCGTTCGGGGAAATGTATGTCGCGGAAAAAGCGCCAAACGGATGGGTGCGCGGCCGGCGCGCCGCATCGATCACCCTGCGCCGCCTGCTCACGCATACCTCCGGTTTGGGCTCCGGCGCGTACGGGGATTCGGTGTACGGGAGCGTAAAACCGCGTTCGGGGGATACGCTGCAATCCGCAGCCGGGCGCTATGCCGGTTGTTTTCTCGATTTTATGCCGGGAACGGCGCAATATTACAGCGCCGTGCTCGCATTTGACGTGCTCGCCGCCGTCGTGGAGAGGGCAACGGGCACCGACTACGGTTCGTTCGTAAAAAAAGAGATATTTTTGCCGCTCGGCATGGAGCGCACCTCTTACCGCCTGTCCGAGTTTCCGCCTTCCGAACTTGCCGTCACATGCGCATGCAAGGACGGCGTTCTTACGCCCGAACCGCTGAATTCTGCCTTTGAAGACTTCCCTGACGGATATACGGGCGGGGGAGCGGGATTGCTGTCCTCCCTCGGCGATTATATGCTGTTTGCCGAAGAACTGCTGCGTGTGTTGGCGGGCAAGGGGCGCATTTTGTCGCGGGAGAGCGTCGCCGAGATGAGCCGCCCGCAACTCGGCAAAAACATCGAAGGTATTTCCGATTATTATAACTGGGGGTTCGGCGTGCGTGCCCTGGCCGCGCAATGCGAATGGCAGCCTTTGCCAGCCGGCAGTTTCGGTTGGAGCGGCGCTTACGGTACGCATTTTTGGGTGGATCCTGCGGGCGGCACCGTCGCCGTGTATATGCACAATTCCCGTACGTTTGGCGGGGCAGGGGCGCCGCATACGCTCGAATTTGAGCGGTTGGTATGCGAAGCGCTGGAGAGAGAGTTTAACGGATAGCGGAAAGGCGTGCCTTTCGCTATGGGTATTTTTATAAAAAATCGTTGAAAAGAGCGGGCGGATGCGGCAGGGCATCCGCCCGCTCTGGCGAGTTCGTTTACGGGAGAAAAAAGCAAAATTGACCTTTTCTGCTGAGGTAGTTTTTCGTGTTTTTTCTTATTGACTTTCTCGCTTTTTTACGACACAATTGTTGTACCGTATGCTGCATTTTTATGCACATCGGCTGCTATCGGCGCTGTAAAAACACAGGGAGGAATTTGGTCTTGAAACAAGAAGTAAAGGAGCTGCTTGCGGGCGGTTAAACGAATACAGGAGCATCCCTTTTTGGTCGTGGAATAATTATTTGGATGAAAAGGAGCTGTGCCGCCAGATCGAGGACGTGAAGGCGGCGGGGATCGGCGGATTCGTACTGCATGCGCGCACGGGGTTGAAGGAAGAATATCTCGGAGAAAAGTGGTTTTCGTGCGTTTCGGCATGTTTGGCCAAGGCGCGCGAACTGCACATGGAAGCTTGGATCTACGATGAAAACGGCTGGCCGAGCGGGTTTGTAGGGGGCCGTCTGCTCGAAAACTATCAGTTCCGCGCGCGGTTTTTGTATCCTAAAACCCGCGGATAGTCCGCGGGTTCAAGAGAGGCTTTGCCGATGAACAAAAAAAAGAGCAGAAGAGAATGGAATAAGAAAAAAGCAAAAAAAAGAAGAAAAAGCAAGGATAGAAAAGTAAACAGGAAAGTAAAAAAATAAGGAAAAAAATGAAAGAGGGGCAAAGCCATAGGTGAAGGAAATTAAGCACAAGAAAGGCCCGTTTACGGGTAGCAAGTAACAATCGCATGACTTCTAGGTCGTCATAAGCGCGGCTTGCGCGCTGCTGGTAGTATAGGGCTAACAGCCCGAAAATGAAAAACCACCGGCTTAGCCGGTGGATATTTATTATATGAGCTTGATTATAATTGGTGAATATTATAATATAAAAAAGCCATTTAGACGCTTTTAGACAGAAAAAATTTGTTATTACGGCAATTTTTATAGTGAAAATGAAATCGTGTAAAACGGTTTTCCGAAAGGGAGACTGTAGCATTTTTCACCGTGAATAATATTGATTGCCTGATATAAAAAATGTTCCTTTGTTTTCTTTTTCGGGGAAATGAATAGCGGATTGGTTTTCAGGTTGACGCAGTGGAGGAGATAGTAAAACTGCGAATAGATGAGCAGATTGCAGGGGGTAATTTTTCCTCTTTTGTCTCCCCCTCCATTTAGGAGGAGGGAGAACGCCTGTTCGATCTGTTCGGTACCCTGTAATATAAACAAATTTTTATCCGGGGTGATATTCATGTCCTGCAAGATATTTTCTGCGAATACTCCGTCAAAATTGACCCAGTAATATTCCCATGGGGTTACGGGATCGGGGTAGTAAGTATATTGACACTCCGGGAAAAATACGAAGACCGTATCGGAGGTTACGGCGGTTACATTGTTTTCTGTGCGGATATAGCCTTTGCCGGATTTTACAAAATACAGGGTAAAAAACCTGTGGGCATAATTCCGGGTGTTTTCCACTGCCTTGTCTTTTTTGCAATATTCATGGCCGATATCGATGAGGTTCAGGTCATATTTCTGCGTGTTGTCTACAAAGATATATGTGTAATAGTTTGTTTTGTATGCGCTCTGGTACGATGAATTTTATCGGAAATACAGCGTCCGGTAAAAGCGCGTCGGCGAGATTTGGCGATCGGAAAATGTAAACAACGAAATTCCGCATCGTCGATGACAGAGTGATATGGTTCAAACGAATCTTCCGATTTGCGACGGCAAAACCCCCTTGAAAACAGAGAGTTTTTCAAGGGGGTTTTGCCGTTCGGCAGTTAAAAACTGTTTCTTTGTCCGGTTCAATTTTAATGCTGCATGGAGGCGCAAGGGGCGCTGCTTGCAGGGGGTATCGGAAGGGGAGAACCGCTTATCCGGATAAGGTCAGATCAGGTGCGCCCCGCATCGTTGCGGGCGCGGCGGGCGAAAAAGTCCTTTAATCGGTTATACCAGCGTTCACCTTTCGGAACGGCGAAAAATTCCCACGTTACGGTAAACAGGAGGATGAGGCATATCATCAACAGACCGATCCCGTACCCGTTAAAGAAGGGGATTTCCTCAATGGGGCTTCCGAGCAGGAACATGGCGTTGGGCATTTCCAACCCGCAGGCGGCAAACAAACCGTTGACCGCCAATCCTACAAACAGGGTAAAGATCAGACCTGCTGAATAAGGGATCAGGTTAAATACGCGGATTTTTACATAGCCGCCTACAAACAGATACAGGCTTCCGATCATCATGACGGAGTGACTGATAAAGCTTTTGAAAATTCCCCAATCCCAGAAATCGGGTTGCGCCAGATAATAGTCGGGGTAGAACAGGGAAATGAGAGCGCCGATCGTACCGGCGTAGGCGGCAAAAGTGGAAATCCACCGAAAAGCAATGCTCTCTTTGTTCCGGATAAGTCCGCTGATCAGGAGCATATACATAGCCAGGTTGCAGAAAAAGATCGGGAACAGAATATTCGCATAGGCTTCCGCATGCCCGAGGATTAAGAATTCTACCCAGACGGAGCTGACGTGTATGACGACGGTGGCGATTCCCGCAGATTTCAGGATCAGAGCCTTGCCGTTCGGGCTGCGCACGCGGGAAAAGAGAAGCAGAAGCCCCACGGTGACGATCGAAGAAATAATGATATAACATGTATGGTATACGTCGAAAAGCATGACCGTTTGTCCCTTGTAAAATTTTGTACAGTATACCACAGATAAAAATATATAGCAACCGAAAACAGGGCAAAAAGTTAATTGCCAAGTATAGTTCTTTATGGCCGCAAGGCAACTTTGATTACTCCGCCGCGCCTGTTTTCGAACAGTTCGTATGCCGCATCTGCGTCCTTTAAGGCAAACGTATGCGTCACGAGCGGGGCGGTGTCCAGCTTCCCTTCGGAAATCAGCCGCAGAATTTCGGCACAGTTGCACCCGTCCACGCCGCCCGTCTTAAAGGTCAGGTTTTTTCCGTACATATCGGGCAGGGGAAGAACCTGCGGCCGGTCGTACAAAGCGACGATCGTCACGATCGCGTTCGGGCGCGCGCAGCGCCAGGCGAGGCGGAAGGTCTCCTCCGTTCCCGCAGCCTCGATCACGCGGTCGGCACCCCCGTGTTCGCTGTGCGCAAGCGCAAATGCTTCGATGTTTTCCGGGCGTTCGGCGAGTACGTTCGGGTAGTGTTCCCGCACGAAGCGCAGCCGCGCCTCGTCCTTTTCGCAGACGATCACCCGCTTCGGCGCGCGCAAAAGCACGCATTGCAGGGCGCAGATGCCCGTCGGCCCCGCCCCGATGATCAGCACTGTGTCATCCCGTCCGATCTCAGCGATGCGCGCCGCCCAAAACCCTGTTGCGAGGATGTCTCCGACGAACAGTGCCTGCAGGTCGGTAACGCTGTCGGGTATTCTCGTCAGCCCCGTGTCCGCATAAGGTACGCGCACATATTCCGCCTGCCCGCCGTCGATGCGGCATCCGAGCGCCCAGCCGCCGTTCGGATCGGTGCAGTTGTTTACAAAACCGTTTTTGCAAAAAAAGCAACTTCCGCAAAAGGTCTCCACGTTGACGGCAACGCGGTCGCCTGTGCGCAGATTTTTGATACCGTTTCCCGTTTTTTCGACCACGCCGACCATTTCATGCCCTACGGTAACGCCCGGTACGGCGCGGGGTACGCTGCCGTGTTTGATGTGCAGATCGCTCGTACAGACGGAAGCGAGCGTCACGCGCACGATCGCGTCGCGTTCGCTCTGCAGTTCGGGCAGCGGTTTTTCTTCCAGGGCGAATTGCCCGGGTCTCTTATATACATATGCCAACATAGCGATTCCTCCGCTCCTATTATACCGCACGACGCGCTGTTTTGCAATCGCTCCGGCGCGATTTTGCCGTACCGGCGGGAGATGTTTGCATTTTATTGAATAAATTAACATTATTGAGCAAAACGTAAAAAATATTTGCATTCAGTTGGCATTATCATGCAAATGTGTTATACTGATATTGGTTGCGAAAGCGATACAAATACGATCAGGAGGCCCAAAACATGAAGAAGACAGTTCGAGGCAAGACTTACGATACCGCCGAAATGGCCATTGTAAAGAAGATTGCACATGGTAATTTTGGCGATCCTGCAGGGTATGAGGAAACGCTGTATGTGGCAGAGAACGGAACATATTTTCTGTACACCAACGGCGGCGAACAATCTCCCTATCCCACCGAAAAGCTTGTGAACCTTACGAAAGCGAAGGCACAGGCGTGGGAAAAGGAAAATGCATAAGGCAAAAAGTACGGAAGAACAGGGGAACCGCGGGCGGTTCCCTTTTTCTTTTCCGCAGGCGAAGCATCCGGCGGCATTGCGCGGGCCGCGGATCGCCGCTTCCGAATATGGCAACATATTCCGCACGGTATTTTTCCTCCGAACGTTTGCCAAACGCGGGATCACATGGTATAATGTGAGCAAATTCAGAGCGCGGGTCTTTGCCGCCTGCGCGGGGAGTATTTTATGATATATGGAAATATCGCCGAACTTATCGGCAAAACGCCGCTTCTGCGGGCTTCCGGTTTACAAAAAAAATATGGCTGCGGCGCGGAAATCCTCGCCAAACTCGAGTATTACAATCCCACGGGCAGCGTGAAAGACCGCCCCGCCCTCGCCATTATAGAGCGCCTGGAACGGGAGGGGAAGATTGACAAAAACACCCTGCTCATTGAACCCACGAGCGGCAACACGGGCATCGGGCTTGCCGCCGTGTGCGCCGTCAAGGGTTATAAACTCGTTCTGACCATGCCTTCCACGATGAGCGTGGAGCGGCGCAAGCTGCTCGTCGCATTCGGCGCGAAAATCGTACTGACCGACGGAAAGGCGGGCATGAAGGGAGCCATTGCCGAGGCGGAACGCCTGCATGCAGAAAACAAAAACAGCGTCATCTGCGGTCAGTTTGTCAATCCCGCCAATCCGGAGGCGCATTACCGTACGACAGGCCCTGAACTGTGGGCGGACTGCGAAGGGAAACTGGATTTCCTTGTCGCCGGCGTCGGCACGGGCGGAACGTTTACGGGCTGTGCAAAATTTTTGAAAGAAAAGAACCCGAACCTGAAGGCGGTTGCCGTCGAGCCGGTCAATTCCTCCGTGCTTTCGGGCGGCACTCCCGGTGCGCACGGGCTGCAGGGCATCGGCGCGGGGTTTGTGCCGGAAATCATGGATACATCTCTGATCGACGAGGTGATCTCCGTCGGCGACGAAGAGGCGTTTGCCATGGGCAGGGAAATCGCCAAAACAGACGGTATTTTCGCCGGAATTTCGGCGGGCGCTGCCGTATGCGCCGCCGTCCGGATCGCAAAACGCCCCGAAAATGCGGGTAAGCGCATTGCAGTCATTATTCCCGATACGGGTATGCGTTATCTCTCCACGGCGCTGTTTTCTGAATAACGTATGAAAAAAAGCGATACAAATTTTCGCAACGCGGCGCGGGAAGAACGGCGCAGGAAGGTGAGGGAAGACCGTCTCGCGCGCTTCGAAGCGTCGTGCAAAGCGTTGAACGGGCAGGGGTATGTATGCCGCGACCGTACTCTGCCGCCCCGCCGTGCGGGGGCGCTCGGCATCCTCGCGGCGGCGCCGTTTGCGCTCGCTGTTTTTATCGGCGGACTTTTTTTGCCCGGAAAAATATTCCTGATGACGGGAAATTTTTTTGCGGACGCGGCGCTGTTTGTCCTGTTGCTGTTTGTGAGCATTCCCGCGCACGAGGGGTTGCATGCCCTCGGCTGGGCGGCGGTGCGCGGCACCTTCCGCGGCATCCGTTTCGGCATGGCGGAGGGCGCGCCGTACTGCGCGTGCGAAGAGCCGCTTCCCCGCGGCAGGTACCTGTTCGGCGTACTTCTGCCGCTTCTTCTTCTCGGGTTGGGGTTGAGTATCGCGGGATTGTGCCTGCGCACGGTGCCTCTGTTCGCGCTGGGCGCGTTCAATATCGCTTGTGCGGGCGGAGATATTATCGTTTCGGCGCGGGCAGTTCTGTCGCCCGGGATTTTACTCGACCACCCCGAGCGGTGCGGGTTTTATCGGTTTTACAAAGACGCGGAATAAAAAAGAAAAAACAGCGGACACGGTCGTCCGCTGTTTACGTTTTGTGCAAATGTCTGCCGTCAGATGACGACGATGTTTTTTTCCTCGAATTTCTCCTTCACCTGCGGGGGGAAGTTGTCGTCGGTGATGAGTACGTCGATGTCCTCGGGGGAAGCAAAGGTGTAGGGCATGATCTTGCCGATCTTGGAGGTGTCGAGCATCATGTACACCATTTTCGCCCGCGCGAGGATAAACTTCAAAAGATCCGATTCCACCTGCGAGATGCAGGAAAAACCCTGCTCAAAGGAGAATGCGGAAGCGGAAATGATTGCCAGTTCGAAGTTGGAATTTTCCAAAAAGATCTTCGTATAAGGGGAAGCGGTGGAGAGGTTCTCCTTGATGAGCGAGCCGCCAACCAAAACCACTTCCGGCTGTTTTTTGTGTGCCAGCTCCTCCGCAACCACGATGCCGTTGGTGAATACATGGCAGGGGCGGTCGGGCATTTCCTTCGCAAGGTAAAGGGCGGTGGTGCCGCCGTCGAGGAACATGCTCACGCCCTCGTCCACGAGCGAAACCGCCTTTTTTGCGATCACTTTTTTCGCGTCGGTGTTGATGGTCGATTTCTGCGCGTACGCTTCGTTGGAGCGCTTCTGTACCTCCAGAACGGACATGGCGCCGCCCCGCACGCGTATTACTTTGTTTTCCTTTTCCAGTTCCAAAAGATCGCGCCGCAGCGTCATGTCCGAAACTTCCGGAAACTGTTCCGAAAGCTCTTCCAGGCTCATTTTACCGTTCTTTTCGATCAAGAGGGCGATCTCTTCGATTCTCGTGCGCTTCGTAATCTTCTCCTCCTTTGCTGTTCCTGCGTTCATATAATAACATATTTAACAATTTTGCGCAACAAAATTACCATTAAATGTGAAAGATTTTCAATTTATTTCAAAAGAAATTTTTCTTGCGCATAAAAAAGCGTTTGAATTTTTGCGCAAAACATGTATAATAGAGATACAGTAATTTTTCGGCAGGAAAAGCAAAAGGAAATGAGCGAAGATTTTATCCAGGATCTCAACGAATATTTCAGCAAAAAGTATGTCAACTTCGACCTGATCAGTTCGATGCCTTCATACGAATCGATCACCATTTCGATGGTGCTGAAAAACCGCAACCGCATCGAGGAAGGGGAATACGCGGCGAACGAAATGCGCAAGATCGCCTACCAGCCCGATCCCGCCAAAATCCTTGCGGAGCTGAAAGAGCGCTACGTCGACAACAATTTTACTTTTTCCGTGCGCGTCGCGCCGCTTAAAGTGCGCCTGAAGGCGCTTTTCCGCGCAAAAGATTTGCCCGGGCCGCTGTTGGCGAAGCTTATCCGGAACTACGGCGACGATCCCGAAACGATCTGGGAAAGGCTCGGCGTTTCACAGCGGCTGTGGCAGAAAACGCTGCGCGGCTATTATGTGCCGGAAAAGGTTCTGCTCTTCAAGGTGTTCCTTCTTTTGGGCGTATCCCTGGAAGACAGCATGGCACTCATGAAGCTGTGCGGCGCATATTATGATTTTGAGGACGCGCGCGACGTAGTGGTGCGCTATCTTATAGACTACCGAGTCTTCAACCGCGACATGATCGACAAGGCGTTCGACGAATTCCGCATCCGCAGGATTTTATAAGGCACCCCAAATAATTCTTTGGTTTTATATTTTTAATATTTTATATTTTTAATAATCGACTGCGCGTCCGAAAACCACGCTTTTCGGAAAGCGCCCTCCATTTGCCGAAAGGCTTACGGAAGGGGTGAAGTTGCGGCATTGAATATAATGTGTGCCATTAAAGATGCCGCAACGAGGGGAAAACCGTTCGGGTTTCCCCTCCTATCTCGAAAATTTGTTTTAACAGCTTAAAACAAATTTTGAGAACAGGAGATTTTCTTATGTTTAAACGACTGCGTGCCGACATCGCCGCGGCGAAGCGGAACGACCCCGCCGCGCGCAATAAATTCGAGATCTGGCTCACCTATTCGGGTGTGCATGCTTTATCGTGGCATCGGTTCGCCAACCGGCTGTACCGTATGCACCTTAAGCTGTTGGCGCGCATGGTCAGCCAACTCGCAAAGTTTTTAACGGGCATCGAAATCCACCCCGCCGCGAAGATCGAGGGCGGGGTGTTCATCGATCACGGCATGGGCGTCGTCATCGGCGAAACGGCGGAAGTCAAGAGCGGCGTCGTCATCTACCAGGGCGTAACGCTCGGCGGCACGGGCAAGGAAAAGGGCAAGCGTCACCCGACCATCGAGAAAGACGTGGTCATCAGTTCGGGCGCTAAAGTGCTTGGCGGATTCACGGTAGGGGAAGGCGCTAAAATCGGCGCCGGCGCGGTGGTGTTAAAGGAAGTTCCGCCGCACGCGACGGTCGTGGGCGTTCCCGGTCGGGTCGTGCGCATCAAGGGCGAAAAACCCGATCTGCAGCAGGAAAAGCTCGACCCGAACGCGGAGGAAATCCGCGCGCTCAAATGCCGCGTACATAAGCTTGAGGCTGCGCTCGAGGAGCTTACGGGCAAAAAATTCGAATGTTCGAAGGAAGAATTGTATCCCGTCCCCGCCGATGAGTTTGCCGCAGAAAAGGCGGCGGAACCGGCAAACGCGGAAGGGGTGCAGCGCTTTGACAACGCGGAGAGCGGCGAACCGGAACCGGCGGGCGAGCCGCCCCGGGCAAAGGCAGAATAGCCGCATTCCGCGCAGCGTATCGTTCAAAATCGTACAATATATACAGAGGCATGGTTATGATTACATCCAAGGAATTGAGAAACAAATGGCTCTCCTTCTACGAGAGCAAGGGTCACGTCAATATCGGCGCGGTGTCGCTCATCGGCGACGGCACCACGGGCGTCATGTTCAACGTCGCGGGCATGCAGCCGCTCATGCCGTATCTTTTGGGCGCGCCGCACCCCGCGGGCAAGCGCCTTTGCAACGTGCAGGGCTGCGTGCGCACCGTCGACATCGAGTCGGTCGGCGACGCAACGCACTTCACCTTCTTCGAAATGATGGGCAACTGGTCGCTGGGCGACTATTTCAAAAAGGAAAAAACCGCCTGGTCGTTCGAACTTTTGACCGAAGTGTTCGGTCTGGACAAGGATAAAATCTGCTCCACCGTGTTCGCGGGCAACGAATCCGTCCCGCGCGACGACGAAACGGCGCAGCTTTTGCAAAAGCTCGGTATCAAAAAGGAGCATATCTATTATTTGGACAAGTCCAATAACTGGTGGGAGCTGGAGGGCACCGAAGGCACCCCCTGCGGGCCGGACAACGAGTGGTTCTACCCGCTGACGGATAAGGAGTGCGGGCGCGAGCACTGCGACATCAACTGCCCCTGCGGCCGCTACGTCGAAATCGGCAACGACGTGTACATGCAGTATAAAAAGACGAAGGACGGCTACGTTCCCCTGGAAAACAAGAACGTGGACACGGGCTTCGGTCTCGACCGCATGCTCGCCTTTCTGAACGGACTGACGGACGGGTACAAGACCGACCTGTTCAGCGGAGCCATCGCCTATTTGGAAAAAATTTCGGGCAAAAAGTACGACGACGGCGGCGAGGCGCAGAAGGCGATGCGCATCATCGCCGACCACACCCGCACGACGGTCATGCTCATCGGCGACGTGAACGGCATCCTGCCCTCGAACACGGGCGCGGGCTACATCCTGCGCAGGCTGATGCGCCGCGCCATCCGCTACTGCAAGGCGCTCGGCGTCGACAGCCGCGAAATGCTCGGCGTGGCGAAGGTGTTCATCGAGGAGGTATACAACGAGGCGTATCCTCTCCTGCCGCAGAAAGAGGGGTACATTCTGGAGGAGATCGGCCGCGAGATCGACCGCTTCGAATCCACCCTCGAAAAGGGCATGAAGGAGTTCGAAAAGACGCTCGCGGGCATCGAGCGCAAAAACGAGTTTATGGCAAAGCAGAATCCCGGTTACGCCAGGGAGACGGCGATCGGCGGCAAGGCGGCGTTCAAGCTGTTCGATACCTACGGCTTCCCGCTCGAGCTGACCGTCGAAATGGCTGCCGAGCGCGGCTACACGGTGGACGAGCAGGGGTTCGAGGAAGCCTTTAAAGAACACCGCGAAAAGAGCCACGCCGCCGTCACGGCAGGCGAATTCAAGGGCGGCCTCGCCGATACGGGCGTGGCGACCACCCGCCTGCACACCGCCACCCACCTTCTGAACGCGGCGCTCAAGCAGATTCTCTCGCCCGACGTCAACCAGAAGGGCAGCAACATCACGCCCGAGCGCCTGCGGTTCGACTTCAACTTCTCCCGCCCGATGACGCAGGAGGAGATCAAGGCGGTCGAAGACCTCGTCAACGAAAAGATCGCGGAAAATATCCCCGTCGTGTTCGAGGAAATGCCGTACGACAAGGCGCGCGCCGAGGGCATCGTCGGCGTGTTCGACAACAAGTACGGCGACGTGGTCAAAACGTACTCCATCGGCAATTTCTCGCGCGAAATGTGCGGCGGCCCGCACGCGAAGAGCACGGGCGAGCTGGGGCATTTCAGAATCGTCAAGGAGCAGTCTTCGGCGAGCGGGATACGCAGAATCAAGGCTGTGCTGGAATAAAATTCGCGGCGCGGCTTGCGTTGAAGGGAAAATCCGCGGCAAAGATTTATGATAATCGGGTAAAAAAGCGGAAAATGCGATAATTTGCGCTTGACTAAATTTTGAATCTTTATTATAATTATTGAGTATATTTCTTTTTCAAATGCTCGCATAAGAAACGGATGTTTGAACAAATCACAGTTGCAGGAGGAGGCAATGGGCAAGAAGAAGTCGGCGGCGCTGATCGTTCTTTTCACCGTGGTGCTGGTCGGGCTTGTATTTATGAGCGTGGCTAGTTTTCCGGTATCCGCCGTATATAACTACAATTCGCTGCTCAGCATGATCGATCTGAGTACAGACTTGGGCGGCGGCTACACGGCGGTGTACTATCCCGAAGGCGTTATTTCGCAGGAAGAGTACAACGCGCTTGCCGCAGATTATGAAGACAAAAAGGATGAGGCGGATGCGCCGGAGAACCCGAAGGATCTCTATCATCAATACGGCGGCGTTTACATCGAAAACGAGTCCTGGAACAGCGACGAAGGGGATGTGACCGAAGCTTTCCGCAACGAATTCGACAGCGCGTTCCGCGCATTGCAGAACAGGTTCGAGCAGAAAAGTTATTCCGCATATTCGATCAAGCTGCAGGATGGCTATACCATCCGCGTCGATGTGCCGTATACGGATGAAGACGTAACAACGATGTTCGATACGATGGCGTATTCGGGCAGGCTGTATTTCAGCGATTCCGGTCCGACTGTTTCCCTCGCGGCGAAGAACATCCTGATGGAAGGAACTTCAGAATACATCCGCGAAGCGGGCGCTATGGCATACGGCGGCAACGGCTATGCGACATATATCCGCTTTACCTCCGCGGGACAAGCCGAATTTGCTTCGATCACCGAGTCGCTGGCGAACTCCTCGTCTTCGAGTGAGTCGGGCGGAGATACTACCGCAACGCTGTATATCTATATGGGTGAAAATATTCTCACTTCCGCTCCGGTCGAAAGTGCGATGAATCAGGACACCGTTTATATCTATAACACGAACTCGCCGATGACGCAGGGCGAAGCGGAAACGCTCGCTGCGGTCATCAATTCCGCGCTCATCGATGAAAACGTGTTCGATATAAACCTCGACGCTTCGCGCATCGCGACCTTCGAGCCTACTTTGGGCGTCAATGCCGCCCTCATCGCGGCGATCGTGTTCGGCGCACTCATCGTCGTCATGCTCATCGTTTCCCTCATCCGCTTCAAAGGGATGGGATTGGCGCATCTGTACGGATTCCTGACGTATGCCGTCGTTTTCGTTCTGTGCCTGGCGTTCATCGATGCTGTTCAGCTTTCCGTTGCGGGTGTTATCGCCATTGCGCTTTCGGCGGCGGTCATGGTATTCTTCAACTGGTATGCCTTCAAAAACATCCGCGAAGAATTTGCTTCCGGCAAAACGCTCACCGCGTCCGTCAAAGCGGGTTATAAAAAGAGCCTCGCTTTCACCATCGACGCGCACATCGTGCTTCTGCTTCTTTCGGCGGCACTTTGCCTCATTTCCACGGGTACGATGTTCTACGCAGGATTGATTCTCGTTCTCGGCACGGTCATCTCTGCGGCATGCACGCTCGCTGTCACCCGCTTCTGTCTGTATGTGTTCCTCGCACAGCCGAAAAATAAAATAGCATTCTGCAATCTCAAGAGGGAGGAAACGGAAGATGAGTAAGCCCGTCTCGAAAAAGCGTCTGTTCGTCTGCCTCGCAGTCAGCCTGGTTATCCTCATTGCGGGCGCGTTCCTGTTCGGATTTATGGGATTCAACCCCGATTCGACCATGGACGACTACAATATGATCGAAGTTACCGACTATTTCAGTTCTTTCCGCGAGGAGAATGCCGCGGAAGGAAGTCAGTCGCTCTATGATTACTGCCGCAGTCAGATCGAAGACGCGGGATTCAATATCTCGGGCGAACGCGCCACCGATTCGACCGCGCTCGGCGATACGATGGAGTTTACCGTTACCGGCGGCACGGAGAGCGAATTGCAGACCTTTGTGACCAAGCTGCAAGGGGATATTGAGAAGAAGTTCGGCGCCACTGCCGACAGCGCCGTCGTCACCGTCGCCTACCATACGGTCGATAATCAGCCTTACTATGAATTTATTTGGCGCACGGCGATCGGCGCGGCGGTCGCGTTCGTTCTGCTGTTCGCGTACGTAGCCATCCGCTTCAAGGTCGGCATGGGCGTAACCGCCCTCATCGCCGCCGTACACGACGTACTTCTCACGCTCGCCGTCGTTGCGCTTCTGCGCATTCCCGCAGGCGTAACGCTCATCGGGGTCGCCGCCTTCTCGCTGTTGCTGTCGGCGGTTCTGAACCTCATCGTGTTCGGCAAAATGCGGCGCGATTTCCGCTCCGAGGATCGCAAAAACCTGCCCGCGCGCGAAGGAGTCGCCCTCGCCGTCAAGGACAGCCTCAAAAACGTACTCATCGTCTGCATCCTGCTTGCGGCACTCACCGTGTGCATGGGCGCGGTCGGGGCGTTTATCGGGTTCGATCTTCTGTCTGTCATGCTCAGCACTCTGATGGCGATCGTTGTTTCCGCCTATTCCTCGCTCTTCCTTTCGCCTGCGATTTACGCCTGCATCAAAGAGAGGTCAGACGCGAACCGCGCAAAGAAAGCGAAGTACAACTATGCTTCCGAAAAGAAGCAGGAAAAGGCGGCAAAGGCAGCCGAAAAACAGGCTCCCGCCGAATCCAATTAAACGAACAAAATTCATCGAAAAGGCGGGGTTTCCGCCCGCAAGGGGCGGGGGAATGCACCCGCCTTTTGTTTTGCGGCGCGTGCCGCCGCGGGCGGCCTCTGCGGGCATGCGATGCCAATGTGTGCAGGATGACCTTTACTTGACCCGCTTAATCCGGGTTCAGAGTATCTGCGGGTATGCAATGTATGCAGGATGACCCGGAAACGCGCAGAAGGAATCGCGCGGTCGGGCGCGGGCAGAAGAAACGGCAAAACTTTTCGGAGAGATCGTAAGAAAAATGAAAAAGATTGCGGCGGAATACCGCTACACTCCCGAACAACTGCATAAAATCCGCGCCATTGCCGGGGAGTGCGGGCTGCGGGAACTTACTGCAAAAATTCTCTATTCCCGCGGGGTGGATACGCCCGAAAAGGCGCGGCGTTTTCTGCACCCGTCCCGGGAGAATTTCCTTTCGCCCTTTCTCATGCGCGGCATGCGCGAACTCGTCGACGCCATCGGCGAAGTGAAGGCGAAGGGCGGGCTTGTCGCCGTGTTCGGCGATTACGATGCAGACGGCATCGGCGCCGCGTCCATTCTCCTCACCGCGTTGGGGCGTTACGGCGTACGCACGGCGGTGCATATCCCCGAGCGCAGCGAGGGGTACGGCATGTCCGTCGCCGCGCTCAAGGAGATGATCGATACGCGCTCGCCCGACCTCATCGTCACCGTCGACTGCGGCGTTTCCAACCGCGAGGAGGTCGAATACGTCAAGTCGCGCGGGGTGCGCGTCATCGTCACCGACCACCACGAACTGCCCGAACAGCTTCCGGATTGCACCATCGTGAACCCGAAACTTTCGGACGACTATCCGTACGACAACCTCTGCGGCGCGGGGGTAGCCTTCAAAATCGCCTGTGCGCTTTTAGGCGAAGATGCGTACGATTTGCTGGATCTTGCCGCCGTGTCCACCGTGGCAGACAGCGTTCCGCTCGTGGGGGAGAACCGCGACATCGTGTTCGAAGGCTTAAAGCGCATCAATACCCGTCCGCGCGAGGCTTTAAAGTATCTTTTGGCGGGCAAAAAAGAGGAGATCTCCGCCCAATCGCTCGCGTTTACCATCGCGCCGCGCGTCAACGCCGCGGGCAGGATGGGGGATGCGAACTGCGCGCTCAAATTGTTCACCTCCAAGGACAGCGCGGAGATCTACGAGCTGGCGTGCAAACTCAGCGAATACAACCTCGAGCGCCAGCAGCTGTGCGACGAGGTGTACCGCAGCGCGAAGGAGCAGATTGCCGCGAGCGGCGGCGCGTACGGCAACATCATCATGCTGTGCGGCGAAGATTGGAGTACGGGACTGGTCGGCATCGTGGCGGCGAAGATCGCGGAGGAATTCAACCGCCCCGCCATCCTGTTCGTGCGGCACGGCGATATGCTCAAAGGCTCCGCCCGCACCATCGAAAACGTCAACATCTACGAGGCGCTCAAAAGCTGTTCGGAGTTCATCGAGGAATTCGGCGGGCATGCGCAGGCGGCGGGCGTAAACGTCCGGGCGGAAAATTTCGAACACCTGCGCAATGCGCTGGACGACTACCTCGGCGAAACATACTCTCCCGAGGATTTTGCGCCCGTTCTGAACGTATGCGAGGACATCGATTATAAGGTCGACCTCGGTCTTATCAGGGAACTTGAAAAACTGGAGCCGTGCGGTGTGGGCAACAAAAAGCCGCTCTTTTCGGTCACGGCGCGCTCTTTGGGCGCGCGGCGGCTCAAGGACGGTTCGCCGCACATCGCCGTCGAAGCGGAAGAGCTGGAACTTGTCTGGTTCGGCGGGGAAAAGGCTCTGCCCCTGTTGGCGGCGGATATTCCCAAAACGCTCGTGTTCGAGTGCGGCATCTCCCGCTTCCGCGGCGAGGAAACGCCGCGCGGCATCGTGCGCGACATGGTCTGCGCGGCAGAGCTGACCGACCTTTCCCGCCTGTACTGTTTCCGCAACGACCTGCTGCGCCTGTGCGCCCCGCAGCCTTCCCTCTCCGTCGTGTTCGAGGGCGCGGAATCGATTTGTTCCCGCATCCGTGCGGCGCGGACGGCGTGCGCCTACGGGCTGTTGTGCGTGTGCTCGGGCGAGGTGCCGCCGCAGTTTGCCGAAGCGGTGGCGGGGCTGGACGTCGAGCTGTTCCGCCCCGGCATGCGCAACGCGGGCAACATGCTGCTCGTTTCCCCCGCGGCGGACGCGGAAGTGGGCATGTACCGCGACGTCATTTTCCTCGACAGACCCGCCGATTTCAATATAGCGACTCTTGCGGGCAAAAAAATAATTGTCAACCGCGAACTTTGCGGGTATAATAGTATTGCGGGTTTGGAAACCTCGCGCGAAGTGATGGGCGAAGTGTACCGCTCCCTTCGCAGCGGCATGCAGGGGGAGGACAGTGTTGCCGTCGCCCTCGCCGCCGACGCCGGGTTTGATGCGCGGCAGGTCGTCTTTGCGGCGGAGGTGTTCTTCGAGCTGGGGCTTCTGCGCTTCGAGCGGGGGCGCCTTACGCTCGTGCGCGGCAAGCGTTCCGAACTCAACCGCTCGCGCATCTATAACGCCGTGTGTGCATTGAAGGAAAAGCGATGAATACCGTTTTGCAGATGATCTACGACAATTACACGGGCGAGGACAGAGAGCTTCTCATCCGCGCCTACCGCTACGCCGAGCAGGCGCACAGCGGGCAGAAGCGCGCCTCGGGCGAGGCGTACTTCATCCACCCGTGCGCCGTGGCGCAGATCCTCATCGAGCTGGGGCTGGACAGCGCGACGGTCGCGGCTGCCTTTCTGCACGACGTCATCGAGGATACTCCCGTCACCGAGGAGGACATCCGCCGCGACTTCGGCGACGAGGTGCTTCTGCTCGTTTCGGGCGTCACCAAATTGGATAAGATCGTCTTCAAGTCGCGCGAGGAGGAGGAAGCGGAGAACTTCCGCAAAATTTTCGTGGCGATGGCGAAGGACATCCGCGTCATCATCATCAAGCTCGCCGACCGCCTGCACAACATGCGCTCCCTCAACTTCCTTTCCAAAGAGCGCCAGATCAAGATGGCGCAGGAAACGCTCGACATTTACACCCCGCTCGCGGGGCGCTTGGGTATTTCGCAGATCAAGTGCGAATTGGAGGACTTGTGCCTCAAATACCTCGAACCGGAGGCGTACGAGTACCTCGTCGAAAACATCCACCAAAAGCTGTACGAGCGGCACAACTTCGTCGATTTTGTCGTCAAGGAGATCAAAAACATCCTCGAAGAGAGCAATATCGAAGGTGAAGTGTTCGGTCGGCCCAAGCATTTTTATTCCATCTATAAAAAGATGAAGACGCAGAACAAGACGCTCGACCAGATCTACGACCTGACGGCTGTGCGCGTCATCGTCAACACGGTGGACGAGTGCTACGAGGTGTTCGGCAAAATTCACAAGCGCTGGAAGCCCATCCCCGGCCGCATCAAGGACTACATCGCCACCCCCAAGGCGAACATGTACCAGTCCCTGCACACGACGGTCGTCACCAACTTCGGGCAGCCGTTCGAAATTCAGATACGCACCTTCGAGATGCACCGCACCGCCGAATTCGGTATCGCGGCGCACTGGAAATACAAGGAAAAGAAGGCGGAGGACTCCGCCTTTACCGAGCGGCTCTCGTGGATCCGCGAGGTGCTCGACTGGGAAGGGGGCTTAAAGGACTCGAAGGAGTTCATGCAGTCGCTCAAAACGGAGCTGTACTCCAACGAACTTCTGGTATTCACGCCCAAGGGCAAGGTCATCTCCCTGCCCAAGGACGCCACGCCCATCGACTTCGCGTACGCCATACACAGCGAGGTAGGCAACCGCTGTACGGGCGCGCGCGTCAATTCCAAAATCGTCCCGCTCGATTCGACCCTGCAGACGGGCGACGTGGTGGAAATTCTCACCTCCACGAACTCCAAAGGCCCGTCGTGGGATTGGCTGAAGATCGTCAAATCCTCCAGCGCCCGCGCGAAGATCAAACAGTTCTTCAAGCGGGAGATGAAGGAGGAGAACGTCAAACTCGGCAAGAGCATGCTCGAAGCGGAGGCGAAGCACCGCGGCTATGCCCTCTCCGACATCCTTACCGAGGAGAGCTTTGCCAAGGTCGCGGAAAAGTTTTCCTTCTCCTCGCAGGACGAGATGTTCGCGTCCGTCGGCTACGGAGCCATCACCGTCAACCAGGTGCTGTTCCGCCTCATCGACTTTTATCGGAAAGAGGTGCCCAAGCCGGTCATCTACCGCGGGGAAACATCGAGCGATTCGAGCGGCGTCATCGTCAAGGGCATGAGCGGGCTTTTGACGCGCTTTGCGGGGTGCTGCAACCCCGTGCCCGGCGACGAAATCGTCGGCTTCGTGTCGCGGGGCAGGGGGGTGGTCATCCACCGCGCCGACTGCCCCAACGTAAAGACGCTTGAGGCGGAAAAGGGCCGCATTCTGCCCGCCGAATGGGCGGCGGGGGGCAGCGGCAGGTTCGTCGCGGGCATCGTCATCAAGGCGAAGGATCAGGGCGTGGCGCTCTCGGTACTCACCTCCGTCGTGTCTGATATGCGGCTGATGATCACGGGCGTCAATTCCCGCTTTGATAAAAATAAGGACGCCGTCATCGAGGCGAACATCCGCTTAAACGGCAAGGAAGACATTGATTTATTGATCAAAAAGATCCGCGCAGACGAGCGCATCACCGAGGTGTTCCGCACGGCGACGAAATAAAGGACTCGCGAAAATCTCGGCAAGCTGTTGCCTGCGATTTTCTGCGAATGGAGGGCTCTGCCCTCGTTGCGCGATGCTTTAAGGGCACGCATATTGTTAAATCGCGCAACTTCACCCGCGGAGGTCGCAGGTATGCGACAAATTGGGTGCGCTAATCCAAAATAGCGATTTTGGAACGCGCAAATAATCGTTAAAATAATTATATGCGCAAGCAGAGTCGCGCCTCTGCGCCGGCGCACCCAAATTGCAAACACTTTTGCTTTTGCAGGAAAGGTGAGCCGCGGCATTTTAATAATATGTGTGCCCTTAATTATACCGCGGCGAGGAAAACTCCGCTTGACCTGAGCAAAGCGAGGGCAATGGGGTTGTCCTTAAAATCACGACTTTTTGTTTTGTCAGCTCAAAACAAAAAGTGTGAATGGAGTCTTTTATGAAAATTTTTACAGTCCCCGCGGGGATTCTGCGCGCCAATTCCTATATCGTCACCGAGGACGGAAAAAACGCCGTGCTCATCGACTGCGGCGGCAAAGAGCCACTCGCATTCGCAAAGCAAAAGGGCATAAAAATCCATACCGTTTTGCTCACCCACGGCCATTTCGACCACATCGGCGGCTGTGCGGCGTTGCAGGCGGCGGGCGCGAAAATCGGCTGCCTTGCCGAGGAGGAAAAGCTCGTCGGCTCCTCCGCCAACCTCGCCTCCGCGATGGGCGTGCCCGTCGAGCCATTCCGCATCGACTTCACCTTCCGCGGCGGCGAAACGCTCGATTTGTGCGGCATGCGCTTTTCCGTCATCGCAACGCCCGGGCACACGAAGGGCGGGTGCTGTTTCCTATGCGGCGACTCCCTGTTTACCGGCGACACCCTCTTTTGCGAGAGCGTCGGCCGCACCGATTTCCCCGGCGGAAGCGCGGCACAGCTTCGCCAAAGCGTGCAGGCGCTCCTTGCGCTCGAAGGGGATAAAACGGTGTACCCCGGTCACGACGAGCCGACGACCCTTTCGCACGAGCGCAAATTCAACCCCTTTGCATAATAGTTCTCGCATTTCCCGCCGAGCTGTCGGCTGCGAAATGCCGAGAATTTAAGGGGAAACCCCTTGTTTCGTACTTTTATAAAAAATCTGTTCAGCGGCAGCTTTTTAGCCGCTGTTTTCGTGAATAAGGTTTTGATCTTATGTTGACTACGAATACGGAATTTCTGCATCCCGAGCTGATGGATGTGGTGCGGCTGTTCGGGGAAAACGCGCCCGACGTCGCCCACAACTTCCTCTATGCGGAAAACAACTTCATCAATACGGTGCTCGTCGGCGGCAGGGAATACGACTTCTGCGAGGCGCACGCCTGCGCGAACGAGTTGGAATTCAAGCGCTACGCCAAGCGCTTTGCAAAACTCGCCGTGTACGAGGCGCTGCGCAAAGAGACGGGCAGGAGCATGCCGTGGGGCGCGCTCACGGGCATCCGTCCCACCAAGCTCGCCTATTCCGAGCTGGAGGCGGGCAGACCCTTCGAGCCAATGTTCGAAAAATTCGGCGTTTCCCCCGAAAATATCGCCCTCGTGCGCTCCGTTTTGCAGGCGCAGGAGGGCATCTACTCCAAGGAGGAGGGCGCGGCCGATTTGTACATCGGCATCCCGTTCTGCCCGTCCAAGTGCAACTATTGCTCCTTTATCACGGCGGATATCGGTAAAACGGGGCAGTACGTCGGCGACTACCTGACCGCGCTCGAACAGGAAATCGCCTCCTGCCGCGGGCTGTACAGGAGGCTGAAAAGCGTATATATCGGCGGGGGAACGCCCCTCGTCCTCTCCGAAGCGGAGCTTTGCCGCGTGCTCGAAGCCGCCGCGCCGTTTGCGGCGGACGCGGCGGAGTACACCGTCGAGGCGGGGCGGCCGGACGTGTTCACCGACGAAAAGCTGCAACTTTTAAAGGATTACGGCGTCACGCGCATCTGCGTCAACCCGCAGAGCTTCTGCGACGCAACGCTCGAGCGTATCGGCAGAAGGCATACCGGTGCGGACATCTACCGCGCCTACGAAATGGCGCAGAAGTTCGGCTTCGACGTCAATTTTGACCTCATTGCGGGGCTTACGGGCGAAACCTGCGAGGAGTTCGAGGAGAGCGTGGACAGGGCGATCGCGCTTTCGCCCGAAAACATTACCGTGCACACGCTGTGCCTGAAAAAAGGCGCGCAGCTCAAAGAGGAGGAATCCTTCTTGAACGTAGAGCGCATACAGGAGATGATCGCCTATTCGCGCGAACGGTTGAGCCAAAACGGGTACGTTCCGTACTATATGTACCGCCAGAAGTACATGGCGGGCAACTGCGAAAACACGGGATGGACGAAGCCGGGCAAGGCGTGCGTGTACAACGTGGACGTAATGGAGGAGATCACCGACAACCTCGCCTGCGGCGCGAACGCGGTGGGCAAAAAGATTTTCCCACACGAGGGCCGCATCGAGCGGCAGGGCGCCCCGAAGGACATCCCGACCTATATCAAAAAAATCGACGGCATCATCGCGGGCAAGCGCGCGCTGTTCGGCGGGAAATACTGACTAATTTTTTAAGAAGGATCTCCTTCTTTAATACATAATTCCCAATTATCGAATTCAGGTGTAAAGGAGCCTTGTAGAAAAGAGAAAAAATAGTCGTTGCATTTATCTAAATCACATAGACAACTCCAATTTTCCCAAACTGTATCGTCGGGAGATTTTTGTAAATGGAATTCAACATATATTTTTTCATCCTCGTTGGTTGCTTGTAAATATGTTATTCCGTTTATAGGGGTATCGGATTCACAAATTATAAATTTATTTAAGCCGTTTGCTATAGTTGTTAAAGCTTGCGCGATACGCCTTTTATCAAAATCGCAAAGTTGGGTTATGGTATATGTTTCGCTCTTATCTTCTTCGCTATATGAATCGACGGTTATTTTATAAATGGGTTTTATATTCCTGGATACAATTAGTTGTTCCGTCCGCTTATCAAACAATGCATTATTTTTTATATAATAATAGGGGTTATTTTCATGAACTTCTATATTTTCTAATAATAAACAAGAGCCAAATGCATCATTTGCAATTTGTTCTACAGATTCCGGAATGAATAAGGTTCGAAGTCCTGAAAAAAGAAATGCCCGCTTTTCAATAATTTTTAACGATTTCGGTAATTCAACGTGACTCAATCTATAACAGTTGGAAAATGCCCCCTCGCCTATTTCTTGAATTGAATTTGGAAAAACGACTTCAATTAGTTTTGGGCAGTTACTAAATACTTCTGCTGCTATTTTTGTTATATTATTCGGTAAATCTATTTTTCCGGTTGCTCCCCAAAAGCAGACAAGGGTTGTATTAACAATTCCGCATCTTTTTTGACCATTTGAAAGCCATCGAATTTCAAATTTTTTATTGCAATGGCGGCATTTAACTTCTGTAGCCATATATTTATCTGTAAATTTATGAGCACAATAAGGGCAAGTAAAATTTATTTCTCGCATAAAGATTAATCTCCTTTAATAGTCTCAATGATATAGTACCATAAATGTAACTAATTTTCAAGGAGAAGAAAGTTTTTTATATCGAACAAGTGGCATGTTTTGAGAAGTAATCGCGACATACACAAAGAATTTTACAAATAAAGAACGAAACAGTTTACAAGCACCGCGATTTATGCTAAAATATAACTGTACGCAATCAAAGCCGAGCGGTTCTCCTCGCCGCGCTTTGTTTCGCGCAAATAAAAACTTCCAAGGAGTAAAACAATGGAAAAGGAAAAGAAAACCCAAATCATCGACGAGTTCAAGCGTCACGACGGCGACACCGGTTCTTCCGAAGTGCAGATCGCTCTTCTCACCGAGCGCATCAACCACCTCAACGAGCACCTCAAAGAGCACCCGCACGACAACCACAGCCGCCGCGGTCTTTTGAAGATGGTCGGCCAGCGCCGCGGTCTGCTCGACTATATCAAATCCAAGGACATCGAGAAGTACAGAGAGATCGTTGCCCGCTTGGATCTGCGTAAATAATCGATTATTTAAGGGCGGAACATGCGTTCGGCCCTTTTATAAATTGCGCCGGGCAAGGGCCCCTCGCAAAAAGAACAAAGAGTAAGGAGTGTACAATGACAAAAACTTTCAGACAGTTTGAAACGGAAGTCGGCGGCAGGAAAGTCATCGTAGAAACGGGGAAATACGCCGAACAGGCAAACGGTTCCTGCGTCGTCCGCTGCGGAGACACGGTGGTGATGGTCAACGTCACCATGTCCGAAACCCCGCGCGAGGGGATGGATTTCTTCCCCCTGCAGGTGGATTTCGAAGAGAAGATGTATGCGGTAGGCAAAATCCCGGGCGGCTTCAAAAAGCGCGAGGGCAGGGCGAGCGACAAGGGTATCCTCACCTCCCGCCTCATCGACCGCCCCATCCGTCCGCTCTTCCCGAAGGGACTTTACAACGACGTCGTGGTCATCGCCACCGCGCTGTCCGTCGACACCAATATCCCTCCCGAACCCTTTGCCATGATGGGCAGCTCCATTGCCCTGAGCATTTCGGATATTCCCTGGGCAGGCCCCACGGGTTCCGTGCAGGTAGGCCTGGTCGACGGGCAGTACGTCATCAACCCCGACAACGCCCAGCGCGAAAAGAGCGTTCTCTCGCTCGGGCTTTCCGGCACGAAGGACGCCATCATGATGGTCGAGGCGGGCGCGAAGGAGATCTCCGACGAGGAGATGGTCGGCGCGATCCTGTTCGGCCACGAGGAAATCAAAAAGCAGTGCGCCTTTATTGAAATGATCCAGAAGGAGATCGGCAAGCCGAAGCGCCAGATGGAGCTGTACCATGTTCCCGAGGACATCGACGCCGCGGTGCGCGCATATGCCTCCGACATGCTGGATAAGGCGCTCGACGAGTACGACCGCCAGGCGCGCGAGGAAAAGCAGAACGAAGTCGAAAAGGACGTGTTGGCGCATTTCGCCGACACCTATCCCGACAAGGCGCGCGAAATCAAGGACAGCCTGTACTATCTGACCAAAGAGAAAGTCCGCGCGAAGATTTTGGACAAGGGCATCCGCCCCGACGGCCGCAGCCTCAAAGAAATTCGCCCGATCTGGTGCGAAACGGGCATTCTGCCCCGCGTACACGGCTCGGCGGTGTTCACCCGCGGCCAGACGCAGGTGCTCTCCACCTGCACCCTCGGCACCCTGTCCGAAGTGCAGAAGCTGGACGGTCTGGACGACGAAACTTCCAAGCGCTATATGCACCAATATAACTTCCCCGGCTATTCCACGGGCGAAGCGAAGGGTCTCAAAAGCCCCGGTCGCCGCGAAATCGGCCACGGCGCCCTCGCCGAGCGCGCGCTCGAACCCGTCGTTCCGAGCGCCGAGGAATTCCCGTACGCCATCCGCATGGTTTCCGATGTCATGAGTTCGAACGGCTCCACGTCGCAGGCGAGCGTCTGCGGCTCCACGCTGGCGCTCATGGATGCGGGCGTTCCCATCAAGGCACCCGTCGCGGGCTGCGCGATGGGTCTCATCAAGGATACGAACAGCGACCGCGTCGCGATCCTTACCGATATTCAGGGCCTTGAGGACTTCCTCGGCGACATGGACTTCAAGGTCGCGGGTACCGAAAAGGGCATCACCGCCATCCAGATGGATATTAAAATCAAGGGCATTTCCGAGGATATCCTCCGCCGCGCCATCGCGCAGGCGAACGAGGGCAGGCAGTTCATCCTGCACAAGATGCTCGACGTGCTGCCCGCACCGCGCGCAGAGCTTTCCAAGTTCGCGCCGAAGATCATCTCCTTCAACATCGATCCCGATAAGATCCGCGAGGTCATCGGCAGCGGCGGCAAGGTCATCAACAAGATCATCGAGGAAACGGGCGTCAAAATCGACATCGACGACGACGGAAAGGTCTGCATTGCGACGTACGGCGAAAACACCGAAAACGCCGAGCGCGCCAAGGCGATCATCCTCTCCATCGCGCGCGACCCCGAAGTGGGCGATATGTTCATCGGCTCGGTCGTCCGCATCCTCTCCAAGGTCGGCGCGTTCGTCGAACTCGCTCCCGGCAAGGACGGCATGATTCACATCTCCAAGATGAGCGACAAGCGCATTGGCCAGGTAGAGGATGTTCTCAACATCGGCGATACCGTCAAAGTCGAAATCATCAAAATCGGCGAAAAGGGCATCGATTTGAAGCTCCTCGAAAAGATGGACGTTTAATTGAAAACAAAGCGAAAAGGGGTCGTCCGCAAGGGCGGCTCCTTTTTCTATGGCACCGGACAATGCGATTTGGTCTTGATCGATTCAGAATATATCAGTCGTCTGTGGGCGGCGGGTTTTTTCGCAAAACAGCAAAACGTTCACTGAAAAGTTTGACATTCTTAACAAAAGCGCGTATACTCAATGCAAAATAATTTTTTGGGAGGTTTCGTTTATGAAAGGCGAAAATGCGGATACAAAGAAGCCTGCCATGCGCTCGGCCGCAAAGCGGCTGGCGTTTACGGCTCTGTTTGCGGCGCTGTGCTGTGTGGGGACGATGTTCATCGTCATCCCGCTGCCGCACGGGTATTTTAACGCGGGCGACGTGTTCGTTCTGCTTGCGGGCTGGTGCATGGGGCCCGTGTTCGGCGGCGTTGCGGCGGGGCTTGGCAGCTGCCTCGCGGATATTTTGAGCGGCTACATACTCTATGCGCCCGTTACATTCTTCGTCAAGGGTATCGACGCGGTGGCGTCGTATTTTGTCTGGCGCGCCCTGCGCTTGCTCGTCACCAAGGACAATCTCGATTTTCTCGCGCGCATCGGCGCCGCCGTTGTCGGGGAGACGCTCATGGTGCTCGGGTATTTCCTGTTTGAAACGGCGCTGTACGGCGTCGCGGGCGGCGCGGCGAGCCTCATCGGGAATGCGTTGCAGGGCACGTTCGGCGTCGTCTGCTCGGTGTTGTTGGTGTCCATTTTGTACCGCCTGAAGGCGGTGCGAGGGTTCTTTTCCCCGCTCATGTGCCCGCCGCACCTGAAAAAAGAGGCATAATTTACTGATTTGCACCGCGCATTTTCGCGCCGGGATAAACCGAAAGAGAAGGGGAGGAGCGATTCATGGCATTCCACCGCATAACGCCCGCAGAATTGGGGCGGGAGGACGTGTACCGCCACTTTATGGAGGACGCGCCCTGCACCTACAATTTCACCGCCGAAACGGATGTGACGCACCTGCGCACGGCGGCAAAGGCGAGGGGCGCAAAGTTTTTCCCTGCGCTTTTGCATTGCATTACAGCCTCCGTCAACGCCTTCCGCGAGTTCCGCATGAGTTTCGATGCGGAAGGGCAGCTCGGGTATTACGATTCCGTCGACCCGTGCTACACCGTCTTTCACGAAAACGCGAAGCGCTTTTCCGACGTGTGGACGAAGTTCGACGGGGATTTCGATGTGTTCTACGCGCGCTATTGCGAGGATATGCGGCAGTACGGCGGCGCGGATATGAAGCCGTCCAAACCGTACGAGGGCGAAAATCTCTTCAACGTATCCTGCATTCCGTGGGCGTCGTTCACGGGGTTCGATTTGAACCTGCAAAAGGGGTACCGCTGGTTGCCGCCCATCTTCACGGTAGGCAAATATTTCGAACGGGAAGGGAAGCTCGTGCTTCCGCTCGCCGTGCGCGTGCATCACGCCGTGTGCGACGGCTACCACGTCGCCATGTTTTTGCAGGATCTGCAGCGGCGGATGGATACCTTTTGAGTACAAGGCGGATAAAATTATTGCCGCGCGAGGGCGGTAATAAAAAAGTTAAATTGCAAGGATAATAATAAAATGAGCGGCGCGCCGAATTTCGGCGCGCCGCTTTTGCATATTCACCAGCCCCGCCGCGCATACTAAAACAAAACGCGGAGGGAAACAGAATGCAAGAGGAATTTACGTCGGGCGGGTTGAACGCCATGTCCGAGCTGTTGGAAGCGGAACTGATGGCGGGCAAAAAGGCGAAGCTGTACGCACACACGCTCACAGACATGCAGCTCGCGGAGCGGATGCAGGGCTTGGCGGGCAGCCATGCGGAGCGGTTTAACGCGTTGCTGGCGCTCTTTAAGGAGTGAGTGCAGGCAAGCGAAGAATCGCCCGGACATGCGGGCGGAAATTCAGTATAAGGGGAGAGGAAAATGGATAAACCGACGAAGCGGGATACGGCCTTTTGCGAGCGCGACGCGCTCGCGGATATGCGGCAGGCGGAGCGTGAGGTGCTGCGCGCCTATGCGGCAGCGGCGGCGGAGGGCGGCTCGCGCCGATTGCGCACCCTTCTGGCGCAGAATTTTGCCGCCGCCGCGGAGGATATGTACGCGGTGGACTGCGCCATGCAGCGGGAGGAAAAGGAGAGCAGCGGCGCATCTGCCGAGGAAATCAAGAAGGCATACACCGAATTTTCCCGCCGCGGCGCCGATCTGTCCGAAAATTAGAGAGAAAGGGCAGCGACGTTTTCCGTCGCTGCCCTTTGGGTATTTTTTACAATATTTCGTGCGTTTTCCCTATATTGATGCCGGGCGTCCACGCCCCGTCGCCCCTGTAAGTATATTGAGGGAAATTCGGGTCGTCGTCCGCTTTCAGGATATAAAAGGACTCGATCCCGACGTTGCCGCTGTCGCCCGTGTCCTTCGCGCACCAGATAAACGCCATGCGGTAGATTGCGGCGCTCGTCGTCACGTCGTAGGACATATTGTACCACTTCCGCTCGATGCCGGAATCCTTGTCGTTTTCCACCCCGGTGGAGTGCCGGGTTACGGAAACAAACTCGCCGTCATAATACAGGAAAAGCTCTTCCATGCTTTCGTCGAAATCGGATAAGTTTGCTATTTTGTTCTGCGCAAACAGGGCTTTGATGCCGCCTCCGTCCTCGTTTTGGAGGCACTCGACGAAAGAATTTAATTTATTGTCCGCGTCTTCATCGTCGGAGGGGGCGAACAGATCGTCGAAAAAAGTGCACCCCGCCATGGAAAACGCGCAAGCGAACAATAAAATTGCAGTCAGACAAAATATCGCCGATTTTTTCATATTCATTCTCCTTTTTCACAGTATAACATATCCGTATCCAAATGTAAAGGGGCTTTATTTTTATAGTTTGATTTACAACCGCCGGCGGATATGGTATACTCTTTGCGGGAGGGAAAGCAATGGACGGGATTTGGAGCGCAAAGGGCGGCGCATGGAAACGCTTTTTTGATACGAGACCGCAGGCGAGGGCATTTTTTACAATATGCGGCGAGCGGTATACCGTTCTGCTCAACGGCGGCAGTGCGACCGTTGAAGACGGGCGCACGGGCGAACAGCTCGCGCGCTTTAAGAATTTTAACTACTTGTATACAGGGGATATAAAACCCGACGAAACAGAGTTTTTCGCGCTGGAAAACGGCAAGCATTTCTATGTGTTCTCTTTGGAAACTCTTACCCAAAAGCTGCGCGTGACGCTGCCGCGCCGTTACGAGGCGATCGACGTATGCGGGCGATATTCCGATGACGGTAAACTTCTCTGTGTGCCCGCCTACAAATATGATAACGGATATACATATGTCCTATTTCGGTATGAAACGGATACCTATACCCTCGTATCAATGGAACAAATGCGCGATGCGGAGTGGGTCAAAGAATGGGGTTGGCAGACGATATAACGAAAAACAGGCAAGCCGAAACGTTTGCCTGTTTTCTGTGTATTCGGGTCATCCGTCAGAGCGGGAACGGTTTTCAGGCGGAGTACGGATTTTGAAACTATTTTCGTCGGTCGCTTTCCTTTTGCGCCGCTTCATGGTATAATAGAACAAAGCAAGGAGGAGATAACCATGCTCGAACAAATCATCGACGCCGCCATCGGCAGAAAAAAGGCGGAAATCGTATTAAAGAACGGCAGATTCGTCAACGTCTTTACGGGCGAGATCTGCGAGGGAGACATCGCCATAGAGGGCGGCAAGATCGTCGGCTTTGGCAAATACGAGGGAGAAACGGAGTACGACATTGCCGGTAAGATCGCCGTGCCCGGGCTCATCGACGCGCACGTCCACATCGAAAGCTCGCAGCTCTCGCCCGAGGAGTTCGCGCGGCTCGTTCTGCCCCGCGGCACCACGACGGTCATCGCCGACCCGCACGAGATCACCAACGTCTGCGGCATCGCGGGCGCGAAATACATCGCCGACGCGGCCAAAAATACCCCGCTGGAGGTGAAAGTCATGCTTCCGTCCTGCGTTCCCGCCACCGCGTTTGAAACGAGCGGCGCAACGCTCACGGGCGCGGATACCGAAAAGTACATCGGAGCCGATTTCATCCACGGTTTGGGCGAATTCATGAACTACCCCGGCGTCATTTATAAAGACGCGGAAGTGATGAAAAAGCTCGCCGCCGCACGGGATGCGGGTAAAGTCATCGACGGTCACGCCCCCTCCACGAGCGGGCTTGGATTAAACGCTTACATCGCGGCGGGCATCTCCACCGATCACGAGTGTACCTCGCCCGAAGAGGCGCTCGAAAAGATTTCCAAGGGCATGTATGTGCACCTGCGCGAGGGGAGCGCCACCCGCAACGTAGCGGTCAACTGCAAGGCAACAAACGCTTCCAACCTGCGCCGCTTCCTGCTTTGCACCGACGACCGGCACGCCGCCGATATCCGCGCGAAGGGCCACCTCGACAACGCTCTCCGCGTCGCCGTCGCCGCGGGCATGAACCCCGTTTGGGCGGTCATCGCGGCGACGCTCAATTCCGCCGAATGCTACCGCCTGTACGGCAAGGGCGCCATCGCGCCGGGGTACGACGCCGACATCGCCGTGTTCGACGATCTGAAAAATTTCAACTGCGCCATGACCTTCAAGGGCGGCAAGCTCGTCGCAAAGGAGGGCAAAGCGCTGTTTGAGGCGGGCGGAAAGTACCTGCCCGACGCCGTTAAAAACACCGTTCACGTCGGCGACATTGCGGCGGACGATTTCAAGATAAAGTTGAAGGGCAAACGTGCCAACGTCATCCGCATCTTAAAGGACAACGTCGTCACCGAAAAAGTGGTGCGCGAGGTCGAAAGCGAACACGGCGACGTCAAACTTTCCGGCACCGATTTACTGAAGCTCGCCGTCGTCGAGCGGCACCATGGCACTGGCAACATCGGCTTGGGATTGTTGGAGGGCTACGGGCTGAAAAACGGCGCTATCTCGCTCACCATCGCGCACGATTCGCACAACGTCATCGTGCTGGGCGACAACAATGCGGACATGGCGGCGGCGGTCGCGGAACTGAAGCGCATCGGCGGCGGCATGGCGATCGCCGAAGGGGGAAGGGCATATTCCCTCTCGCTCGACATCGCGGGGCTGATGAGCTCGCTCCCCGCCGAGGAGTACATCGCGCAGTCGGAAAAATTGCTGGAAAAAGCGTATTCGATGGGGGTTTCGCGCGATTTCGAGGCATTCATGAGCCTGTCGTTTCTGGCGCTGCTCGTAATTCCGTCTCTGAAGCTGTCCGATAAAGGACTGTTCGATGCGGATAAATTCGAGTTCTGCTTCATTGACGCGTAAAAGGGCATACGTCCGGCAAAAAACGGTACAACGCACCGCAATGAAATGATACAATTCGGGGGAGGAGCTTTCGGCAAAGCTCCTCCCTTTTCGCGCAAAAAGGGCATATTCCGCGCGCACGGGCGTGATAAAATACAGGCTGAAAGAATACGAGGGGAGGGGAAAGCCTGTGGCGCGGAAAATCGTGATAACATCGGGCAAGGGCGGCGTCGGCAAAACGACGGTCGCCGCCAACCTCGGCATGCGCCTCGCCGCCATGGGCGAGCGGGTCGTGCTGGCGGATGCCGATTTCGGGCTGAACAACATCGACGTCGTGTGCGGCGTGGAAAACCTCGTCACTTACGACATCGTGGACGCCATCGAGGGCCGCTGCCGCACGCGGCAGGCGCTCGTGCAGCACCCCGAATATCCGAACCTGTTCATCCTCGCCTCCAACCATACCGACCCGGGCAAGTACATATCTCCGCAGGCAGTGCGGCTGATTCTGGATAACCTCGCGCCGCGGTTCGATTATATCCTCATCGATTCGCCCGCGGGCATCGAGGGCGGGTTCCACCGCGCGGTCGCCGCGGCGGAAGAAGCGCTCGTCGTCACAACGCCGCACATCTCCTCTCTGCGCGATGCGGATAAGGTCATCGCCGTTCTCAAAAGTTACAAGCTCAGAAGCGTCGACCTCGTCATCAACATGGTGCGCGGCGACATGATCGTCGACGGCGAAATTCTCTCTCCCGGCGAAATTTCGGAAATATTGAAGATCCCGCTCATCGGCATCGTTCCGCAGGAAGACGGCGTATTTCTGGGAGAAAAAGAGCGGGGGAGCGGCGCGCGGAAGGCGTTCAAACTGCTGGCGGGCAACATCGCCAAGGGCACGCGCAAAATATACAACGCCACCTATAAATACAACGGCTTTTTCGGGAGCATCCGCAGGAATCTGAAAAAGAGCCTGTAAAGCCGCGCGCGGAATAGGGGCAGACAAAAGGAAACATCGTATGCACAGACTGACGGACAGCGCCGCGCGCGCAAAAAATTTGCTGGAACGGGAGAACGCCCCGCTCGCCGAGGAGTGCGAGCGGGTTTTGGCGCGCGATTTAGAGCGGGTATTGTCCTCCTATTTCTTTTTGCAGGGCGGGGTACAGCTGAAAATCGCGCGGGAGGGCAATTCCACCGTCATCACCCTCCGCGCCGAAGCGGTACAGGTGCGGCCGTTCGGAGTAGTGAGATAGGTAACTCGCGAAAATCTCGGCAAGCTGATGCCTGCGAATTCCTGCGATTAGAGGGGAAACCCGAGCGGTTTTCCCCTTGCGGCACGTCGCAACAAGGCGACGGAGGGCAAGCGGCGCGCGTAGCTTGCCGCCAAGCCCTCGTACTCTTGTTGCTCCTTATCCCCAAAAATCTCACACCGCTACGCGCGTTGCGATTTTCGGGGGCCCCGTTTATTTAGGGCACACATATTGTTATAATGCCGCCGCTTCACCCCTTCCGTAAGGCAAGGGATTGCCAAATTGAGTGCAAGAGCAAAAAGCGTGGTTTTTGCTCTTGCGAGTGGTTTTTATAATATAAAACCGCAGACTCACGGAAAATCGCAGCACAGCGAGATTTTCGTGAACAAGGCGGCGAAGCCGAGGCGGAAGAGAGCAATGCCCGTTAGGGTATTGCGAAAAACCGGCCTCGTGCGTAGCCGCTAAAAGCGTGGTTTTTGCTCTTGCGAGTAATTTTGTTCTCACTTTTTGTTTCAAGCTGATGAAACAAAAAGTCGAGAGTTTGAGGGCTCTGCCCTCTGCGGCGCGCTTTTTCTGGACACACCAAAATACGCGCGCCGCATTCACCCGCTCAGGTCGCAGGTATGCGACAAATTGGGGGCGCTTTTTGAGAAGCGCGGTTCTCAAACGCGCATTTAATTCTATAAAACCATATTTTTACGGAAAATCGCAGCGAAGCGCGATTTCTGCAAATACAGCCGCCTCGAATGGCGGCTGTTTCTCTACAAAAACGGCAAAATCGTGGAGAAATAATTTCCATATGTAGATCAAAGTTTGTGCAAATTATACAAGATATAGTATTTTTTTGAATTTGTTGCAAATGCTACAGTTTTTTTTCGCAAAGGTGCTATAATAGATAAAGTAAAAAAGTTCAGAGGGGTAAATACAGATGCAGGTTATCAAAAGAGACGGCACCGTCGTCGATTACGACCGTGCAAAAATCGCCGTTGCCATCGGCAAAGCAAATGCGGAAATGGAAGAAAAGGAGCGCGCTTCCGGCGAGGAGATCGAGTCCATCCTTTCCTACATCGAGGGGAAAAAGAAAAAGCGCATGCTCGTGGAGGACATTCAGGACATCATCGAAGAAAAGCTGATGGAGCAGGGGCACTACGAGCTCGCCAAAACGTACATCATCTATCGCTACAACCGCGCGCTCGTGCGCAAGGCGAACACGACGGACGAAGCGATTTTGAGCCTTATCAGCAATTCCAATAAGGACGTGATGGAGGAGAACTCCAACAAGAACGCGCTCGCGGCGGCGACCCAGCGCGACCTCATCGCGGGCGAAGTGTCCAAAGACCTCACCCGCCGCATTCTCCTGCCCGAAAAAATTTCCAAGGCGCATGACGAGGGCATCCTGCATTTCCACGATGCGGACTATTTCATCCAGCCCATTTTCAACTGCTGCCTCATCAACATCGGCGACATGCTCGATAACGGCACGGTCATGAACGGCAAGCTCATCGAAAGCCCGAAGAGCTTCCAGGTCGCCTGCACGGTGGTCACGCAGATCATCGCGGCGGTCGCCTGCTCGCAGTACGGCGGGCAGTCGGTGGATATCCGCCACCTCGGCAAATACCTTAGAAAGAGCCGCGAAAAGTTCGAAAAGCACTTCCGCGACGCCTGCCCCGAACTTTCCGACGAAGAGATCAAAAAACTGGTCGACGACCGCATTCAGGACGAACTTCGCAGCGGCGTGCAGACCATTCAATACCAGATCAACACGCTGATGACGACGAACGGTCAGTCGCCCTTCGTCACGCTGTTTCTGTATCTGGACAAGGACGACGAGTACCTCGAGGAGAACGCGCAGATCATCATGGAGATCCTGCGCCAGCGCTACGAGGGCATCAAGAACGAAAAGGGCGTGTACGTTACCCCCGCGTTCCCGAAACTCGTATACGTTCTCGACGAAATCAACTGTCTGAAGGGCGGCAAGTACGATTATATCACCGAGTTTGCGGTCAAATGCTCCTCCAAGCGGCTGTACCCCGATTACATTTCCGCCAAAAAGATGCGCGAGGTGTACGAGGGCAACGTGTTCAGCCCCATGGGCTGCCGTTCCTTCCTCTCCCCGTGGAAGGACGAAAACGGCAACTATAAGTTTGAGGGCCGCTTCAACCAGGGCGTCGTTTCCATCAACCTGCCGCAGATCGGGCTGATCGCCAAGGGCGACGAAAAGAAGTTCTGGAAGCTGTTCGACGAGCGGCTGGAGCTCTGCCGCGAGGCGCTCATGTGCCGCCACCGCGCGCTGCTCGGAACCAAGTCCGACGTGTCGCCCATCCACTGGCAGTACGGAGCCATCGCGCGGCTGGATAAGGGCGAAACCATCGATAAATTATTGTTCAACGGGTATTCCACCCTGTCGCTCGGCTATATCGGGCTGTACGAGGTGACAAAACTGATGACGGGCGTTCCGCAGACGGATCCGAAAGGGGAGGAATTTGCCGTGCGCGTCATGCAGCACATGCGCGAGGCGACGGACAAATGGAAGAAGGAAACGGGGCTTGGCTTCGCTCTGTACGGCACGCCGGCGGAATCGCTGTGCTACCGCTTTGCCCGCATCGACAAGGAGAAGTTCGGCACCGTCGAGGACGTGACGGACAAGGGTTACTACACCAACTCCTACCATGTAGACGTGCGCGAGCATATCGACGCGTTCTCCAAATTCAAGTTCGAAGCGCAGTTCCAGACCATTTCGTCGGGCGGGTGCATCTCCTACGTTGAAATCCCGAACATGCAGCACAATCTGGAGGCGATGCAGGAGATCGTCAAGTTCATCTACGACAATATCCAGTACGCCGAATTCAACACCAAGAGCGATTACTGCCACGTGTGCGGCTACGACGGCGAGATCATCATCAACGACGACAACGAGTGGGAGTGCCCCAACTGCCACAACAAGGATCATCGCAAGATGAACGTGACCCGCCGCACCTGCGGATACCTGGGCGAAAACTTCTGGAACCTCGGCAAAACCAAGGAGATCAAGGCGAGGGTGCTGCACTTGTGATGCTCGCAGATTTTGTTTTAAGCAGATAAAACAAAATCTTGCGATTTTGAGGGGAAACCCGAACGGTTTTCCCCTTATTGCGGCATTTTTAGGGGCACACATATTATTAAATGCCGCAATATCACCCCTTCCGTAAGCCGAGGTATCGGCAAATAGGGGTGCGCTGCGCAAAAGCGTCGTTTTGCTTGCGCGAGTTATTATAGAAGGGTAAAAAGCGCCCCCGATTTGCGCGATAAGCGCCTTGGGCGGAAAAGGTGAATGCGCCGCATCAATAATAGGGGAGCACTGAAAAGGCGGCGCAGAGGAAAAACCGAACGCCGAGCCGCCCCTTTTTTTTCAAACGGGCGGCGAACGTTGGGTTTTTCCTGAAAATCACGGAAAATCTGCGAACGCTTTTCGCAAATTTTCGTGAAAGAGGTTTTCTATGTTCTATGCCAACATCAAAAAATACGACGTCGCCAACGGCGTAGGGGTGCGCGTGTCGCTGTTCGTCAGCGGCTGCACCCACCATTGCAAGGGGTGTTTCAACGCCGAGGCGTGGGATTTTTCCTACGGCAATCCGTATACCGAGGCGACGGAAGAGGAGATTCTGGACGCGCTGAACAAGGACTACATCGCGGGGCTGTCCCTCCTCGGCGGCGAGCCGTTCGAGCCGCAGAACCAGCGCGCGCTGCTGCCGCTCCTCCGGAAATTCCGCGAGCGCTACCCGCAAAAGGACGTCTGGTGCTATTCCGGCTATACCTTCCATACCGACTTGCAGCTGGGCGGAAGGGCGCACTGCGAGGCGACGGACGAGATGCTCTCCATGCTCGACATCCTCGTCGACGGCGAATTTGTCGAAGATTTAAAGGATTTGAAACTGCGCTTCCGCGGCTCTGCCAATCAGCGCATCATCGACGTTCCGCGCACCCTCCGCGAGGGCGAAGTGCGGCTGTGGAAGGACGGGCAGTACTGACTGCCGCGGCAAAAAGGTGCTATATAAAGAGCCGTCCGCTCAAAATATGCGAATGCGCGGAGCAACTCCGCTTCCGCGCAAGAACTCCGAACAATTAAAAGGGGGAACTCCTTATGGATAAAGTCACGTTAAAGATCAAAAAACTCGTGCCGGGCGCAAAGCTGCCCGTGTACGGCAGCGAAAACGCGGCAGGGGCAGACCTGTACGCGCTCTCCGACCACGATATCCGCATCGGCACGCGCGAAACGGCGGTCGTTCATACGGGTCTTGCGGCGGAGATCCCGCAGGGTTACGTCGGGCTGATCTTCGCGCGTAGCGGACTGGCGACGAAAAAGGGTCTGTCTCCCGCCAATAAGGTGGGCGTCATCGACAGCGACTACCGCGGCGAAATCCGCGTGGCGCTGCACAACCATTCCAAGTACGAGCAGACGATCGAGCCGTATGAAAGGGTGGCGCAGCTGGTCATCATGCCGTACGCCTTTGCGCAGTTCGTGGAAGCGGAGGAGCTTTCGGAGACCGGGCGGGGCGAGGGAGGATTCGGCTCGACGGGCAGCAAATAATCTTTTTGCCGCGCAAAGAGTGAAATTTTGCGCTGTCCGCGATGAAAAATAAAAATACCCTTGCATTTGCAAAAAAATCTGTTATAATAGACATACTAATAAAAAAAAGGAGAACAAACATGGCTAAATACGTTTGCAGCGTTTGCGGCTACGAATACGACGAAGCTACGGGCGATCCCGACAACGGCATTGCCCCCGGCACCAAGTGGGAGGATATCCCCGAAGACTTCACCTGCCCCCTCTGCGGCGTGGGCAAAGATATGTTTGAAGAAGCATAAAATAGCTGCATAAAAAAGCGCAGGCTTTCGCCTGCGCTTTTTTATGCTGCGGGACAAATCGCGCGAACGGTTAGGCGTTTTACGCAACTATTGTCGAATTTTGCCGAAATTTTCCTTCTTTTTGTTGACTTGCTTACATTTGCATGCTATAATTTCCCAAACGAATGGAAGATATGCAGTGGAACAAAATCAAAAATTGTATGCGGTCGTCATGGCCGGCCGTTTTTTGCAGTATACTAAACACGGGAGCAGGTTCGTTGAAGAAAAACCGCCGCACGCATTCGGCGGATGGAAGGAGAGTCCATGCAGGAATACGGTTTGAATCGTTCTGCACCGGTGCAGAACACGAAAGTGACAGTGATTATCCCCGTCTATAATGCGGAAAAATATCTGGATGAATGTCTGAAAAGCGTACTTTCGCAGTCGCTTTCGGCAATAGAAGTGATTTGCGTGGACGACGGGTCTGCCGACGATTCGCGCGCCATCCTGTACAGCTATGCCGTCAAAGACAGCCGCCTGCGCGTCTGTGTTCAGAAGAATGCGGGCGCGGCTTCGGCGCGCAACATCGGCATTGCCGAGGCGCAGGGGCAGTATATCGCATTTATGGATGCAGACGATTTCTATCCTTCGCGCGATGTCCTCGAAAAACTGTACACGGCGGCAGAGGTGAACGGCGCGCTCGTCTGCGGCGGCTGTTTTTCCAGTCTGGAGGACGGAAAAATCATTACAGAGTATCCTCCGGATCTGTTCGGGTATGTGTTCCGCAAGAGCGGATTCATGCGCTTTGCCGATTATCAGTTCGATTACGGATTCCATCGCTTTTTGTACCGCACCGATTTTTTGCGTGAAAAGAAGCTCCTTTTCCCCGACTATGCCCGCTTTCAGGATCCGCCTTTTCTCGCGCAGACGCTCTCGGCGGCGGAAACGTTTTACGCGCTCAAAGACGTAACGTATGTTTACCGCGTCGGGCACAAGGCGGTGCAGTGGAACGAAAAAAAGGTTCTCGGGCTGATCCGCGGCATCCGCGACAATCTTCAGCTGTCCGCAGACCGCGGTTATGCAAAGCTGTACGCATTGAACTGGAACCGCCTGAATTCAAAATATTATACGAAAATCATCCTGTCGCAGGCACAAAAGCCCGGGAACGGGCAGATCGCCAAGGAACTGGCTGCGCTGCAATCGTGCGCAAACGCCGCGCTTCTCGGCGAACAGAGCGGCAGGGTACCGCTGAACCGCCCGCTTCAGTCGCTGTTGGACGGGTGGATCGCGCAGGATAAAAAACTTTACGACGAGGGGTGGTTTATCCACCGCAGGATATTCCGGCTGTATACCTGGCCGCTGCGCGCCTTCGGCAGGATGTGCCGCCGCAGAAGGGAAAGAAAAAGCAAATAAAAACGGAAAAACGCCGAAGGGAGAGAGCAAAAAAGCTCTCTCCCTTCGCATTTGCCCCGCCGCGCACGGGCGGATCACATTCCCGTTTTATCCAACAGCTTTACCACCTCTTCCAGGTGGAAGATGAGGGAATCGGTTTCGCTGTCGGTAAGTGCGCCGAAATGTTCGCGCACATGTTCGCACGCCGCACGGTAAAATTGCATCAACAGCGCCCGCCCTTTTTCCGTCGCCGAAACAAGGGTGAGCCTGCGGTTCTCTTCGCTCTGGGTACGCACCGCAAACCCGCCTTCGGCAAGTTCTCCCACAATCCGCGTCAGCTGCTGCACGGATACGCCCATTTTTTCCGCCAGCGAACCCATCGTTTCCTTTTCGCCCCGGTTCAGGATAATGAGGCAGAACAGATGGTGGTGGGGTATGCGCGGCAAACCGTGCGCCTGCTCCGGTTGCCGTATATAGTTCTTCCGGAAGGGCGGCGCCGTCCGAAAAATCAGCCGTACCAGCCTTTCCGCCTGTTCGATCGTCATAAGTTCCTCCTCGCTTTTCTATTATAGCGGCTGCCGGAGCGTATGTCAATTCTTTTCGCAAACATTTCATAATTATTTAATATAAATATATATGAATTATTTGACAAGGCGGCGTGTACATGGTATAATTTTTGCAGCGTTGAGGAAGAATAAAATTTTTGGCAGAGGTTGCGATGCTTAAAGTATTGAAAACGTTGAAATGGAGGGAATGGCTGTACGCCGCCGTGGCGGTAGGGTTTATCGTGCTGCAGGTTTGGCTGGATCTGAAGATGCCCGACTATATGTCGCAAATCACCCAGCTTGCCGTTATGAGCGACGCCGCCAACATGCCCGAAATCTGGAAGAACGGCGGGCTGATGCTCGCGTGTGCGCTCGGCAGTGCCGTAAGCTCTGTCGCGGTCGGGTTTTTTGCCGCGCGCATCGCGGCGTCGGTATCCTTCCGCCTGCGCAGCCGCGTGTTCGACAAGGTAGAGGGTTTTTCGATGGAGGAGATCAATAAATTTTCCACCGCTTCCCTCATCACGCGCACCACGAACGACATCATGCAGGTGCAGATGCTCATTTCCATGGGTCTGCAGGTCGTCATCAAGGCGCCCATCCTTGCGGTGTGGGCGGTCTGCAAAATTCTGACCCGCAACTGGCAGTGGTCGGTCGTTACGGCGGCTGCCGTAGTCATTATGGCGGTGATGATGCTGTTTATCCTCATCGTCGTGTTCCCGAAATTCCGCCGCGTGCAGAAGCTGACGGATAACCTCAACTCCGTCACGCGCGAAAATCTGACGGGCGTGCGCGTCGTGCGCGCCTATAACGCGGAAGAGTATCAGGAAAAGAAGTTTGAAGACGCAAACCTCGAACTGACGAAGACGCAGCTGTTCACCTCCCGCGCCATGGCGGTTCTGGCTCCCGTAATGACGATGATCATGAGCGGTCTGACCCTTGCCATCTACTGGATCGGCGCCTACCTCATCGACGCCCTGCCCACGGCGGCGGAGCGCTCGGAGCTGTTCGGGCAGATGGCGGCGTTTTCGGGTTATGCGATGCAGGTCGTCGTCGCGTTCATGATGCTCGCGATGATCTTCATTATCATGCCCCGCGCAATGGTATCCGTCAGGCGCATCGGCGAGGTTTTGGATACCGAATCGACCATAAAGGACGGCACGCTCACGGCTTCGCCCGAAGGTTCGCCCGTCGGCACGGTCGAGTTCCGCAACGTGTCGTTCAAGTACCCCGACGCGGGCGAATACGTCCTGCGCGACATCAGCTTTAAGGCGGAAAAGGGGCAGACGGTCGCCTTTATCGGCTCCACGGGCAGCGGCAAATCGACTGCGATCAACCTCGTTCCCCGCTTCTACGACGCGACGGAAGGGGAGGTTCTGGTCGACGGCGTGAACGTAAAGGATTACACCCTCCGCGCCCTGCACGACAAGATCGGCTACGTTCCCCAGCGCGCCGTCATGTTTTCGGGAACGGTGGAGAGCAACGTCGCCTACGGCGAAAAGGAGGGCACCGAATACACCCTCGACGACGTGAAGGACGCCGTGCGCGTGGCGCAGGGCACCGACTTCATCGAAAAGAAGGACGATACCTACCATGCGCATGTTGCGCAGGGCGGCACCAACTTTTCGGGCGGGCAGAAGCAGCGCCTCGCGATCGCGCGCGCCGTCTGCCGCCGCCCCGAAATTTATATCTTCGACGATTCCTTCTCCGCGCTCGACTATAAGACGGATCGTCAGCTCCGCACGGCGCTGAAGGAGGAAACGGGCGAAGCGACTTCGCTCATCGTCGCCCAGCGCATCGGCACCATCCGCGACGCCGACCTTATCATCGTCCTCGACGAGGGCAAGGTGGTCGGCAAAGGCACGCACGACGAATTGATGCAGTCGTGCGAGGTCTACCGCGAGATCGCCTATTCGCAGCTTTCCGCGGAAGAACTGGAAAATTCGATGGGAGGTGAGAGGCATGAGTGAAGAAAAGAATCGTCCGCCCGTCCGCCGCAGCCCGCACGGCCCCGGCCCGCGCGTGGCGGAAAAACCGAAGGACTTCAAAAAGGCGATGGGCAAGCTCATCCTGTTCATCAAGCCCTTTATTATCCCCGTCATTATAGCGCTCGTGTTCGCGGTCGCGGGTACGGTACTCAACCTCATCGGCCCGAACGTTCTCAGCGACCTGACGGACGCCATTCAGGCGGCGTTCCTGTACCTGCCCGATTACGGCATCGACCAGGTCTTCGGCATGGATATGCAGGAAGTGTTCCGCCTGTGCATGTTCCTCGTCGTAATCTACGGATTGGGTCTTGTCTGTTCGTATGTGCAGGGGCTGATCATGGCGACGGTCACGCAGAAAAATTCCAGGGCGCTGCGCACCGAGATCTCCAAAAAGATCAACCTTCTGCCCCTCAAATACTTCGATTCCCACTCCATTGGCGACGTGCTCTCGCGCGTCACCAACGACGTGGACATGATCGGTCAGACCCTCAACCAGTCGGTCACGACCTTCGTCACGGCGGTGGTCATGCTCATCGGCAGCGTCGTCATGATGTTCGTCACAAACTGGATCATGGCGTTCACGGCGATCGCCGCAAGCCTCATCGGATTCGTGTTCATGTTCCTCATCATGGGCAAGTCGCAAAAGTACTTTGCCCGCCAGCAGCAGTACCTGGGCGAAATCAACGGCCACATCGAGGAATCGTATGCGGGGCATAACGTAGTCAAGGCGTACAATGCGGAGGGGAACGTCAAGCAGACGTTCAACGACATCAACTATAAACTGTACACGAGCGCGTGGAAGTCGCAGTTCTTTTCCAGCCTGATGCAGCCGCTTATGGCATTCATCGGCAACTTCGGGTACGTTGCGGTGTGCGTTGTCGGTGCGGTGCTGCTCGTCAACGGCGCGGTGGCGGGGTACGGCACGATCGTCGCCTTTACCCTGTACGTCCGGCTGTTCACTTCGCCGCTGTCGCAGCTGGCGCAGGCGTTCACGAGCATGCAGACGGCAGCCGCCGCTTCCGAGCGGGTGTTCGAGTTTCTGGAAGAGCCGCAGCTTGCCGACGAGAGCGGCAAAACCGCCTACCTCGCTCCCGAAAAAGTCAGGGGCGACGTCACCTTCGAACACGTCCGCTTCGGGTACGACGAAGACCGCGTCATCATCCACGACTTTTCCGCTGAGGCGAAGGCGGGGCAGAAGATCGCCATCGTCGGGCCTACGGGCGCCGGCAAGACGACCATGGTCAACCTGCTGATGCGCTTCTACGAGGTGAACGGCGGGAGCATCAGGATCGACGGCATCCCCACGAGCGAACTCACCCGCGAAAACGTACACGACCTGTTCTGCATGGTTCTGCAGGATACCTGGCTGTTCGACGGCACTATCCGCGAAAACGTGGTGTACAGCAAGGAGAACGTGTCCGACGAGGAGGTCGTGCGCGCCTGCAAGGCGGTGGGGCTGGATCATTTCGTCCGCACCCTCCCGCACGGGTACGACACCGTGCTCGACGACAAGGCGAACCTCTCCGCGGGGCAGAAGCAGCTCGTCACCATCGCCCGCGCGATGATCGAAAACGCGCCCATGCTCATTTTGGACGAGGCGACCAGTTCCGTCGATACCCGCACGGAGGAACTCATTCAGAAGGCGATGGATCAGCTGACGGTGGGGCGCACCTCCTTTATCATCGCGCACCGCCTTTCGACCATCCGCAACGCCGACCTCATCCTCGTCATGAAGGACGGCGACATCATCGAAAAGGGCAGCCACGAACAGCTTTTGGCGCAGAACGGCTTCTATGCCGAGCTGTACAACTCGCAGTTCGAACAGGCTTAACCGGCAAAAGATATTTCTGCCGCCGCGCCCCCGTACGGGAGCCGGCGGCATTTTTATACCTCCGGCATCCGCGCTCGGAGATTTTTTCATTCGCATCCCCCAAATTTTTTGCGAAAAGATTGACACGCCGCCGTTTTGCCTGTATAATACAAATATAAATTGACCGCTTACTTAATAAAAGAGGAATATGAGAACGAAAAATCTGCAAGAAAGGGAAAGGCTTTTGGAATTGTGTTTCGACTGTTTTTGCCGCAACGGGCTGGAGGGGACTTCCACGAAGATGCTCGCCGAAGCGTGCGGGATGAGTTCGGGCAATATTTTCCATTATTTTTCCACGAAAGATGAAATCATAATCAAGTCCACGGCGCACTGCATGGCGAAAGTGGAGGACGACTTTATGGCAAACGCGCCCGAGAACGCCGCCGACATCCGGGGATTTTTGAAGGAGATCCCGTACTGGACGGCGGAAAAGCACGGCGCGAAGTACCGCTTCATGTATCAGGTGTACACCTCGCCCAAGTACCGCAAATACGGCACGGAGTTTTTCAGCGGCGTTACAAAGCGTTACACCGAATACGCGAAACTGCTGGAACCGAAGATCGGCATTCCGTGGCAGGTCATCCGTCCGCTCATCTATATGTTTGTGCGCGCCTGCGTGCACTATGCCCTGTTCGAGGACGAGGAATACCTGAAGCCGCAGCTCGCGCTCATCGAGGAGATTCTTCCGCTGATCGCGGGGAAATATGCGGCAAAATAGCGGCGCAAACGGCGGAGCAAAGCCGTTGAGCAATACTGACGCACATCCGGCGGCAAAAAATGATTTTTGGGGGAATATTTTATCCGAAAAACAGAGCCGGGCAGGTCATCCTGCCCGGCTCTGTGCGTAAGGCGGCAGCGGGGCGCGGTGCGGCGGCGAGGTTCGGAAGCCGCGGGCAAGACCGCTTTGACATTCTTCCGCTTCTGTGATATAATAAGCTGAATATTGTGAGAGCAGGACGTGATATGAAAGCAAAGCAAGGCGCAATGGATCTGGGAACGGCGCCCGTGGGCAGGCTGGTGGCGAAACTGGCGGTGCCGGCGGTCGTCGCGCAGGTCATCAATTTACTGTATAACCTCGTCGACCGCATGTATGTGGGCAGCATCGAGGGCATCGGCACCGACGCGCTCGCGGGGCTGGGCGTGGTATTGCCCATCACCCTCATCGTCAGCGCGTTCAGCAACCTCGTCGGCATGGGCGGCGCGCCGCTCGCGAGCATCTTTTTGGGCGAAAGAAAGCGGGAGGACGCGGAAAAGGTGTTCAATGCGGGGCTCGTTCTGCTCGTATTGTTCGGCGTTGCCCTCACGGCGGTCGTTCTGTCGGCGGGGGATGCGCTCATCCGGCTGTTCGGCTCGCCCGATTCGGCTTTTCCCTACGCGAGCGAGTATCTGTTTGTGTACGGCACGGGAACGATCTTCGTCATGATCTCGCTGGGTCTGAACCCGTTCATCACGGCGCAGGGATTCAGCTTTACTTCCATGGCTACGGTCGCCATCGGCGCGGTGCTGAATATCGGGATGGATCCGCTCTTTATCTTCGCCTTCGGCATGGGCGTGAAGGGCGCGGCGCTCGCCACCGTCCTCTCGCAGGCGGTTTCCGCCGCGTGGGTAACGATCTTCTTCTTTCGCCGTAAGTCGCAGTTCCGTTTCCGCCCCGCGTTCTTCCGTGCGGCGCCGAAAATTGTGGGGCGTATCCTGCTTTTGGGGCTTTCGCCCTTCATCATGTCCGTCACCGAGAGCGCCATTCAGATCGTGTTCAACGTCAACCTGCGCCTTTGGTCGGGCGGGAACAGCGACTATACCGCCGCCCTCACCATCATGCTCAGCGCCAACCAGATGGTTTGCATGCCCCTCAACGGGTTGGGTACGGGCGTGCAGCCGCTCGTCAGCTATAACTACGGCGCGGGCAATTCCGCCCGCATCCGAAAGGCGATCAAACTCGTCGCGATCATTGCGCTGTGCGGCAGCACGAGCGTGTGGCTCCTGTCCATTCTCGCGCCGCAGGTGTACGGGTATATGTTCAGCGCGAGCGACGCGGTGATGGCGCTCGTCCGGAAATATACGCCTTTCTTTATGATGGGTACGATATTCTTCTTTGCGCAGATGACCCTGCAAAACGTGTTCGTCGCGCTCAATCAGGCGAAAATATCCATTTTTCTCGCCTGCCTGCGCAAGGTCATCCTGCTCATCCCGCTCTGTTTTTTGCTGCCGTATGCGATGGGCGTGGACGGCGTGTTTTTCAGCGAGGGGATCGCGGACATCGCGGCGGGCGTCGTCACGGCGACGACTTTCTTTGCGATGGTGCCGCGCATTTTGAAGAAGCGGGAAGCGGCGCTCGCGGAGGAACGCTCCGCCGTTTGAGCCTCCCGCCCGTCGGCAAAGCAAAACCCCGCATTCCGTCAGGAACGCGGGGATGCGATTTGCGCTTTTTCAGTGGTTCGCGTTTATGCGTAAAAGAGGAGGTAATCCGCGCCGGAAGCGATGGCTGCATATCCGTCGGAAGTGCCTTGGCTGCCCGTGTATTGCTCACTGCTTCCCATGATGTTCCAGGAGTGGAATTCGTCGTTCACCATGCCGCCGATGTAATCGCCGATGCAGACGGAGCCTTCATTGTTTGCGTAATCCAAATCTGCATAACCGCAAACTTCCTCGATGGCGGCGCTGAAAGGAATTCCTAACCCCGCATTCGCTTCGCACATGGCAAAATAGTCTGCCTTGTCGATGTAGTAGACGAACTCGGTCTTTTCCAGCAGGATCGTTTCGTCCGCGCGGATCTCCATCGAAAAGTCGATGGAAACGCAGTCGTTTTTCACATACAGATACTTATTGGCGCGCGAATAGTCCGTTTGGGAAAGATCGGCAGGGGAGGAAACGCTTTCATAAACGAAAACGAGTTCGTCGCCTTCCTGCAGCGGCGTTTGAATATCCGCCTTTTCTCCGTCGATGTAAACGTTCCATGCAAACGAAGCATTGTTTTCGAGGACGCCGGTATTCGTATTGTCCACATAAGAGGTTATATCCATCGAAACAAGTTCGCCGCTCTCATCGAGGTTTACGGCGAGACAAAACAGATCTGCGTCGAAATAGTCGACGAGTACGGCATAGGCGCTCTTGTCTTCCTTGCGCAGCTGCGATTCGACGTCGACGTAGCAAACGGGCGTTTCCTTGGAAGCGTCGATGATCTTTGCGGTAAAATCGATGCGGGAAATGCCGAGTTCAACCGTCCGGATTTCCTCCGTCTGTGCGGGCGGTTCGCCGTTTCCGTTCTGGTCGCTTTCGTTCTGACCTTCCGTGCATGCCGCGAACAGGCACAGTGAACACAAGAGTGTCAGGGCGATGATGAGTTTTTTCATTGTTTATCTTCTCCTTTATAAATATTATTTACAAAAAACGGGGTTGGTGAGCGCGTAGCCTCCGTTCGGCGTTTCCACTTCGATAACAATATAGTCGCCCGCCTGCAATTCGAGCGCCGATTCGTTTTCAAAGACCGAGTCTGCCGCGTTGGTTTCGGAATACACTTTGCCGTTGAGTATAACGCGTATGTCGCCGATCGAATCGTTATAGAGAACATTAAGCTTCAGGGTGTGCGTTCCCGCCGAAACCGCTTCACCATAGCTCGCGCCTCCGATGTCGGCAAGAACGACGGGGCCGTTCGAAAGGAAGGAATGCCCGCTCTTTAACGCGGAAAGGAAGCCTTCGAGCGTCGGGTCATCCGTGCGGAAGTATGTGCGCGGCGTCTGAGAATGCTGCGTTTCATAGCCATGGTTGTCCGAACCTGCCGTCGCAGGGATAAAGTATCCTTCGTTCAGGTATTCAAACCACTTTTCCTTGGCGGCGAGATTTGTTCCGCTCATCGGCAGCTCCGCTTTCCCGTTCCACAGTTCATATCCGTCGAAATCGAATTCGGGCAGTTTTTCGAGATAGTCGAAGCCCATCACGTCCAGGCGCGCAGGATGATTGATCTGCACGAAAGAGGTGTCCGATCTGGCTTCCTCCAACATGGCGAGCACGTCGTCTTCCGTTTCGAATGCGTAATCAAAAGTCCTGTCGGTATTCAGAACGTTGATATGCCCTTTGTCCGCGCTGGTCACTTCCACTCCCGCAACGGAGAATGTGTCCTTAAAAACATCCCCCGTCTTTAAAAATTCCGCCGTTCCGCCCACGCTGTTGTGGTCGGTCAGCGCGGCAAAATCCATATTCATCGCCTGGTCGAACAGGTACATGTCGAAAGGGGAGTTTTTTCCGTCGCTGTATATGGAGTGCTGATGAAGGTCTGCAGAATAATACCCCGCTTCATTCAGGTCGAATACCCGCTCCAGCCGGATTTCGGGGAAGCGCTGCGGCAGCTGGTTTTTTATAGTGTGTTCTTCTGTGTGCGCTTTATATTGCGAATCTTTGAAAAATGTGAGGGTATAATTGCCTTTTTCGAGGTCGAAATCAAATCTTCCCGCATAGTCGGTCAGGAAAAATTTTTCCTCTTTTGTTTCCTGTTCGACGCACAGGATGCCGCAGGTGATGAAATCTTCTCCTTCAAAAACCTGCCCGCTCACCTCTGCGGATACAATTTCTTCCTGCTCCGTCGGTTGGTTCTGTTCGGGTTCCTGCGGCGTCTGGTTTTCCTGCGCCTCTCCTCCCGAGCAACCCGCCGCCGCCAACGCCAGCAGCAGAGCTACAGATACACATAAAATTTTTTTTGTAAACATACTGACCTGCCTTATAGGATTTATCTTCATTCAGTATATCATCCGGATGCATAAAATTTGCGGAATTTTTCGGCGCCTTTGTATCCGGGCGGTAATAAGTTGCAATAAACTTTTCTAAATTGTGAGAATGCTGAAATATTTATAAATTATTTGTATAAGATCGCCGAAGCTGACAAACCCCGCCCCGTCCGGCGAAATATTTTTCCCGTTTGCGGCATACTGATACCGCAGAACATACCCGGTAAATTTAACGGGTGCGGATTTGCGCACGGCATAAGGAGAATTCATTGAAAAACATCATTCGGTTCATATCGCTTATTTTGGCTTGTGTTTTGTCGGCGGCGTGCCTGTTTGCCGCCTGTTCGCACGGCGACGGAGGTTCTGACGGCGGCAGCGGAACGCCTCCCGAGGAAAACCGCCCGGGTCTGCCCGAGGAGCCGGAAGGGGACGGATACCCCTCCGAACTGTTTTCTTCGGGCATGTACAGCCCCTCCAAGGTGGGCATGAGCGCGGAATACCTCGGCACCGCCGAGCGGCGCCTTCCCGCGGTTTCGGACGGCGGATTGTCCCGTTATCCCGCATACGGTATCGATTTTTCGGGTACGGAGGAGGAAAAACAGGCGATCCTCGACGAGAATACGTCGCTCAATGCCTCCGCCTCCACCTACGATTCCATGGACGCGGAGGGCAACCTGTATCTGAACGGCGAGCCGACAGGCGGAAAGCTGTACAAGCATACCGCCTCCGCGGGCATGTACGGGGGCGACGTGTCCGATTCCGAACCCGCGCTCGTCAAGCGGCTCTCCATTCGGTCGCGCAGCGGCGGCAACCACATCACCGGTCTGTACGCGCCCGCGGGCGAGGTCGTCAGAATCGAAATGAGCGAGGAAGACTTCGCCAGAACGGGCGGCTTAAAGGTCAGCATCGGGCAGGTTCTCACCAACGGCAGCCAGAACAATATCTGGCTGGCGCGCACCTTCAACCGCATGCCCATGATCGCCAACGTGATGACGACGCCTTCCGCAACGGCGTACGTCGGTTCCTACCTCGGCGGGCCGATCTATGTGCAGCCGGTCAAAGCGGGCGTGCCGTTCACGGTCACCATCGCGGGCGGCGTCGCCTACTCGCACTTCATCCTCGGCTATACCACAAGGGAGGAGTTCGAGCGGAACAAAAATTCCACCGCTCCCTATTTCGACCTGGAAGTATGGGAGGATTCGGTGCGCCATTCGGGGCCGAAGGCGCGGGCAGAGCAGTTCGATTACGACGAGCTGACCGAAGCGGCGATTTTGTGGGATAAGATCGCGCGCGTGTCCAACCAAGTGCCCGCAGGTTCGGGCGGCGACCTCGGCATCACCTTTTTGTACGACCCGTTCATCGCGGCGGGGAGCATGGTCGCCTTTGTCGGGCGGCATACCGTCAACTGCCCGCCCGTCTGCCTGACCGCCGCGCTCGACGCGGACAGCGCCGTCGACAACGCTTCCGACAACTTCTGGGGTTGCATCCACGAGTTCAACCACCATTACCAGCGCTACGGCTTCCACCCCGGCGACGAAGTTACAAACAACGCCGTCAGCCTCGTCGAATACAGTTTGTTTACCCGCATTTCCGCAAACCGCGCGCTCGGCAGCGCGGGCGAGGGGCTTTCGGGCTGGAACCGCTACACCAACCCGGGCTGGGTATTGAAGCAGACCGTATCTGCCGCGCAGGGCGGTTCGGAAAACTCCGCGCTCGATTCGTACGCCAATTTATTGTATGCGTTCGGGCAGGATGCGTTCATCCGCATGGCGCGCGGCGGCAACGGTTCGGGCGGCGCGGATGTGTGGTACAGGGCGGTCAGCGATGCTTCGGAATATAATATGACCTATTATTTCCGCAATCTGCTGCACCAGACGGTTTCGCCTTCCGTGCTCTCCGAGTATGCGGGCAAGGGGTATCCCGTGTTCGTGCCCGTGGCGAGCATCTATCAGACGGGGCGCAGCTATTTTCGGGGCGGCAAAAAATATTACAGCCGCACGGCACAGCCGTACGGCATCGAAACGGGCGAGGACTTTGAACTCAACTTCAACGAAAACATCGTTCTGCCCGAGGGCTTTTCCTATACGATCAAAAACGTGGGCGAGCCGCAGTACGGCACGCTCGCGAAAAAGAGCGACGGCGTATACGTCTATACGCCCGACAAAGCCAACCGAGAATCGGGCAGGATCGTCGTGACCCTCGGCATCGAAAAGGCGGACGGCGCGTTCGAAGTGGAGGACGTCGACCTCGTCGTCGAACTGCGGCAGAAGCAGAAAACGCCGACCATGCTCGAGCGCACCGTGTATACCTACGCGCCCGAAAGTATGCCCGCAAGCGCGGCGGAAGCGTACGAAAGCGGCTACGCGGGCCATGAAACGGCGACGGAAGAGGACAACGCCAACCGCGTGCAGAACGGCAACGCCGAAATCTGGGAGCCGAACCCGACGAATAACGCCGTCATGGAGATCCGCGGCAAGTTCGAGGCGCCGGCGGACGGAAAGTACCGCGTCGCCCTGCGCGGCAGGGACAACGCGGCGCTGTATATCTCCCCCGACGGAAAAAATTACGAGCGCGCCGCGGTCATCGAAAACGCGTCGGGCGGGGCGGATTTCGAGCTGAACGATAAAAACCATTACACCGATGTCGAACTGAAAAAGGGGCAGTGGGTGCATTTCAGGGCGGTGCTCCTCGTCACGAACGGGCGCTGTTTTATCGGCGTGGGGCTGGGGCGCTTTTCGGGCGAAAACGTGCAGGTCAGCTATCTCAACGCCTACCGCAGCTCGTACGAGCGCGAGCCGTTCGAGAGCGACTATTTTTACCGACGCGAGTATTCCTACGACTATGCGGAAACGCCCGCAAAGCAGTCGCTCGTGGAAACGAACTACCGCCCGTGGGATGAAAGTTACGGCATCTCCAACCTGTTCGATGAGGACGATACGAACTTCATCCATTCGGACAAAACGCTGTACGTTACGGCGCAGAACCCGTTCGAGCTGACCGTCGATCTGGGCAAGGCGATGCGCGCCAACCGCTTTACGGTCTACGGCGAGCCGAGCCGCCGCTATCAGCCGAAGAATTTCAGGCTGTACGGCGGGAGCGACCCCGAAAACCTCGAACTCATCGCGGAAGTGCAGAATTCCGAGCGAATAAACGACAATGTGATCGTCGATTTTGAAGAGCGCGAACTGCGGTATTATAAAATCGTCGTCACCGACACCTGGGCGGAGGGGCCGAAGTACATCGCCTTCCGCCGCGCCGAAATGTCGTACACGGTGCCGGGAGCCGTACAGCTTTCGCCCGACGAATCCATGTTTACCTATCGCGGGAACTGGAAAATTTCCAACGAGGGGCTGTCTACCTTCGGGCACCGCTGCGAAGGGGAGAACGCCGTGCTGGAATTTACCTTTACAGGTACGCGGTTCGGGATTTTGTCCCGCATCTCCGAGGAATACGGGGCGTTCGAGGTGCTCATCGACGGCGCCGCGGTTGAAAATTTTGCCGCAGAAAGCCGGGAAAGCGGTACTGCCGTCTCCTTCCTGTCGGGGGAACTGGCGGCGGGCAAGCATACCGTCGCGGTGCGGAGCAAACAGAAATTCAACGTCGATTCCGTCCTTTTGTGGCAATGACGCCGGATGAAAGGAGAAGGGGCGCCCGTATTCGGGCGCCCCTTCGGCGTTGTCTGTTCCCGCTTCGGTGGAACCGTATTTGCTTTCCGCACCTGCGCGCCGGCATTTTTCCGGAATGGCGCGGCATACATTTTTCGTGTTCCCGTACCCGAAAAATATTGAATTATACCCTCATCTTTCCTCTCCGCCGCGCTCTGCGTGCGCGGTGCCGTCCTCGTCCAGGCTGTATCGCATATTTTCGCCGGAGGAATGGCTGTCGTACCAAACCTGCGCGAAGTAGGGCATTTTTTTGGCTAGGCGGTCAAATTCCCACGGCTGCGGCATGCAGTCGGGGCACCAATGTCCGCCGATGAGTACGGTGTAGGGCGCTGCCTCAAAGGTATGCCCTTCACAGCATTGCCAAACGAGTTTGACGTACGGCGTTGCCCCCATCTTTTCGGAAAGGCATTTCCCTCCGCGGAACTTCGCCGCCTGCCGCATATCCTCGATCGTCCACGCCTCGGGCGGTTTGTTTTCGTCGTAGCCGTGCCGGAGCATGCTCCCGGCGCAGTCGGTGAGCGGCTCCGCAGCCTCCGCGCCGTGTGCTTTCGCATCGGCAAGGGGATAGTCTTCCCACCTTTGCGGGAGCGCCCTCGCCGCCTCCGCGCTGCCGAATGCGGCGATTACGCGCGCTTCATCTCCGTCTTTGAGCCAGCGCATGGGTGAATTTTTATCATTCAGCAGCCTGCGGAACAGGAAACGGCGTATCAATGCCGCGGGTACGATTCGCGCAAGGCGGAATATGCGGTATTTTCTGCCCAGCTCCCGCCAGAACCCGTCGACGGTATCCCGCCGATACCCGAACATTGTATCCAGTTCGTCCGCGTCGGCGAACCAAAGCCCGTGGAAGTTCCGCGTCGCCGAATCGTTGGGCGTAAAATAGGCGCGGGGCGACCCGCCCATAATCGAAAAGCCGGCGGCGAAGGTATCGTATCCGGTGCGCCTGTTCTGCGCTCCTCCCGCTACGTCAAACACCCTGTTCCAAAACCCTGCGTTTTCGCCTTCCGCTTCCCGTTCGGCGATGCGGCGGATCAGGTATCCGCTGTCGCGCGCGGTGATCCATTCGAGCGGGCCGTTGAGCGTGGTGTGGAAGAGCAACCCGTCGCGGATATTGTTGAACACGATTTTATCGTACAGAATGGCGGTCTGCCGCAGGATGACCCAGTTTTGCAGCCCCCGTTCCATTATGTACCGTTCGGCGAGCGCCTTGTGCAGGGCGTAGCTGTCGAAAACGGCGGGGAGGATGGGGTCGCCCGGCCTTCCCCACGGGTGCGCCAGCGTGCGGCTCCCGTATACCGCCACGGTGGAAATGTGTACGAGCTTTGGCTGGCGCGCCTGTGCCGCAACGGCGTCCGCCAGGGCGATCGCGCCGCGCAGGTTGCACTCGTAACTCGCGCGCGGATCGTTGTCCGAATGCGGTGGGATGACCGCCGCCATGTTTACTACAATGTCCGCTCCTTCAACGAGCCGGCGGCAGATATTTTCGTCCGAAATGCGCCCGCGCACGATCTCGATGCGCGCGCCGTATCTGCGCTTCAGCTTTGCAGCCAGCTTATCGTTCTTCTTTTTGGGCGTAAGCAGGATGCGTACCCGCTCCGCGGTATTCAGTTCGAGCGTCTGCCGCAGCGCTTCGCTGCCCATACTGCCGCTCGTGCCGGTCATGGCAATCTTTATCATTGGCATACCTTCCGTGTGTTTTCCGTTCTATTATAGCAAAGATTTGCACAAAAGTCTATCGATACAAAAATTTGGTACAGGATTGTGCGCAGGATGCGGCGGGTGTCGCCGCAAAATATGGGCGCATTGCCGTTCTTTCCGCCCCGTCTGCCGCATACAAATAAATACACGGATCGTGTACAAGCAGTTCTGGGGGACAGGTATGGAACTTTGGAAGGCGGCAATTTTAGGTATGGTGCAGGGGGTTACGGAATTTTTGCCCGTATCCTCGAGCGGGCATCTCATATTGTTCGAGCGGATTCTCAATGCGGATACGGGCGGGGCGGATATGTTCCTCGGCGTCATGCTGCATGCGGGTACGCTCGTCGCGGTGCTCGCCGTCTATGCGCCCATGCTGTGGGATCTGCTGAAAAACGACCGCAAAAAACTCGGATTTCTTCTGCTTGCCACATTGCCCGCCGCGCTCGTCGGGGTATTTCTCGGCGATCTTGTGGATTCGATTTTCTTCGGCGGAAAGTGGCTGTGGCTGTTCTTTGCGCTCACGGCGCTGCTCTTGTTCGTCTGCGAACGGAGATCGCGCCGCCCGCGCCTTCTGCGGCCTTTGAATGCGGGGCGGTCGCTCATCGCGGGCGGCGCGCAGGCGCTGGCGGTCATTCCCGGTCTTTCGCGCAGCGGAGCAACGCTCGCCGCGGGTATTCTGGCGGGGCTTCCGCGCGAGGAGGCGGCGGATTTTTCCTTTCTGATGAGCATACCCGTCATCGCGGGGGCGATATTTGTGGAGCTGGTCAAGGCGATGCGCGGCGGCGGGTATGCAGCCGGCGTATCCTGGCAGTGCCTCGCTGTGGGCGGTGTGTGCGCGGCGTTGTTCGGGTTCCTCTCCGTCAAGGGGATGCTTCGGGCGGTGAAAGGGGGAAAACTGACGGGATTTGCGGTGTACCTTGCGATCCTTTCGGCGGTTCTGCTCGCCCTGCAATTTATTTTCTGAAAGGACGCATAAAATTTTTTCCGGCGCACATAGTATTTGTATCATTTTGAGGAGGATAATTGAAAAATGATGCAACTCAATTCCGGCGATACGGCGCCCAGATCCGCGAACTACAAGGTCGTCAGCCCCGACGGGCAGGTGATCGGCAACGTGTATATGAAGGAGGGCGAAACGCTTCCGCCCACGCAGATCTCCGGCTGTCATTACGAAATGGAGTAAGCAAAGGATAAAAAATGCGCGGCGGCTTCTTCGGAAGCCGCCGCGTCCGTTCTGCGCCGCCTCAAAAAAATATGTGAAAATAATGCAGTCCGGCGTTGCTTTGCTTGACTTGTGCGTCCGCCGGAAATATAATTAAAAAGGTTCTGTAAAAAACAGTATCAAAAAGAACTTTTTTGGGAGATGCGAAAAAGATGCACAGTGTCGATCTTATCATCAGCCTTCGCTGTATCATCAAGGCGTACGACGGGGTTTTGAAAAGGATATGCGCGGAATACGGGCTGACGCTTCTGGAAGCGAAAGTTTTGAGTTTTTTGCATAACAACCCGGAGATGAATACGGCGGGGGATATTTCCGAATACAGGATGCTGTCCAAGGGAAATGTTTCGCAGGCGGTAGAGAGCCTGATCCGCCGCGGGTACATGGGACGCACGCCCGACGGGGCAGACAGGCGCCGGGTGCGCCTTTGCCTGCTGCCGGCATCCGTGCAGATCGTGGAGCGGATCGACGGGGAGTGGAAAAAATTCGAGGAAAGGCTGTTCAGCGATTTTTCCGCGGAAGAGATCGTATATTATGACCGGAGCAGAGAAAAGCTGATGCGGAGCGCTCGGGAAATCATGGGAGAAAACGAGGAGAACGGGCAATGAGCGAAGAGATCGGGCAGCCGCGGGAGGCTGCCGCCGAAAAGGGGAAGGACTATCTGGGCAGGGCTCCGGTCGGCAAGCTGTTGCTGAAGCTGGCTATCCCCACAGTGGTGGCGCAGCTGATCAATATGCTGTATAACATAGTCGACCGCATCTACATAGGGCATATGCCGGAAAACGGGCAGGCGGCGCTCACGGGATTGGGCGTATGTATGCCGCTTATTCTGCTCGTTTCCGCATTTGCGGCGCTTATAGCCAACGGCGGCGCTCCGCGCGCTTCCATTTTCATGGGCAGGGGAGATCAGGAATCGGCGGAGCGCACGCTCGGCAACTGCTTTGTCACGCAGATTTTTATTTCCGTTGTTCTGACGGCTCTGCTGCTCATCTTCAACGAACAGTTCCTTTGGTGGTTCGGCGCGAGCGGGGAAACGATCGGGTATGCGACCGATTATATGAATATTTACGCTGTCGGCACGATATTCGTGCAGCTGACTTTGGGCATGAATGCCTTTATCACGGCGCAGGGATTTGCGACAACGGGAATGCTCTCCGTGCTTATCGGGGCGCTCGCAAATATTGCGCTTGATCCGCTGTTCATTTACGCGTTCGGCATGGGTGTGCAGGGCGCGGCGCTCGCCACCATAATCTCGCAGGCGGCGTCCTGCGTGTGGGTTCTGTTCTTTCTGTTCGGCAAAAGAACGATGCTGAAAATCCGTCCGCGTTTTTTCAGGCTGCAGGCGGGCATTATTCTTCCGTGCCTCGCCCTCGGTTTTTCGACATTCGTCATGCAGGCGAGCGAGAGCGTCATCCTCATCTGCTTCAATTCCTCTCTCCAGACGTACGGGGGAGATATTGCCGTCGGCGCAATGACGGTTCTGTCCAGCGTGATGCAATTCGCCATGCTTCCGCTGCAGGGGCTGGGGCAGGGTGCGCAGCCCATAATCAGTTATAATTACGGCGCAAAAAACGCATCGCGCGTCAAAAAGGCGTTCAGGCTGCTCCTGATTTCCAGCCTGTGCTATTCGGTCACGCTGTGGGCATTGGTCATGGCTGTACCGCAGGCGTTTGTCATGATGTTCAATACGAATGAAGGGTTGGTGAGCTATACGATCCCCGCCCTTCGCATCTATCTGGGCGTGCTGTTGCTGTTCGGGGTGCAGGTAGCCTGTCAGATGACCTTTACATCGATGGGCAATGCGGCGGCTTCCGTCATTGTGGCGGTCGTGCGCAAGTTCGTCCTGCTCCTGCCGCTTATCTATATCATGCCGTTCATTTTTACGGCAGACAAGGCGACCGCTGTATTTTTGGCGGAGCCGGTTGCCGATACGGTCGCGGTGCTGTTTACCGCGATATTGTTCTTCTTCCAGTTCCGCAGATTTTTGCGGAAGATGGATGCGCCTGCGGATTCAGCGGGGGAATCGGAGAAACGCGCGGCGTCGAAATAAATGGTTCAGAAGATAAAAAAGCGAAAGCCTGCCGAATACCGACATGCTCCCAAACGCCGATCCGGCTTTGGCGGGTATATCAGGGCGGGCTTTCGCTTTTATTGTATATCAAAAACCCCGCGATAGTCGCGGGGTTGAAAAGAGGTTTACCGATGA